>JGI12635J15846_10000041_pt1 | contig 76628 bp, 63 predicted proteins | sample BlaSpr_A8_OM2_M2_FD_15846 | JGI IMG/M metagenome (IMG submission 15846)
CACAGCCGCATCGCGACGGTCCGGCGCGTCGGAAAGCACATTGTTTTTGACCTGGAGCCGAACCATGCCAGGCCGAACCATGCGAGACGGACGCTCTCTTCTCCAAGCTCAGGGCAGGCTTTATCCGCCAAAGGCCGTCGAGCTAAATCATCGGTTAAGAGAGCTACCGTCACCTCGTCCCGAATCTCCTCAAAGATGGACGCAGAGGCGGACGAGGGCGTCCGCCCCACACAAGGCGATCAACAGGCGCAATGGATTGTCCACCTGGGCATGACCGGTCGCTTGCAAGTTTGCGAACCACAATCGGAGATTCTCAAACATACGCACGCAATTCTTAAGCTCGCGTCCGGCAGGGAATTGCGCTTTGTCGATCCTCGGCGCTTTGGGCGCTTAAGCGTTGCGCACGGCTTCGATGCAGGCGGTGTCGAGCCTCTGGAAGCCGATCTCGATCACTTCCTCACGCTATTTCGAGGGCGCAAGACTCCTATCAAGAGCGCACTGCTGAATCAGAAACTTCTGCGGGGGGTGGGAAACATTTACGCCGACGAAGCTTTATTTCGCGCCGGAATTCGCCCGCGCCGCCGGGCTTCTACTATCACACGCGACAAATTCGCCAAGCTGCTTTCCTCAATCAAAGAAGTGCTGAAGGAAGCGATTGCGCTCGGCGGCTCGTCCATTTCCGATTATGTCGACGCCGATGGCGAAGAAGGCTTCTTCCAATTACAGCATCGGGTTTATGGCCGGGAAGGGGAGGCGTGCCTGGTCTGCAAGTCGCCCGTGAAACGCATTGTGATTGGCGGACGCAGCAGCCATTACTGCGCGAAATGCCAGAGATAACAAAGTTCTGCTACTCTTTCTCGTCATGCCTGATTTTTCCATCGGGGTCGACCTGGGCGGCACCAACCTGCGCATTGCAGCCGTGAGCCGCGATGGGCAGCTCCTCGAGAAGGTTACGCTCGGCACCAAAGTTGCTCTGGGTCGCGACCACGTGATCACGGAAATGTGCGATGCCATCCAGCGTCTCTCGGCCCAATATGAAGAGGCAGGGAAGCTTCTCGGCGCCGGCATTGGCATCCCTGGCATCATCGATATGCAAACCGGAACGCTTCGCAAATCGGCGAACCTTCCGGGTTGGGAAGAGTATCCGGTGCGCGCGGAAATCGAACGGCGCTTGGGGGCGCGAGTGGTGCTGGAAAATGACGCTAACGTTGCTGCGCTCGGTGAGCAGTGGCTGGGTGCTGCCCGCGGCGTCCCAAACATGGCCGTGGTCACCCTGGGCACCGGGATTGGCGGCGGCATCGTACTGGAAGGCAAGATCTGGCATGGCATGAACGGAATGGCGGGCGAGTTTGGGCACGTTACGATTGAACCCGACGGCTATCCCTGCGGTTGTGGAAATCACGGATGCGCCGAACAATATGCTTCCGCCAGCGCTATCATGCGCATGGCACGCGAGGCCATTGCCAGCGGCGAAGCTCCATCATTGGCCAAGGCCGCGTCGTCGGACGCCGAATTTGGCGCGAAGTCGATCTACAATCTGGCAATTCAGGGGGATGAGCATGCCCGCCGCATCTTTCGCAGCTTTGGCCGGTATCTCGGCATACTGCTCGCCGGCCTGGTTAACGTTTTGAATCTAGATATGTTCGTGATCGGTGGCGGCGTTTCCAGTGCGTGGGATGCATACGCGCCCAACATGTTTGAAGAAATGCGGGGCCGATCTCTGGTGTACGCCGCAACCGCTCCCGCCGATCCTTTGATGAGCCAGAGTTTGATGAGCCAGAGTTTGATGAGCCAGAGTTCAGCCAATCGAGCGGGAGCCTCCGCCCAGACCGAGAGCCGTACCGAACGAAAAACCATCATTACCCCCGCCCTGCTGGGGAGCGATGCCGGGCTTTACGGAGCGGCGCGGGTGGCGGCGGTGGCTGGATAAGACTCGGGCGGCCAAAGATGCCAGATCCAATTGCTATTCGGAATTTGCCCGCCTCATTCGCTGCGCTGATGAGGCCGATAAGAAATATGAATTGGACTCGGTAGGCGGCTGCTTTTATCGTCTGCGGTACGCTTGAACCGGATGTCGCCAAGATTGATTCAGGAATCCATCCTACTGGCGCTCGTCGGGGTCGGCTCATTTTCCCGGGTCAGCCCTTGCCTCAGGGCACTGACGAGAGCATTCGTGTCCGTATTTTCGGAACTTCCAGCACAAATAAGCATTTCCAAGAACAAAGAACTGCCCATCATCCAGAACCGGGAGCACTCAAACATGACCAGACACGCAGGTAGTAAATCTCTGCGCCTGTCATTCCGATCGGCCCGCGCCGCCATCTTGCTAGGCGCGGCGTTATCAACGTTTTGCCTGGCGGACGATGGGCCGAAACCCGATCCCGCTGGCACCGCAACGGGGGACAAGACCTCCGTGGTCGACGCAGCCGGCAATCCCTTTGTGCCTCCTGAGCCTACGGATAAGACTTCTCCTGATTATGCCGCAAATAAGAAGGCATTTGATGAATATCAGGCGCAATCTGCCAAAGAGCCGTTGGCGGTCAAGCTGGCCGACAGCGTAGGGCACGTTCGGGTGGCGACAAATTTCGCGTGGACTTTGAACACCGGCTATCTGGTGTTGTTCATGCAAGCAGGTTTTGCTTTGCTGACCTGCGGACTGGTGCGAAAGAAGAATGCCGCTCACCTGATGATGCTGAACTTCGCGGCATACGTGTTTGCCTTTCTGGCTTACTACGCGGTTGGATACGCATTTCAATTCGGCGCCGTTGCCGTTAATTCTCCGCCCGCGCTCATTGGCGGGGCCCCGACACTCAATCATTTTTTAGTGGGCAGCGGGCAATGGGGATTCGTTGGCGGCAAGGGATTTTTCCTTACCGGTCCAGCCTATGACGCTTCGAGTAACTGCCTGACGTTGTTCGAAGTCGTATTCATGGAAACGGCCGGCTACATCATTGTGGGCGCGGTCTGCGAGCGAATAACGTTTTGGGCCTTCCTGATCTGCGAACTTTTTATCGGAGCGATTCTCTATCCCATCTCCGGTTGCTGGACCTGGGGCGGGGGATGGCTGTCGCAAGTCGGTTCGACGTTGAATCTCGGCCACGGCTACGTCGACTTTGCGGGATCAAGCGTAGTACACGCGGTGGGTGGTTTCTGCGCTATGGCTCTTGCGATTATTTTAGGACCGCGTGTGGGCAAGTTCGGTCCGGGTGGGAAGATTCGCGCCTTTCCCGCTCACAACATTGTTTATGTGGTCACCGGCACGTTCATCCTGCTTTTTGGATGGATGGGATTCAACCCTGGTTCCACTCTAGGCGCAACCGATCTTCGCATTTCCGTTGTTGCCGTGAATACAAACTTGGCGGCTGTGGCTGGCTCGGCAGCTGCGATGCTGCTTTGGTATTTGTGGTTCGGCAAACCGGATATAACCATGGCATGCAACGGAATGCTGGCCGGCCTGGTCGCGATTACCGCGCCGTGCGCCTTTGTGTCTCCCACTTCTTCGGTTGTCATTGGCGTTCTGGCCGGATGTTTGGTGTGTGTCGGAGTCATCTTCAACGAGCGGGTTCTTAAGATCGACGATCCCTGCGGCGCGATTTCGGTGCACGGCTACTGCGGTTGGCTCGGCGCGGTCTGCGTGGGAGTATTTGCCGATGGCGCTTACGGCGTGGGATGGAACGGTGTAGGATCGGCAACGTACCTGGACCATGCGGGCCAGGGCGTGACCGGCTTGCTGCATGGCGACACGCGACAATTTCTCTGCCAACTCATGGGCGCAACGTTGTATGCGGCTTGGGCATTCGGACTAACCTATGCGGTGTTCTGGTGCGTGAACAAAGTGAAAAGCATGCGCGTGACACCGGAAGCGGAAGAAGAAGGACTCGACGTGCCAGAGTTTGGGATGACCGGATACCCGGAAGACGCGGTGGTGACTTCGTACTGATCACCTCAGGTGCTCGGCGGCTCTTCCGCTAATCACGCGAGGGAAGGTTTCGTTGGCACTCTTGGCTTGTTGCAAGCTGTCCGCAGGCGATCGACTTCCTGTGGAGTAAGCGCGCGGAATTCGCCGGGTGGAACGTCTAGAGTAAGCGGACCGTAACGCACCCGCTTAATTTTCTCCACGTGATGGCCGACCTTCTCGAACATGCGCCGGATTTCGCGATTGCGGCCTTCGATTAAAGTGACCTCGTACCAGGGATTGTTGGCTTCTTTGATCAGCCGAATGCCGGCGGGGGCGGTCCGTACTCGGCGACCGTTATCAGTCGCAATCGATACTCCGCCGCGCAACTTCTCCAGCGCTTCGCCGGTGGGAACGCCTGAAACTTTCACCACATACGTTTTCGAAACCTGTGAAGCTGCCTTCATCAGCTTATTCGCGAGCGCGCCGTCATTGGTCAACAGCAGCAAGCCTTCGCTGGCGTAATCGAGTCGTCCCACGGGGTAAACACGCTTCTTCACGCCGCGAATCAACTGCATCACCGTAGGCCGTTTCTCCGGGTCGCTCACCGTCGTGACGTAACCTCTTGGTTTGTTGAGCAACAGGTAGACATGGTTTTGCGCACCCTGAAGTAGTTTGCCATCGACACGTATGTGGTCGGTGTCGGGGTCGGCCTTGCTGCCCAATGCGGTCACCACGGTGCCGTTCACCTTCACGTGACCGGCGCTGATCAGTTCCTCGGCTTTGCGGCGAGAAGCGATTCCGGCCGCGGCAATAATTTTTTGCAGGCGTTCAGCGGGCATTCGTACTTCCAATCTGATGTGCGGGTCGAAGGACGATCAATCTTTCTGTGCTAAGCAATCTCTTCGGCGGATGAATCGGACGAGACGGCTTCGGATTCCTGCTCGGTGTGACTAGAATTATCCGGAGCCGCATCCGCGGGAATCGGTTCCGCCTGAAAGGATTCGGCGACCAACTTCTCGAACTCTTCCATGCTCGGCAGTTCGCTAACGTCCTTCAAGCCAAAGCGCATCAGGAATTCTCTTGTAGTCTTGTAGAGAATTGGCCGTCCAATTACCTGTTTGCGGCCAGCGGTAGTGATCAGCTTGCGATCGAGCAGCGTCGCAATCACGCCGCCTGAATCCACCCCGCGAATCTCGTTAATTTCGGGCACCGTTGCCGGCTGCTTGTAGGCAATGACCGCGAGTGTCTCCAGAGCCGGCAACGACAACCGAATGGGCGGCTTCAAACTTTTGGCGAAGCTTCGCACCATTTCGTGTTGCTCAGGCTTGGTGGACATGCGATAGCCGCCTGCGACCTGGCGAATCTCGACGCCGTGATCCTGATTAGCATACTCGACTACGAGTTCTTCGAGCGTTGCGCGGACTCGCGACTTCACCTCAGCTTCATCCGCTGCGCCTTCCGCAATTACCGAATCTTTGACGAGTTGGGCTAGTTGCTCGGTGGTAATCGGCGTCTCCGCCGCGTAGATGATGGCTTCGAGTTTGGCTTTGAGACTCATAAAAATAGTGGCTAGTGGTCAGTGGCTAGCGATCAGAAAAGTCATGGCTTTGAAACTGGCCACCGATCACTGCCCACGAGCACTTGTTTCTTTATCTCCAATCGTCCCGCACCGCAGCCTGCTCCGCCATGACCGCATCGAATCCTACATGCTTGCGCACCGCAATCTCGCCGAACATTTTATCCTGCCGCACCTGGATGGCTTGCAGCCGCACCATTTCAAGCAACGCCAGGAACATGCAGACCAGCGCCTGCCGCGATTCCACGCGCATCAGAAGTTGCTTAAGCCGGATGGGCCGCGATTCGAGAGAGAGCCGCCGCCGCAGGTAGTCAATCATCTGGCCGACGGTGACCGTCTCTTCATTTACATTGATCATCGGCCGAGTGCGTACGCGTTCCAGAATTTGCTGGAACGTTTTAACCAGGTCAATCACGTCAGCCGCAATTTCCGGTTCCGTACCTTCGGCGTCCATGAATTCTTTCAGCGACGGATTGGTCAACACCGCGTCTTCGATCTGCTGCTTCTGCAAGAGCATCTGCGCCGCTGACTTGAATTTTTCGTGCTCCAGCAGCCGGTTCACCAGCTCCGTGCGCGGGTCTTCCAGCTCTTCAGCTTTCGCCGATGGATCGCGCGGCAACAGCATTTTCGACTTGATGTGAATCAGCACCGCGGCCATGTAAATAAAGTCGGCGGCAACGTTTACGTCGAGCTCGCGAATTTTTTCGACATACGCCAGGTATTGCTCGGTGATGCGAGCAATGGGAATGTCGTAGATGTCGATATCCTGCTTGCGAATCAGGTCAAGCAGTAAATCCAGGGGGCCTTCGTATACGTCGGTGACCGATATGGCAAACGGGGAATCTCTTTCTTCTTTGTTATTGTTCTTGTTCGGGCCAGACGACTTGCCGCTCGATTCTTTGGTCTGCGGCGCGCGATTCGTAACCAGCAACGGCGCGGCATCGGGTCCGCTGTCTGGGGGTGTTACGACTCTTGCTTCCATCCTACTGGGCATTTTTCACCACCGGTGACTCATACGCGAGCGACATTCCCATCGCGTCGCGGACCTCGTCCATCGTCTCGGCCGCAGCCTTTTGCGCCTTCTCTGTGCCTGCCTCAAGGATATCCCAAGCCAGCCGTGGATTCTCCTCGAATTTCTTGCGCCGCTGCTGCATCGGACTCAACAGTTGCACCAGCGCGTCGGCCGCCCAACTCTTGCACTCGATGCAGCCAATGCCCGCCGATCGGCAACCGACATTCACTTTTTCCATTGTAGCGACGTCGCTGAAAATCTTGTGCAGATCGCCGACGGGACAAACATCGGGATTGCCGGGATCGGAGCGCCTCACGCGCGCTGGATCGGTCACCATCGTTTTCAGCTTCTGCCGCAGCAAAGGCTCAGGGTCGGTCAAAAGAATAGTGTTGCCGTACGACTTCGACATCTTGCGGCCATCGGTGCCGGGCAGTTTCGGTGCGGGAGTGAGCAGTGACTTCGGCTCAGGAAAAACACTTCTACGCTGTCCGTAAAGACCGTTGAACCTGCGCGCAATTTCGCGCGTGAGTTCGACGTGTGCTACCTGATCTTCGCCAACCGGCACCACATCGGCTTTATAAATCAAAATATCGGCCGACTGCAGCACCGGGTAGCCGAGAAATCCGTACGTCCCCAGGTCTTTGTCCTGAATGTTGTCCCGCTGTTCTTTATAGGTGGGAACCCGCTCCAGCCAGCCGAGCGGCGTGATCATCGAAAATAATAAATGCAATTCCGCATGTGCCGGAACATGCGACTGAATGAAGATCACAGACCGCTCAGGATCAAGTCCCGCGGCCAGCCAGTCCAGTGCGACCTCGATCGAATTTTCTTTCACGTGCGAAGTATCGGCGTAGTCGGTGGTGAGCGCGTGCCAGTCGGCCACTTCGAAAAAGCATTGATATTCATCCTGCATGCGCACCCAGTTGGCGAGAGCGCCGACGTAGTTTCCNAGATGCAGTTTGCCAGTCGGGCGCATGCCGCTGAGCACGCGCTTCCGCAAGTTGGTTGAAAGTGTCATTGCTTTTGACGAGTCGCCACAGGGCACAACGGAGAATTAGCGCCCAAATTCACAGGTTGCAGCATCATTCGAGGTATTGTCGATACTATCACGCGCACTGCGAATTTCAGAGCGAAAGACTTTCGGGCAATCTTTTATAATGGCGCGCTCTGCTGCGCGGCGCGGGGACTCCGCGCGCTGGGTTAGAAAGGGAAACTCCAAAATGTTATGCCGAATCAAAGATCTGTTAGCGATTGCAATACTCGCCACGGCTAGTCTCGCGGCACAATCGTCTCCCGTTACGTTCGATCTCGTCATCACCAACGGCCACATCATTGATGGTACGGGCTCGCCGTGGTATTCGGGCGACGTGGGCATTCGCGACGGGAAGATTGCCGCGATTGGCAATCTCAGCGCCGCAACCCGCAAGAAAACCATCGACGCGACAGGTAAGGTGGTCGCGCCGGGATTCATCGACATGCTTGGACAATCCGAACTTTCTATTTTGGTCGAGCCTCGTTTGCCCTCTAAAATTTATCAAGGCATCACGACCGAGATCACCGGCGAAGGTAGCACTGTGGCGCCGCTCAACGACGCGATCATCCAAGCCGACCGTGCGGGCTATGAGCACTACCATGTCACTCCCGACTGGCGAAGCTTCCGCCAGTATTTCGCGCGACTCGAAAAACAAGGCATGGGGATCAACCTGGCCAGTTATGTTGGCGCTACTCAAGTTCGCCGGATGGTGTTGGGCGATGACAACAAGCAACCCACACCCGAGCAACTCGAGCAAATGAAAGCGCTGGTTCGCGAGGCCATGAAAGACGGCGCCGTCGGAGTTTCTTCGGCACTCGAATATGCACCCGCGCCCTACGCAAGGACCGAAGAGTTGATCGCCCTCGCCGCTGAGGGTGGGAAATTCGGTGGCATTTATTCCACACACATGCGCAACGAAAGCGACTCTGTGCTCGAAGCGATCGATGAAGCCTTGCGCATCGGGCGCGAGGCCCGCGTACCCGTGGAAATCTGGCACATCAAAGTTGCGGGAAAAAATAATTGGGGACGCATGCCGGAAGTTGTCGCCAAAATTAACGCAGCGCGCGCCAGTGGCGCCGATGTTACCGCCGACACCTACGCCTATACAGCATGGTTCAACGATTTCTCGGCTTTCATACCACCCTGGGCGCATGACGGGGGAACAGCGAAATTGGTAGAGCGCTTGAAAGATCCGGTCACGCGCGAACGGATTCGCAAAGAAATGCTTACGCCTTCGAAAGATTGGGATAATGAATGGCAGGAGATTCCTGGGCCTGATGCCATCCTGATTGGCATCGTGCAGAATCCTAAGATGCTGGCGCTGCAAGGTAAGCGACTGTCCGAGATCGCCAAACTGTGGAACAAATATCCGATGGATGCGCTCTTCGATTTTCTGATCGAAGATCCGAACGCCGGCGTGGCAGTGTTTGGCATGTCGCAGCCGGACGTGACTCTCGCACTGCAACAGCCCTGGGTTGCGATTGATAACGATTCGTCCGGGACTTCACCGGAGGGAATTTTGGGCCAGGAGCATCCACATCCCCGCGCCTATGGAACCTTCCCTCGCATTCTGCGCAAATATGTTCGCGGAGAGAGAGCTCTGACTCTGGAAGATGCCATTCGCAAAATGTCAGCGCTGCCGGCGCAACGGATGCGGCTGACCGATCGCGGCGTTCTTAAAGCTGGCATGTGGGCTGATGTTGTCATCTTCGATCCCGCGACTGTGCGTGACGTTGCAACCTTCGATAATCCGAATCAGCTTTCCGTGGGGATGGAGTACGTGCTGGTGAACGGCGTGGCGGTGATTGAGCAGTCGAGAATGACGGGAGCACTGCCGGGAAAGGTTTTGCGGGGCGCAGATTACGTGCCGTAGTTGCCGCCTACGGTTTCAATTGCGCCTGCGTTTCGGCCGCGGGGATGACGAGCACTCGGGGATCGGCGACCGTGCCGGTGATGGTGTAACTTAGTGAACTCGCCCCGGCTTTCGAGTCCTTGCCATATTGGAGTTTCAGATCGAGCTCTCGGCCTAAGCTTGTCACGCCGCTAATTTCGTACGCCCCCGAAGGCGAAAATAGTTTTCCTTTTTCGATTTCAATTTTTCGGTCACGTATGCGGGCGGAGCTTTGCCAGCGATCGACCCGCAATGCCCCCTCATCATTTGCCAGGGATATATGGGGAAAAACAGAATCGCGCAAATCGAATTGCAGTTCGCCCTCAACCGATTGCCAGAATGCGGTGGCGTCCGCGCCCGAGGCCGTGACCTGATAAGTTCCGCTGGCCGTTCCTGAGACCCAAGGGTCATGCATGGCATCGGCTGCCTGCTGCAGTGAAATCCCCGTCATCGTGCCGCTGCCGGCATAGACCGGACTGCTGGCGGTGAAATCCGCATGCCAGTCGCCGCGATATTTTCCGCTCAGCAGGTCGGCGCTCAAGTTTGAGATCTTCAGTTTTCCGCGATCGAGATCAAGCGAAGCGGAAACTCGCGTCGCGATCAGGTCATGAATCAGGAGGCGCCGAGCATTTATTTTTCCCGATGCATGCAGGCTCTCGAGAAACGAAGGAGCTTTCGATTCGGCCGTGCCCAGTATTTGGTACCAAGGGCGCTCTTTTCGTGGCGGACTCAGCGATTCGTAAAGATCGCTCAGGGCAATCTCTTCAGTATTCAAATTGAAGCGGGTGAGGCACGCTCCGGGTGTTCCGCAGCCTCGCGGGAGGACTATCGTACCGGTCCAGCGGGTGCCTGCGGCCTGCGCGATCAACTTTTCCAGGCGGACGTCGTCGTGGGTCAGTAACAATAGTGCTGAAGAAATTTCAATCGGCTTCTCTACTCCTCTCGCTGAGGCACGTACGTTATGCAGTTGCACCGTGCCTGTCATTTCGGGCAAAGAAAAGCCCGAAGAAGTCTCAGAGAGGCCTTTTGCCCAGGCTCCTGTGATACGCAGGTCAATCTGCGCCGCACCCTCTATATCCGCTTTTACTGCGGGCAGACCAACCAGTCCGGCGAGATGCAGAGTGCGTGACACTTCTCCATCTCCGCGAACAAAAATTCCGTAACCCGACCGCGCTACCCAGCCTTGCGCTTGTGCAGGCACGGGGCGTCCGAGCGCGACTGGAAAAGGACCGAACTCGACGTGCAATTCGTCAGGAAATCCTAAAATCTCATCATCTGGCTTGCGAGCCGTTCCAACTCCAGATCGCGCATGAGCGGCATGTTTGGTCAGCAGAAACGGAATGTTCTTTGGAGCGAACTCCGCTTTAGTATTCGTCGAACGGACATGAAGATTGGCAATCATGCCGCGACCTTCAAACTCCGGCCCAAGTAGCGACTTCGCATCTTGCTTGACGACGAACTCGCCTTGCACAGTTCCGCTCGATAAAAGATCCGTCGGCAAATCTTTTTTGGCGCGACGGCCCAGTTGCACCGCGGCGTTTACAGGGACATTTTCGAAATTCAATGCCAGCTCGATCTTGCGAGTCGCGGGAAGGCCGGCCTCGCCGCGAAGCGCAATCAGGCCATCACCGACCGGCGAACTGCACAGGATGTCACGCATCATCCCTTCCACGGACCTATAGACGGCATCGCAGTGCGTAGCGAGCCGCAGTCCCTCGCTGCTGGCGATGTCGTAACGGTGGAAATTTTGGACGGAGGCGTCGGCGGCCACCTTCATGGCCGAAGGCTTGCCATTTAAATTTGCCTGTAGAAGGACTTCGCCGCGCCAGCCCTTATCCGTACCGGAAAACAACTTAGTGAGTTGACCGAGTTGGGCACGTTCCCATTGAAACGTGAACTGCAGCGGTGTTTCGCGAAGAGTTTCGGAGCGCTGCCAGGTGCCGCTCATCTGCAACGTCCCGGTGTCGCTCAGGCTCATGTCGGTGCGCAGAGGTGATGCTTTCAGCCGTGTTCCCCAAACGTTTTCCGATTCCTGCCACAGTGCGAAATCCGCAGTCAGCAGGGCGTAGGGCTTTTTCTCCGGACCTGATTTGAAATTGATGCGGCCTGAACTTGCCTCGATATAGGGGAACCCTGGACGCGCTTCGGATTTCGATTTCGCTGTCGGTGCCAGCGGAGTTCGCGCGGCGCGCTCTAGCAGAGCGGCCCAGTTCCAGCGTCCATCTTGATTACGCACTAAATTAAGACTAGGTTCCGTCAGTTCCAGGCGGGCAATATCGAGCCGTCCGCGCAAAAGCGTTGTAATGCGCACTGCGGCGGTGACTTCCCGAGCGCGCAGCATGGGCTCCGCTCCGAAGGCAGGATCCTCGTAGATGATCAGATTTTCCAGATCGAAACCGAGAGGAAGAAATCGCAAGTGGACCGAACCAATCTCAACCCGGCGCGCCAGCGCATTGCTGATGGAGTTCGCAATGCGCGTTTTCAGCCGCGAAACGCCGGGGCGCACCAGGAATAGAGCCAGCAGCACCAACACTGCTACGATCACAACCCGGCGCTTGGAAGAAGAAAGACTCACCGCACTACTTTCAGCGTTCGCCCCCAGCGCGTCTCGTCAAAGAAGTGCAACACCACGTGCGCCAGGAAAACAACCCGTTCCCAGAAATCAGTTTTGCGATATTGGTCGCCTGGAGTTTCAAACGACCAATAGATGAACATGGGCCGCCCGATCACATTTTCCTGCGGAATGAAACCCCAATAGCGGCTGTCCAGGCTGACCCCCCGATGGTCGCCCATGGCAAAAAGATGGCCGGGCGGCACCACCAAGTCGTCTCCCTGAACGTGCGAAGGCAGATCGACGATCCAGTCCGGATAAACCCCATTTTCGTAAGATGGCGGCACCGCCGGAAAATTGTTGCGATAGAAATCCTGCGGAGAATCCTGATCGTGGTCAATGTAGGGCTCGTTCAAAGCTTGGCCATTACGATAGACGATTCCATCGCGCAGATGAATACGATCGCCGGGTATGCCGATGATTCGCTTGACCACATAAGTTCCGGCGTCGTGCGGGTCGGGATGCAGAAACACGACGATATCGCCCCGGTGCACTTCCCGGTAGGGAAGGACCGGCCCGATCCACGGAGTCTTAGGCGCAAACTGGATGCGGTTCACAAATACGTGGTCGCCGATCAGCAGCGTGTTCTCCATGGAACTGGAGGGAATCTCGAACGCCTGCACCACGAAGGTGATGATGAATAATCCAGTCACCAGCACTGCGGCCAGAGAAGCCAAAAACTCGACCGTGGTCTCGCGCGGTTTTTCTTCGACTTCTTCTTTTACCTGATTGTCTTTTTTCGCCACGATGATCAATCCATCCTTAACTTTTTTTCTTCTTGACGGCTTTTGCGGCGCTCGATCAAAGGCTTCAATTCACCAGCCGCAGAGTACGGTCCCAACGCGTGATTTGGAAGATGTGCGTGACCGCGTAGGCGAAGTGATACAGTTTATCACCCGCACTAGACGGGGCGATTACATCTCCGTCAGCTCCTCGCACCGACCAGTAGATCAACAGTGGCCGGCCGATAATGTTCGTTTGCGGCACAAATCCCCAGTATCGGCTGTCGTAACTGTCGTCCCGGTTGTCTCCCATCACAAAATAATTTCCTTGCGGAACGATGAGCTGACCATCCTCGACCAGTTTGCGGAGCAATACCCACCATTCCGGAGTCTCGCCGGGGGCAACATCCAGCCGCGGGAAATCGTCACGGAACAAATCGGTGCCCGGCCGGCCGAAGTGTGCGTACGGCTCTCTTAACGCTGTTCCATTGACGAACACCTGCCGATTCACCAGCCGGATACGATCTCCTGGCACGCCAATTACGCGCTTCACAAAGTGCTGCGCCGGGTTCACGGGATAATGAAACACCACAATGTCGCCCCGATGAATGCGACGGTAGGGCATGATGTAGTCCCCGAGGCTGCCACCTCCATAGCAGAGTTTATTGACCAGCAGGTAATCGCCAATCAGCAGCGTATTCTCCATGGAAGGAGAAGGAATCTGGAACGCCTGCACCACGAATGTAATCACAAACACAGCGATTATGATTGTTCCGAGCAGTGATTGCAGCGAACCGGTAACGCCCGATCCAACGGCCCATGTTGCTGTGTGATCCTTGGGGAAATTCATTACTCCACTTATTCCGTCGCTCTTTTATCCGGAAATGCTCTATCCGGCGGCCGGGGTCCGCGAGCCAGCTTGGTCGGGGTCGATAGCGGCCGCGATGCCAGGTAAGAAAGCAATTGCCGCGCGGCGTCTTGCTCCGCGGTTTTTTTCGTGGAACCCTGTGCGCGCCCCACAAATTCCGCCTGGCCTTCGCCGCCCTGCGGCTTCAAACGGACTTCGACGGTAAACGTCTTGCTATGCTCCGGCCCCGCTTCTTGCACCAGGACATAAGTCGGCTGCGCCAACCCAAGACCCTGCAGAGTTTCCTGCAGGGCCGATTTAAAGTCGTTCATGGGAAGGGCTCCGCCATCGCGTTCCATTCGTTCCAGTTCTGGGGCGAGGATCTCCTGCAGAATGAAATCGCGGGCCGGCGCCATTCCGCCATCCAAGTAGAGGGCCGCGAGTACGGCTTCCAGGGCATCGACCAGTAGCGCGGTCTTGCTGCGTCCACCGCTTTTCTCTTCGCCCCGGCCTAGGCGGAGATAATGACCCAGTTCCAGACGCTGAGCTACCGTCATCAAATGACGCTCGCTCACCACATGAGCCCGCAGCTTGGAAAGCTCGCCTTCGCGAAACTGAGGGAAGCGCTGAAATAATTCTTCGCTGGTCACGAGGGATAGAATCGCATCCCCCAAAAACTCCAACTGCTCGTTGTCGTTGACCTTAAATTTGTTTTCGGCCGACTGTTGCGACTCCAGCTCTCGGGCCTGAGAACTGTGCGTGAGGGCCTGCTCAATCACCGCCCGCCGGCGGAAGTGGTAGCCTAGGGCTGTTTCCAGCGCGGTAATTTCGCGTTCTTTCATGATGGAGCTGCAAACGACGAAGCGGCCTTGTTAAACAGCCCAAGTCACTTTTTGGCAGCGGGTGCACCGCCGGTCAACTGTGTTAGGCGGTCCTTCTCCTTGCGCGCCGCGTCGCCAGCATTCGTGCCTTCTTTGGTCAAATCGACTGCCTGATTGGCGTACTTCAGGGCTTCGGGATATTTGTTCTGCATATCCAACGCCACCGAGAGCCGGAAGACGGCAATGGGATCCACTTGCTGCGGGAAGGCGTCAATCGACTTTCGCAAATTCCCTTCGGCATCTGCCCAAGCTTTGGCGTTGAAATCGATCGTCCCGAGTATGGCATACGCGTCAGAGCGCAGGAATGACTTAAACGCATTCAGTTGTTCGGGAGGATAACCCGCGCTTGGAACATCGGTATCGATCGTGACCAGCGCGCGCTGTGCGTTCTTCTTCGCTTCGGCCAGGCGTTGATCCCGGTCCAGGTCGGTATCGTGGGTGCGCTCCGCCAGTACCTGCGCCACACCCAACAACGCCTCGGGATCGTCGGCGTCATATAACAGGATTTTCTGTGCCATCTCCATCATCTTGTCGGCATTATTCGCCTGCTGGTAGCTGTGCATCACCGCTTTATAGAGCACAGGCCGCAACTCGCTGTCGGGAAATTTTGTAGCGAAATCGTTTGCCGCCTTCTCTTGCGCTGCCGGATCAGTCAACGCCACTGCGGCTTTATAGGCATCGAATTCGGGTTGTGTCTTAGCCTGGGGCGGACGCTTGCCGGCGGGCGCTGCGGCCTGTCCCGCCGCTTGCCCAGTAGCCGGCGCGCCCTGCGCCGGCTGGCTCTGCCCGAAACCCAACGTCCCTATTCCCAGCATCGCGATAATGATCGCTGCTCGCTTCATGCTTTCTCCTTGGCTTGCCCAGCATTCATTCCAATTTTCAACACCAGATTCCGATGTTTCTTTGTCACAGCAGTGAAACTGTGACCGCGGGTCCGACTGATAGCCCGCTATTGCGGCTTCGCCGGGGGCTCATAGGCTTGCTCCAAACCTTTTTCGGCCGCCGCCTTGATCTCCGGCAATCTTCCACCAGCATTCAATGCGGCTTGATATTCCTGAAGCGCACCTTCGCGGTCTTCTTTCATGTCCAGAATTCTTCCTAAGTATACGTGCGACCAACCTAGCACCGTCGGGTCGCTCGACGCTGCGATCGCTTTCTGAAAATTATCCTGAGCGCCCTCTCTGTTCTTATTAGCGACAGCCACTTCCGCCAAGATGAACAGCGCCCGGCCCTGATCGCCTATTTTCTTGTCCAAGGCCATCTGCGCGAGTTCCTGCGCGCCCTTGGGATCGCCCGCAGCCAGTCGCTTCTCTGCCGTCACCAGCATCCGCCGCTCTTCCGGACGCGACAGGCGGACCAGTTCCGGCGCAGCCGCACTGGCAAACTGCACCTCCGACGCCGCCTTTTCTTCTTTCTTCAAGTCCACGTTATCGAGGAATGCGCTATAAGCGCCGCGAATGCCGGCGGGATCTTTTTCAAAGGCGGTGATCGCGTTATAAAAATAACGCGTCAGAATGTAGCCTTGCTTTACCGCGTCATCCACAGCCTGGGCGCGCATCGCTTCTTCGCCCTTGCTGCCTGTGGTGCGGATCTCTATGGCACGAACGAGACATTCGGTCACCAGAAGCGAAATATCCGTCTTAAAGCTTTGCTCTAGCGGCGCACGCCGCACCGATTGCAGCAGAGGTTCGAGGCGCTTAATCGAACTGTAGTGTTTCTCCGCCAGCGGATCCATTTCGTAATGCAAGAAAGTATGCCGGATCTGATCCATCTTCAGGGCTTGCGGCGGCGCTCCTGCGTGCGCGGGCGGAGCGGGGAAGATGACCACGTAATAGGCCGAACCGTAGTTTCGCGCATCCGTCTCATTCGGTGAACCCATGAAGTCCAGATAGATCGTGAACGTCCGTCCCAGATATTGCGACGAGGGCTGCTTCAAATATATTTCGGTATCGAACACCATCTTGGCCAGCGGTTCGTGATAGCGATTCATAGCGGCGGCGTAGTCTTTGCGGTGCCGCTCCCAGATCGCGTGCAAGTCCGCCTTCTCGTAGAAACGCTCCAGCACCGTACCGAAGGGGGCGATCAGCGCCGCGTCCGGGGGCAACTCGTCGACTTTCAAACGCGGCATAAAGTGTGGAGGGCCGTCCATGTACAGAGCGAGCGATATGTACTGCGAGAGGTTGCGATTGGCATCCTTCGACGCTACATGGTTCTGGTAGTAATCGCACACTGCAGCGCGAGCCGCTTCCGCCTCCGCAGAATCGTGCAAAACCCTCTGCACTTCGGAGCGTACATTGCTGCGCGTCGCGTCGGAGATGGCTAAATCCTGGTCATAGCCACAAGCGTTCAGGGCTGTGAGCACGGAAAAAATCGTCTCGCTGCTGTCCAGTGTGATCGGAATCTGGTTCTGCGCCAAACAGAATGGCATCCACAGCCCCCCCAAAAGGGCCGCACAGAACGTGCTTCTCAATCGAAAACTCAGGAAACCCTCCAAGGAGTGGCCGCGCCCGGCGCGGAACAACTTCCAAGTGTAAGGACTTCGCGGCGGAGGGTCAAACGGGACGGGGGGATTAAGCGGCGGCTAGATCGCGATGAAAATACGTTCCACCCTTCAACAATGCTTCCACGGCTTTCAGAACGGACCGGACGTCCGCTTTCTGGCAAAGGCCCTTGATTCCAGCGCTCTTGGCTTCTTCTTCTAATTGTCGCGAGGGGTCAATCGTTATCATGAGGACGGGCGACTCCGGATGCTGCTTGGACAAGCATCGGCCAGCTTCGAGTCCATCCATGCCCGGCATTAAGAAATCCATCACCGTGACGTGAGGAGCGTGCTCCTCCCACGTCTCAAGCGCACGGCGGCCATCCTCGGCTTCACCTACGACGGCCCAGTCTTTCGTCCTCTCGAGTACGATCCGGAGGTGAGCTCGCATCATCGCATTGTCCTCAACCAGGAATATACGAACCATGCCACGTCCTTCCAGTACTGTCACAGAACGGAGGGAGCGGCCGCCGGCTAAGCATCTTCAAATCGCTTTCGCTAAGTTCAAGGTATCGCCTGAACGTGCCTGAACGCTATACAGTTAGAACCTTATGAAGCGCCCAAATCGCAGCTATTTTCGAGTCCTCAATCAATGGTCGACGGGTAGGGTGTGAAAGGTATGCGGAATCTAAAACTGATTCTCTCTTACGACGGGTCAGATTTTGCTGGCTGGCAGATTCAGCCTGACGGCGCGACGATTCAGGGGACACTCGCCGCAGCAGTTGGCCGAATTACCGGCGAAACCGTGTTGCCACAAGGGTCGGGACGCACGGATGCGGGTGTGCACGCGCTGGCGCAAGTTGCAACCTTCGCCGCGGAGTCGTCGGTGCCAACGGGGAATTTCATCAAGGCATTGAACGATATTTTGCCGCCGTCGATACGCGTTATGGATGTGCAGGAAGTGGCTCCCGAATTTCATGCGCGCAAGTCGGCACGCGGCAAGACTTATCGATACAGGATCTATCGCGAAGCAATTTGTTCGCCGTTTCTAGCCAGATACGTGTGGCATTATCCTTATCCGTTGAATGAGCAATCGATGGCTGCAGCGGCGGCAAGGGTGCAGGGCGAACATGATTTTAGTTCGTTCGCTGCTGTTGATGCGGAGCGGGGGCGAGATATTCCGGTCTCAAATGTGCGTCGAATTTTGTCGTCGAATTGGGAACGGCAGGGTGACGAGTTGGTTTACACGGTAAAGGGATCGGGCTTTCTGCACCACATGGTGAGAAATCTGGTGGGAACGTTTATCCTCGTGGGAAAGGGAACGCTGAAGCCCGAAGACGTGACGCGGATTCTCGAGGCTCGGGATCGTTCGGCGGCGGGGGCAACTGCCCCTGCGAGTGGGCTGTATCTGGTGAATGTGGAGTATTAACGGCCGGGTGTCTTGAAGTTGATGGCAAGAACGCAGCGGGCTACGTTTCTGCGGATTTATTTGGCATGGCTACTGATTTACAGATCGGGGTGCGGAAGGTTTCGTCGGTGAATCCTGCCACCGGCGAGGTTCTGGGTGAGTGGGAATGCGCGGATGAGCGAGAGGTTCTTGCTACAGTCGCGCTGGCCCGTGCTGCGCAGCCGGCCTGGGCAAAAATTGGCGTTGCAAAACGAGTCGCTATTCTGCGCGAGTTTCAACAGGGCCTGCTGGAGAAAAAATCAGAAATCGCGGCAGTAATTACTCGCGAGGCCGGCAAACCGCTGGCCGAAGCTCTAACCACCGAAGTACTGGTGGTACTGGATGCAACGCGCTTTCTGATCGACAATGCCTATCGATTGCTGCGCGAAGAGAGGCTTCCACATGGAAATCTCGTCACCAAGTTGAAGCGCGGCCGGTTGATCCGCGAGCCTTACGGTGTGGTTGGTATCATTTCGCCGTGGAATTATCCGCTTTCGATTCCTGCTACGGAAACGCTGGCGGCGCTGGTGGCGGGAAACGCCGTTGTTCTGAAGCCCTCGGAATTTACTTCCCTGGCGGCGTTGGAACTGAAGTCCCTCTTGCATGCGGCAGGTGTGCCCAACGATATTTTTCAGGTACTCGTGGGCGACGGAGCAACTGGCGCGGCTCTCATCCACTCGCAAATTGACAAACTTATCTTCACTGGCAGCGTAGTCACGGGCAAGCGCATTGCGGCAATTGCTGCGGAGCGCTTGTTGCCGGTAATCCTGGAGTTGGGCGGAAAAGATCCCATGCTGGTGCTCGATGACGCCGATGTGGACGTGGCTTCTAGCGCAGCCGTGTGGGGAGCATTTGTGAATGCCGGTCAGACTTGTTTGTCGGTCGAGCGCTGTTACGTACACCGCAGTTTGTACGAAGCATTTCTGAAAGCGTGCGCGGAAAAGACAAAGAAGCTTAGGGTTGGGCTTGGGACCGATCCCGAAACCGACGTAGGGCCGATGATCCACGGACGGCAGTTGCGGATTGTAGAGGAACACGTGCAAGACGCGGTGGCGCGAGGGGTGAGAGTTCTATCCGGCGGTACCCGATTGCCAGATGTTGGTGCGAATTTTTATGCGCCGACTGTGCTGGCTGATGTGACGCACGACATGCGCATCATGCGAGAGGAAACCTTCGGTCCCGTCCTTCCGGTGATGGCGTTCGATAGCGACGACGAGGCCGCGCGCTTGGCTAATGATTCGGAGTACGGCCTTGCCGCGAGCGTATGGACGCGCGACGCAACGCGCGGTGAAAAGCTTGCGCGGCGCATTCAAGCCGGTACGGTCATGGTAAACGACGTAGTGTCATGCTTCGGTATCAGCGAGGCCCCGCACGGAGGCGTTAAATCGAGCGGCATTGGCCGCGCTCATGGCCGCTTCGGCCTGGGTGAGATGGTGCGCCTGAAATATGTTGATGTCGATCGCATGCCCGGAATGAAAAAAGTCTGGTGGTATGGTTACGGCGCAAATTTCTCGCGGCAGATGAAAAGTTTTCTTGATTTCCAGTTTGCGCGAGGATTTGGTAAGCGGCTCGGCGGTTTGCTGCTCTCGCTGCAGGTAATGTGGCGCAAACGGTTGTAGGCTGGAAACCGCGTAACTACATGACTCGAAGAGCTGAGGTTAAGCCGATGAGCGATTTACCTTCCGATCCGAAACGTGAATTGCTGCGGCACGCGCTGGCTACTCTCGCGTATCGTGGGGGCAAGGCGACCCGCAATGCGCCGGAGGGCTTTGCTGACTTTCATCCCGGCGAGGGTGTCCGTGCGCCCGGACGGATTCTGGCACACATGGGCGATCTGATGGATTGGGCGATCTCGATTGCAATCGGAAAGCGCGAGTGGCGCGACTCCAAGCCCCTGTCCTGGGAGGAGGAATCGCATCGCTTTTTCGCGTCGCTGAAAAAATTCGACGACTATCTGGCTTCGAGTGAACCGGTCGCTACTTCGCCAGAAAAGCTACTGCAAGGGCCAATAGCCGATGCGCTGACTCATGTTGGCCAGATTGCAATGCTTCGGCGCATGGCTGGTGGACCGCTGAAGGGCGAGAGTTATTACGAGGCCGAAATTGCTACTGGACGAGTAGGCGCAGAGCAGGCCAAACCGAAAAGAGAATTTTAGCGGCTTTGTATTACGACTCGCGTCGTGATTGACACTCCTGAAACACTCGCCATGACCTTTGTCGTCGGTTTAACGCTTCGAGTACAATGACGCTCGTAAGGCCGATCCAGCGGCGTCAGCGCCGCGAGAGCGAGGGCAAGTCCTTTGGCCACTGGCGAAATCACAACTTCCGGCACGCAAACTCCGGCGCAACTTCCGCACCATAAAGTGAAGATCAAGAAAGCGGGGCAGCGCGCCTGCAATGAAAAAAATGAAAAGGGAAAATTCTGCGGCGGCCATTTGAAGCGATGGTCCTACTGGACTGACGTGATCGAGCAAGCCTGCGGCGATGCTGAAAAAGCCTGGGGTCCTGATGCCGAAGTGTACCGCTGCGAACATTGCCAGACCCTGTATTTGCCGAACCCCGCAGAAGCGAAGGTGAATGTTGCGGGGCAGGGAATGAAGTCCGTATTTGGACTGACGTTGCCGCCGAAAGAAAAAACCAACTCTTAGCTTGAGCCAATCAGCTGAGCGGTTGGGTTTGGGGATGCCTTCCCGGCACAGCTGAGATCCGTGCGCAGTTGAGCTAAAAGCTAAGAGCCAAAAGCTGTTCGCATGAACACTTCCGACCTCATCTACGACTGGAACAATGCTTGGCCGCCGGAGTTGAAGTTGTCCGGGCCAGTGCTGCTCAATGACGAGAGCCTGCGCGATGGCTTGCAGTCGCCGTCGGTGCGTGATCCCTCGATTCCCGAAAAAATCGAAATCCTTCATCTGATGGAAGCTTTGGGAATCGACTCGCTCGACCTGGGATTGCCGGGCGCGGGCGTACGGGCAGTGGAACACGTGACTGCACTGGCGCGGGAGATTGCCTCGCACAAGATGAAGATTCGCGCCAACTGCGCAGCGCGAACACACGAAAACGATATTCGCCCCATCGCCGAGATTGTTCAGAAAACCGGACTGCCCATCGAAGCGGCGACATTCATTGGGTCGAGCCCGATTCGAAGATTCACTGAGGGATGGACCGACGATTTTCTCTTGCAGACTAGTGAGAAGGCGGTCAAGTATGCGGTCTCGCTCGGTCTCGAGGTGATGTATGTCACCGAGGATACCAGCCGTTGCGATCCCGAGACCGTGAAACGGCTGTATTCGACCGCGATCGATTGCGGCGCCCGCGCGATTGTAATTTGCGATACCGCTGGCCATGCCACGCCCATGGGCGCGATGGCGCTGGTCCGTTTTGTGATGGATCAAGTGGTGAAGCCTTCCGGGGAAAAAATTCGGGTCGACTGGCACGGTCACAGCGATCGTGGGCTTGCGATTGCCAACTCGTTCGCGGCGGTGATCGGAGGGGCGAATTGTGTTCATGGCTGCGCCGTCGGACTCGGCGAGCGCGTGGGCAATACGCAGATGGATCAAATGCTGGTGAATCTCAAGCTCATGGGAATTGAGCCGTGGGAGCAGCAGGATTTGACGAAGCTGAAGCAATATTGCCAGGCGGTTTCGCGCGCCACCGGAGTGCCGATTCCGGCAAATTATCCGGTCGTAGGCGATGACGCGTTTCGCACGGCTACCGGAGTGCACGCATCGGCGATCATCAAAGCGTACAAAAAGAATGACGTGGTGCTCGCCAATACAGTTTATTCGGGTGTGCCTTCGCATCTGTTCGGGCTGGAGCAGATCATCGATATCGGACCCATGAGCGGAAAGTCGAATGTACTGTTCTGGCTGGAGCGGCGCGGCATTCCGGCGAACGATGACCTGGTCGATCGCATCTATCAGCGTGCCAAGGCCAGCGATCACACCTTGAGCGATGCGGAAATCGCGGAGTGCCTGCCGGCGACGGCGAAACAGAATTGAATCCCTGACGAACTGAATCTCATCCTCACAGAAATGCGGTCTGAGCCTATGAAACATGCGATTCTCGGAGCTGGCGGCGTCGGCGGCTTGATCGGCGCTTGTCTCGCGCACGCTGGCGCTTCCGTCACGCTGGTGGCGAGACGCGAGGCACTTGCGCAATATCCGAAGCAACTTAGCCTGGAAAGTCCGTTCGGCAAATTCACTGTGGATGTTGCTGTCGCCGCCGAGATGCCTGCGGTCGATGTAGTTTGGATCACGGTGAAGGCTACACAACTTGACCAGTCGCTCACGGCGCTGAAAAATCCTGAGGGAGTGCGGGCGATCGTACCTCTGCTCAACGGCATCGATCATGTGGCGTTGCTTCGCGGAAAGTACGGGGCGAATCGCGTGATCCCCGCAACCATAGCGGTGGAGACCGAACGCGTGAGTCCAGGTCATATTGTTCATCGTTCTCCGTTTGCGCGGCTGAATGTACTGTCGGCGGGCAAGCCATTGCTGGCGGACACTCTCGATCAGCTTTCGAAAATCGGTTTCATCTGCCGCTTTATCGACGATGAGCCAACCCTGATGTGGGGCAAGCTGGTTTTTCTGGCACCGTTTGCCTTGACCACGACGGCGGCGGATAAAACCGTGGGCGAGATCCTCGCTGATCCGGAATGGCGAAGTCTCGGCCTGGCATGTGTGCGAGAAGCGTGCGCAGTTGGCGTTGCCGAGGGTGCGAAGGTCGATGCTGACGCTGTACTCTCGGGAGTGCAAGGCATGCCTGCCGGCATGCGTAGCTCAATGCAGAAGGATGTCGACAAGCACAATGCTCCGGAGCTGGATGCCATCGCTGGACCCATTCTGCGCGGCGCGCGGCGTCACGGAATTGAAGTTCCGGCGACGAATAAGCTGGTAGCCGGGGTGGAGAAAAGGGCTGGCTACAAAGAGAGTTTGCTGGCGTAGATCCGGAGCGTAAAATTTTTCGGATCAAATTCGCAAAATCTCTCGAATCAAGGGGATAGAAGGGTCGCCAAATTTTTGATCTGACTAAAATTTTGATTCTAAAGATTTTATCGGTAAAATCTCTAGAATCAGTTACTTGCGGAACGCTTTTCGAAGTTCCGGTAGTCCCCCGCCTAATTAACCACTCAATTGTGAAAGAACGGGACGCTTGTTTTCAGGGCGGCGCTTCGTCCGCTAACTCATGATGACGCGGGTGAGCAATGGAGGCAAGGTTGGACGTCACAATGAGGCTGCGGAAAAGCGCTAATCAAGCTCAGAATGGTTCGTCGGGTTCGGTTGGTTCGTCTTCCGTCGGCGCGTCGAGGGGCAATGGCAGCTTCTTTTCGGCGGCGGGGCGGGCTTTCTTGAAGGTGGCGTCGAGAAGGGGAAGGGTTCGGTTCAGAGAACGCCTTGCGTCGAATCGCGGTGATGGATGGAGAGATGTTAGGGATCCTTCGACTTCGCATTGACTTCACTCCGTGAAGTCAATGCTGCGCTCAGGATGACAATTTTCGTCGTGTACTTTTGTTTGCCTACATATTTTATTTTTCTACATAGGAAGCGTGGCTCATGTTTACTTCGCGACCGGTTGGATTTGTGAAGAGTCCGTACAAGGACGCGGGTCAGGTTCCCAAGGGGCTTGGTGCCAAACACGAGGCGGAGGGCGTGCTGGTGATTCTTCCGGAGTTTGAGTTGGGACTTACTGATATCGAGGGGTTCTCTCACCTGTTTGTCCTGTGGGAGTTTGATCGCTCGCATGAGTTTGAACTGCTAGGAACGCCGCCTTCCGACAATCGCGCGCATGGCGTGTTTGCGACGCGGTCGCCGCGGCGTCCTAACCCGATTGGTCTGACGGTGGTTGAATTACTTCGGCGCGATGGCGTCGAACTGTATGTGCGGGGCGTCGATATGCTGGATGGGACTCCGATTCTTGATATCAAACCGTTGCTGTCTGGGATTGCGACGGAAAGGCTGCGGCGCGGGTGGTTGGCGGAGGCTGAGGGACGGAAGAAGTGAAGATGGTTGAAGCAAAATCCCCAGAGAGATGGGGTCGTGGAATCCCACTTCTCGCAAAGAACGCGAGAAATGGGCACCCAGATTTCGTAGTTGGCGAACGTTACGAACGTCCATTTCTTGCCAACCCAGCCGGTAANCTCCATCACTGCGACGGGGAGGATGCGGTTTCCGCCCAAGGTAATCGCCATTGCCTTCCACGCGTTGTAAGATGACGCATTATCTATTCATGAGCCCCACTCCCCCACGCGGCGACATTCCTGAGGTTGCGCCTACGGTGCAGCAGGAAGTGGCGCGTCTGGCGGCTTCGCCCGAGGTGCGGTCGGCGTACAACTGGCTGCGCACGCAGGAGCCGCAACTGGCGCAGTGGCAATTGGAGATGGCGCGGATTCCGGCGCCTCCGTTTGGCGAGTCGGCGCGCGGGGCGTGGCTGGCCGAGCGCTTTCGCGAAGTTGGCCTCGACGACGTCCGCATGGATGATGTGGGCAACGTGTTCGGAGTTCATCCTGGATTCGGGCAGCGCTACGTAGCGCTGAGCGCGCACATCGATACGGTGTTTCCCGCGAGTACGCCGTTGAATGTTCGCCAGCAGGGAAGCCGGCTGTATGGCCCCGGAGTGTCTGACAACGGCGCTGGAGTCACAGCCATGCTGGCCATCGCGTCGTTGCTGCGCGCGGTGCGACTGCGGCATGCGCTGCCCTTTGTCTTTATTGGAAACGTGGGGGAAGAGGGCGAAGGCGATTTGCGCGGCATGCGGCACATTTTTTCCACGCCGCGCTGGAAGGATTCCATCGCCTACAGCGTTGTGCTCGATGGCGCAGGCGCGGACACGGTTGTTGCCGAGGCTCTCGGCAGCCGCCGTTTCGAAGTGATCGTCCGCGGCCCGGGTGGACACTCGTGGAGCGATTTTGGTGCGCCCAATCCAATCGTAATTTTGGCACGCGCCGTCGACACGTTCACGTCGACTCCCGTGCCGACTGCGCCGAAGACTACGTTCAACATTGGAGTGATTCGCGGGGGGACCTCGGTGAATTCGATTCCCGAGTCCGCCAGCATGAAGGTGGATATCCGGTCGACGTCGATGACGGAAATGGAACGGCTGGAGCAAACGCTGCGGCTGGCGCTGAATCGCGCGGTGGAAGACGAGACGCTCGCCGCCGAGATGCGCTCGCCGATGCCGAAGCGGCCATCGGGAGTGAATTGCGAAGTGGTCGCGATCGGCAACCGCCCGGCAGGAGAGTTGTCGACGAGCGCGCGAATCCTGCAGGTGATTCGGGCAGTCGATGGTCAGCTTAATAATGCAGCGCAGGTTCAGCGTGCATCGACGGACGCCAATATTCCGCTGTCACTGGGTCTGGAGGCGATTGCCATTGGGGGCGGCGGGTCGGGCGGAGGGGCACACACTTTGCAGGAATGGTTTGACAGCAACGGGCGCGAGCTGGGGCTGAAACGGATTTTGTTGACGATGCTGACGCTCGCGGGGGCGAGAGAATAATGGGGAGATTCATTACTACGGGGATTATATTGGCTGCCGCGGTATTGTGTTCGGCTCAATCTCAGAATCCCGCTACAACACCATCTGCCAAGGCGGATGCGATCTACCTGCACGCGAATGTTTACACCGGCGTACCGGCGTCCGCGCAGTTCAGTTCTGTTTTGCGTGAGCAGGCCATCGCGGTCCGCGGCGACCGCATTCAAGCGGTCGGTAAAAATGCAGACATCGAGAGATTGAAAGGGCCGCAGACCCAGGTGATCGATTTGGGCGGACGCTTCGTCATGCCCGGGTTCAACGACGCTCACGTGCATCTTGCCGACGGGGCATTGCGGAAGTTGACTGTGGATCTTACCGGAGTGAAGACGCTGGATGAGTTGCGGGAACGACTGCAAGCCAGAGTTGAGAAGGCAGGGCCCGCCGAATGGATAGTCGGCGGTGGTTGGGATGAAACTATATGGCCGGTCAAGACCACTCCGAACCGATGGGACTTGGATCAGGTTTCAGAAGGGCATCCAGCTTTTCTGGTTCGCATCGACGAGCATATTGCCGTAGCGAATACGAAGGCGCTGCAGTTGGCGGGTGTAACTTTGGCCAGCCGCGATCCTGAAGGCGGTCATATCGACCGCAACGAGAATGGCGAGCCCACGGGAGTTTTACGAGAGACGGCTCTGGGGTTGGTGAGGGCCGTCATTCCGAGAGTTTTGCATGAAAAGAGGAGAAAGGGAATAGAGCTTGTCTTGGCAGAACTGGCAGAGCACGGCGTTACCTCTGTGCAGGATTGTTCCACAATCGAGGAGACCTGTTCGACCTGGGAAGATTTTCAGATTTACGAAGAACTAGAAAAAGAAGGGAAGCTTACCGCGCGCATCACGGAATGGCTACCCTTCGAGCAACCGGTTGCAAGCCTGAACGCGAAACGGGATTCGCATTCGCAATCGGACTTAATGCTGCACACCGGAATGTTGAAAGGATTCTTGGACGGTTCGCTGGGATCGCACACGGCGGCTATGTTCGAACCCTATACCGATGATCCAAAAAACACGGGCCTGCCGCGTTACGATGCGGAAAAGCTTAACGATATGACTAGAGAGCGGGTGCTGGCAGGCTTCCAGATTGGTTTTCACGCCATCGGCGACAAAGGTGTGCAGATGGCGCTGGACGCCTTCGCCGAAGCAGAAAAATCCGCGCTCGAGCACAAGGTAAAGGCCCCGAACGGCGGCGATGACTTCCGCTTGCGCATCGAACACGCCCAAGTCACCACCCCCGCTCAAATCGCACGCTTCAAGGAATTGAAAGTCGTCGCTTCTATGCAACCCAGCCATCTTCTCACCGACATGCGTTGGGTGAATGATCGGATCGGCCCAAAGCGCGCAGCCACTTCCTATGCCTGGGCGGCACTCTTAAATCAAGGTGTGACGCTGGCTTTCGGAACGGATTATCCGGTAGAGGCAATCACGCCATTTCGTGGTCTTTACGCGGCTGTGACGCGCAAGAGCGAAGATGGCAGACAGGAGTTTCATCCCGAGCAGAAGCTCACCATGGACCAAGCCATAGCGGCTTACACCAGCGGTTCTGCCTTCGCCGAATTCGAAGAGAAGGAAAAGGGTAAGCTCGCGCCCGGCATGTTGGCCGATTTTGTCGTCCTGGATCGTGACATCACGGCGCTGTCCGCAGAAAAGGTGCTAGGCGCAAGGGTTCTGCGAACCGTGGTTGATGGCAAGACCGTTTACGAGGCAGCAAAGTAAAAACAGGCGCGGTGGAACTCCGCTTAGCAACCGACACGCCTCGCTGCTAACTCTTTCGTATTATCTGCCTTTATTTTCAACGAATTCTTGTCCCGACGTAAAACGAAATGCCACTTTTATGCGTCTAACAAGTGGCAGATGTTGACGCGGGGTTGGCGTTGCGAGCGGGTATAATTACTGTTTGCAGAGTTTTGGAGGAAAGCAGGAAATATGGATTCGCGGGCAATGTGGGTACGTTTGAAAACCCGTCGATGGGTTTATTCGTTTAGCATAGTAACAACGCTGGCGCTCGGTATTTTAATTGGCACGGTGCTTTCTTTTGGAGTGAAGGGCAAAGAAGGGCAGAAGTCGTCATCTGATGCGACCCCGCTGACGATTCCTTCCCCGAAGCAGCTTTCCAATGAGTTTTCGCAGATTGCCAAGCAACTGGGACCAAGCGTCGTCAACATCAACACCGAATCAACCGTCAAGAGTCCGCACCGGCGCCGTGGGGAACAAAGCCCCGACGATCAAGATGGTGGCGGCGGAAATGGCGGCATGGACGATTTTTTTAACCGCTTCTTCGGCGGCCCCGGTGGCCAGGGTGGTCCCGGCGGCGGCGATAACTCGATTCGTGAGCGGTCGCTTGGCTCGGGAGTGATTGTCGACCCCAAAGGCTATATCGTTACCAACCGTCACGTGGTCGAGAAAGCAGATCGGATTCGCGTGCGTTTGCAGGACGATCCGCCCGGCGTGCAGCACGATGCCAAGGTGATTGGAGAAGATCAGGAAACCGATCTGGCCGTGATCAAGATCAATCTCGAGCGCGCAGTGCCTTCGGCCAAATTGGGTAACTCTGACAGCATGCAGGTGGGTGATTGGGTGCTGGCGATCGGCAGTCCGTTTGGGCAGGTAGGCACGGTCACAGCCGGTATCGTCTCCGCTAAAGGCAGGAATATCGTGCCCGGTCGGCAGTTCCAGACTTTCATTCAAACCGATGCGGCGATTAACCCTGGTAATTCCGGAGGGCCGCTGGTAAATCTGGACGGCGAAGTGATCGGCATCAACACCGCGATTTTAAGCGAGACGAATGCTTATGCCGGAGTGGGATTCTCGCTTCCTTCCAATACCGTGGTGCAGGTCTATAACCAGCTGATCGGACCGGATCACCGCGTTGCGCGGGGCTCCATCGGAATCGAATTTAATTCCGAAGAGAACCCGGCGATTACGCGAGTATACGGCGCCGGAGCGGGCATCACCGTTTCTTACGTTGTGGCTGGTAGTCCTGCCGATCAAGCTGGGCTGAAGGTGGGCGACACCATCACCACCGTCGACGGCAAGAAGGTTTCCAAAGGTGACGAGTTGGTCGCCGACATCGCGTCGCGGAAGCCGGGCGCGAAAGTCGAACTTGGTTTCATCCGCAATGGCAAGCCACAAAATACGACGGTGACCATCGCTGATCGCGCCAAGCTGTTTGCGGCTCGCCTCAACGAGGATGAAGGCGGCAACGACGAGAGTGCACCAAAACAGAATAAGTTCGGCATCACGGTTCGCAAGCTTACGCCGGAGATGGCCGACCGCCTCGATATTCCCTCGGGGAAAGGCGTAATCGTGCAAGATGTAAAGGCTGGGTCGTTCGCCGAAGACATCGGTGTGGGACGCGGCGACGTAATCCTTGAAGTCAACAAACAGCCCGTGAACAGCGAAGAGGAATTCTCCAGGCTGGAATCAGGCTTGAAGACCGGGCAGGATGTGGTTTTCCTGGTACGCCCGCGCGGCTCGTCTCGTCAAGATGGAACCATCTTCATGGCGGGAACTCTTCCGTAACCTTAGGACTAGCCCGACTGGAACTGGCGTTGTCTTCTCCGATGGAGGATGATTAGAATGCCAGTTCCAGTTGGGTTTTATTTTTCTGCAGTCCTGATCGCAGAGTTTTTGCGAAGGCCAGCGGAGCGGCGTGCGTTCTGAGGTTTGACGTTGGAACAAGAACAGAAGCATCGCTCAAGATTACTGGGATGGCTCGGTGCGGCGTGCGCTCTGGCGCTGATCTGCGCCGTTATTCCGGCGCGTCTAGCACTCGCGCAAAGTTCCACTGGGGCGGCCGGGGGCACTGCGAAATCCACCCATCCGGCGACTGTTGCACACAGCAGAACGGTCTCAACAACTTCAGCACATAGCAAGTCCAAGCGCAGAAGGAAAACCGCGCGCGGCCAGCAGAAAATTGATGCCGAACGCGCTCAGGCCATTCAGGAAGCCTTGATCCGCGAACACTATCTGAGAGGAAGCGCCGCGGGAACCTGGAATCAAGCCAGCGAAGATGCCATGCGCCGCTATCAGGCTGATCACGGCTGGCAATCGAAGACGGTGCCCGACTCGCGCGCGCTGATCAGCCTCGGCCTCGGTCCGAGCCATGACCATCTGCTGAATCCAGAAAGTGCAATGACCACGGGACCCTCCGCTCCCCGCGCGGCATCATTGACCCCAGCCTCGCACAGCGCGGAACCTGGTGCTCGCATGAACGTGCCCCCAGCTGCAACTTCCGATCAGAATGCGTCAGCTCCGCAGTAATCATCTTCAAACTAAACTGCCGATAATTTCTACCCGCCTTGCCCCTTGCGGTAGCCACCAATCACCGGTCTGGGAAAATAAGGCAGTGGCAGCGAACTGACGATGGCCAGCGGGTTGGCTTCAACGACAGCTTCGGCGACTTCATGGCCATAGATTTCCGCTGCCGCATCGCGTGCGGTCGAGAGCACTGGAACTCGCTTCTCCGTATCGTGCCCGTCGGTGGCCAGCACGTGCACGGCATCATGCTCGAATAACCAGTGTGCGGCGCGTTGCGTTCGCTCTCCCCAGAACCCCGTTAGCGCCGACCCGGTCACCTGGATCACGCATCCCTGTTCGGCCCACTCCACCACCCGCTGCAGGTTCTCACGCAGAATCGGGTTGCGCTCGGGATGCGTAATGACGGGGGTAATGCCGCGGTCGCCAAGCTGGGTAAAACAGTCAGTAGTTTGCTGCGGAACGCTGTAGTTGCTCAACTCCACCAGCATGTAGCGCGTGTCTGCAATGGCAAAGCGGGCCGGATTGGCCAGCACTGCCTGCAGATTGTCGTAAGAGAGATGAAAGTCGCAGCCCAGACTGAGCTTGATCAAATTGCCGACGAGTCCCTGCAGATGAGTTATCAGTCCTTGCAGATAAGCGCGATCGTAGTGGTAGCGGTCGTTGGCGTGAGGCGTCGCGACTTGATGCGTGATGCCGTCGGCGGCCGCCATGCGGCACATGGCGACGGAAATCTCCCACGACTTGGATCCGTCGTCCACTTCCGGAAGAATGTGTGAGTGAATGTCGACCACGATATGTCGGGAGCGCGCGCCGCGCGGTCCTGCGTCTGTTGTGATTTAAGCAGATTTGTGAGGAAAGAGGAAGGTCAAGGAGGACCGCGACATTCACCAGATTGTTGGCACCGCTTTGGACTGCCGGATCGCTTGGTCGGCGGTTACAAGCTTCAGTCCTTCTATGACTGCAGTAGCACCAATTACGCGGTCAGCGGGATCTTTCGGATAGTTTGCGGGAAACTCGAACGCCTGCACGCAAATTCGTCCTGTGATCGGCAGAACAGCAAATCGACGCTCAACATCCCGGAGAAAGGCCTCCAGGTTTGGCGTTAGCTCAATACGTTTTTGGCTCGCAAGCCGGGCGAGTTCGAGGAGCGTCATGCTGGAAACGGCTAGGCCCTGGCCGCCTTCGCGTGTATCGGTAATCGCATCGCGCGCCCGTGAAGAAATGCGATCTTGATCCTGTGCAAGCCAGATCACCACATGCGTATCCAGCAGAATCAATACAAGTCTCCCCATTCCTCCGGAGAAAAAGCTGGTGAAACGATATCGCCGTTGATTTTAATTTTGCCTTTGTAGAAGCCGAAGATGTCGTCCTTCTCCTGTTCGACAGGGACGAGCTTGGCCACGGGCTTGCCGCGCTTGGTGATCAGGATGGACTGGCGCTTGGATTGAACTTCGTCCATGACTTTGAGGCAGTGGACTTTGAATTCGCCTGCGGCCATTGTTTTCATAGGTAAGCGTTTCGATCATGGTCATTATACCATGGTCATAACGCGCAGACATCCGTATGGTGCGTTTCTAGATGCGTCCCAAGAAAGGACTTTAACCGTTCCCGTATCTTTCGCGAATAAAGCCGGCGATCCCGGCGTAAGCGCTGGTCAGCGTCTTTTCATCCGGTAAAAACACGATGCGGAAGTGCTGCGTGCCGGGTTTCTGGCCGAAGCCGGATCCGTGGACGACCATGACGTGTTTCTGGCGGATGAGTTCTTTCACGAAGACTTCGTCGCTTTCAGGAATGTCGATGCGAGGAAATGCGTAGAACGCGCCGCGCGGGGCGACGCAGCTTACGCGCGGCGTGGACTCGCACCATTTCTGGGTAAGGTCGCGGCGGGAGCGAAGTTTGCGTTTCACTTCGATGATGTGGTCCTGCGGGCCCTCGAGCGCGGGCTTGATGGCATATTGCTCGGGATGGTTGGCGCAGAGGCGGGCGCGCAGGAGGCGGTGAATGCCTTCGGTGTAGGGCTTGATGGCGGCGGCGTCGCCGGAGGCGATGCCCCATCCGATGCGCCATCCGGGGACGAGATAATTCTTCGACATGCCGCCGAAGGTGATGCAGGGGACGTCGGGCGCGACGGCGGCGAAGGCGAGGTGCGGCGTTTCGTTTTCTTGAGAATCGTAATCGAGAATCAGCTTGTCGTAGATTTCGTCGGAGAAGACGACCAGGTTGTAGCGGCGTGCGATGTCGGCGAGCTGCCCCAGCATCTGCCGCGAGCAGAGAGAGCCCGTGGGATTATTGGGATTGATCAGCACAATCGCGCGGGTGCGGGGCGTGAGCTTGCGTTCGATATCGGTGAGTTCAGGCTGCCAGGCATCATCTTCGTTCAGGTCGTAGGCGTTGATCGCGATGCCCAGCTTGCACAGAACGGCTGAGTAGAGAGGGTAGTCTGGCTTGGGCGTGAGAATGTCTTCGCCGGGATTGACCAACGCGGAGATGCAGAGGTCGACCGTTTCACTCACACCGGAAGTCACGAAGACGTCTCGCACCGTCGTGATGCCTTTGCGGGCGGCCTCGCCGCGAATCGCTTCGAGCGCTTCGGGAATGCCGGGGGATGGAGCGTATCCGTTCTTGCCGTTGCGCATGGCCTTGTAGGCGGCTTCGATGATGTGCGGCGGAGTCTCGAAGTCGAAGTTGAGCGGGTCGCCGACGTTGAGGGAGAGAACTTTGTGGCCTTGCTGAATGACTTCGTCGGCTACGCAGGCGAGGTCACGGATGGCGTAGCGGACGTTGTCTAAGCGGGAGGCGGCGGTGATCTCGCGAGGTTGCGTGATGGGCATGGGATCAAAACAAAATCTTAACCACAGGGGACACAGAGATCACAGGGCAATTCTAACCGAATGCTCTGCCCTGTGTTCCCATAGCCTGCCCTGAGCAAAGCCGAAGGGTACGCTCTGTGTTAAAGATTTTTACTCCGCCCGATCGATCTGCGCCTTCTGCAGCGTATCCGAGTAATCCACGTAGACCGACTTCCACTCGGTGTAGAAATCAATGGCGCCGATTCCGCCTTCGCGGTGGCCGTTGCCAGTAGCTTTGGTGCCGCCGAAGGGTAGGTGCACTTCGGCGCCGATGGTCGGTGCGTTGATGTAGGTGATGCCGGTCTCGAGGTCGCGAATTGCGGCGAAGGCTTTGTTCACGTCTTTGGTGTAGAGCGCGGACGACAATCCGTACTCGATGCCGTTGGCGATCTCGATGGCGTCTTCGAGGTCGTCGCAGGGGATAATCGAGACGACGGGGCCGAAGATTTCTTCTTGGGCGATGCGCATTTTGGGATCGACGTCAGTAAACACGGTCGGCTCCATGAACCAGCCGTGCTGGTAATCGCCTTTGTCCAGGCGATTGCCGCCACACATCAGCTTCGCGCCTTCGTTCTTGCCGATGTCGACATAGCTGAGGTCGGTTTGAAGCTGCTTCTCGTTGACGGCCGGGCCCATTTCGACGGTTTCGTCGAGGCCGTTGCCAACTTTCAACTTCTTCGCGCGGGCGACATAGCGTTCGACGAACTCGCGGTAAACGCCTTTCTGCACGATGATGCGGCTGGTCGCGGTGCAGCGCTGGCCGGTCGTGCCGAATCCGCCCCAGAGGCCGCCTTCGATGGCGAGGTCGAGGTTGGCATCATCGAGCACGATCATGGGATTTTTGCCGCCGAGTTCGAGCGAGCAATGTTTGAAACTCTTGGCGGCAATGCCGCCGATAATGCGGCCCACGGCGGAGGATCCAGTCAAGGAAACCGCGCGCACGTCTGGATGCTCGGCCAGCGGCGTGCCGACTTCCGCGCCGAATCCGGTGACAACGTTGACCACGCCTTTGGGAATGCCAGCGTCGGTGAAGGCGCGGACAAGATTAAATGTAGAAGCCGGGGTATCCTGCGCGGGCTTGATCACGCAGGTGTTGCCGCATACCACGGCGGGCAGGAGCTTCCACGACGAGATGGCCATGGGAAAATTCCACGGCGTGATCATGCCGCAGACGCCGATCGGCTGGCGGACGGCCATAGCAAATTTGTTCGGCAGTTCAGACGGCACGGTCGGGCCAAACATACGGCGGCCTTCGCCGGCATTGTAGTAGGCGGCGTCGATCGCCTCCTGCACGTCGCCACGGGTTTCTTTGAGCACCTTGCCCATTTCGCGGGTCATTTCACGGGAGTGCTCTTCTTTGCGTCCAATCAGGATTTCAGCGGCGCGAAAAACCATTTCGGCGCGGCGCGGCGCGGGTACCAGGCGCCACTTGGCGAAGGCGCGTTTGGCCGCGTCCACGGCGGCGTCGACGTCAGCCTTGGCCGATTTCTGGAAGATCCCAACCAGGTCGCGGGTGTCGGCGGGATTGCGGTTCTCAAAAGTCTTTCCCGTCGTGGATTCGACCCACTCGCCGTCGATGAAGTTTTTGAACACTTTGGTTTGGGTGTGGCTGAGCGTCGCGGGGGAAGCGAGCGTGTCGGTTGCCATGATTTCTCCTTTATAAATGCCTGAATATTGATGCTACAGGGGGTAGGGAAGGTGCGGCAAGGCGGGACGGTCACCCGAGGCCCCGCGCTTTTTTGCGGGCCGAAGATCTGTGGATTCACAAGGGACCAGGTGGGACGGTTACGGATTAATCCTTTTTTTCACAGCCACAAACCATTGATCATGTCCGAAGGCTGCAGCCCCTCCCCCATCCTGCCTTTAACCAAAGAATCATCGCGGACGCGAACCGTGGGTTCGCGTGGGTTTTTTCAGGACCATTCATCTAAGGATTTTCCCCGATTGATTGTGGAACATACTCGGCCGAGGATTCACAGTATGAGTCCTTCTCCATGCTGCCCACGATGCAAGACAGGTCTCGTTTTGAGATGGTCAGGGCTGACCACGTATCTGATCTGCCCGAACTATCCTAACTGTCAGGGGCCGGTCGACCATCCCAAGCCGATGCAGAGTGTGCACGAAGGCGTGCGCGCCGCTTAATTACCTCACAACGGTCAAGAGTCACCAAAGGCAGCGGACGGGGATGTCCGCTCCGCACGAGACAGTTTACTTCGCTGCCGCTGTGGAGGTTTTCGGGAGTGAGACCACGATATCGCCGACAATCGAGTCCGCCTGGTGATAGTTTCTCAGTTTCAAAATCAGGAACGGCGTGACCTCCTGATTCCTGGCCACGATGAGCGAGCCGGCATCGGTCCGAATTTCTTCATCAATAATCATTCCCGGAGCAAGTTCCCCAATGCGGCAAGTGCGCGTCGCTCTTTTATGGTCCTCGGGTTCGATTTCCACCAGAGCCATTGCCACTCGAGAATCCAAATCTGAATGCCGGCGCATCACCTTGAAGGCGGCCTCGGTACGGGAGCTGCCGCGGCGCACCAGAGTGTCAAATGCCAGAGCAGCCTGAAGAAGTTCGGCGCCCAATCGCATCTCCGCCATTTCTCGGTCGCGGATGTCGCCGTCGACTGTGATGGGTTGGTTCTGGTGAGCGATCATCCACGCTACGGACGCCATGCGCGGAATATTTTTCAGCAGGTCGCTGGTGATGCAGGGATGCGAGTCATAAAGTGCCTGCTGGTGCGGAGGCAGTTTCTCGCCGGCATACACGGCGTCGATGACCTCCGGAACCATGGTGACGCAGCCGAGCTGTGAGAGCATGGCCGCAATTTCAAATTTCCAGCGGTTGGGCGTCGATAGGGCGGTCATGACGTGCGTTATATATCGCCGGAGGCGCATGGCCCGGCTGAAAGCCGCAGGGCTGGTTATGCTAAGAACTTCAGTGAGCACGGTGAGGCTTCCGGTGAGAGTTTTTTCCAGAAGCTCTTTCTCGGTCATGATGAGGCGATGCTGTGCCAGACCGGCGTTCAAGGCACTGGATAGAATTTCCCTGCTGCAGGGTTTGGTGAGAAAGCGAAAAATATTTCCTTCGTTCACGGCGCTGAGAGCAGTTTTCAAATCGGCATATCCGCTGAGCATGATTCGAATCGTGTCCGGCGTCACGGTCTTCACTTTGGTGAACAACTGGATGCCATCCATCTCAGGCATGCGCATGTCGGAAAGCACAACCGCGTAAGGTCCGCGGGTCCGGATGGAGTTGAGCGCAGCAGCTCCGCCGACGGCGGAATGAGTCTTGAACTCACCGTGCAGAACTCGCTCGTAGCCGAGAAGAACGTTGGGTTCATCATCGACCAGAAGGATCAGGTCCGATATCGCTTCCATCCAATCTCACCCGCTCTGGAAGCCATCGGCAAACCCTGGGGCAAGCTTGAGGGAACTCTTAACCAGCGGACCGAGTAAAGCAAGTGGCGGAAGTCGAAACCATAGCTACCGACCTTTCGTGCGTTCAAAATTGTTCCCGCTGCCCCTCCGCAGACAACCCCAAAATGCGTTTATTTGGAATAAACTAAAGCATCGCTGGGGTCCGCTTTTCGCAGTCCAGCTGTTTCCTGAATCAGTTCATTTTGAGGCTTTAGGACATGATCAAAAATGCGTAAGAGACCTCTGTTTGCCCGCCCTCTCCGTGTATCCGCTTTAAGAATGTTCCTTCAGCTTCGGCGGGTGTCAGCGTACCGACGTGCCGTAGCTGCGGTCGTCGCTGGGCTACTTGCTCAGTCTTTGGCGCTCGGTCAAGCCACTTCCGCCGACAAGCCAGGGCTGAAGCCGATTCTAGAATACATTTCGACTGCATGGGACACGCTTACGCGTTCCATGACCGATTGCCAAAGCCTGGTTGATCCCAAGATGAAGGTGCCGCCGGTGTTGTATTTGCCGGCGGACATGGCAGAACCCCCCGCCGTTCAAAAGCTTTCGCGCGACTGCAACGTTCAGGTCGAACACTTGCCGTTGGTAATTCACCGGCTGGGTGAAGTTGACACGAACAAGATTCAGCCGCATGGCCTTCTCTATCTGGAGCACAAGTATGTTGTGCCCGGCGGCCGTTTCAATGAAATGTATGGCTGGGACAGTTATTTTATCGTGCGCGGTTTGTTGCGCTCGGGGCGTCTGGAATTAGCGCGTGGCATGGTGGATAACTTCTTTTTTGAGATTGAACATTACGGCGCCATGCTTAACGCCAACCGCACGTATTATCTGACGCGTTCGCAGCCTCCGTTTCTGAGCTCGATGTTTGTGGATGTTTACGGTGCGCTGCAGAAATCGGGGCACGAAGATCCAGCCTGGCTGGCGAAAGCTTACGCCGATCTCGAAAAAGATTATGAAATGTGGAACCGGGAGCCGCATCTGGCGGGCGACACCGGGCTATCGCGCTACTACGATTTTGGCGAAGGGCCGCCGGCTGAGGCGGTGCAGGACGAAAGCGGTTTTTACCGGAAGGTGTCAACGTATTTTTTCTTCCATCCGGCGCAAACCGGCAGCTACATCGTTGAGAACGTGCCGGGCGCATCACAGCCGGTCGCGGGGGCTCTCTATAGCGAGCAAGTTTGTGACGTGCCCACGACAATGGCGCGAGCCGAATGCGAGAAGCGCCGCGAATTCAAACTGAGCGCCGATTATTACAAGGGCGACCGGTCGATGCGGGAATCGGGCTTCGATGTAAGTTTTCGGTTCGGTCCATTCGGCGCGGCGACTCATCACTACGCGCCGGTGTGCCTGAATAGTTTGCTCTATAAAACGGAGAAAGATCTGGAGCAGATCAGCCGCTGGCTGGGCCATTCGGAAGACGCGAAGAAATGGGACGCGCGCGCCGAGGCGCGCAAGAAGCTGATTACCGGCTATCTGTGGGATGGGAAGTCGGGCTGGTTTTTCGATTACAACCTGCAGACGGGAGGGCGTTCGTCTTATCGTTACGCGACGGCTTTTTACCCGCTGTGGGCGGGCCTGGCCACGCCCGAACAGGCAAAGGCGGTGGTGAAGAATTTGCCGGCGCTTGATCATCCTGGCGGTGTGTCTATGAGCGCCGAAGAAAGCGAGGCTCAGTGGGACCTGCCTTATGGCTGGGGGAATGTTGAAATGCTGGTGGTCGAAGGCCTGCGGCGCTACGGTTTTACGGCCGATGCAGATCGAGTTTCCTACGAATTTCTGTCGATGGTGGCGGAGAATTTCCGACGCGATGGAAACATCCGGGAGAAGTACAACGTGGTCACACGATCGTCCGAGTCTCACGTGGAACTTGGCTATCAGATAAACGTCGTGGGCTTTGGCTGGACCAACGCGGCATTTCTGGAACTGCTGCATGATTTGCCCAAGGACAGGGTGGAGCGCCTGGCGAAAGAGCAGGATCAGCCTTTGCCGCCGGCCGAAAAATAGGCCACACCCTCAAGGGCGAGAATCAGTTTTGGTTTGTAATTGCTCGGCTAACTTCAGCTCGTTCTCCGCTTCTTCTTTTTTCCCCATATCGCGATAGGCCTGCCCGAGAAGGTGATGCGTGGTGGGGTTGTTGGGGTCCATCGCCGCCGCTCTCTGCAACGCCCGAACCGCCAGCTCGAACTCTCCTTTCTTCTCCAGAACTTTACCCATCAAAATGTAGGGCCCGGTGGACGTGGCATCGAGCCAGATGGAACGCTGCAAAAGCCTTTCGGCGTCATCGTATTTCTGGATGCGCGAATACGCGTCGGCCAGCTTGTAGTAGGTGGCGGCGTTCGCGGGATCGATGGCCAGCTCTTTTTGAAATTCGCCGATAGCCTCGGGAACGCGCGACTTGAATAAATACAACTCGCCCAGAAGAAAATGAGCCAGCGGAAGCTTGGGATCGAGGGCGGCAGCCTTCTGCGCGTATTCTTCGGCGATGGGATCGAACTCCTGCCGGAACAGCATGCGCGAAGTGAACAGATAACTGGCAGCCGAATCCTCCGGAACGTCGAACATTCTTGCGAACGCCTTCCGCGCCTGCGAATAATTTTTAGTCTGGATGTAGCAGATGCCCAGGATGTAAGAGGCGTCCACATTGGCGCGCGGCAACCAGCCCTGCACTTTTTCGAGCAGAGGAATGGCCTGCGCGGGATATCCATTCAGATAGTAAGAGAGGCCGAGCAATTGCGTGGCCTCGCTGTTGCNGGGATCGGCGGCCACGGCAGTCTTCAAAAATTCCACCGCTCTTACATAGTCGCCCTTTTTGTAGTAAGCGATGCCAAGTTCGAGGTCGAGGCCTTTTGCGTTGGGAGTGGAAACTCGCAACGCCTCCAGTTCCGCGATGGCGTCATCGACCTTGCCCTGCTGCATGAGGGATCGCGGATGGGAGAAATCCGGGCGGGTCGCGAGCGATGGCGTGGTTTGCGCGCTGGGCGTATTTTGGGTTGCCGGCTGCTGCCCGACGGAAGCAGAACAGAAAGTTGCCGCCGAGTACCAAGCTAGAAAGAATGTACGGAGATTGCTGCTAGAGACCATACAGGGGTAGATTACAACGATTAAAGAGGCTTCCTGAGGAGCGCGGGGAAAAAATAAGAGGGAGTCTCGAAAGACTCCCTCTGTTGAACTAACTTCTCTCGAAGCTAGAAGGTGAAGCGCAGTGCAAATTGCAGTTCACGCATCGTGGTTCCAGCTTCAATGTCGGTGATCCTTCCGTTGTTGCTGGACAGAGAGGAATTTTGGCAGTCAACGCAAGCGTTAGCGCCATTGTTTCCGCTGAAAGCGTAAACGGGGTGGTTAAAGATGTTAAACGCGTCCATGCGGAACTGCGCTTTGACGCGCTCTACGATCGGAATGTCCTTGGTCACCGACAGATCCGAATAGAATCCTGCCGGGCCTCGAAGCGAGTTATAACCCGCGTTGCCAATGTTCCCTTTTCCAGCGTCCGTAAAGGGCCCTCCCAGTGACGTCAGAGGAGTGAAATATTGAATGTAGGGCGCTCTCCCCGCGGGCGTCTGAAGCGATCCCGGACCCATGTGGAAGGAACCAGAGCCTTTGTTCGGCCGGCAAATGCCCACGTCTTGCTCGCCGCCGCACTCGTTGGTGGTGGGCGTCCACGGCAGACCGCTGCTCCAGTTAGTGGTATTGGTTATTTGCCATCCTCCGACCAGGTAATCCACCGGGCGGCTGGAATTGCCAAGGAACGACCTGCCCCTGCCGAAGGGCAGTGCGTAAACCGTGTTAATCACGAACACACTGTTGCGCACGAAATCGTTGGGGCCATACGCGATGGGGTGGCTGATCGCATAATAGTTATTGTTGTAAGCATCGGAGTGGGCGTAAGTGTAGTGAGCAATGAACTGCAGGCCTTGAGCAAATCGCTTGTCGACCTTCACTTCAAACGCGTCGTATTCAGTGCTGGCGTCATTGCCGTAGTAGTTGCCAAGATCGTCGGGGATGCCTGTGCAGGTGCCCGTTGGAGTAGCTCCCGTGCCAGGAGGAACCGTGAAGACCGGATGACACAGAGGGCGCCGCAAGTCCGAAGCAGCGCCCGTCCCGTACAAGAACATGGAAACCGGGTTGATGTCATAGTTCGGACCGTCCCCCGAAAATCCGTGCGAGCCTTTGTTTCCGACGTACGCAACCTCCGCCGAGATTGTGTTGGTTACCTGGCGCTGGACTGTCAAGTTCCACGCGTCCAAGGTCGGCAAAACCTGCTTGATCGGGCGAATGTGTACGCCGCTATCCTGGCCATTCAGGCTGGCAAAAGTGATTTGCCCGTTGGCAGGAATCGCGGGGAACTGGGGCGCGATGGGCCCCTGCGCAAGGGTGAACAGAGGGATCTCGTTCGGGTTGGCTGCGCTATTGATCGAAGAGGCATCAATATTCTGTTTTACAAGCACCGGCAGATTCTGGGTCACGGTGTGTCCGAAGTTCGATCCGAACACTCCCATGTCATAGCTGCGTCCGTAGCCCATGCGCAGAACCGTCTTCGGCGTAAGCTGATAGGCAACTCCCAGACGAGGGGCGAACGCGTGGAACGTATCCTCCACGTTTCCGTTCAGTCCGTAGCCTCCAAATCCGGCAACACGAATGACGCCGGTGCCGCCATTATCCACGATGTTTGCAAAGCCTCCGTAGCCTTTGGCAAGCACAGATTCAGGCGTGTAGATTTCCCAGCGTAAGCCGTAGTTGATGGTGAGCTTTGACGTGGCCCGGTAAGTATCCTGACCGTAAAAAAACAGACGCTTCTGCCGCTCAGCGGCGTTGTTGATGTTAGTGAGAGCCGGATTGTTGACATAGCGAGCCAGCAAAGTGACGTCGCCAAGCAGGAATGTTCCCAAGTCCAAGCCGCCGATTGGTAGAGGCGTCGTGAGCGTCCCGTTAACCTGATTGGACGTCGCAAGCGGGCTGAAATTGTATTCGCCGGTGCGGTTGTTATCGCTGGGGATACGCAGGTTTCTTGCGTAACGAACGTCTGCTCCGAATTTGATGATGTGGTTACCCTTGGTCTTCGTCCAGTTGTTCACGAACTGAAATTGATCTTCCCTCTCAGTCAGTGGGCAGTTGCAACGAGCTACACCAAGGCCATCACCGAAGCTGGATACAGTCAAGGCGCTGCCGTTGTTGTTAGTGCCAGCCTCCCCCGTGTTCGGGTCCGGTCCGAGGAGGAATGCACCCAAGCCGGCGGTTTTGGGATCGCTGGTATTTGCGTTCGGGATTCCGAAATTAGTCATCGGAGTGCCGCCATCCGGCTTCTGGGTCTGGGGATTGTATTTGAACCAGCCGAAGCGGAAATCTGTGAGGAGGGAACTGCTCAAAGTCTTGGTAAAGCCGGTCGACAGGCTGTAGTTGTGAGTGATGGAACTGCCGGCAAGACCAAGCAGACCGGTGCCGGGTCCACCCAAGGCTCCCAACGAACCTTTACCTGACAGCTTGAAGTAATCGAGGCTGAACCTTCCGAAGACATTCAGGGTCGACGAAGCAGCAAAGTCAATACGTGTGTCGAAACTGTTTTGGCTGAAGGGAGCGGAACCGGACGAGGTGAAGTTGTTGAACAGGCTCCCATTTTGGGGAGCGGGGAAAAGGGCCAGAATTGCCGCCGCCTGCGGAGAGACGTCAGCGATCGGAATACAGTTTCCGGAGCAGAGGCCTGCTGGTCCGAACGGGGCTCTGTTCCCGCCATTTCCCGTGAGGGTAGCATTCGGGTTGGTAGCGCCCGGAGTGGGATTATAAACCTGTCCTCCGCCAGCGAGCCCAGCGGCGAGATACTCGCTCAAATTGCAGTATCCCGGGCTGGGACTGGTGGCGTTGGTAGCAGGGTTGCACGTGCTTTGCACCAGTGCAGTCGGAATCGTTAATTGATTCGTGATGCCGTTGGACTGGCGAGTTGCCTGATAATCGCCAAAGAAGAACAATTTGTTCTTGATGATCGGGCCGCCAACTGACCCCCCGAATTGTTGCCATCGGGATGACGGAATCAATGGCCCCGTGACTCCGGGTTGACGGAATTGCGTGAAGGGATCGCGCGCTTCGGTTGCATCTGTCCGCCGGAACCAGAAGCCGCTGCCGTGGATGTCGTTGCTTCCCGACTTCGTCTGCGCGGTTACGACGCCGGCGACGGCCTTGCCGAACTCGGCGTCATAGTTCTGTAGAGCGACTTTCGTTTCGGTAACCGCGTCCAGATTCGGATTTACAACGATGATTCCCAGAATCGGATCTTGGTTGTCAGTTCCATCCAGTTCGTAGGCCGTGCCGCTGAAGTGCTGGCCCTGAACGAAAATCTGTTGGCTGCCTTGCGGATTCTCTGTGGCGGCGTGACCCCACCCGAGCTTTTGCGTTCCGGGTGATAGTAGCTCAAAGCTGGTGAAGTTGCGATTCAGAATTGGCAGGTCTTCGACATATCTTGAATTAAATTCGATAGCTACGTCGGCGCGATCTGTCTTGAGCTGCGGGGCTTCCGCCGTCACTTCGACCTGTTCGCTGGCGGAGCCAACTTGGAACTGGCCGTTCACGTCGACGCCGGAGTCAGCATTTACGATGACATCCTTAAACTCGAGGCTCTTGAACCCAGAGCCCTCAACCCGCACCGTGTAAGTATCCGGGATCAAGTGGGTGACGCTGTAATTGCCGCTGTCGTTTGTGGTGGTCGTATCGATGGTGCCTTTGCGCTGGTCGGTAACCGTCACCTTCGCATTGGGAACTGCCGCGCCGGAGGGATCAGTGATGGTACCAAGGATGCTGCCGTAGACGGCTTGGCCGGACGCTTTCGTCGAGAAACCGCAAAGAAGCACAAGTGCTGCCACAGCCGCAAGACCTGACCTTTTCATGAACTTCCTCCTGGAACACCTAGAGAACAGCCACACACAACAAGGGTGACGAATTGTTGGCCTGCAATTCGTAGTACAAAAGCACTAGAGCTTTAAGTTTCTTTACGTTTTATACCGTTACAGTTGTAAACTGTTTAGCCTGCTGCAACATACAAAAGGACGTTACTTCACTGTGACATGGCTTTAACGCACGATTTCGTGGCCGGACGGGAGCAGTGCTTCCAGCAAGTAGATAGGCTTATTAAAAGTCATAGTTTGAGTGGCTCGGAATCGCTGTGCCGGCTCCTCCGTTATCTGGCCGAACATTCCCTGGATCATCCCGGCGTGGCGCTGAAGGAATACCAGATCGCCACGGAGGTGCTCGGTCGGTCTGGAGCATTTGATCCCCAGAGCGATTCAACCGTCCGAGTGCAGGCTGGGCGCCTGCGCATGAAGCTGGCCGAATACTACGCCCACGAAGGCCCGGAAGATTCCGTCATCGTAGAGTTGCCTAAGGGCTCCTACTCGCTCACATTTCATGCTCGTACCCCGGGCGGCCAGCTGCCGGCTGGCCTCACCGTAGAACACGAGAACAAAGGCGGTGCGGGAAGAGCTTTAAGTCGAGGCTGGCCAGTGGCTGTGGGGGCTCTCGCTGTGCTGCTAGCCGTTTCGTTGGTCACGATTGCGGTGGTGTGGTCGGGGCGATCTCGCAGCCAAGCCGGCGGTGCAGAGCGCGTACCCTCTGTCTACCGGATTTTTTGGAACCGCTTCCTGACCGCTCCNCAACCGCCGTGGGTGATCTTCAGCAATGCCAACTTTGTGGGGCGCCCGCAGACNAACATGCGTTACTTCAATCCTGCCACCGATTCCCGNGAGGCNGTTCTTGATCACTACACAGGGGTAGGCGAAGTCCTGGCGATTCACGAGTTGGACCGGGTTTTCGGCCTTCTCAACCGCCAACTTCGGGTGAAGCGCGGAGCACTGTTCTCCTTGGACGACGTTAGGAACAACGATCTGATCTTCGTCGGTTCGCCAGCTGAGAATCTAACTTTGCTGGAGATTCCGGGAACGCAGGAATTCGTGTTCCAGCGAGTGAATTCCGGCCCTCGCAGTGGAGACATGCGGGTGCTCAACGTGCATCCAGCGGCGGGAGAGTCGCAGGTTTTTCTGGCAAGCCCTTCCAGCCAATCAGTGAACGAGGACTATGCCATCATCGCCCTTAAGGCGGGCCTGGATCCGACCCATTCAATGTTGATCCTGGCGGGAACTACCACAGTGGGGACGCAGGCGGCTGCGGAGTACGTTTGTCGGGAAGACTCCTTGACGGAACTGCTGCAGCGCCTGGGTGTCTCGAAGGCGGGTGACCTTCAACCATTCGAAGCTCTGCTGCGCGTGAAGGTGACGCACGGGGTTCCGGTGATGACGGATCTGCTTGCCGTCCGGAAACGAGGGAATTAGGTACAAGCAGCCAGCTTGTTATAGGTATCAGCGAGCCGAGGGCGTTGCGGGGACCAAATGCGGGTCTAGCTCCGCAGCTTTTCGAAATGCCTCCGCGGCTTCCTCTTTAGCACCTTTTTGCCTAAGCGCCAATCCTAGTTCGTAGTGCGCCAAAGCGTAAGAAGGCAAGACGCGGATTGCCGTCCGGAACTGAGAGATGGCCCCATCGAGATCGCCGGCGAGGAGCAACCGGCGACCGGAGTTGGTGGCGAAAGTTGCGGTCTGCAGGTCGGTTTTTCCTTTCGCCATCTCAACGCCAGCTTTGCTTTCCACCGCAGCTCCTGCGGAATCTCCCATTTGGCGCAGCACAGCTGACAAGGTGGTGTGAGCGCCGGCAAAACCTGGATCGAGCCGAATTGCCTGGCGCAAAGCATCCGCCGCTTCCGGCAGTTGGTTCATCTGCTTTAGAACTGTGCCCAGCGTGTAGTAAGCCTCTGCATAGTCAGGTTGAATTTGGATGGCTTGCCGCAATTGCTCCGCCGCTCTGGGAAAATCTCCCGATTGCCAAAGCGTGACCCCCAGGCTGTAGTAAGCATCCGCCAACTCAGGATCAAGGCGGATCGCCTCCTTCCATTCGGCAATCGCAGCCGGCAGGTCGTCTGAGAGTTTCAACGCCAGGGCCAGGTCGTGATGCAAACTCGCATTCCCCGGATCGAGCTTAAGAGCTGCACGAAACTGAAGGATAGCGGCAGCAAAATCCGTTTTCTGCAGGTATGCCGTGCCCAGATTCTGGACAAATGCTGGATCGCTGGGGCGAAGACGAATGGCTTCCTGAAACTCTTTAGTGGCGGCGTCAGCGTCCCCCTGTTGCAGCAGTGCGAGTGCAAGATTATTGTGAGCCTCAGCATCGTCAGGAGTGAGAGCGATTACCTTGCGGAAGGCGGCAACAGCCCGTTCTGGATCTCCACGTCGCTGGAGTAGTAGGCCCAACCGCGTCTGCAGAGGAGCGGCACTGGGTTGAAGTTCAGCGGCTTGTTCGTAAGATCGCAGCGCCTCGTCGCGATTTCCTTGCGCTTCAAGAAGTGTGCCTCGGTAGAACCAAGCCATTGTATCCTTCGGGTCGAGCTGCAGTGCGTGGTCCAGCAGTTCTTGCGATTCCTTTGCATCCGCTTCTTTGACGAGCAACACGCCCAGATGGAGATAAGCTTGCTCATATTCGGAGTTCAGGGTTAGGGCTTGGCGGAATTCAGCGTTAGCGTCGGCAACCTTCGATTCCTGGGCGAGGAGCGTTCCCATTTCGTCATGCAACTCAGCTTGCTTCGGTGCGAGTAGAATGGCCTGCCTGAACTCGGCGATGGCGTCGTCAATTTTATTTTGCAGGCTCAAGGCGCGTCCGAGCGACTGGTGAGCTTGCCACTGCTTGGGCGCAAACTGCACCGCGATGCGATACTCGGCAACGGCGTCATCAAGCCGACCTTTTATTTGCAGCGCCTGCGCCAGGTAAGCATGGGCTAGGGCCAGAGCCGGCCGCAGTTTGACGAGAATGCGGAATTGAGCGACAGCGTTGTCTACGTCGCCTTCCTGTAACAGCACCTGGCCAAGCATGTTCTGAGCGTCGGCATTGCCGGGGTTGAGTTTTATCGCCTTCTCGAATGCAGTACGAGCGACCGGCCAGTCGCCGCGCTTGAATGCGTCAATTCCGCTTTGGTACGCAGCTGTTGATGCGTTGACTGGAGCCTTTGTCTGAGGTGTAGCGACTGCGACCAGGCAGACAATTGCCAGAAGCAGCAACCCGGCGGAGAATCGGAAGACACGCATCGAGATTAAAGGCAAGAACGAAATCAGCGAAACCCTTGAGGCTGACAATTATGATCCATTCTATCTATTCCAAGAGCTGGGTAAAGCTGCTTGCGCTACTTCTCGCGCTGGCTTCACAGGATAGCGCAAGCCTTCCCTTTGGAACGTGGCGCCGCGTTTCGGATTCGCCTGTCATCTCGCCGCAGGGGGACGGATGGGAGTCGGCGGGCACTTTTAATCCATCTGTCATTCTGAAAGATGGCAAAATTGTGATGCTCTATCGCGCCCAGGACAAGGGCGGAACTTCGAGCCTCGGCTACGCCGAGAGCCGAGACGGTATACTCTTTACGCGACGCAGTCAGCCCGTGCTTTCGCCGGAGAAAGATTATGAAAAGAATGGTGGAGTAGAAGATCCGCGGCTTGTTCAATTCGGCGACACCTACTATCTCACTTATACCGGGTATAACAAGAAGGATGCGCAACTTTGTCTCGCAACCTCGAAAGATCTGATCCAATGGGAGCGGGGAGGCGTAATTTTGCCCGCCTACAAGGGAAATTGGAATGTTCGCTGGACTAAATCAGGAGCGATCGTGCCCGAGAAGATCGCGGGCAAGTATTGGATGTATTTTCTCGGGACGAGTGCCGACAACAAAGATCAGATGGGTTTAGCCTCGTCGACCGACCTTTTGCACTGGACTGAGGTCACCAGCGTGCCCGTTTTGCCGGTGAGGCCCGGAAGGTTTGATTCTCGTGTGGCCGAGCCAGGGCCGGCTCCGATAGTCACTTCCAAGGGCATTTTTCTTATCTACAACGGCGCCGACGACAACCTCGTGTACCGCACGGGCGTAGCCTTGTTCGATCGCAATGATCCCAGCAAGTTGATCTGGCGTACCGATAATCCAATCTTCGCTCCTGAAAGGGAATGGGAGAAAGTTGGGCAGGTCCCGAATGTTGTGTTCGTCGAGGGCATGGTGCGGCAAGGGGAACGATATTTGTTTTACTACGGAGGAGCGGACACGAATATCGGCGTGGCCGAAGCGCCGGCTGCCCAATAAAAAATCGACCTGAAGAATACTTGCTGTACATTTGACCGCTGAGAAACCTCCCGCCTAATATTCGAAGTCATGTCATTGCGCATTATCTCTGTTAGGGTCGGAATCACGGGACTTGGGTTCCGTTGCATGTGCCATTTCTTTCGAGGGGCTGCAATCATCCTGTTCGTGCTGCTTCTGGCCCTCATTTGTCCCGCACAAACGAATGCGCCAAAATCAACGCCTCCCAGGCCTATCGCCAACTTCACCGACGTCGCCGAGAAAGCCGGGCTTACCATGCAAGACATCTTCGGTGGCATCGAGACCAAGAAATACATTATTGAGACCACCGGCACGGGAGTTGCGATCTTCGATTATGACAATGACGGCTGGCCTGACATTTTTCTGGTCAACGGAACCCGGTTGGACGGGTTGCCTTCCGGCGAGGCGCCGACCAATCATCTCTACCGCAACAACCACGATGGAACTTTCTCCGACGTCACGGCCAAGGCCGGTCTTACCGCGACAGGCTGGGGCCAGGGCGTATGCGTAGGCGACTACGACAACGATGGCTGGGAAGATCTCTACGTTACTTACTACGGAAAGAACCGCCTGTACCACAATCAGGGCGGAGTTTTCACCGAGGTCGCCGAGAAAGCCGGAGTTGCCGGTTCAGGGAAAGCCTGGGGTTCGGGTTGCGCCTTTGTCGACTACGACCGCGACGGCAAACTCGATCTGATGGTGACGAACTACGTCGACTTCGATCTGTCCACCGCTCCGGCACCCGGACAACGGGCGACATGTCTCTGGAAGGGAGTGCCCGTCATGTGCGGCCCGCGCGGGCTACCGGGTGCGAAAAATATTCTCTACCACAATAAAGGTGATGGCACTTTTGAAGATGTGACCACCAAGGCGCACATCGACCGCACCGATGGGCATTATTCTCTAAGCGTTTCGACTCTTGATTTCGACGAAGACGGTTGGCCGGATATTTACGTGGCCTGCGACAGCACTCCCAGCATTCTCTACCGCAACAATCATGACGGCACATTCACTGACGTTGCCGTGACCGCTGGTGCGGCCTTCAACGAGGACGGGCGCGAGCAGGCTGGCATGGGCACGACGGTTGCCGACTACAATGGCGACGGCCATCTCGACATCTTCAAAACGAATTTTTCTGATGACACTTCCACGCTCTATCGCAACAATGGCGACGGAACATTTACTGATGCGACCTCGGCAGCGGGCTTGGGTTTATACACGCAATACCTGGGCTGGGGTGCGATGTTTTTTGATTTCGATAACGACGGCTGGCCTGATTTGATTCTGGCCAACGGCCACGTCTACCCGGAGGTCGATAGTCAGCACCTGGGCAGCAGTTATAAGGAACCACGCATTCTTTATCATAACAATGGGGACGGAACGTTCAGGGACCTTTCTGCGTCGGCAGGTTTGGGGATCACAACTCCGGCTTCCTCACGCGGTCTGGCCGTCGGCGATTTGTGGAACGATGGCAGAATCTCGGTGGTAGTGAGCAATATGAATGCTGCTCCCAGCCTGCTGGTAAATCAGAATCAGTCGCCGAATCATTGGATCGCCATTCGTACGATCGGAACGAAATCGAATCGAGACGGGATCGGCGCGCGGATCACAGTAAAAGCGGGATCGCGGATGCTGGCGGATGAAGTTCGCAGCGGCTCCAGTTACATTTCCAATAGCGATATGCGAGTGCATTTCGGGCTGGGATCCGTCGCCAGGATTGACTGGATCGAGATTCGCTGGCCGAGCGGCTTGGTCGAGCGTTTCACCAGTTTGGGTGTGGATACGATCCATAGTGTAAAAGAAGGATCAGGTCTGGCCGTCGAAGCGGATGCGAAAAAGAAGTGACGGGCGATTGATCCTCGCGCATCATCGTGCCACCCGTAAAAGCGCACCAACCGCAGGGCACGGGGGCACATCCAAAGTCCGTGCCAGAATCGTCCAAACCCGAACAGCTACCCGTAACGTCGTCCATGCCGACGGAAATTCCCGAGCCGCAGGCTTCACTTTTTCGCGAAGTGCTGCTGGTTCTTGAAGAAAAGGGCTTTCCCTACGCCGTGTCCGGAGCGTTCGCCTTGCGGCAGCACACGGGGATCTGCCGCTTTACCAAAGACCTCGATCTGTTCATGACGGCCGCTACCAGCCGCGAGGTTATGCCTTATCTCGAACAACGCGGCTTCACCTGTGAGGTCCGTGATCCAGTGTGGCTTTCCAAGGTACACAAGGGAGAGTTTTTCGTAGATCTGATCACCGGGATGAGTAATGGCGTGGTTGTAGTCGACGATTCATGGATCGAGAGGGCCAATCCAGCGATCGTTCAGGGCATTAAAACGCGGGTGTTGGCTCCAGAGGAATTGGTAGCGTCGAAGATTTTCGTGGCGAAACGCGAGCGCTTCGACGGCGCCGACATCGCCCACGTTATCTACGGGACTTACCCCAGATTCGATTGGGACCGTGAACTGCAATTGGTGGGCGAACACTGGGAAATGCTGTTGTGGTCGCTTTTATTGTTCCGCTATGTGTATCCGGCGCAGACCAACTATGTGCCGGCCTCCATCTGGGGCCGGCTGTTGCGAAAACTTCGGAGCGAGATTTCGAACCCCGATCCGAAGGCCAACTTCCGCGGCAGCCTGGTCGATGAGAACATGTTCGCGATTGATGTCAATGAGTGGGGGCTGGCGAATCTTTTGGAAGAAAGAAGGAAACGACGGATGGAAGAAATGCAGCGGTGCTCCGCGAGTGCGCCAGAAGGTCTTCCTCAGTTACCGCAGACCGCACCCCCGAACCGTCAATCCGCATGAGAATCGCTGCCACCGCCGATTTGCATTTCAGTCCGCAAAGCTATGCCGCACTCAAAGATCAATTTGAGCGGGTGCGGGACGATGCCGACGTTTTGGTTTTGGCGGGCGACTTGACCAATTACGGGCGGCTCGATGAAATGGACCCGCTGCTCACAGTTCTGCTTCGGCTTAAGATTCCGACGATTGCGGTTTTGGGAAACCACGATTACGAGAGCAGCAAAGAAAAAGACCTGTGCCGAAAGATGGAAACTGCCGGCGTCAAAGTGCTGGATGGGACGGCGTACGAACTGGATGGAGTCGGCTTTGCCGGCACCAAAGGTTTTGTAGGTGGTTTCGGACGCGAAATGCTTACCGCCTTCGGAGAACGTGAAATCAAGCAATTTGTACAAGCCTCTATTGACGAAGCTCTGAAGCTGGAACGCGCCATGGCATTGCTGCGCACCGACAAGCGCGTCGTGGTGCTCCACTATTCTCCCGTCGTCGACACCGTGGAAGGGGAAGTGCGCGAAATCTTTCCGTTTATGGGTACGTCGCGCCTGGGAGAGGTTGTGGACCGCATGGGCGCCAATCTAGTCGTACATGGCCACGCGCATCACGGAAAGATGGACGGACGCACTCCCGGCGGCATTCCGGTTCACAACGTCGCCATCTCGCGCCTGCAAGCTCAGAAGCCTTCGGCGGTGTATCGAGTTTTCGATATGTAGTTTTTCGCCGGACGCGCTTTTTGAGAGAATTAACTGGCGGGACCGTGAACATTCAGCTTTTGCGGCCCCGCCTGCCCGGCTACTGTCGCTAAACTGGGAACAAATCTGAAATCTGTGCTCGAATTGAATAGGTATCGATACGCCCAGAAGGCCTATGAAATGTGCATTTAAGACACTTCTAAGGCGGAATTGACGAATGGCATGACCTGTGGGTATGCTCAGCAGTCGCAGTGGTCCCCGCGCCTCAAAGCTATAACAATGAAAGCCGGCACGATCAAAGCATCCGGGAAAAAGAGCACCGCAAACCCAAGTCTGCCCAAAGCCCCTACTGGCATCCAGGGTCTCGATGAAATTACCGGCGGCGGATTTCCGCGCGGACGCCCCACATTGATATGCGGCAGCGCCGGAGCCGGCAAGACCCTGCTCGCCATGGAGTTCCTGGTGTGTGGCGCGATCGAGTACGACGAGCCTGGCGTTTTCATGGCGTTTGAGGAAACTGCGTCCGAACTCGCGCAGAATGTCCGCTCGCTGGGTTTTGACCTCGATGAATTAGCGAGACAGAAAAAGCTGGTCGTCGATTACGTTCGCATCGAACGCAGCGAAATTGACGAAACCGGCGATTACGATCTGGAAGGACTTTTCATCCGGCTCGGCGCCGCCATTGATTCCATCGGGGCCAAGCGAGTGGTTCTCGACACCATCGAAAATCTGTTCGCAGGTCTGCAGAACCAGGGCATTCTGCGGGCGGAGCTGCGACGCCTCTTTCGCTGGCTCAAGGATAAAGGAGTAAGCGCAGTCATCACCGCCGAACGTGGCGAAGGCGCGTTAACCCGCCATGGCCTGGAAGAATACGTTTCCGATTGCGTGATCTTGCTGGATCATCGCGTGGTCGATCAGGTTTCCACCCGCCGCCTGCGCATCGTCAAGTATCGCGGCACGGCTCACGGCACCAATGAATATCCTTTTTTGATCGACGAAGGCGGATTCAGCGTTCTTCCCGTCACGTCGCTTGGCCTGCAGCACGTCGTGAGTGAAGAACGAATCTCCAGCGGGGTTCCACGGCTGGATACGATGCTGGGTGGCGAAGGCTATTATCGCGGCACCACAGTTTTGGTATCCGGCACCGCCGGTACCGGCAAGACCAGTCTCGCCTCTCACTTCGTCGACGCCGCCTGCCGCCGCGGCGAGCGCAGCCTCTATTTTTCGTTCGAGGAATCTCCCGGCCAACTGATTCGCAATATGCGGTCGATCGGCTTGAATCTGGAGCAGTGGACGAAGAAGAACCTGCTGCAATTTCATTCCAGCCGCGCCATGTTCTACGGGTTGGAGATGCACCTGGCAATCATTCACAAAGTTGTGAATGAGTTCCGGCCCGAAGTGGTCGTTATCGATCCGATTGGCAGCCTGATCCAGGCGGGGAACAGTCGTGACGCGCATACCATGTTGATCCGCCTGATCGATTTTCTGAAGCAACAGGGAATAACCGCCTTTCTGACGAACCTGACTTCCGGCGGAGAGGCGCTGGAACGAACCGACGTTGAGATCTCGTCGATCGTTGATACCTGGCTATTCATGCGAGATATCGAATTAGGCGGCGAGCGCAATCGGGCCCTCTACGTCCTCAAGTCCCGCGGCATGGCGCATTCCAATCAGTTGCGCGAGTTTCTGCTCACTCCCGACGGAGTAGATTTGCTCGATGTCTACGTAGGGCCGGAAGGCGTGCTGACAGGTTCGTCGCGCATGTCACAAGAGGCGCGTGAGAAAGCTGCAGCCATGGAGCGGCAACAACAGGCTGAACTCCGGGAGCGCGACCGGAAACGCAAGCGCGAAGCGTTGGAGGTCCGGATCGAAGCCCTGCGCAAAGAGTTTGAAATCGAAGAAGAAGAGGCCGCAAGGGTGGAAGTGCTGGAAGTGACGCGGGAAAAGACGGTTAACGAAAATCGCCAGGCGATGGCCCGTAGCCGCGGGGCCGATGTCGGCAACGGTGTGAAAGCGTCAAGGAAAGCGTCGAGGGTTAGATGAAAAAGCTAGCAAAAGCCAAGCAACAGCCTCGCAGTTTGCAGCAGATCGCCCACGAGGACGGTCCCAAGTCGGGTGAAGTGTGGGAACTTCGCTTGTACATCGCGGGCCAAACGCCCCGGTCGGTCGCAGCCTTTGCCAACTTAAAAAAGATATGTGAGGAACATTTGCAAGGGCGGTACAATATTGAAGTCGTCGACTTAGTGAAACACCCCCAGTTGGCGGCGGGCGACCAGATCCTTGCAATCCCCACTCTGGTGCGGAAGTTGCCTCAACCGCTCCGCAAAATTGTGGGCGATCTTCGCGATACAGAACGAGCTCTGGTGGGGTTACAATTGCGTCCGGCATCATCGGAATAGCCGATTTCAGTGAGCGATTTTTTCCCGGACGAATTCCGAATCGGGGTACGGGGAGAAAGTAAAATGAAAGCCAATATGCGGCCAATCGAAGAAAGCGTGCGACTTATGGAGGAGGCTGAGCAGACTCTCCATGCCATCCGCCAGGGTGCGGTCGATGCGTTCGTGGTGGAGGAAGCGGAGGGCCATCGCGTTTACACGCTCGAGGGTTCCGACCTTCCTTACAGCGCTTTGGTTGAGAGAATGCAGCAGGGCGCTGCCATGTTAGACGCTCGCGGCTGTATTATTTACTGCAACCTCAGCCTGGCCAAGATATTGGGTACTTCTCGCGAGGCTGTGATCGGCCGCTTCTTTCACGATTTTCTCACTCCCGCGGATCAGCCCGTCTGTCAGAAATTGTTGCGCGAGGTGCAGATCGGATCGAGCGAAGGCGAGATGCGTTTGCGGTTGACTGATGGCAGTCTAATCCCGGCCAGCTTCTCCTTCTGCATATTGTCGCGGGATAAGACGGCTACGGGAGTTCTAATCACCGACCTCAGCGTCCAGAAACAGCAAGTGGAATTCGCCTCGCGCCTGCAGAATATGCAGGACGAAGAACGCAAGCGCATTGCTCGCGAGCTGCATGACAGCGTCGGGCAGTTGCTGGCTGCGATCAGCATGAACGTAGGCATCGTGCAGTCTCAGTCTCATTTGCTCGATTCCCGGGCGGCACGCGCGGTTTCTGATAATGCCATGCTGGTGGAGCAGGTTTCCAGTGAGATTCGCACCATTTCCCATCTCCTTCACCCCCCGCTTCTCGACTTGGCGGGTCTTACTTCTGCTCTGCGCTGGTACGTGGATGGTTTCTCGGAGCGCAGCAAGATTAAGGTCGATTTGGTAATTCCGGACGATCTCGGCCGCCTGCCGTCTGAAATGGAAATCGCTATCTTCCGTATCGTTCAAGAATGTTTGACGAACATTCACCGTCACTCGGGAAGCGCCACCGCAGTCATTCGTATTCAGAAGGAAGGCAACAACTGCACCGTTCAAGTTCGGGACTTTGGAAGAGGCATTCCTGAAGAAAAACAGCGGGAGATGACCGGATCGGGCCTCGGATTTGGCGGCATGCGAGAGCGCCTGAGGCAGCTGGGCGGAACTCTGCAGATAAAGTCTGACTCGAGCGGCACATTGATCAACGCCGTACTCAAGGTCGCGTAGACACCCTCATCCCATCCTTCATTCATGTGAGTGCCGTGCTCTGCGTCGGCAGAGCAAAGAACCGTCTTTCATCGTACAAATCCCGTGATTGCATAAGAACACGAACGAACCTCAGGACTCAAAGCCTGAATCTACGCCTTTCACCCGATTGCCCATGTTATTGCAAAAGTACACATTGGTGATATCAGGTGCTGCATGGGAGTGCCAAAACGTGTGCTCATCGTCGACGATCATCTTGTCATGAGACGAGCCGTGACACGCGTTCTGCAGTCTCAACCCAATATTGAAGTATGCGGGGAAGCGGAAAATGGCCGGGTAGCAATTGACCAGGCCCAAAAACTCAAGCCGGACCTGATCATTCTCGACCTTTCCATGCCAGTGATGAACGGTCTGGAAGCGGCGCGAGTCTTGCGCGGGATGATGCCGAATACACCGATCTTGATGTATACTTCGTTTGCGACCCCTAATCTGGCGGAAGAAGCTTTAGCGGCCGGCGTAAGCCGAGTGTCAACCAAATCGAGCCCACCCGCTCTTATCGCCGACCTGCAGATACTGCTCAAGAATGCGGCTTAGGTTTGGGAGCGTCTTCACTCAACATCTTCAGGCCGCTGAGTGCAAATTCAATTGCCATGCGCTCTTCTGGCGTTCCGGGGTGGTCCCGGTTCAGCTCAAGCATCCGCGTGTTGATCGCACCACTGGCCTCTTCAATGCGCTGTGCCAGCTTAGAGCGGTCGGTTTCGAGCACTGCGGCGACGTAAGGCCGTTGCCACTCGTAATCTACTTTCATAGCGGGAGCAGTCACTCCAAAAGGGAATTCTGACGTTGAGTCAGTGAACCCGATTAAGCGACAAAAGTTTCCCGCGTCACTCGAAGAGGCTGGCAATCGGGGCAGTAGGGCAATCGAATATTCCAGCCTTGCTCCGTTCCTTCAAGCCAGAACTGAGTGGTTAAATAGTGGAGCACTGAGCCGCACGTCGAACAGTTGAGAATTTTGGCGGGAGCCGCGCTCTGCGCATTAAGAAATTGCTTCAAAAGCTCCACAACCTCACCGTGGCGCTCGGTGGCTGGAATGGGCACACTGCCTCTTTTTCAAAATCGGATAGCGGAGAGCTTCCTTTAATCGTAAGAGAGAAGAAATGGACCGTCTGTCCGTCAGGGGGCCCCAGTATGTTCGAAAGCGTACAATCTAGGCCGATTCATTTTTCCACGCGGCTGTGTGCTTAACGATGAGCGCATAGCATTCGCACGAGGTATCTTCCAGGCGGCTGCGATTCTGTATTTTGACACGTCCGCGGTTGTAGGTGATTAAACCCTTTTTGGCAAGGAGCCCTGCGGCNACAGTCACGCTCGACCGGCGTGTGCCAAGCATGTGGGCGAGAAACTCATGGGTCAGCGGAACGATATTCCCGTCGCCTCCTACGCGGTCGTGGCTCATCAGCAGCCACCGCGCCAATCGTTCGTCCACCTCATGCAGGCGATTACAGGCGGCAACCTGCGACCCTTGCATGGCCAGGAAAAGCCCATATTGCTGGATTCGGCGTGCGAGTACCGGACATTGCCGCAACACTTTTAGCAAGTTTTGGCCGCTTAGCCGAAATGCTGTGCCGGCAATCTGCACCAGAGCGCGGGTATCGCTGGTCTTGAAGCCGGCGACGAGTTGTAATGCGGTGCATCCCTCTTTGCCAGTGAGTCCCACTTCCACACTTTTTCCATCCTGCATTACGCTGAGGATCGACACCATTCCGCTGTCGACGAAGTATGCGTATTTGATGAGCTCTTCTGTTTCCTGAAGGACATCGTGAGTGCGCAGTTGGACGAACGTGAGTTCGGAAAATATTGCGTCGCATTCCAGCGAAGGAAGGCCGAGCAGAAGTTCGTTCCTGACGGGGTTCCCTTCAATGAGCGGCGGAGCTTTCTGACTTACACGAGTACGAGACGGGACCATAAGACGGCTCCTTGCACAGCGAACACGCTGTCTGATTTCGCAAGGACCGTCTCCGCGAGGGGGTACGGCGATTGATGCTAGAAGAGACAACTCAATACTAACAGGTAAAACAGCTAGCAGACTGAGGAGAAACGAACTTCGCCGTATCCTCCTTCAAGTCGCACTTTGGGCAAGCCGGCAAAGGAACGCTCCAAATTTTTCCACCTGACGAGAAAAATNTGGCGTTCAAGTGCAGCAATTCTGAGCTGCATTTAGCACACGTTGCTCGAGACGGCATGACAGATAGAGAATCGAAAAGATGTTCGACTGCAGAACGGAGAGTTTGACTCATATCCTACCGTACTCCGAAGTGCCAGAGTGAAACTGTGCAGTATTGATCTTGCGGAAGAAATAGCCAACCTAACCCGGTAGCAAGATCAACTAACACGAATGCCGCGCTCAAACAACTGCGCGCTCGATTGCGCACAGCGCTCACGTTCTTGGCTTGCATAACCTTCATGATCAGCGTCTGCAATTTTGCTTTGGCACAGAACGCGCGATCAATGCCACAATTCCGCATGAACCGAGAAGATGCCCAGGCTGTTACAGCCTATCTGAAATCGCTGAATGGAACCCCTCAATAGAAGGCCGTTTCTATGGCCAAAGATCCTGACGTAATCGTGATTGGCGCGGGCGCGGCGGGGCTTGGCGCTTCGATCACTCTTGCCCGCGCCGGCGTTTCCGTTACTATCNTCGAGGCCCGCGACCGCATCGGCGGCCGAATCTTCACATTGCATGATCCTAAATGCGATGCCCCGGTTGAACTCGGTGCTGAATTCATCCACGGGCGTCCTCCTGAGACTTGGAATCTGCTCAAGAGTCACAAAGTCCGAACCGTAGAGGTTGACGGGGATAATTGGTGTGTAAACAACGGCCGCCTCGGAACCTGCAACTTCTTTTCGGACGTAGACAAGATCCTAAAAAAAATGGATGGCCGCAAGCCCGATCAATCCTTTCTGAATTTCTTGCATCGATGTTGTCCCGAGTCGAAAAACGAGCGCCAACAGCAAGCTAGAACGTGGGCCCTCGGCTACGTGACCGGTTTCAATGCCGCCGATCCTTCGTTGGTCGGGGTGCACTGGCTGGTGAAGTCAATGCGCGCGGAAGAGAAGATTGAAGGCGACCGCGCGTTTCGCGCCGAGCACGGATACGCGGACCTGATGAACATATTCCAGCANGAACTAAATAGTTCCGGCGTCTCAGTGCAGAAAAATACGGTAGTTGAGAACATCCGATGGAAAAAGGGGCGAGTTGAAATCGATGCACGCGGATTGAACGGTGTCGTAACCTGGTCAGCGCGGAGTGCGCTAATTACCGTGCCGCTCGGCGTATTGCAAGCCCGATCTGAGGAGCACGGCGCGATTGCTTTTGTTCCCGACCTGCCAACGCAGAAGCGGGATGCGATTCGAAATATCATGATGGGGAAAGTNATTCGCGTCACGCTCCAATTTCGTGAGCGCTTCTGGGAGGCCCTCCCGAAGTCCGCAGCGAAGTCGCGACGAAAAAATTCCAAAACTACGAGCGGCGTGAGCTTTCTTTTCTCCCACGATGATTGGTTCCCAACCTGGTGGACCATGGCGCCCAAAAAGCTGCCGTTCCTAGTGGGTTGGGCTCCCTTCCGTTGTGCCGAAAGGCTTTCGGGCAAGAATGAGTCATTCGTAACCGAGCAGGCGCTACAGACTTTGCATCGTCTATGGGGAATCAGCGTGCCGGAGCTTGAGAGTTTGTTTGAACACGCCTACTGCCACGATTGGCAGAACGATCCATTCTCGCGCGGAGCTTATAGCTATGGAAAAGTGGGCGGCGATGGTATGGAAGAGGCGCTGGCCAAGCCACTTGAAAATACGTTGTTCTTCGCCGGCGAAGCTACTGACACGGGCGGACATAACGGGACAGTGCACGGCGCGATTGCCAGTGGCCACCGCGCCGCTGCCGAAATTTGTCGGTCGTTCCCGCCGGCAAAAGTCGGAGGTTAACCACGAAGCACACAAAGTTGCACGAAGGTAAATCTTGCTCAAGCCACTTTGCGTCGCGGAACCGCGTCTTCTTTTTCCTTCGCGCGGATCTCGACTTGCTCATGCTTGATGTCGAGGCGTAGGTGATTGTAGATGCTCATATACTGGTTGGCGACCCATACCAGTGCGAAAAGAGAAATNAGATAGCCCCGCCAGTCGGGATAGAGAAGTTTGAANCGGGTGATNACNAGAAACAGCGCNGCCNCGTAGTGGCTGAAGCAATATTCGCAGGTGAACAGATAGAAGAATTTTCGGCGNGGNAGGCTGGCTGCCTGCTTCGACTGCTCCTGACAATAGTTACGAGGTTCGCGAAAAACCTCTTCATGCGTCACTGTCCAGGCAATGCAGGCGACAGGTATCGACAGAATAAGCAGCCACACAAATTGGAGTCCGATCGTAAGCACTAAGCTTGGATGCCGCACGGGGTAAAAGGGTCAAACGCCAACGAACCGAATTAGAGGTTCTTTCCCTGTCCGTAATTGAGCAGGCTCAGGATCAGCACTCCGAGAAGCGCCATCGACGACGCCACAGACCGCAGCGTGACTATGCCGAAACCAGCAGGGCCGCGGGAAATTGCTCCAATGCTTCTGCAAGGCGGATCGTTCCGTATCCTTCGTTTTGCGATGTATGCACGACTTTCCCGGCAAATGCGTTCCGATAACTTGCAGAGCAAGGGCAGGACGGAATTACCACTTCGGTGTCCTGCCAGACCCGATCCCCGATCGGTGCCGTCTCGCCATTATTCAACAAGCTGGACACGAGGCGGGGAACGATCACGATCACGTTCGTGTTTTTAAATTTTCGCGAGAATGACACTACGTGGTCGGATTTCGCACCTTGAATCGTTAAGGGAACATATTCGCCCCCTGCGAACAGCTCCGGATGCTTTTTTCGCAAAGCCAGCGCCCCCCAGATCAAATACAGCTTGAGCCCGCCATCCTCGGGAGTCTTCAAGAGAGCGTCCAGAACCGCGGAATCCGGCTGCTCGCCCCAGCCTTCAAGGCTCGCAAGCGCATCACGCCTTCGCTCGAAGTTTACGGGTCGGCGGTTATCGGGATCGACCAGACTTAAATCCCACAATTCATTTCCCTGATAAGTATCGGGAACGCCCGGGCTCGTGAGCTTGAGAAGCGTCTGCGCCAAGCTGTTCCAGAAACCCAAACGTGCGATGCGTTGTTGGAAGGGAATAAAGTTATTGAGAAATCGATTCTTGGCGCCAGGGGCAAGCAGTTTCTTTACGAACGATGAAACCGTTTTTTCGTACGCCTCATTGCGATTGATCCAGCTCGTATTTTCTTTGGCTTCGCGGATCGCTTTCAGCATGTACTCTTCGATCCTCTTAGAAAAAGCGTCCCATTCATTCATTTCAGCCAGCGGCACCAAGGGCCAGGCGCCCAGCAACGTCTGATAAAGCAAGTATTCGTCGTTGGCCGAAGGGGCGGGCCGGTCATTCACAACAGATTTATGGCTGCGGTTGAAACGCTTCCAATCGCGTATCTGCAATCTCCATTGCGCCGGCATTTCCGAGAGGACATTGATGCGGGCCCGTACGTCCTCCGAGCGCTTGGAATCGTGCGTGCTGGTCGCCAGCATGCTGTGCGGCCACTGGCGAAGTCGTTCCTGGTTTGCCGCGTGAAACTCCGCGGCGGTAACTCCAAAACGATGGAGATCGCTGCCCACATCATTCAGCGAAACCAGCCGGTTGTAACGGTAGAACGCAGTGTCTTCCAGGCCCTTTGCCATTACCGGACTGGTGAACTGCTGGAATTTCATCGCGAACGCGACCACCGCTCTTCGATAAGCCTCGAGGTGCCCTTGGGCAATCCGAGTCAAAAGCACTTCGGCAATGAAATCGAATACGCTGGTGTCGGCCGCCGGGCTTCTCCATTTCGCCGCATCGATAGCTGCATGAATGCAACGAATGTCACTTTCCGAGACGCCCGAATCGCTAACGCCTGAATCGCTAACGTAAGTTCGGTACACCGGGAAACTCGCCACGATCTCGGTGAGGGCGTCACGCAAGCTATTGAGCGTGAAGTCGCAGGTATGACGATTGGAGAGAGCGATGCGCGTGAGTTGATCGGCCAGCACGTTCAGTTCACTCGCCAGGGCCACGCGGATAATCAGTCTCCGTGATCGATAGGCGAGATCGTCAAAATCGATTTCGTTTCCAGTGAAGTTTCTGTAGATGCGCTCAAAACGCGAAGCAGCCGTTGGGTCCACGAAGAGTCCGTTGACCAGATTTGCATACTCATATCCCGTCGTCCCGCAGACAGGCCATTCACTGCCCAACTTCTCCGCTCCAGTAAGGATTTTTTCTATCACCACATAGCGCGACTTGCTTTCGTTGTCGGAAGTCGGATTTATCACCGCGGCAATGCCCTCCCGCAAGCGCTCGAAATATTTTGCAGGATCATAAAGTCCATCGGGATGATCCACGCGCAGTCCGTCAATTTTTCCTTCTCCCACAAGGTGCAGCACGAGACGGTGAGTCGCTTCAAAAACCGCATCATTCTCCATGCGGATTCCCGCCAAATCGTTGGTATCGAAAAAGCGCCGGTAGTTGATGTCATCGGAAGCAACTCTCCAGTTCGCCAGCCGAAACGCCTGCGCCTTAATCAGTTCATGGAGTTCGTTGAAGCTTGCAGGATCGGACGGCGTCCCGTTGATCTGATCAACGGCCTCATTGATGGCCGCGACTATTTCCGGAGATCGTGCGCATAGCTCCGCCAGTCGGCGTTTGTGGATTTCCTTATCCCGATTGCGCTCAGCAATGCGCTCTTTGTCCGCTTCCTGTCTCGCTGGCAGATGGCTGAAAGCCGTGATCAGGCTTTGAAACTCCAGCAGGTCAGGGTTCTCCAGACTCAAGATCGCCGTAAGTTTATCGGAGCTGCTCTGAAGAATGCGGGGATACTCCCGGGGATTTACTGGAAAGCGATGGTCCCGGTAGGAAATATCAAATGCGTCCCGTTCCGGTTGAAATACCAGCTTCAGTTCTCCACTTTCGAGCACGGCGCCGTAATGGTCGTGCAGGATCGGTACCAGCACTTTGCCGTGGAGCTCCTCCTTCAGAGGATGCCAATCGATATCAAAAAAGCAGGCGTAGGCCGAAGCTTCGCCATTCTCGAGAACGTCCGCCCACCACGCATTGTCACTGCCCATGACTCCCATATGGTTCGGAACGATGTCGACGATCAGGCCCATGTCGTTTTGATGAAGAGCAGCTACATAGCGGTCGAAATCTTCGGGGCTCCCGAGTTCTGGATTGATCGAATTGTGGTCGACGATGTCGTACCCATGCATGCTCCCCGGGCGGGCCTTCAGCATTGGAGAGACGTAGCAATGGCTGATACCGAGCCCGGCAAGGTAGGGAACGATCGCCGTGGCCTGATCGAAAGTGAAATTGTGATTCAACTGCAACCGATAAGTTGCGCGCGGTATTTGTGAGGGAGCTTTCATGATTTCAGAAACCACACGACAGACCAGGCCGGAAGCGTGCCTGCTTTGAGAGATTCTTCGGTCACCTCTTCAGTGGCATAAATTTTCTGACCACTTGGAAAAGGTATTTCCGAAAGCACATACGGCCCAATATTCGCCACCAGAGTGAGCTTCGAACCGTCCCGAAATTCCCAATGCGCGCTGAGGCCACCACGATCGCCATGAGGCGCATAGTTCGCCTTCACCGCGCATCCGCCGGAGAGCCGCGGCACAATATGCTCACATCTTAGTTTCAACAGTTCCCGATAAAAATGAAGCCATTCCTGATGACGAGGGTGCGTTAGATCGTGCCAGTCGAGTTTCGAAGCCTTAAAAGTTGTGGCGGCATTGGGATCAGGAATTCCCTCGCGGGCCGCCGGATCGTTGAAGCGGGCAAAACGTGCGAATTCGTTTCGCCTCCCCGCCGCCACCGCCGGCGCCAGATTTTTCTCAAAGTCGCAGAAAAAAAGAAACGGAGTTTCCACGCCGAACTCCTCGCCCATGAAGAGCAAAGGCGGAGATGGTGCAAGCAGAAAAGTTGCCACGGCAGCCCGAACCGCGCGCGCGTCTGCAATCGTTGTGATTCTTTCTCCGAAGGCGCGATTTCCCACCTGATCGTGATTCTGCAGAAACGAGACAAAACCGGTGAGCGGCAATTCCGTGCTTCGCTCACCGCGCGGATGGCCATTTCGGTAAAACGATGTCTCGCCCTGATAGTCGAATCCCTCAGAGAGGCAACGGCCTAAACGCTCGAGAGGACGATCCGAATGATCAGAGTAGTAGCCATCCTTTTCGCCTGTGACCAGCACATGCAACGCATGATGAATATCATCATTCCATTGCGCGTCGTAAAGTTCAGCTCTGCATTGTTTCGTGCGTTGAAGATAGCGCGACTGGTTGAATTCGTTTTCCAGAATCAGGTGGACGCACCGGTCCGGCTCGATCGTCTTCCGCACCTCCTCCGCAAGCTCCGTAAGAAAGTGCTTCGGCGAATCGTCAAGAATCGCATGAACGGCGTCCAGCCGAAGTCCGTCGCAACGATATTCCGTTAGCCAGTACAGGGCATTATGAATGAAAAAGTCGCGCACAGCGCGGCTCTCAGGTCCGTCGAAGTTGACGGCTTTTCCCCACGGCGTGCGATGCCGGTCGGTAAAAAATTGTGGCGCGTAGGCGTTGAGGTAATTTCCCTCCGGACCGAAGTGATTGTAAACAACATCCAGCAGCACCATCATCCCGTTGTCGTGCGCAGTTTGGACCAGTCGCTTCAAGTCTTCCGGGCGGCCGTAGGTACTGTCGGGTGCAAAAGGAAAAACGCCATCATAGCCCCAGTTGTGCCTGCCCGGAAAATCAGCGACGGGCATCAGTTCGATGGCGGTGACTCCCAAATCCGCTAAATAATCGAGCCGCATCCGGACCGAAGAAAAAGTTCCCGACGACGTAAAAGCTCCGACATGGAGTTCATAGATAACGGCTTCTTCCCACGAACGGCCCTTCCAACCATGATCCTGCCATTCGAAGCTTTCAGGATCGATGACTTCGCTGGGGCCATGCACATCGCGAGGTTGAAAGCGGGAAGCCGGATCGGGAACCTCCTGCGCATCATCGATGCGGAAACGATATTGCGTGCCCGGCTTTGCGGCGTCGGTGACCAACTCGAACCAGCTCTTGTCGCGCGGTTTCAAAGGAAGCAAAGTGGAACGAGTTGTGCCAGTCAGGCTAAGCTCGACCCGCCGCGCAGCCGGTGCCCACAGGCGAAAGCGCACACTTCCATCGTCACGGTACTCAGCGCCGAAGGGCATTTTATGACGGCGCTTCATTCGCTTCTTCCTTCTTGCCGTTCTTGCGCTCCATCAGCCGCCGTTCCATCAGGATCACCATGGAACGTGCCTGCAATGGATAAGCTGCTCCAGAATCGTGCGTCTCTGCCGGGCGCAACCCATCGTCACGCGATGTATCCATCCATGCGACCCAGCGAGATCCGGGATGAAACACCGGCAATGCAAATGGCGCATCTTCATGGTGAGCGTTCAGCAGTACCAGAAAATTTTCGTCGCCCACTTTGCGGCCGCGCTCATCGCTCTCTTCCAATCCCTGCCCGGCGAGAAACATGCCCAGGCAGCGGGCGCCAGGATCACGCCACTCGTCTTCGCTCATCTCGTTGCCGCTGGGATTCAGCCACAGCACGTCTTTTACGTTTGCGCCCTTGATAGGCCGGCCCTGGAAAAAATGCCGGCGGCGGAATACCGGATGCCGCTTGCGAAGATTAATCATCCGTTGAACGAAGGCGTGCAGGTCGCGATCTTGAGACTGCAGGTTCCAGTTCAGCCAGCTGATTTCGTTGTCCTGGCAGTAGGCGTTGTTGTTCCCCATCTGCGTGTGGCCGATGGCGTCGCCGGCGTACAGCATGGGCACGCCCTGTGACAAAAGCAGGGTTGCTATGAAATTTCGTTTTTGTTTGGCGCGCAGAGCCAGGATGTTCGGGTCGTCCGTTGGCCCCTCCGCCCCACAATTCCAGCTGCGATTATTGTTGTTGCCGTCGCGATTGCCTTCGCCATTGGCTTCATTGTGTTTTTCGTTATAGCTGACCAGATCTTGAAGCGTGAAGCCGTCATGCGCCGTGACAAAATTTATGCTGGCGTAAGGGCGTCGTCCGCTGTGTGCGTATAGGTCACTCGAGCCCGTTAACCGGTAAGCCAAGTCACCGACCACGCCTTCGTCTCCCTTCCAGTAAGAACGCACGGTATCGCGATAGCGGTCGTTCCATTCCGCCCACCCCACGGGAAAGTTACCAACCTGATATCCGCCTTCGCCCAAGTCCCACGGCTCCGCAATCAGCTTCACTTGGGAAAGAATTGGATCCTGATGAATGATGTCGAGAAACGCTCCCAATCGGTCGACTTCATGCAGTTCGCGCGCCAGCGTTGCCGCGAGGTCGAAGCGGAAACCGTCGACGTGCATCTCCAGAACCCAATAGCGCAGGCTATCCATGATCAACTGCAGAACTCGGGGATGGCGCATGTTCAGCGTGTTTCCAGTTCCCGTGTAATCCATGTAATAGCGCTGATTTTCAGCCGTGAGCCTGTAATAGGTGCTGTTGTCGATGCCCTTCAGCGAAAGTGTCGGCCCAAGATGATTGCCTTCCGCGGTGTGGTTGTAGACCACGTCAAGAATTACTTCGAGACCCGCGGAATGCAGAGTCTTAACCATCGTTTTAAATTCGCGGACAGAGTGCGTCGCGAGGTAACGAGGCTCCGGCGCAAAAAATCCAATGGAGTTGTAGCCCCAGTAATTTCGCAGGCCGCGTTCCACGAGCTGGCGGTCGTCCACAAAACTGTGCACCGGCATCAGTTCAATGGAAGTGACGCCCAGGCGAGTGAGGTACTCGATAACCGGCGCGGTTGCCAGACCGGCATATGTTCCGCGCAAATGTTCTGGAACATCCGGATGGCACTTCGTAAACCCCTTTACGTGGAGTTCGTAAATCACAGTTTCGTGCCAGGGAATACGCGGCGGCCTATCCGATCCCCATGTAAATGCAGAATCGATCACTCGATTTTTCGGCATGCCGGCGGCATCGTCTCGCCGATCGAAAGACAGGTCTTCCTGCTTGTGTCCCAGCCGGTATCCGAAATGTGAGTCCGCCCAGCGGATGCTTCCCTGAATCTGTTTGCCGTAAGGATCAAGAAGAAGTTTATTGGGATTGAACCGCTGGCCCTGCTCGGGTGCATAAGGCCCATACACGCGGTATCCATACAACTGTCCCGGTCGCACCTCAGGCAGGTACCCATGCCAAACCATATCTGTCTGCTCGGGAAGCGCCACACGGAGCAGCTCTCGTTTTCCAGAAATATCGAACAGGCACAGTTCAACTTTTTCCGCGTGCTCAGAATAGAGCGCGAAGTTCACGCCTTCGCCATCCCAGGTTGATCCCAAGGGATACGGTCGGCCCGGCCAGACGATAGGCTGAAGTGAATTCGACATTTGTCTTGAACTCCGGCTTAAAGCTGCACGTTCATAAAACCGTCAAGCCTGGCCAAGCTCCGGCGACTAAGGCGGGATTATATGGGACCAAGGTGAACTCAGGGACACTGGTCGTGCAAGCGTTGCTCACCTTCGTTGTAGATTTGAACCTTTGATGGTGGCTGGTAAATGCAATATCGCTGTGTTGGGCAAGCGTACGATCTTCCCTTCTTCTGATTTGACCCATGCAGCTTTGACCCAGTCAACGGCGAATCTTTATTAGCCGAGGCTTGGATGCCTTTGCTGCGCTTAAGTTTGCCCCCGCTTCGCAAAGACATGGGACCCAGGGAAGATGGATTTCTCGGTACTTACTCCGATCTGCTGTTCTTCAGCTTATTTGCAAGTTTCTTTATCTCGTTTTCCCGCGCGATATTCACGATTCCTCGTGCATCGTCGTAGAGACTGTCGCGCAATAAATTTAGCAACCGCGCCTTGAGTTTTGCGCGTTCTGCAACCGGCCGAGGCACATAAATGGTATGGGTGGGTTGAGAGCATGCTACAGGGCTCCCAACGAACGCATCCGCGAGATCGGGTTCTGGCCCTCTTGCTGCCTGACCCAGTACCTGTGTGCCAGCGAGGGCAGAAGCAAGAACGAAAGACAGCAGAACAAAGCTCCCTTTTGCCACATCTCTACCTCCTTTTCATGCGCCGAGGAGTAGATTCGTTCCCTCCCTCGGACAAGCAAAAGATGAGGGTTGTTCAAAGGACGTTGCTCTCTACCAGAAGGCAGTTGGAGCGATACTGTTTTCGCGGTATCCGGACTCTTCACATCTACCGCGCTCAATAGCTTTCTGCTCCGGCATACGAGTACGCTCCTGAAAAAGTCGGAATACGGGACAACGCTTGCAAATCAGAATTCAACTCTAGGACGTCGGACCCAGAAATCGCAGAACCAAAGTCTACTTAAGGTTTCGTAAGGTGCTCCCCGTATTGCCCAGTTTTTGAAAATCTCTCATAGTAGAAAGGCTTGTACGTTTTGGTGACCCCAGCCGTTCGCCGCTTCCGGTCCTGGTTTCCCACGTCAGCTACTTAAGCCTTGAGGTGAGTAGATGCGCGCGATCGTTCCAGTTTTCCGAGACATCCGAATTGTTGGTGGTGTTCTCATTTTAGGTGTCGCGAGTCTGTCGCTCGCGGGGTGCAGTGGTACTTCCAAGAGCATGTCCACTACCACCACACCCACAACTCCGACGACTCCCACCACTCCGACAACGCCCACTACTCCGCCGCCGAGTCAGCCTTCATTTCCATCAACTCCGCCCGTCCAAATCACCTGGTCGCCAAGCACCAGCAAGCTTCCAGCGCCTCTCGCGACCCCGCCGCCCGCGGGATCGAATGATTTTCCCTTGACGATTTCCAATCCCACCGACGGGGCTAGCGTTACCTCTCCCATCAACGTCGTGGCATCCGCCACTCCGAACAATCCAATCTTTTTCATGCGCGTGTATGTTGATGGCGTGTCCGTCTACTACACCGCTTCGAGCTCGATTAACACTCAGATCTTCGCCGCTGCGGGACAACATACTCTTGAAGTCATGGCAGAAGATTCCAGTGGCTACATTTCCGCCACCCCGATCAACGTAACTGTTACCACTCAGTCGCAGACCACGATCAGCGGCATTCAAAATATGCCAGGCTGGCAATCGTGCTCCGCCGATTTTCCGGCGAACTCTCAGCGCGCAGGGCAACTGTGCGCAGCCGGCAACAAGAGCGTTCCTTCTTCGACCATGACGGAAGGGCAGTCAACGCCCTCCATGGACGGCAAGTCGGCGCAGTTCAGCATGAGCGCACCAGGCGGAACTCCCAACCCCACTTATGGATATTCCAACGAGCTTTATTTCAATCCGATTGCGGGTGGGACGAATGTCAGCACTTTTACCTACGACCTATATTTCTGGATTGATCATCCCGAAGCACCGCAAGCCCTGGAGTTCGATCTCAATCAGGCATACGACGATACCGGACTGGGAAATCCGCAACGGTGGGTCTGGGGATCGGAGTGCAACTTCAAGGGCGAGACGCCGGGTCGGTGGGATATTTGGGACGATGCAATCGGAAAGTGGGAGCCTACTAACGTCCCCTGCAATCCTTTTCCCGCGAACACCTGGAACCACCTGACCTGGAACGTTCACCGGTCCGGCTCTCAAGTGATTTACGACACTCTGACCGTCAACGGGCAGGTGTACCAGGTCAATACCACATACGACAATCAGCCGGGCTGGGACTTGGAGGAGATCGATACCGCCTTCCAATTGGATCTGGATTCGAACGCCGATCCCTATAACGTCTGGCTCGATCAAGTCAGTCTTACGGCTAATTAACTAGAGAGTCCACAGCGCAAACAATCCGCTACACGGAGTCGACCCGTTTTCCGTAGGCGCGGAAGTGCGGCAGTAACGCGGCGTCCTGATTTGCACTATTTTTGCGGGTATTATTTCAACTGCCACCGCGGCCCTGCGCACCTTCATAAGACAGCACTAACGAAAGAGAAAACCAATGAATAAGAATGGACAAGCAAGCAAGAACGGCAAGAAAACGGGCGCGCTGGCGAATCCCTCCCATCTGCAGGCTGTGGATGAAGACGACCAGGCGATCATTCGAGTGGTGATTGAAACTCCCAAGGGCAGCCGCAACAAATACGCGTTTGATGAAGAGCATAGGGTTTTTGAATTGAAGAAAGTATTGCCCGCGGGAATGACGTTTCCTTACGACTTCGGATTCGTTCCCAGCACCCTGGCCGAGGATGGCGATCCCATCGATGTGCTGGTTCTGATGGACGAACCCGCGTTCCCCGGTTGTCTTCTGAAATGCAGGTTGATTGGCGTGATCGAAGGCGTGCAGGGGGATAAGAAAGAAAAAGTGCGCAACGACCGAATCGTCGCCGTGGAAAAGCAGAACCACAGTTGGGCCGACATCAAAGGGATCGACGATCTAGGCAAGAAATTCTTGCGCGAACTCGAAGACTTTTTCGTGAATTATCACGAGTTGAGCGACGAACAATATCGCGTGATCGATGTCAGAGGACCTAAGCACGCGAGGAAGTGCATCGATGACGCCATGCGCGCCGCACGGCGCGGATAGATCGCAACGCGATCTTTGACCAACCCCTTGTGCAGGTTTTTCCTCTAACCAGCAGGAGGATTTCTATGGCAGGCCAAAAAAAGTCCAGCAGAAAATACGGTAAGGCCGCGGGTAAGTCAGTCGAGAGCGCGATGCGTCGAAAGAAAAAGGGAACCCTCAAATCGGGCAGGGGAGGAAAGGGCGGCACCGTAAAGAGCCGTAAGCAAGCCATAGCGATTGGCCTCTCGGAAGCGCGGGAAAAAGGCGCGAAAGTGCCAAAGAAAAAAGCGGCTTAGCGTTATCGGTTCGCACCGCGAGCCCGTCTGACTCATAGGAAGGCGCTCTTCAATTCGAGTCCTTTACTGGGATTGCGGCCAACATCGCAATCGCCCTTACCAAATACTCGGCTGCCGCGGTGGCCAGCAGTCCCGCCATGCTGGCCGAAGCATTTCATTCGATCGCCGATTCGGCTGAGGCGGCATAAACTTGCGTACTGAGTCCGTTTGCTGGTGCTGATTTTGCAAATCTCACTTTTATCCAGCGTTTCCCTAAAGTTTGTTTTGCTCTCGCCGATATGACCTTTGGGTAACAGGAATCAAAACCTCGCTCCCGTCTGCAATTGATTTCTGAGGAGTCACTTATGTCAACGTCAACCGTTTCCAGCAGTTCGTTGTACTCGCAACTAGGGCAGTATTTTCAAACTCGACAAAGCGATCTGAAACAACTCGGACAAGCTCTGCAATCCGGCGACTTGGCCGGCGCTCAGACTGCCTACAACAACATTGCATCGCTCGGCCAAAACGGCCCCTTCGCGGGCGGAAATCCGTTTCGCGCGAACCAGACCGATCAGAAATTCGCCAATCTTGGGCAAGCCTTGCAGTCGGGGGATTTGGCTGGCGCGCAACAAGCTTTCGCTTCCCTTGGAAGCGCTGGCGGCCGTGGCAACAGACAGCTAGATCCGCTGCCCAGCACGGGTCCAACTCCCGCTTCCTCCATTGGCCCGGAGATCATTATCAATCTCAGCCCTGCCACCACCGGGAATGTGAGCCCTTTACCGACGGCCACCACCCCAACCCCCGCCGCCAGCAATGGCCCGGAAATCATCCTCAATCTCGGCCCGATCAGCAGTGGCAGCGGCGGCAGCGCTAGTCCCGAACAAATCACCATCAGTCTCAGCAGTCCAGCCGGCGGTGGTGAGCAGGTTTCCATTGGCATCGGCAGCCAAGGCTCTACTGCGGAGCAGCTAACGTTCAATTTGCCGAAAAACAGCAACGAGCAGATTATTTTGAACTTGCTGGAAGCAGCCTCTTCCACCGGTTCTTCTTCAAGCGGCACCACCAATGGTTCCCCCGCCAGCGGCGGCCTCAATGTTTCCGCATGAGTTGACGGACCACCGGTGCGGTCGGCGGGGACCCACGCCCTCCTCCGTTCGCTTACTGCACCGGGGCATTCAATGCGGCTTGCAGTTCGAGAAAATTATTCGCTCCCACGGCTCTCTCCACCGCTTCTCGATGGCGGAATAATTCGCTGGCATCGCCCAGCAAGTCCTGCTGCGATTGGTTATCCCCGGTCAAGATCAGGATGATCAGCCGCGCGGGCTTGCCGTCGCGCGCGTCAAAATCGACTCCACCGGATTTCGCCACAACCACCAGCGGCTGAGTCAATCCATCTACGCGTGCGTAGGGCACCGCCAGCTCATTCTCCCACCCACTAGCCAGCACCCGTTCTCTTTCCGACACTAGACGAAGCAATCTTTCGGGAGCATTACTCACCGCCTCTGCTGCAACTTCGCACATTTCTTTCAGAGCTCCCAGCCTGGTTGTGGCCGTCAAATTGGGCAGGAATAATTTGGCCGAGATCGTGTCCTTAAGCGTCAACTTCCGTCGTCGCCGTATTAAGTAATGAATCGAGGGCGCCGATATCAGCGAAGTCAGCAGCGCCATGATCACCATGGCGACGAACATGTTTTCCCGAATCAATCCCGCCTGCAGCGCCAGAATCCCCAGAATGATTTCCATGGCTCCGCGGGCATTCATCGCCAATCCAACTGCCAGCGATGAGGTCTTGTCCATCCCACCCAGGCGCGCACCCCATCCCGCTCCAAGCAATTTACCGAAGCACGCCACGCCGATAACAGTTGCGGTCAATCCCAAATGAAAATTCGAAACAAAGTTCGTCCGCAGACCTATGCTGGCGAAGAAAAATGGCGCGAACACGTTGGTAACGATCTGGTGAATGTGTTGCGAAGTGCGCTTGCGCAGGTGGCCTGATTCTCCTACAGCAATGCCAACCACGAAGGCACCGAACACTGCGTGAATGCCTGCATACTCCGTGAACGCTGCACCAGCCATGGTCAGCGTAAAGATGAATCCCAGGACGCCTCCGGGCCAGGTGGTGTGAGCTTGCAGCAGCGGCAGAATTTTATCGATCAACCATCGGCCCACCGTGAGCGTAAGTCCCACGAACAGCAGAACCAGAATGATAGTGTGCTTCACCCCGTCGCCAATACTTCCACCGGCCGGCGGGTGCATCATTCCCAGCACGAATGAGAAGAGGATCCAGCCCACCAGATCATCGAACATCGCCGAGGAAATGATGACCGTTCCCATTTCCGTGCGCAGCAGATTTAGATCCATGAGGATCTTTGCAATCACCGGCAGTGCGGAAATCGACAGCGCCGTGCCCACAAACAGAGAAAAAATCAGAGGATTGGCGCCGGCCTCCGCGCCCAGGTACTTGGGAAAAATTTCAGCTGCCAGAAAACCGGCGCCGAAAGGAAATGCCACGCCGAATATACTCACCAGCAGCGCGCTCTTCCCCTGCCGGAAGATGCTGCGCAGGTCGATCTCAAGCCCAGCCGTTAGCAGAAAAAACACCACTCCCAGGGTCGTCACCGTTTCCAAAACAATGGGCATCGGCCCGGTCGTGGGAAACAACGTTTCGTAAAGATGGGGCCGGTAGTGGCCTAAAACTGTTGGTCCCAGGAAAATGCCAACAGAAATTTCCCCCAGGATCGGAGGCTGACCGATCTTCTGCATCAACTCCGCGGCGACTTTGGCGCAGCCGAGCAGCGTGGCTAACGCCATAAACATCGTCATTACGTCGTGCGGAGTAAGGTGCGGCATAGCAAGACCTGAGCCTTCAACTTATTGGTGAATGCATCTTTGCGCAATTAACTCACCGGGGACCCAGACACCGCTATTAGGGTCCCCGTGTTGTACGGCCTAATGTGTACAGCAAACACTGTAGGCACCGATCAGTTAGCCGCGAGTACACTTTCTCCCCTCTGTGAAATGTCGAGCAAGGAGACGTTCAATGAAACGCAAGTTGCCNGTTGTGGCAGTCATGCTGTTCTCGCTAGCAACGCTGGGCCTGGCACAAGACCGAGGCCAGCCCTCATCCAAGTCGCAAGACCGCATCGTCCGCGAAGTTCGCCATGAACTTCTCATGCTCCCCTATTTCGGGGTTTTCGATAATATCGCCTTTCGAGTCGACGGCAGCACCGTGACCCTGATGGGCCAGGTGGTCCGCCCCTCGCTAAAGTCCGACGCTGAAAATGCGCTGAAGCACATCGAAGGCGTTGAAAAAGTCGACAACCAGATCGAAGTACTTCCGCCTTCTCCCATGGACGATCGTCTGCGCCTCGAGTTGTACCGCGCAATCTACGCCTATCCTGCTCTCGAAAAATACGCCTTAGGCGTGCAGAAACCGATTCGTATCATCGTGAAGAACGGCCATGTGACTCTGGAAGGCGTGGTTGACAATGAGGCCGACAAGAACTTTGCCGGGGTGCGCGCCAATGGCGTTCCCGGAATCTTTTCGGTGACCAATAACTTACGGGTGGAATCGTCGAAGTGATGTAGGAGCCTAGGCTTTTCCGAACGGATCTTCCAGCGACGGGCTTTGCCGAGTGAATAGTTCTGCGCCGTTTTCCGTGACGTGCATGTCATCTTCCAGGCGAATGCCAAATTCGCTGGGGATGTAGATGCCGGGCTCGTCGCTGGTGGTCATGTTCGCCTGGAGCTTGGTTGTGTTGCCGCGAACGAGGTAAGGCCACTCGTGCATATCCATGCCCATGCCGTGACCGAGTCGGTGAGTAAAGTATTTGTAGTCGGGTCCATATCCTGCGTCAGTAATTACTTTTCGCGCCCCGGCATCCACCGCTCCGCATTCCACTCCCGGACGCGCCGCAGCCAACGCCGCGGCTTGCGCCTGATGCACAATGTCAAAGACTTTTTTCATTTTGTCGCCAGCTTGTTCCGGAACCTTGCCCAATACAAACGTTCGCGTGATATCGGATTGATATCCTTCCACAGTGCAACCATCGTCAATTATTACGATCGAGCCTTCGCGAATCACTTGTGGCGTAGCCGATCCGTGAGGCAGTGCGGAATACTCGCCGACCTGCACGCTGGCCTCGCCGGGAAATCCTAATTGTCCATAAGCCGCCGCAATCAAGTCTTCTACCTGCTGCTGCGTCATGCCTTCCCGCAGAGCATGATAGACCGCTTCGTAAGCCGCCAGAGTCACTTGTGCAGCCAGCCGCATGAGCGCGATCTCGTGCGGCGTTTTGATCATGCGGCATCCGGCCGTCACCGGTGTGGCGCCTGTGAGCGTGGCTTGCGGCGCGGCCTTGGCAATTTCATTGGCGAAGACGAAGTGAACAGTTTCTTCAATCCCAAGCTTGCCGCCGCTGAGACCGCGTTCTTTCAATCCTTGCGCGACTCGCTGGTAGGGATTCTCATCTTCTTGCCACGTGCGCAGATCAGAACGCTCGCCATCCGGAGCATTGGCCATCTGCTCACGAGCACGGCTTTCTTCGAAGGCCGGACATATATAGAATGCCGATCCCTTGGCCGGCAGCACCAGGGCAAACAGGCGCTCGCCGCCCCACCAATGAATGCCGGTGAAATATTTCAGCGAGGTCCCTTCCATGAGCACAATGGCATCGAGCCCGTTCTCGCTCATCAGCCGGCGCGCCCGTTCCTGACGTTCGTGCCGCTCTTCGCGAGTAATCGGAACAGCTTCACTCTTGCGCGATTTCAACGCAGCGATCGACGGAGGCAGGGAAGGGTTGTCCGCTTTTTCTTTCGTTGTTGCTCCTGAAGCAGTGAGTGAACCTGACATTGCCGCGACTCCCGCCGCCACACCGCCCGCCTCCAGAAACCGCCGCCGAGAAATCATCCAGCCTCCGTATAAGAATCGTCATTATAGGTCTCCCGCTGACCTGATAGATAATTGCCCTCGTGGAATCAGGTTTTCAGTGCGCGGGTTGTGGCGAGTGGAACGCCACCACGGTGGACGAGTCCGCAGGCCGCAGGCAGAGCTATGTCGAGGACTGCCAGACCTGCTGCAGGCCAAACTTGTTGCGAGTGGAGTACGATAGCGCGCTGCGAGAGTTCTTCATCACCGCGGTGTTGGAGTAGTTGGCGCCTGGTTCGTGGGCAAATATAAAAGAATGATCGATATCTACGGATCACCCTTGCGTAGCACGATATAGTTACCTGTTCGGCGAGACGATAATCGCGGTTTCGAAAGGAATAAAAACCGATGGCAGCCTACACAGGCGGTGGACGGATGGTGGCTCACACTATGGTCACCACGCAGTTTGAGTTGGATGGTTTCAGGGTAACGCGCACCCTCGGCGTTGTGCGCGGAATCGTAGTGCGCTCCCGCTCCATTTTCGGCACCATCGGCGCCGGGCTGCAGACGCTGGTCGGTGGCAACATCACTCTGCTGACAAATCTGTGCGAGAAAACCCGCGCGGAAGCTTTCGATCTCATGCTGATCCACGCCGCGGAACTGGGCGGCAACGCCGTGGTTGGCGCGCGCTACGACGCCACTGAAGTGATGCAGGGCGTCACCGAGGTTCTGGCCTATGGCACGGCAGTATTCGTAGAAGCGATCAAGTAGCGACGCGGGTTGCCATTTCGCGAGCGAGCAATTCGGGGAGCACTTTCTGGCGCTGGTCGAAGATTTTCTTGATCGCTCGCTCGATGAAAAGCCAGTTGGCCAACGCGCCCAGCGCTCCGAATCCAACCTCATATTCAATTACATCCCTCACCACAGTTCCATCCAATCCATTTCGGCACTCCGCCCGGAACTCGTGCCGATGCTGCCATCGCTTGAACGGACCTTTCTGCTGGACGTCGGCGAAATGGTGATTCCACTCAAATTCCGTGATGACCGCAGTCCACTTGCGTCGCCAAGGTAGCCAACTCAACGGACGAAACGAAGTGTTGATGATCGACCCGATTCCAGCAACGCGCCGGCTTGATAGATCGTCCCGGCATGGCGAGGGCGGCGGAGCAGCCAGATGCTGGCTATCCACCTGCGTAAAGGTTTCAGGCGGCATCAGCCGTGGCAAGTTTTCTAGGTCGGCAAAAAACGCGAAAACGCGTGGCACTGCCACCGGTATCCAGTCGGCAAATTGCAGTTGGTGACCCACGAGAATATAACAGCCGGACAGCTACCATCTGCGGCTTATCGGCATTTTCCACAGGAAACTGCGCCCGCAGCGCGGACTTCAAGAAAAATCGAAGCGAATAAAGAGCGAACGAATCCGGAGCGTAAACCCAACTGCTTGTGGTCCCATTTCCGGTTCACCACAAGTCCTCGTAGTTTGAGCAGGAGGTACTAAAGTGTTGGTCCAACCTTTAACTTTCCTATTGACAATCAACAACTTACGGCTAAGATGTGGTACAAAGTGGTACGGAGTGGTCAAGACCGGCAAGTCGTGGGAACGGGTACCTGATAAAGAGGAGCCAGTGGGAAATCGACCCAGAAGCTCAAAAAACAGGCCGAACCAACAGAGATTGACCGAGCTTTGCGCCGCTTTTACCTCCCTCGTTGTGGTTGCAGTGCACATAGGTTTGGAAAATGTTTCGCGGCAATCACCCAACTCGCGTCGACGAAAAGGGACGGCTCAAGGTCCCCGCAGAATTCAAGCGGGTGATCGACGAAAAGTACGGACAGCAATACTACATCACCAGTCTGGATGGGAAGGTTGCTCAAGTATATCCCTTCGAGGAGTGGGAGCGGATCGAGCAGAAGCTGGCAGGGCTCTCCACCTTCAATCCTACGAAGAAGAAGTTTCTGGACCGCGTGAACTACTACGGGCAGGTGGTCGAAATGGATGGGCAGGGGCGGTTGCTGATACCGCAATTGTTGCGCGAAGCGGCGCAGATCAAAGGCGAGGTTGCGGTTACCGGCAACTTGACGCACTTGATCGTGCGCAACCTGGAGTCGTACCGCAAGCAGGTTGAGGAAGAAAAGTTTACGCCTGACGATGAGAAGACGCTCGACGAACTGGGCATCTAGTGGGCGAGGGTTCAACAGACACCCCTCAGGGGGTTGGGCATGGTGGTGGAAGGGAAGCGAGCCATCTTTCACCAAATCATG
>JGI12635J15846_10000042_pt1 | contig 76272 bp, 72 predicted proteins | sample BlaSpr_A8_OM2_M2_FD_15846 | JGI IMG/M metagenome (IMG submission 15846)
GCCGCACCGATGGTCAGTCCCGCCAATTCCAAAAGATTGCGGCGGGAGAGATTCCGTGAATTGCGGCCGGCAGATTCGCTACGATTCGATTTCATGTCAGTCGGCAATCTCTCTCCAGTATTCTTCGACGTACCCGCTGCCTTCCACGGAAATCTCTTCAGCTTGCGCTGACTTGCGTGGCAATGGCTTCACCCAACTCCTGCGTAGAGGCGTTCCCTCCGATATCCGGGGTGCGAACCTTTGACTTGGCCAGAATCGCAGCGATTGCATGCTCAACCGAGTCGGCTGCTTCGGCGGCCCCGAAATGGCGCAGCATCATCGCGCCCGACCAGATCTGACCGATGGGATTGGCGATTCCTTTGCCGGCGATATCGGGCGCCGAGCCGTGAACGGGCTCGAACATCGAAGGAAACTCTTTTTCTGGATTGAGGTTTGCCGAAGGAGCGATCCCGATAGAGCCAACGACCGCCGGGCCGAGGTCGGAGAGGATGTCCCCAAAAAGGTTGGATCCCACCACCACATCGAACCAATCCGGGTGCCGCACGAAGTGCGCGGTAAGAATGTCGATATGATATTGGTCCGTTCGGATGTCGGGATATTTCCCAGCCATCTCATGGAAGCACTCATCCCAAAAGGGCATGGTGTGAATAATGCCGTTTGATTTGGTAGCCGACGTCAGGTGTTTGTTCCGCCCGCGCGCCAGGTCAAACGCGAAACGCAACACGCGATTCACGCCCCGTCGCGTGAACACCGCCTGCTGCACGGCCATCTCGTCTTCTGTGCCTTGATAAATTCGGCCGCCAATATTCGAATATTCTCCCTCGTTGTTCTCGCGAACGATCGTGAAGTCGATTTGACCGGGCTTCCAGTTTTTCAGAGGCGAATCGATGCCCTCGAACAGGCGGACGGGCCGAAGGTTGACGTATTGCCGAAAAGTTCGGCGGATCGGAATCAAAAGACCCCAAAGCGAAACGTGATCCGGAACACTCGGGTAACCCACTGCGCCCAGAAAGATGGCGTCGAAAGGCCGCAGTTGATCCAAGCCGTCGTCCGGCATCATTTTTCCAGTTCGTGCGTACGTTTCACAACTCCAGTCAAAGGCCCGCCAGTTGAATCCAAAACCAAAGCGTTTTCCCGCGGCTTCCAGCACGCGAATGCCTTCGGGAACCACCTCCTTGCCGATTCCATCGCCCGCGATCACCGCAATGTTAAACATTTTCATTGGTCGTTTTTCACCCTGCATTCGCGGACAGGAGCGGCGATAGCACCGACATGTCGGCGACCGCTTCCAGTGTCTGGACGGACGCAATTATTTTTTCAGTCTTCTCCTGAGGCCAATCAGCATACTCCGCGCAGCCCCGGAATTTCGTCGCCGCCTCGCCAAATGTCATAGGGTTCGCCGGGCTGCCTTTGCCGAAGGCGGCCTGCCCCGTGATCACCGTGCCATTCTTTAGAGTGATCTTCAGGAGCGAAGTCATCTTGTCGAATCCTGCGCCTTCCGCTTCGGGGTCGACATAAAAATTGATTTTCCGCATCATCGCCTGAACATCGGCGCGCCGCACAACCTTATCCGAAAACTGGCTGAGCCCGGCCTTGCGCTCAAGCAGGAGTATCGCCATGCAGAACTCCATGCTGAACTTTGCCTCGAGCCCGGTCTTGGGATCGTGATGGAGAAGCGTGGTGGTCATGTTATGGTTGGCGCCTACGTCCACTTTTTCCACCTGGGCGGCTTCAATATTATTGACCTGAATCAATCGCGCAAGTTCGGTCATCGCCGGATGAGTGAGCGAGCCGGAAGGATACGGCTTCAAGGAAACACCGGGCGAAGCAAATGTCCACGGATTTCCCAAGCGATCCATGATCGCGGTGGAATCATACGATCCTCCGGCTGCGTGGAAAAACCCGCGATCCGCTTCAAGGATTTGCTCCGCCGCGGTCCATCCGAGGGCGACCAGTTCTGCGGAAACAAGCCCGCTCTCGGCAGCGTGCCCAGCCTGGTAAGGTTTCGTCATGGTGCCGAAGTTTTCGCGTAGGCCTCCTGAGTTGCTGGCCGCCAGTCCAAAAGTTTTCAACGTTTTCGAGATGTCGAAACTTAAAACCTTGGCGCAAGCCGCCGCGGAGCCGAATGGCCCGCAGGTACCGGTGGTGTGAAAGCCATCCTCGTAGTGTCGTGGAGCAATGGCTTCCGCGATTTTGCATTCCACTTCAACGCCCAGGTGATACGCCAGCATCCATTCTTTTCCGCTGACCGGGCGTTGCTCCGCAAGCGCGAAAATCGCCGGAAGAACGGGAACGGTCGGATGCATCAACAATCCATACACGCGGTCTTTCGCCGCGGCGAGTTGGGTATCGTCGAAGTCGTCGGCATGGATCGAGATTCCATTTACCAGCGCGGCAAATCGTGGAGACGTCTTCTGCGCGGTGCCGATAATCGTGGCCTTCCCAAGGCAAGCCCCGGATTGTTCAACGAACTTGCGGGAAATCGGGCCGCTCTCCGCCCGCGATCCTGCCAGCGCCAATCCCAGCCCGTCCAGGATGGACTTCTTGCCCAGTTCAATTACGTTCGCCGGAATCTCGTCGTACTTCGTCCGATTAACGAAAGTACCGACGTAGGTTGTGAGCCCCGGGGCTTTCGGGAAATCGCTCGGCCCAGGAGTTGCCCCGGCTTTCGCCGCGTTCGCGAATACCGAAGCGCCAATCGCTCCGAGGGACGTCTTGCCGAAATCACGCCGTCGCATAATTCACCGGGATGCTGGGCAATCTATGGCTGAATGGCATACACGCGAACTTCGGCATCTTTACCTGCATGATGGGGGACAGCCAGATAGTAGCGATTGAGTTCGGGCACCAGAATCCCGGTCTTCGCCCGAAATGCACCCGGAACCCGGGCCAAAAGCGCGTAGTGATCCGCATCCTTCTGCTCAAACACGTCGAGGAACTGGTCGCCCGCAAGATAGATGCGTTTGTGCTGTGCGTCATAGGCGGCGTCATCTACCAAGCCAACGGCCGGAAGATCCGCGATAACTTTTCCATCCTCGGAATTTAGGACAATCAGTTTCCCCGGATTTCGCGTGACCACGAACAACCGGTGATTCGCCTCGTCAAAGGCCATCGCGACGTTGAGTTTATCACCCGCAGGCAAGGGCCACTTCGCGCTGAGCTCGGATTTGTTACGGTCCATGACTCCGACAGCACTTTGGCCCGTGATGTTGATAAACATGCGCGGACCGGACTTCTCCAGCATGATAGCTTCCACGTGATCCGATGGAATCTTGATGTCCCGCAGCTTTTTCGGATTGTTCGTGTCAATTACGCTGATCAGCGAGTAGGGCGTGTGTGCTTCGCGCCCGCCATTCACGACATACAAGTACGAGGTCGCGGCATCGTAGGCGATGGAGTCGGCGTCGATGGAGACTTTGACCTCGCCCAGCGGTTTGTAGGTATCGCTGTCGTATATTTTCACTGCTGACGCGTCGCCCTCAACCACGAAGAGCTTCTTCAAATCTTTGCGAAAGAGAATCGCGTGAGGCGCCTTTACCTCCTCCATCGTGTGGAGTCGCTGGTTCGTTTTTGTGTCCAGAATCTCGAGCTTGTCGTTCTCTTCCGCAGTCAGAAATAAACGGTGGCCCTCAACGTCTACGGCAAAATGGTCGAAGTCCCCATCTTTGAGCCCGGGCAAAGGAATGGTCGCCACAAGTTTCAAAGGGGTTTTTTCTTGCGCTGCCGCGACGAAGGGCAAGGACATCAACAAAGTGAAGATGATTGAGAGAGTGCGCTTCATGCGTTCCGCTCCGAAAGAATGATTTGCAATGGCTTTAATAGATTACAGAGGTCGCCAAAACCACGCGGATGCTACGTCACACCAGCAGGTGCGTCAACGCCAAACCGCGATTGCTCCAAAGCAGGTATGCGCCAGGAGTTCGCAATATTCAGTATTTGAAAGGGGTTTATCATTCCGCTCGCCGGGGCGGCTAAACAGAAATTAATGTTGCCTTAAGTTCGATTAGACACAGATAGATATTATGCTTTGACGTGCTGGATGCACGCATTGTCGCGGGTCCAGAAATCATCCGTGTTGAAATTACGATTGGCTCAGCCTTCGGGGGAAAAGATGAAGAGAACGATTGCGATTCTGTTGGTGATGTGCGGTCTGTTTGCAATGAGGACACCAAGTCAGGAAGCCGCGCCGCTGAAATTGGTGCAAACCTACAAGCTGCCTGCGGATGTGAAGGGAAACTTCGATCATTTCGCAATCGATCTCGCGGGCAACCGGTTGTTTGCCACGCCCGAGGCATACAAGGCCGTATTGGTTTTCGACCTCAAGACGGGAAACATCATCCACAAGATAGCTGGAATCGAAAAGCCGCACGCGATTCTTTATAGAGAAGATTTGAAACGCCTTTACGTCACCGATGGGGAAGCAGGCGATGTAAAAATCGTGGATAGCGAAAGCTACAAGATTCTTTCCACCGTCAAGCTTCTCGAAGACGCAGACTCGATCGGTTACGATCCCACGACCAAACTTCTTTACATAGACAACGGCGGAGGCGACGTTCATCAGACCTATTCGATGTTGAGTGTCGTGGACACCACCGCTGGCAAGAAGGTGGCCGACATTAAGATCGACGGCGACACGCTAGAGGCGATGGCCTTGGAGAAGTCGAGTTCGCGGATTTATCTGAACAACAAAGCCAAAAGTCAGGTGGACGTCATCGATCGCGAGAAGCGCACGCTCATCGCAAGCTGGCCGATCACCCTTGCGAAAACCAACGTTGCCATGGCCTACGACGAGGCGAATCATCGCCTCTTCATCGCCTGCCGTAGCGGGGGAATCGTTGTACTCGACACCCAATCGGGCAAAGAGCTTTCTGTTTTGCCGATCACGAAGGGAGTGGACGATCTCGTTTTTGACGCTGCAAGCAAGCGCCTGTACGCATCCTGTGATGGCGACGTCTCCGTTTACCAGCAAAGCACCCCGGATAGCTACAAGCTGCTTGGGAAAGTTCCCACCGGCCCCCTGGCAAGAACCGCGCTGCTGGTGCCGCAACTAAACCGCTATTTCGTGGCCGTGCCACAGCACGGAGCCACCGATGCCCAAATTATGGTCTTCGAGGTTCACTAGGAGCCTTGAACAACCCGAAGAGGGTGGGCGGTCCGCCCCGCCCACCCTCTTCGCGAGTTTCTCTGCGCACAGCACGGGCAACTCCGAACGTTTTGAACATCCATCAATTGCCAGCGATGAACTCTGGAGGAACGCATGAAAAATTCAAAGTGGATTGCGACGAGTCTACTGATACTCGCCGCAACCGTCTGCTCAGCGCAAGCGCAGACCGGGAGTGTCATCGCGATTCGTGCGGGACGCTTGTTCGACAGCAAAACGGGCAAGGTACTCGATAATCAAGTCATTCTTGTCAAAGACGATAAGATATCCGCAGTCGGCCCATCCGACACGATGCAGATTCCCGTGGATGCTCAGGTGCTTGACTTGAGCAAAGCCACCGTACTTCCGGGCCTGATTGACGGGCACACCCACGTGTTTGGCTTCGGTCTCGACGGCATAAAGCCGGGTGGGCCTCCCTTCGCCAGTCCGATTAACGACACCCGCGAATACCGGACGCTTCTCGCTCTTGCCAACGCACAGAAAGACCTTCGTGCGGGCTTCACCACGTTGCGCGATTTGATGAGCCACGGCGGCGGCTACGCGGATGTTGACATCAAGAAGGCGATCAACCGGGGCTACTTTCAAGGGCCGCGCATGCAGGTGTCCACCATGGGACTTGTGGCAACCGGTGAAGGCATGCTGGGCTCGCCGGAGGTAAGCTTGCCGAGAAATTATCAGACAGTGGATGGACCCTGGGCTGCGCGGCAAGCGGTGCGCGAACAGATCCACTATGGCGCGGACTGGATCAAGTTTCATTCGACCGCGGATTACGAATTCGAGTCCGATGGCGCTTTGAACAGCGATCCGACCTTCACGAAGGAGGAAGTTCAGGCTATCGTCGACGAAGCGCATCGCCACGGCAAGAAGGCCGCCTGCCATGCATTCGGTGGCGAGGGGCTGCGGAACTGCGTCGAGGCCGGCGTAGATACTATCGAGCACGCCATCGAACTCGACGAAGCCACCGCGGACCTGATGAAGAAAAAAGGCATCTACCTCGAGCTGACCGCGTACCACTATTCGCTCAGCGAGTACACAGCGCGCGACGCCAAATCCACCGGCGGAAAATACAGCCTGCAGGCCTTGCGGGAAAAGAGCGGGCGCTTGGCAATTTCACGAGGTGTCAAGATTTCCTTCGGCAGCGGCGTTGGCCCGTTCCCCCATGGCACACAAGCGGCCGAGTTTGCCTACCTGGTCAAATACGGAATGTCCCCGAGCCAGGCCATCCAAACTGCCACCACCGTCGCGGCGGAAATGATGGGATGGCAGGATCGGATCGGCTCGATCGAAAAAGGGAAGTATGCGGACATCATCGCCGTCTCCGGGGATCCTTTGAAGGACATTACCGAGCTCGAGCGGGTAAAATTCGTCATGAAGGGCGGCCAGGTAGTTCGTGACGATACGAAATAAGCCGGGTTGTCCTGGCAGGTGTTTTCGCGTTGAGTAGTGCTATGATTTCTGCTTGCTGGTGACTTTAGGAACGTCAGCTTATGCGCATCCTGCTGGTCGAAGACGAACGGAAGGTGGCCAGTTTCATCGCGCGAGCGCTGCGTGAAAACTCATATGCCGTTGATATTGCTGAGAGCGGCGAGAAAGCGCTGGAGCTCACCACGGACGTCACTTACGACGCCATTCTCCTGGACGTGCGCCTGCCGGGCCTCAGCGGCATTCAAGTCTGCCGGGAGTTGCGCCAGCAGGGAATGGAAGCCCCTGTTCTCATGTTGACCGCTCGCGGCCTGGTCGAGCAGCGTGTCGAAGGCCTGGACGCTGGAGCGGACGACTACCTCACCAAACCATTTGTACTTGCCGAGCTTCTCGCGCGGGTGCGCGCTCTCGTCCGGCGCGGTTTGCACAGCGGCAATGCCAAGCTTCACTATGCCGATCTGGAACTCGACCGACACCGCCGGCGGGCAACCCGGGGAAAGATGGCTGTTCCCCTGACGTCCAAGGAATTTGCTCTGCTGGAACTTTTCCTGCTCCACGCTCCGGACCTGGTGACTCGAAGTGAAATCGTCGAACATGTCTGGGATCGCCATTTTGACAGCGAGACCAACCTCGTCGAGGTGTACGTCAATCGCCTTCGCCAGAAAATTGATCAGAACCGCCCGGTCAAATTGATACACACCGTGCGCGGCATCGGGTACCGCCTCGGAGCCGTGGAGCCATGAAGACCAAAACCCTTCGCTTCCGGATGATGGTTCTCTTCTGCACGGTCGTCAGCGTTTTGCTCGTTGCTTCGTACCTGGCGTTCTGGGGATTACTTGCCCACGAAATTCCTTCCCAGCTCAATCATCAGTTACAGGAAACTGGCCGGCTTCTCATCGCAGATGTCGCCGCGGAACCCGAGGCCCACGATATTGAACGCCTTGATATCCCGGGAGAATTCTTCGAATTGCTCGATGCCAATGGACATGTTCTTCAGCAATCGAAGAATCTGCCCGCGCCCATCAACTTGCAACTCTTCGATCTTGCGGCGACTCATTCCGCCTACCAGGTGGCTAATATTGGCGGAGAACAGTCTGTCCGCGTGGCGATTATTCCATTTGAGCAAGCCAACCAAAAGCGCTTTCTGGCCGTGGCAATTCCCACCCTTGGCACCAACCGTGTGCTGGATACTTTTGGACGGATCGTCCTGATTTTGTTTCCCATCAGTTTGTTGCTCACCGCCGGAATCTCCATGATTTACGTGGGCCGCAGCCTTGCGCCCATCACGGACCTTACCCATCACGCCGCTTCCATGGCCAAGCGCGTTACCCAGAGCCAGGGATTCTGGGAGCCACTGCCGGTCACCACCCCGCATGATGAATTGGGCCAGTTGGCGGAAACGTTCAACGATCTATTCCGCGGCGTGGACTCCGCCGTACGCCAGTTGCGGCAGTTCGTCACTGACGCTTCCCATGAATTGCGCACCCCGATTGCCGTTCTTCACGGAGAGACCGAACTTCTGCTGTCCAAGCCGCGAACGGCAGAGGAATACCAGAAAACGCTCTCCGTCTTTGACGATGAGCTGAAAAAGCTCACGCGCATGGTCGAAGGACTTTTTACACTCTCGATCGCCGATGCAGGGCAATTGCACCTGGAGTCCGAACCAATGTATATCAATGAAGTTTTGGAAGAGGCCTGCGCGCTGGTCTCTTCCCGGGCGCGAAGAAAGGGAATCGCCATTCTTCGGCAACTGGACCAGGAGTTTCCTTACAGTGGCGACGAAGCGTTTCTGCACCAGCTTTTCCTGATCTTCCTGGACAATGCCATCAAGTATTCTCCGGAGAGAAGCGTGATTCACGTGTCCCTCGAGCAAGTGGATGGCACCATCCGGACCTGCTTCCAGGATCATGGCATCGGCATCTCCTTTGAACATTTACCTTTCATATTCGAACGCTTTTATCGCGCCGCGCCTTCCACCGCGGGTGATTCTCACAGCGGTGGCCTGGGTCTGGCCATCGCCCAGGCCATCGCGCGGGCGCAGGGTGGGGTGATTGAATGCACCAGCACCGTGAGTGTTGGCTCAAGTTTTACGGTAATCCTCCCGTTGATTCCCACGAGCAAAATTGACGCTTTGGAGCCATCTAAACAGAAATTAATCATGGGTTAAGGCATCCGCCGCCCCCATATACTAGGCTCCGCCCAACGTGGAGGTGGGTCTGTGTTCTCGCAAAAAACTTCTAGCTTGTATTCGTTTGGCCGCACGACCGCCGTTTTCTTAATGCTTGCCATCTTCTTTTCCGCTCCCACCCTCGCGCAGGTCGCGGGAGGAACGCTCTCGGGAACGGTATCTGACAGTAATGGTGCCGGCATCCCGCAAGCAAAGCTGGTCATCAAGAACGTTGCGACTGGCATCGAACGCACGGTTACCACCAACGTTGACGGTTTTTACACGACGGTGAACCTGTTGCCCGGCTCCTACCAGATCGCAATTTCCGCCACCGGCTTCAACTCGGAAACGCGCCACGGCCTCACCATATCGGTCGGCTCGCAACTCACCATCGATATCACCCTGCGTGTCGGGACTATCTCCAACAGAGTGGAAGTCACCGCCGCGGTCCCTGACGTGCAGCTTACAAGTTCCGAGATAGGCGCCGTCGTCAATGCTACAACCGTCCGTGAACTCCCCCTCAACGGCAGAAGCTGGACCGACCTGGCTGCCCTCCAGCCTGGAGTGGAAACCATCCAGACCCAGCCGAGTTTCGCCACCGGATCGGATCGCGGCAATCGCGGTTTTGGACAGCAACTCACGATTTCCGGCGCGCGCCCGCAGCAAAATAATTACCGCCTAGACGGCATCAGCCTGAACGATTACGCCAATGGAGCACCCGGTAGCGTCCTTGGGGGCAACCTGGGCGTCGACGCCATCCAGGAATTCTCGGTTCTGACCAGCAATTATTCCGCGGAGTACGGTAAGACCTCAGGCGGAGTGGTCAACGCCGTAACGCGGTCCGGCACGAATGCGTTCCACGGAAGTGCCTACGAGTTCTTGCGCAATAGCGCTCTGGACGCGGCCAATTTCTTTGAGGCGGGACAACGATCCCCGTTCAAACGAAATCAGTTTGGAGGCGATGTTGGCGGGCCAATCTTCAAGAGCCGCACCTTCTTCTTTGCGGACTTTGAAGGCATCCGTCAGTCCAAAGGCATCGCCAACTTCCTCTTTGTCCCTTCCGCCGCTGCACGAGGTGGAACCTTGTGCTCGAATCCCGCGGGCGCAGATCCAGCGAACCCCTGCGTGACATCTCAGGTCGTGGTTGACCCGGTCGTGAAGAAGTACCTGGCACTCTATCCGGTGCCGTTGCCCTCGCGACTTCTTGGAAACGGTGACACTGGAAACGTCACCTTCTCCGGCCAGCAGGTTATCAACGAAAACTTCGTCACCACGCGCATCGACCACAAGTTCTCTGACAATGACTCCCTGTTCGGCACCTACCTCTTTGACCGCACTCCCTACAGCTCCCCCGACGCCTTTGGGAACGTTCTCCTCAATACGCTCTCCTCCAGACAAATCGTCGCTGTCGAAGAAACTCACAGCTTCACCCCTACTTTCGTGAACGCCGCTCGTTTCGGATTCAACCACGAGTATGTAAACAACGATTCGAGCGCTAGTGCACTTAACCCGGCTGCGGCCGATCCTTCTTTGGGCTCTTTTCCCAACCGCAATGCGTCTGTTGTTAACGTCAACGGCGCCCTGACTTCCATGACCGGTGGCGTTGGCGGTCTTCCTACTTATCTGTACGATTGGAATTCTTATCAAGCTTATGACGACGCTTTCTGGACCAGGGGCACTCATTCCCTGAAGTTTGGTGTCGCCGTCGAGCGCATGCTCCTCCAGGCCACAGCGCTTACCGACGCGAACGGGATCTGGACATTTGGCAATCTGAAGAATTTCCTGACCAACGTTCCCAGCAAATTCGCAGGCGGCATCGCCAGTTCCTTGTCGCCTCGCAATTTTCGCCAAACCCTGTTCGGCGCCTACTTGCAGGATGACTGGCGTTGGAAGCCGAACCTGACCCTAAATCTGGGCCTGCGCTATGAGATGACCAGCGTACCCACGGAAACCAACGGCAAGCTCGTCAATCTCCGCAACCTCAGCGATCCTGCACCCGTCTGTGGCGTGGCTGTGACCGGCTGCCCGACTACTGGCCCATTGTTCTCGAACCCCACGCTGCACAACTTTGAACCACGCGTCGGCTTCGCATGGGACCCCTTCCACAATGGCAAGATGGCCGTGCGTGGCGGAGCTGGCTTGTTCGACGTACTTCCCCTGCCCTACCAGTTCATTCTGCTGGAGACTCAAGCGACTCCCTTTTTTCAATACACCTCCGTCAACAACCCAAGTCCGGGTAATTTTCCCTCAGGCTTGCCGTCGCCACCTCCCGCCAACAAACTCCGTTCCACCTTCATTAATTCCAACCCTAAGCGCAATTACGTCATGCAGTGGAACCTCAACGTTCAGTACCAGCTAACCTCCAGCCTCGCTGCCATGGTTGCCTATGTCGGCTCGCGTGGCGTTCACCAGCCTTTCCGCGTAGATGAAGCCGATCTGGTCATCCCAACGAAGACCCCCAACGGATACCTATGGCCGAAAGTGGATGCGCTCGGAAACGTCTTTTCCGCGCAGTGTAACGCCGTTGATGCCAATGGCCCTGCGGACCCCGCGCAGTGTGCACCGGCGAACACCATCAACCCAAACTTTGGCTCCATTCGCGGAATGTTCTATCAAGGACGTTCGTATTTCAATGCGCTCGAATTGCAGTTAGCCAAGCGGCTGACCCACGGCTTCCAGGTGCAAGGCACCTATACCTGGGGCAAGAGTATGGATACCAACTCCGCCACTCTAGCCGGAGACGCCTTCGGTAACTCCATCTCCAGCCTCAATTGGTTCGACATGAAATTGACCCGCGCGCCCTCCGACTTCAACGTCGGGCACACCGTTGTAATCAACGGCACTTGGGAGCTTCCTTCCGCCAAGTCTCTTTCTGGCCCGGTCCGCTTGCTCACCGATGGCTGGGAGTTGGGCCTCATCTTCACTGCCAGCGACGGCGTGCCTTTCACTGCAACCTGGGGCACCGGTTCGGACCCTGCCGGAACCCTCAGCAGCGACGATTTTGCTTACCCCAACCGCTTGGGCGGCCCCGGATGCCAGTCCCTCACAAATCCCGGGAATCCAAGTAATTACGTCAAGACTCAGTGCTTCTCCATCCCCACACTGTCGGATCCGCTGCTCTGGGCTCAAAACTGCGACGCGTTTCCGCCGAGTGCCCAGCCAGCCCCCACGGCGGCTAACCCAAACCCACGTCCCGTACCCGCCGTATTCCCGCAATGCTTCAACCTGCGCGGCAATTCCGGCCGAAACATTATGACCGGTCCGGGCATCACCAACCTGGACTTCTCCGTGTTCAAGAATTTCAAGGTGCACAGAATATCGGAAAACTTCAACGTCCAGTTCCGCGTCGAGATGTTCAACATTCTCAACCATGCTAACTTTGCGCCCCCGGGCCCGGGCGACGGCAATACCGACATCTTCAGCGGGAACGGTTCCTCCCTAACTCCAAGCGGCGGCGGCACTGCCGGCGCCCTGGTGCGAACAACCATCCCCGAGCGCCAGATTCAGTTCGCGCTCAAGGTCATTTTCTAGTCCCTGTCGCAATGCGCATTCGAACAGCGCCGCTGCGCCGAACGGACCAACGCGACCTGACCTGCGGCCGCTTCTGCGGTCCTGAGTTGATCGTGCATGTGTGGAGGGTTGCTCAATGAGCGTCTCAAGCCTGCGGTTGTCACTTTTGGGTGCGGTAATCTTGTCCTCCAGTCTGGCGATCGCCAGCCCGCCGGACGGTGGCTATCACCTACTCAAGAAGTACGATCTCGGCGCCGCACCCGGCGGCAAGGAGTATTGGGACTACATCACTTTTGATGCCTCCAGCCGCCGCTTGTACGTCTCACACAATACGGAAGTGAAAGTCGTGGATGCAGACAGCGGCGCGATTGTCGGGAGCATTCCAGACCTGAAGCGAGTGCACGGCATCGTGGTCATGGGTGATCTGGGCCGCGGGTTCATCAGCGACGGCGGTGCGGATGAAGTTGTCGTCTTCGATCTCAAGACGCTGAAACCAACCGGCCACATCAAGACCGGCGGCAATCCGGATTGCATCATCTACGATCCTGCTTCGAAACACATTTTCACCATGAATGGAAAGACGAACGATGCTTCGGTGATTGATCCCGGCTCTCTGGCGGTCGTTGCTACCATTCCAATCGGCGGACGCCCAGAATACGCCGTTCCCGATGGTCACGGCACCATTTACGACAACGTCGAAGACAAGAACGAAGTCGTTGCCATCGATTCGATGACCAACACGGTGAAGTCCCATTGGCCGATTGCCCCCGCCGAAGAGGCCACGGCCATCGATCTCGACGTGCAACATCACAGGCTTTTCATAGGCGGCCGCAACAAACTGCTGGCCATCATGAATGTTGACTCGGGCAAGGTCGTCCAGACTTTTCCGATCGGTGCAGGGGTAGATACCAACATCTTCGAACCATCCGCAGGCCTGCTCTTCGTCGCCGCGCGAGAAGGCACGCTGCATGTCTTTCACGAGGACTCTCCCGACAATTTCGGCGTGGTCGAGACCGTCAAGACAGAATTCGGCGCCCGAAACATGGCTCTCGATCCGAAGACCCACCAACTCTTCATAGACACAGCCGACTTCACTCCAGCCGCCGAGCCCACGAAGGAACAGCCGCATCCGCAGCCAACCCCGGTTTCAGGAACGTTTCGGTTGCTGGTCTACGGCCGCTGACGCACAATCCCATCGGCAAGGAAGGGCGAATGCCATCCAGTTCTCGTGTCAGGTTTTCAGTGGCTGTTCTCGCTTATCCATTGCTGGTGCTTTGCGGGTTGTCGCCGGCGAATGCCGGTCCTAAGCCCGCCCCGCGACAAGCAGCTACCCAACCGGTTGCCGCTCTCGATTTTGAGATTTATCGCACTCGCGTCGAGCCAATTTTCCTGAAACAACGCGAAAACGGCGTGCGTTGCTACGACTGCCACTCCACCTTGAACACTCGCCTTCGTCTGGAGCCTCTGTCGGCAGGGAATTCGTCCTGGACCGAGGCGCAGTCTCGCAAGAATTTTGCAGTCGTGCTGCAATTGACCGCACCCGGCGAACCGCTGAAGAGCCGCTTGCTTCTGCATCCGCTTGCGCCCGAAGCCGCAGGCGATCCCGTGCACACCGGCGGCAAATTCTGGAAAACGCAGAGCGACCCGGAATGGCAGATGCTCGCCGAGTGGATTCGACACACCAGTTCTGCGCCATCACCGACACTCGCAGGGCCGAATTCCCAGGCCGAGGGCGGCCTTGAATTTGAGTTCTTCAAAACCAGCGTCCAGCCCATTTTTCTCAAAGAGCGGCCCGGTCATGCCCGCTGCTACGGCTGCCATGCTGCTTCCAACCGAGTGTTTCATCTTGCAGCGCTTTCGCCGGGTCTCACTGATTGGACGGAAGAACAATCCCGCCAGAATTTCCAGAGCGCCTCGCAATTGGTGGTCCCTGGGAAGCCACAATCCAGCAGACTCCTCGTCCATCCGCTCGCTCCCGAAGCGGGAGGCGACGCATTTCATTCCGGCGGACGGCAATTCGCCTCGCCGGAAGATCCCGATTGGATGGCCCTGGCGCAATGGGTGCGCTCCGCGACTGCGCCCGGTTCCGATGCTTCGCCCTCGGTCACCGCCGCTCGAATCTATATAACAAACAGCGCCGGGAACACCGTGGGCGTGATCGATTCTTCGACCAATCAAGTCGTGCAGGTGATTCGCGGCATTGAACTCCCCCACGGCGTCGTCTTTTCTCCAAATGGAAAACGCGTCTACATCAGCAACGAGTCCGAATCCATCGTTGATGTTGTGGATCGCGAGTCCGCCAAAATTCTCAAAAAGGTTGTTCTCAGCGGCCACCCAAATAATCTGACCATCACCAAAGACGGCCAACGAGTTCTCGTTGGCATCAGAGAAGATCCCGGCTCGGTCGATGTAATTGACACCAACTCCCTCGAGCGCACGAAAAGCATTTCCGTTGATGGCAGTGTGCACAACATCTTCGTTACGCCCGACGGCGAGTTTGCCGTTAGCGGCTCCATCGAAAACAAAGCTGCCACGGTGATCGACCTGAGCACGGAAAAAGCCACCTGGGAGGTAAAATTCGATCGGGGCGTCCGTCCCATGGCGTTCGAATCGAACCCGAATGGCTCGACGCGCCGGATTTTCGTCCAACTCTCAGGCTTGAACGGCTTCGCCGTTGTCGATTTTGCCAGCCGAAAAGAAATCGCGCGAATCGTTTTGCCAGAGCAACCTGGTGGATTTGGCACCGCTGAAGAGCGCCTGGGCACTCCGTCGCACGGCATCGGCGTTGCCCCCGACGGAAAATCTCTGTGGGTCAACAGCACCGTCGCCAATGCCGTTTTCAAATATTCGCTGCCCGAGCTTCAATTGGTGGGGTATTGTGCGCTGCCGCTGCTTCAGCCCATGAATCGAGCCGCACTGGGAGTAGTGCCCGAATGGATCACGTTCACACCTGACAGCCAGAGGGTTTACGATTCCAATTCCGGGGCGCGATCCGTGTCTGTCATTGATGCAAAAACTTTGAAGTTAATCGATGTGGTGAATGTAGGCGAAGTGCCCAAGCGTATCAATACGCTCACACTGCCTTGAATCTGCAGGCTGGTGAGTGGTCAGGCGGTCTCTTTTCCGCCAAACCACGAGCTGGCTTCCACGGCGCTCTGGGTTTACTCCTGCGTTTCCGGTTCCACGGGAATTTCGGCCTGTTCGACCCCGGCTTCTTTTTCCGCGCGCTTCTCAATCTTCTTCTGCGCGCGGCGCTCTGCCTTCTCGCGCTGTTTTTCCAATCGCTTCATTTCCTTCTGGCGTTTTTGGAATGTGATGGCCATACAATCTCCTTAAATTCACACTTCAATCCATTACTGCGGTAAAACTGCTGGGGGTTCTACCAGCGAGGTTCGCGAGGTTGGCGGGCGGCTTCCCTGTAGTCTTCGTTGGAAAAACGTTCCTTGCTTCCGCCGCGGTTCTCGAAGCGAGGCGCGCGCGTGGCTTCTTTGGGGCGCGCTTCGTTCACTTTCAGGTTCCTGCCGCCAACCTGCTTGCCATCCAGGCCTGCAACAGCTTTGGCGGCTTCATCGTCGTTCGGCATTTCCACGAACGCAAATCCCCGCGCGCGGCCGGTCTCGCGGTCCTTCACCAGGTTAACGCGGCCCACCTGCCCGAATGGCTTAAACAGATCGTTTAATTCGCTTTCCGTGGTTTGAAAACTCAGATTGCCTACAAATAGACTCTTCATCACTTCTTCTCCTTAAAAGATTTGCAGTCGCTGGCAATTATTTCTGCCCGTGGCTGCATGCACTTCGACTCTCCCTTAGTATGAGCCCCGAATAAATATCTGAAACCTGCCGGAACGCGACGGATGCCGCAACTTGCGCAGCGCTTTGGCCTCAATCTGACGGATGCGCTCGCGCGTGACCGCAAAAACCTCGCCGACTTCCTCCAGGGTGTGCTGGCTGCCGTCATCCAGGCCAAATCGCATCCGGATGATGCGTTCCTCGCGGGGTGTCAGGGTCCTGAGGATCGACGCAATCTGGTCCTTCAAATTCAGGTCAATGGCCGCGTCGGAAGGCGACAACACGCCTTTGTCTTCGATGAAGTCGCCCAGGTGCGACTCGCCCTCGTCGCCCAGCGGCGTCTCAAACGACATCGGCAACTGCGCAATTTTTTTCGTCTTGCGAACCGCGTCCACGGGAATATCCATGCGCCTGGCAATTTCATCGGAAGTAGGTTCGCGCCCCAATTCCTGCACCAGTTGCTGGCTCGTGCGCACTTGCTTGTTGATCATTTCGATCATGTGCACAGGCACCCGGATTGTGCGGGCCTGGTCCGCGATGGCGCGAGTGATCGCCTGGCGGATCCACCAGGTGGCATACGTGGAAAACTTGTATCCCCGCCGCCAGTCAAATTTGTCAGTGCCGCGCATCAGGCCGATATTGCCTTCCTGGATCAGGTCCAGGAACTGCAGCCCGCGATTCGTATATTTCTTGGCGATAGAGACCACCAGGCGCAAATTCGCCGCCGTTAATTCGCTCTTGGCCTGCTGCGCTTCCGTCTCGCCCCTGTGAATCAAGATAAGCGCGCGCTTCAGCGTGCCCGCCCCCACTTCGCTCGACTCTTCAATCTCTCGCACTCGAGTGCGGCAGGAGCGTAATTCTTTGCGCGCTTCCATCGACGCTTCGCCGTGGGCCGCCTTCACGCGCCGCTCCAGCCGGGCCGCCTCGCGTTCCAGGAACTCCAGCCGTTCGACCGTGTGCCGCAGCAATTCAATCAACCGCTTCCGCTCGCGTTCCTTGAAATCCAGGGAGCGAGCAAGCAGCGACATCTCCACTCGAGTCCGGGACAACCGCCACTTGGCCCGGCGATAGGCGCGCTTCTCTGATACGCCGGTAGCTTCCAGTTTGGCGCGCTGCTTCAGCCCAAATTCATGGAGCTTAGCAATCTTGTCGATGGTTCGCAGCGTCTGCCGGGTCTTCTCTTCGATCTTCTCCTCGGTCAGGTCTTCCTCGTCGAACTGGATAATCTCTTTGATCGAACGGTTTCCCGAGCGCAGCTCTTCTCCAACGGCAATCAACGCTTTCAGCACGATGGGAGAGCGGGAAACGGTCTTCAACACGCGGAGGCTTCCACGCTCAAGCCGTTTGGCGATGATCACTTCTTGCTCGCGCGTCAAAAGAGGTACGAGGCCCATCTCGCGCAAGTAGACGCGTACTGGATCACTGGTCTTTTCCGGTGGCGATGCGGTCTGGTCGAGTTCCGCATCTTCGTTGACCGCAGTTTCAGGGTGCGGCCGAACATCGGGCTGTTCCGCCACGTCGGGGGCGGCGTGTGCCAACTTGGCGTCGGAAGCATCTTCGTAGAGCAAGATGCCTTCGCTCTCGAATGCGGTGAAGGCGCTGTCAATCTCCTCGGTGGTATGCTCTTCCGCTGCGAAGGCGTCGTTCACCTGATCGTAGAGCAGATAGCCTTGTTCTTTGCCCAGTTTGATGAGCAGCCGGACTTGATCTTGTTGTTCTTGAATTTCCCGTGACAATGGTTTCTCCCCTCATCCACTGCCAGTCTTGCCCGGGCCTTCTTCTCTGCACACTTTCACCCGGCAGGCACACTTGAACGAGGATTGGCTCGATTTGAATCGTTATGCGGATTGCAGCTTTGGCTACCTACGCTGCGTTCTGTGGACAGGACTCCGAGTGTCCCGATGCTCTTGGGTGCTGCGGCATTTGCAGCTCTAGAATCAGATGCCTACCATCATACACTACCTGCTTGCCCTCAGGTTGTGTTCGCTCGCGTCCCGCTGAACTCACTGGATGTGCCGACACCCGCGGTAGTTCGGCCGGGAGGGGAACTCGCCGTTCAATGTCTCCCGCCTGATAAGCACCCAGTTCGAGGATTCGTCAGAATTGCCCAGTGGCTGTGATCAAATTGGGCCGCCTGCATTCCGTGGGCAGTACATGCCGCGACTCTACCGCCGAATCGCCCTCTTTTTGGATGTTCTTTGCTTCAGTTTGTCGACTCTTTCTGCACCCCTCCGTCGAAACGGGCCGCTATCGGGACTAGCACGGAAATGTAGTGGATCCCGCAGGCTCTGCAATTCTCGGTAGTAGTAAAGCGAGCTGGGCCTCTGCCGATCGAATGTCAGGCTCTTCAGAAAAGCGATCTCTTCATCACTTGCATCGCTGCTCATTCCCGGGTTGCGAAGGAACTCCCTCAACCCCGGCTCTTCCTCAAGCCTAGCCAAGCCTCCTGTCTCCACAAATTGGAACTGTATCACCCGCGCGGAGCCCAAGCGCTTGTTCAATAGCACTTCCACCGCAAAGGTCTTTAGGTCGATGTCCCAGGATTCGATCACCGGATTCACGAAAGCGGAGCAGTGCTCAATGGAGATGTTGAAAACATCCGTGTCCAGAAACTCCAGAATCATTGCGCGGGTCTCTTCATAAGACTGGCGTCGAAATTTTCCGACGCTGCGCAGCCAATTCTCGTTTTTCAACTCTTCCCGCGCGATCCCCTTGGCCACATCCAGAAGCGTCTGGCTCACCAGCCTTTCAAGCTCGCCGAACGCCTGCTTCTCAAAAATCTCGCGCACCTGGCTTCGCCTGTCGGGCTTGCATTTCCGGATGATCAACTCGCGCATTTCCTGGAATAGCGGCGCGGGCGGTTCAGCCAGTTTTTTCATCAACTCTTCGTGCCGCTGCGCTTGCACCATGGATGAGAGATGGCCTCTAGGAAATTCCAGGAAAGCGTCCATTCTGTCATAGAGGTCCGTTCGCTCGACTGCGGGCGGCGCTTTCTTCCGAGAAAGAAGTTGCGAGATGTAGGACTCCGTCACTTGCGCCGCGGCCGCCAGGTCGCGTTGTTCACGTTCCAGTTCCTTGAGTCTCTGCCGAATGATGAAACTCACATCCACGGATGCCACCCTCCGAATTAACTAAGATAGTAAAGTGCAGTGTAAGCGAACTGATATTACTTGACAAGAACTGTAAAGTAGCCCAAGCTGGAAAGGTGATCTCAAGGCTGCCTTCAGGTTTGGAAAACCCATGGGGGTTCCTGGAGTACTTCCTTGCTCATGAACCGAAGGAGCATCCTATGTTTGTTCGCAAAGTATCCATGCGTCTCAAGACCGAAGCTGCCGCGGAATTCATCCGTAAGATGGAAAACGAGGTCATTCCCCTGCTTCGAAAGCAGAAGGGTTTTCTGGACGAAATGACCCTCATCGCGCAAAGCGGCAAGGAAGTTTACGCTTACAGCTTCTGGGAAAACACCAACGACGCCGAAAATTACGACAAAAACGAATTTGCCCAGGTTACAGGCATGCTTTCCGGTGTGATTGAGGGCGCGCTGCGCATCCATACCTACATGGTTGCCAACTCCACTTTCCACAAGATGACCACTGCGGTCGCTTCCTGAGCCCGCTGGCTTCTCACCGGACAAGGCCGTCGTTGGCTGAAGCCCGCTGACTTTTCTGAAGAGGGCAGGCGCCGAGCCTTTCCCGATTTTCTCTTCGCAGGTTCTCGGCAGAGGAGAAAACATGCAAATTGTAATCTGGATTTTCGTGGGACTGGCAGCCGGATGGCTTGCCGGCAAAAGCCTCGAAGGAAAAGGCTACGGGGTGTGGATGGATCTGACCATAGGTGTCGCGGGCGCTGTCGTTGGTGGTTTCCTTACGCGTTCGATAGGCTTCGCTGGTTACGGCGGGGTGTTTGTTTCCACGTTCATGGCGATCGGATGCGCTGCGCTCCTGACGATTCTTGCGGCAATGGTAAATGGCAGAACCGTCCGCGCCAGGGCGTTCTAATTGTCCCCCTCGCTGGACTGTGCCTTCAACCTTGGTCGTTCCGATGCCCGAAATGAATGAGTCCGGCATGATCCTTATTCGTGAAGGCGCGCTCTTGCCGCCGGATTTCGCGCTGGAGAGCGAGGCATTCTTGCCCGGTTGGCGGGTAGTCAAGAATTTCGACGGCTACACCCTGAATCGGAAGATCAGCCAGGCAAACTGGAATTTCGTTCGGCTCACCGGTGAACACAGGGCCCGGGTTGTCGGCCGCGCCTACGCCGGAACCCTCCGAAAAGGCATTGCCCAGATTTTGAGCGGGCTGCGCGGCAAAAAGTTTAATTCTCTTGAGATAACCGTGGTCGTTCTGAAACGTTTCGTGGGTCTCGCTTTTGTCAGCATTTCAGCGAACCGGCGGCACATCCAGGGCGGGCTGCGGGTTTCTCCTTGAAAGTTTCTTGACTCACCCGGCTGGGGGGCGCCCACCCCTCCTCAGGATCGTCGGAAAGTAACGGATGTTTATCTTTGGTAAAGAATTAGGAAAAGGAAGCGCGTATGACAAAACTATATGTTGGCAATCTCTCTTTCGGCATGAACGATGAATCCTTGCAGCAGTTGTTCGTCGACAAGGGCTATCAGGTGTCCTCCGCTCGAGTAATCACCGACCGGGAAACCGGGCGCTCGCGAGGCTTCGGCTTTGTCGAATTGGGTGATGGCGGCGACGCAACTAAGGCCATTGGCGAGTTCAACGGGCTCGATGTAGACGGCCGACAACTCCAGGTGAACGAAGCGCGTCCTCAGGAATCGCGCGGCGGCGGTGGTGGTGATCGCTCGGGTGGCCGCGGTGGTTATTCTGGCGGTCGTTCCGGCGGGAACGGTCGTCGCAACTATTAAAACGGGCGTGGCTCGCTCGCTGCTTGTCCGCGTCCACTTCGGCACTGATCTCTGGAAACCCCGGAAGTTGCAGTGGCGCCATCTTTTGCTTTCTTAAACTAACAGGAGGCAGTTTTGGAGAATCTCTCGACAGGCCAGTACATCAAGCATTTTCAGTACGGTTGTGGCGTGATCACCGAATCAAAGTTGGACCGCACGACGATTGATTTTGACGCTCACGGCATCAAAATATTCGTCACGAGTCTCATGGTTGTCGAACTTGCCGAAGGCACGCCGCCAAAGCGGCGTCGCGCCAAGCGGCCCAAACCGCCAAAGCCGGCTCCCACGTTGAATGCTCGCGTCTTCGTGCCCGGTGCCAAATGAGCGGAAGTATTCTCGTGCAGTACGTCGGATTTCGCACCAACGCACTTTCACGAGAGTACACGTTCAATGTTCGCGGTGACGGAGAGGACCGTGAATTTACTTTAAACATCGCCAACGAGGCATTTGTCTCTCATCGGGCGCGCTATCAGGATGCGCCCGCGATCTGCGCCGAACGCCTGCAGGCGGAACTGGCCGCTCACGAGAACCATCCTCTCGAAACGCAGTACGTCATTACCAGTGCGGAACTCGAGACTTACCGCGCCGCCCGTTCCCCAAAGGCCGGCCAAAAAATCTGGAGCCGCAAGCCTCAAGAGGATTATTAGCAGCCGTAGAGACGCTCGAAAGACCGAAGTCTATCCCGGCCGCGTGTCCGCCTGCTTCGCAAAACCCCATATTGCCAACCCCATCCGCACGTAGTAGTGTCCCCGCATGGCCAAAATTCTATGAAATGTTCACCGCGAACCTTCCGACCAACTCGATCGGTTCGATGGTGACACCGCACCCTTTTTGAAAGTGAGCGGCGAGCTTTCCCGTTGTTTGAAGTTTCGCTACAGGGAGCAAATAAAGACAAAAGTTTTTGATTCGTCTACGCTGCCGCTGCCCGTCTGTTTTTGCTGGTAGCCGGACGGTTTGGCTGGCGCGCCCTGCAATACGCCCGCTGGGATCGTCCGGTGAACAGCCTTCGCGGGCAGCGGGATTTGTCATCACCTCATCCGGCCGGGAGCACGGCCGTTTTGTCATCCGCGGCATGCGCCACCCTCGAAAAGACGTTTACTCTCGAACAGAAGGCTCGCGAGGAAATTGGTGCAATCACCTTCGTCTTTGTCACTAATAATTGGCCGGAGCGGTGGATTGTCCGCGGCCGCGGAAATCCTTGCTCCGCTGAAGGAAGCCATTGCGAAACTGCAAGTAAACCTGAGAGGATACGCAAATCAAACCCCCGCCAGGCCCAAGTCGGATCACGCCAAGCGACAAAGGCCTCCCCGGAAACGGGGTAAACGCCGGCGGTGAAGTTTGCGCGCGGCGATTCCGAGTTCATTCCACGGGAGTTCCAGCATGCCTCACATCCTGGTAGCGGAAGATGACGCCACAACGCGCGAAATGATCTGCGGCATCCTGACAAAGGAAGGCTACGATGTGAGCACCGCCGCAGACGGCATGAGCGCGCTCCGCACCCTCAAAAAAAAGAATTTTGATTTGGTGCTGCTCGATATATGGATGCCCAAAATGTCCGGGTTGGGCCTTATCGGCACCCTCCATGGGGAAAAGCACATACCCAAAATCATCGTAATGACATCCGATAAGACCTCCGATACCGTTCTGAATTCGCTGCGCGGCCAGGTTTACCAGTTCCTTTCAAAGCCCGTGGATGCCCACACGCTGATATCCACGGTTGACAACGCACTTTCGGAGGACCCGGCCGTACCTCCCATTGAAGTGCTATCCGCCAACAAGCACTGGGTCGAATTGCTCGTGCCCTGCGAACGCTCCGTGGTAAGCCGCGTGCAAAGTTTCCTCTCCCGTCTCGAAACCGATTTGCCCGCCGACGTGATGGAAAAAGTCGGATATGCGTTCCGCGAACTGCTCAACAATGCCATCGAGTGGGGCGGCCACTTGGATCCCAACCTGAAAGTTCGCATCTCTTACATTCGCACCAGAAAGCTGCTGATGTATCGCCTGGATGATCCCGGTCCCGGCTTCAAAATGGAAGATCTCAAGCACGCCGCTGTGAGTAATCCCGCCGATGATCCCATGGCTCATATGAGCATCCGCGAGCAGAAAGGCCTTCGCCCTGGCGGCCTGGGCCTCATGCTCACGCAACAATTGGTCGACGAATTGGTTTACAACGAAGCCCGCAACGAAGTCGTCCTGATCAAATATCTATAACGTCCCTTGTGGCACAGCCGTTCCTGGCAGTGCTCGTGAATTTTCTCTTGTTCTCATAGAGCCCGCTCGCCACGGCTGGCGGGCCGCTCTTCGACTTTTCCCGTCCACCGCTTCTCTAGTACACTTACGCGAATCATTTTGCACTCATACTTCGTTCAGGAGCACTTCCTATGGCAGCAGGCACCCTGACTGGCGCCGAATTCAAAAAGCAGTTGCGCGCGGGAACACCGAAACTCGGCCTCTTCGTGAACTCGCACAGCCCCACCGTCGCCGAACAATTGGCTCACAGCGGCTACGACTGGCTGCTGGTCGATTCGCAGCACGGACCGATGGGGTACGAAAAGCTCTCCGCGATGCTCAGCGGCATCTCCAGTGGCGGCGCAAAATCGCTGGTGCGTGTCGGCGGTTACGGCGATCGTCCCGGTATCCAGCAATCCCTCGACCTCGGCGCCGACGGCGTGCTCGTGCCCTACATCAACAACGCCGACGAAGCGCGCCAGGCTGTGAGCTGCGCGCGCTATCCCACAACGGGCACCCGCTCGGTTTATTTTCCCCAGCGCAGCATGAACAAAGAAGGCCTCCTCGGCTACGCGGGCGGCGCAAACAGCAATATGATTGTCGCCCTGCAAGTCGAAACCGCCGATTGCATCAAGAATATCGATGAAATAGCCGCGGTCCCCGGCGTGGATCTCCTCTTCCTCGGCCAGAACGATCTTTGCATGTCCATGGGCCTCTACGAAAAGTACGAGTTTCCCCACATGTACACCTCCCCCGAAATCGGCGCCGCAACGGAAAAACTGGTCACCGCCGCACGCAAGAACAATGTTATCCTCGGCCTCTTCCTCTTTGGCACCTCCCGCGTCGGCGAATTTCTCGACAAGGGTTTCCCCTTTATCAGCATCGGCAACGATCTCCACCACGTCCTCACGCAAGCTGGCGCCTACGTGAAAGATGTCGAAGAGATCTCCAAAGCCAAAGGCAAAAACTGGACACGCCGCCCAACCGCGTTGTTCTAGTCCGCGCCGAAGTTCGAAACGCAAACCGCCTCGCCGCTTAAAGTGGTGAGGCTCTTATTTGGAGTGCGGTAGCTCTGCTACCGCTTTTGAGATTCCGACCCTCTCGCCAAGTTCAACCGCGGAGTCGCTGATTTCCGATCCGACAGCGCTTCGACTAGCCGGTGTCTTACCCTCTTCACCAAACGCCTGCCAGTGGCATCAAATAAAGCTCGGACGGCGTTCACCCCCGCGCGCAAGATCATGCCTCCTCCGAAAGGTGTAAAGTGTCTGCCGAACGCTCCGAACCAACAAGGATGCTCAAGAACTGGGGCAGCAGTCCCTGGACCGTAAACTTTCGCACAGACCCCCAACCCCTGCCCGAGACCGTGGATTTCGCAGTAGTAGGGGGCGGATTCACCGGCCTCGCCGCCGCCGCGTGGCTCAAGCGGCTAGCCCCTGAGAATTCCGTTGCCCTCCTGGAAGCCGAAACCTGCGGCTCCGGGGCCAGCGGCCACACCGGTGGTATGGCCCTCGCCGAATCCGCCGCGGGGAATCTGCCGGGACTCGGCGATGTCTTATCCGGGTACCAGAAAATCCTCGCTGAATTGCGCGTCGAAGGCGACGTGCATCTTCCTGGCGTGTACGAACTCGGACGCACCACCCCGCTCAAGAATTCACCAATTCACTGGAGTGACTCCGGCGAGCTCCGCGCTGTTAACGAAGTCGCCGGCGGCACAATCGACCCCGGAAAGGTGGTCACCGGACTGGCCGCGGCCGCGGAACGCTCCGGCGTTCTTCTCTTCGAGCGCGCCAGCGTCGAGCGCTGCGAATTTCAATGTCCGCTTCTCTTGCATACGCCATTTGGCATTCTCCGCGCCAGGCAAGTCCTGTTTGCCACGAATGCCTATTCCCTCGAATTAACCGGCTGGACGCAGCGTGCGGAGTCCTGCTTCACCATCGCCGTCGCAACGGAACATCTCACCGACTCCAACCTACGGGAAATCGGTCTCGGCGATGGCAAACCTTTCTACACAGTGGATCTTCCGTATCTTTGGGGCCGTCTCCTCGGTAGGCAGGTCATCTTTGGCAGCGGCCTTGTCCATTTTACCGATTGGCGTGAGATGCATTCGCTTAGTGTTGAAACAGGCCCAGCAGCCGAAGCCTTTGCCCGTCTCGAAAACCGCATTCGTAAATTGCATCCGAAACTTCAAGGCGTAACCTTCGCCAATCGCTGGGGCGGCCCGATCGGTATTTCGGAAGGCTGGATACCGATTTTCGAGCGCCATCCGGAAAGTATGAGTGCCATCGTTCTAGGAGCGTATTCGGGACACGGAGTAGCGCAATCCGTCTATCTCGGCGCCTGGGCCGCGGAGGCTCTTCTCGGCAGACGGGAATTGCCCAGTTGGAAAAAAGTGCAGTAGAAATGAAAAGAAGAGGTCTGAAACGTTTTTAGCCCGGATGGCCCATGACAGGCAAAGTTTTCAGCATCGCCGAAAGCCCGTTCCAGATAATCTGCGTCCCGATGCACACCAGCAAAAACGAAGATAGCCGCATGATCACGCTCATCGCCGTGGCCCCCAATAACTGCGCCAGCCGGTCCGCAAACGCATAGCAAAGATAAACGCTCCCCGCGATCAACACCGCTCCAATTACTGCCCCAATCATCGAAAAAATAATCGAGTGCTCCCCGCGCGGCTCGTTGGCGCCCAGCGTAATGGCCACCGAGATGGATCCCGGCCCTACAGTAAGCGGAAGCGTCAGTGGGTAAAACGCCTTTTGAAAAAGGTCATTCGTGTCCACATTCCGGTGGACACCCGCCTTCGTGTCGTCATCATCTTTCTGCTTCAACATTGCCCAACCCGTCGAAGCCAGCACCAACCCGCCGCCTACTTGCACGACCGGCAGCGATATTCCGAAAAACGCCAGGATGTGCGACCCGACGAAATAGGAACCCACGATCAAGGCAATGCTATTCAAGGCTATGCGCCGGGAAAGCATCTTCCGCTGAGCTCCGGAGTAGTAGCGCGTCAGCGAGAGAAACAGCGGCGCGCTTCCGAGAGGGTTTACGATCGGAAACAGCGCGGTGAGAACCAAAAGCGTTGACGTAACTATTTGGGGCATAAGGCGTAGCAAAAAGTATAACTACAAAGTTTCCGAAGCTGAAACGAGTTCCGCCGTCGTGACTGCTTGCCCCACGTGACGCTGCGTGTGGTCGGCGATATGAACCAGCAGCCCGCCCAGCGTCGTGGGCAACCGTTTCGTTCCAACTGCCCGGGGCAGCGCATAATCTTCCGAAGCCAGCGCCCGGACGCGCAAGCTCCCGCGGGAAATTGCCGCCTCCAATTCTGCCAACGCTTCTTTCGTGGAACCGTCAGGCCTTGCCTCGGCCTTCAGCGCCAGCAACTGCGCTTCCGATAAAGCACGTCCTTCCGCATAGGTTAACAGCCGGTCAAGGCCTCCGGCGATGTGGCGCAACTGAAACGCAACCGAAGGCAGTCTTGCCGGCCGCGCGTGAATCTGGGCGTCGCTCAAGCCGCCACACCACTTGTTCGCATCCTCTCGCGCCAGTTCCAATGCGTGCAAAACTCCCCGGGCAACGGCTGACACCTCCGTCCGCGTTCCGCGCAACCACGGCTCGGGAAGGGAAGGCCTGCTCTCGTTCATCGGCAACTCCTCAGGAAATCATTCATCGGTGGGTCGGCGCGTCATCTCCGACATAATTGGCCAGCAAAGCATTGTTCTTAGCCCGCGGAATGCCCCTCGCAAGAATTGACTTGCGAAAGTGCAGCACATAGGATGGAAAACTTCCCGCTAAGGATACAACAGTGTCTTTGCGCCGAAGGGACTCTTCCCGGGTGAAAATGCCTCTCTCACTCCTCTGCTCCGCCGCCCTTGTTTTCTGGTGGCTGCGTTGTCCATCGCCAGTTGGGTCGAATAAGATGGGTTCACTGCCACCAGAAGGAGGATTGCATCCTTGCCTACCAAGGCTACAAAACGAACTGCAAGAGTAAAACCCGGCCAGCGCGCTGAAGAAACCCTGCGCGTGCTCATCTCTCACAAACGCATCCGTGAACGCGTGCGGCAGATGGCCCAGGAAATTCGCCGCGATTTCCCCAATGAGCCCGTGCATCTCGTCGGTGTTTTGAAAGGCTCCGTGTTGTTCCTCGCCGACCTCGCGCGCGAACTCGGCGGCGAGGTTTCGTTCGACTTCATCTCCGTCTCCAGTTACGGCAAAGGCATGGATTCCACGGGCGAGGTCAAGATGAACAAGGACCTCGACGTCAGCATCGAGGGGCGTTCTGTCCTCGTCGTCGAAGACATCCTGGATACCGGTTTAACTCTGAAATATTTGTTGCGCCTCTTCGAGGAACGCAAGCCCAAGCATCTTCGCGTGGCCGTTCTGCTCGATAAGGCGGAGCGCCGCATCGCCGACGTCAAAGCCGACTACACCGGCTTTGTCATCCCGAATGAGTTCGTGGTCGGCTATGGCCTTGACTATGACGAGCGCTACCGCAACCTTCCGGACGTTTGCGTCGTCCGATTGGGCCCGCATGGCAAGATGAAAATCGAGGCCTGAGAACTGAATTTCGCTTATTCTTCGGAGCGGAATTCGCCTGCTATAATAATCACATTCATGAACGCTACAGGCTCGAATCTACCAACGCAGGCAACCACGGAGAAGTCCGACGTCTCAGCCGAGGTACTCGCGACCCTCTCCGAAATCGGAGAAGAGGTCAACGCATCCCTGGACCTCGATGAGGTCCTCTCCCACACAGCGGTCTTAATCAAGCGGCATATCGACTACGAATTTTTTGGCGTGCTGATGCTCGATGAAACCGGCTCCTATCTGACCCATCGCTTCGCCATCGGCTATCCTCCAGGCCTTGCGGAAAATCTGCGCATTCCCGTGGGCCAGGGAATCACCGGCACTGCGGTCTCCACCGGCCAGCCGGTTCGCGTCAGCGATACTTCCCAGGACCCTCGCTACATCAACGCCATCGAAAGCGTGAAGTCCGAACTCGCCGTGCCGCTTCTCTTCCGCGGAAAATGCGTAGGCGTCCTGGACATCCAGAGCCGCCACCTCAATTACTTCACCAAAGACCAGCAGAGAATCGTGACCCTGCTCGCCAGCCGCCTCGCTGTGGCCATCGAAAATGCGCGTCTTTTTCAAAAGGTCAGAACCCAGGCGGAAACGCTTCTGGTCCTCAACGAAGTCAGCCGGGAAATCAGTTCCATCCTCGATGTGGAAGAACTGCTCCGGCGCGCCGCGGAGCTAGTTAAGCGCGTCATCGACTACCAGATCGTCAGCATCATGCTCTACGACGAAGAGCAGAAAATCTTTCGCCATCGTCTGGACGTCAAGCACGGGCAACGCGTTCAGGGGAAACTGCGCGTCGCCGCCACCGAGGGCATCGTCGGCGCCGCAGCCACCTTGCGCGAACCGGTTCTCGTTCCCGATGTCACCACCGATCCGCGCTACCTTATGGTGAATCCTGAAACGCGTTCGGAACTCGCCATCCCGATGATCTTCAAGGGCAAAGTGATCGGGGTTCTCGATCTCGAAAGCCCGCAGCTTCATTACTTCACCGAAGAGCACGTGCAAACGCTCACCATCCTTGCGGCTAATCTCGCGGTCTCCCTTGAAAACGCGCGCCTCTATGAACAGCTCGCCCGCGATGAAGCCCGCATGGAGCGCGACCTCCAGGCCGCCAAGCGCATTCAAGGCGCACTCCTTCGCCCCGTCCCCGCCGACGATTATGGCCTCGACGTGGCAGCACGTTATCTGTCCGCTCGCGAAGTCTGCGGCGACCTCTACGATTTCTTGCGCTATGGTCCGCAGCAACTCGGCATTGCGCTTGGCGACGTCAGCGGGAAGGGAACCGCCGCCGCGCTCTACGGTGCCGTTTCCATCGGCATCATGCGCAGCCTTGCCCCGCAAAAGCTGCAGCCTGCCGAGATGTTGCGCCAGATGAACCAGTTAGTCGGCGAGCGCCGCATCGAGGGGCGATTCATGACCGCATGTTTTGCCACCTGGCAAAAAGGCCGCCAGAAACTCCGCGTCGCGAATGCCGGCCAGTCACAACCCCTCCTGTACAAAGATGGACGCTGTGCTCGCATCGAGCTGACGGGATTCCCGCTCGGGATTTTCGAAGATGTCACGTACGACGAGTGGGGCGTCACTCTCGAAACTGGCGATATCCTCGTCTTCCATTCCGACGGCATCGCCGAAACCTACAACAGTGAAGGCCAGCTCTTCGGCAACGAACGCCTGCGCAAGCTCGTCGAGCAGCATCACGAAATCTCCGCCGCTGAAATGGCCGACCGCGTCCTCAACGAAGTCGACTGGTTCTCGCAAAGCGCACCTCTCTCCGACGACCGTACGCTGGTGGTCATGAAGGTGAAATGAGCGCCCCCGGCAAGGCTCGGCGCGGGTTGCCCTACGTCGATCCCGCAACTTACACTCCGCACTTTTCCTGGAAAAAGGCGGGCAAATCTGCGTGCGAGGTTTTCTGCGAAGGCGTGCCGCTCTCCGAAATTGCCCGGCGCTACGAAACGCCCACCTATGTCTACAGCCAGCAGGCCATCACCGATGCTTTCCACGAAATAGATCGCGGCCTCGACCGTGTTCCTCATCTCCTCTGCTTTGCGGTCAAGGCCAACGGGAATCTGTCGCTCCTCAAGCTTCTCGCTGGCTACGGCAGCGGCTTCGACATTGTCTCCGGCGGCGAACTGGAACACCTTGGCCACATCGGAGTCCATGGGAAACGCATCGTTTTTTCTGGAGTCGGGAAGACCCGCGAAGAAATTCGTGAAGCGTTGCGCTACCGAAGTAATCAAGCAAGCGAGCGGGGAATTCTGCAATTCAATATCGAATCCCCCGCCGAGCTCGAAATCTTGATTGAGGAAGCATCGCAGTTCACCCGCGGCCGTGGCAAGCCTCCCGGAGTCTCCATTCGCGTAAATCCAGATGTGAAAGCCGGGGGACACCCGCACATCGCTACTGGCCTTCAGCACCACAAATTCGGCGTGCCCTGGCCCGAAGCCCGCAAACTCTATCTCGCCCACCGAAACACAAAGGTGATCCGCTGGCAAGGAATCAGCGCCCACATCGGCTCGCAGATTGTGGAACTGGCTCCGTTCCGCCGCGCGTTGCAACGCCTCGCCGGATATCTGCTTGATCTGCGCAACCAGGGGATTGCGCTGAAAATTCTGGATGTGGGCGGCGGCCTCGGTGTGCGCTACACCAACGAGCATCCCGCCTCCCGCAAAGCCTATACGAAAATGATTGCCGACGTCGTCCGCCCCCTCGATGTTCAACTTCTACTAGAGCCCGGCCGCTCCGTCATCGCCGAGTCCTGCGTTCTCCTCTCGCGCGTCATCTACACCAAGCAAAATGCGAGAAAATCCTTCGTTATCCTCGACGCCGCCATGAACGATCTCATGCGTCCTGTGCTTTACGACGCCCCGCATCCCATCACCCGCGTCGTGCAGAGCTTTGCCCCGGAGGCCAACGCCACAAAGCGCGCCGACATCGTCGGACCCGTCTGCGAGACCGGAGACACCTTCTTGTTCGATTGGCCGCTGGGAAGTGTTTCGCAAGGGGATCTGCTCGCCATCTGGGTAACCGGCGCTTACGGTTTCGCTCAGTCGTCCAACTACAATGGCCGTGGCCGCGCCGCCGAAGTCCTCGTCGACCGCAGTACTACAAAACTCATCCGCCGGCGTGAAACGCGCAAGGACCTTTTGCGCACCGACGTTCTCGCCTGAAAACTACGCTTCTCCCCACTTCAACTTGTTCCGAAGAATCTCAAAGTAGGTCTTGTTCGGCGGTTGGATCAATTTCAGCCGCTCCGCCGCGCGCGTAATTCGCACATAGTCTCCGATCTGCATCGGCACGCCTGTCTGACCATCCAGCGTTAGAAACACGGAATCCGAACTCTGCGACAAATACAGTTCGATTTGCGAAGTGTCCTGCACGACCACCGGCCGGTCACTAAGCGTGTGCGGACAAATCGGCGTGATCAAAATCGATTCCACGCCGGGTTGCACAATCGGGCCCCCGGCCGAAAGCGAATATGCCGTCGAACCAGTCGGCGACGCCACAATCAATCCGTCGGCGCGGTACCTGCACACAAATGCCCCGTTGATGTGCAGCTCCACTTCAATCATACGAGCCAACGTTCCCTTGTGCACCACGGCGTCATTCAACACCCGTTGCTGCGTCAGCAACTCTCCGTTATGCGTGCGTTCCACAAGCAGCAAAACCCGCTCTTCAATCGTGGCTTTTCCCGTAAGCGTGCTTTCCAGCGCCGGATAAAGCTCTTCGACTGTGAAACTCGTCAGAAATCCGAGGCTGCCCATGTTTATCGGCAGGATCGGAATCCCGTGATATGCCGCTTCGCGCGCAGCTGCCAGAATCGTTCCATCGCCGCCCAGAACCAGCAGCAGGTCTGACTCCTGCGCCACCTGGTGCCGTGTCTTCCCGGCTGTCTCGTTCTTCAGCACCGTCGCCGTCTCGTTGTCGTACACCGACGGCAGGCCGCGCTCTTCCAGCCACTTCAGCAGTGGCGGAACCACTTCGGCAATGTTCGAGCGCCTTGGCCGGGAGATGATGCCGATTCTTTTGAAGGTGGATTCAGGCCGCATGGATTACCGCGATTCTACCCCAGCCGCTTTTCGAGCGTGAAGGAAATACTCCTGGTTTCCCTCGGCACCCGGCAGATGGCTCGGCGCAACACCGAGCACACTGAGCCCAAGCGCTTCCATCGCACTCCGCACGCTAGCAACGGCCTTTTCGTGCAACGCCTTTTCGCGCACAATTCCTCCCCTGGCCACGTCCTCGCGCTCCAGTTCGAACTGCGGCTTCACCAGGATCAGTAGATCCGCTCCCGGCTTCGAGCAGGCTGCTGCCCCGGACAAAACCTTCTTCACCGAAATGAAAGAAACATCAGCCGTTACCAAATCAACACGCTCCGGCAAGTCTTCCGCCAGCAATTCACGCGCATTCTTTTCGATGCGCACCACGCGTCCGTCGCCACGAAGTTTCCACGTCATCTGGTCGGTGTTCACATCCACTGCATAAACGCGCGCCGCACCGCTCTGCAGCAGGCAATCCGTGAACCCGCCCGTGGAGACTCCAATATCCAGGCAAGCTTTTCCCGAGGCGTTGATATGAAAATCCTCTAGCGCGCCCTCGAGCTTCATGCCACCGCGGCTAGCGTATTTCTGCTGCCGGCTGTGCACCTCAATGTGCGCCGTCTCCGGCAGAATTACGCCCGCTTTATCCGCGCGCTGCTGTTCCACTTCCACTTCGCCCGCGAGGATCATCGCTTGGGCTTTGTGGCTGGACTCGGCCAGACCCCGCTCCACAAGAAGCACGTCCAGGCGCTTGCGCTCAGTTTTGGCATTCATGGAATGTGTGGCTAGGTACGGCGAAGAACCAGGAATTCTGCGATAGTCCGCAACCGGTTGGCGCCCTCGCCGTACGCATCCAGCTCGGCGATGCCTTTGTCGGCCAGTTCTTTCGCAATCTGGTGTGAGCGCTCAAGTCCATATACCGCCGGGTAGGTCGCCTTCTGTTGCGCGATATCCTTGCCGGCCGTCTTGCCAAGCGCCGCCGAAGACTCTTCGACATCCAGAATGTCATCCGTAACCTGGAAGGCCCACCCAATCGTCTCTCCGAATCGACGCAGCCGCGCCACATCGTCCGCCGGCGCCCCCGCGCAAAGCGCCCCGGAAGTGATCGAAGCGCGAATCAGCGCCGCCGTCTTCGACCGGTGGATGTACTCGAGCATCTCCGGGCTGACCGGCTTGCCTTCCGCTTCCAGGTCCGCCACCTGCCCGCCCACCATCCCCCTCAACGTCCCCGCTGCTGTGGCGATCTCGGTCACCATTGCCACGCATCGCTCCGGTGAAACCGGCGCCCCCGCAATCGTTTCGAACGCCAGCGTCAACAGCGCATCGCCCGCCAGAATCGCCGCTGCCTCTCCAAATTTCTTGTGGCTTGTCGGCTTTCCTCGCCGCAAATCGTCGTTGTCCAGCGCGGGCAGGTCGTCATGAATCAGCGAATATGTGTGGATGAATTCAATCGCGCATCCAGGATATAGCGCCGGCGAAACTTCCGCCTCGAAAATCCGCGCCGATTCCAGGCACAGGATCGGCCGGATGCGCTTTCCGCCGGCAAACACGGAATACCGCATGGCCGTATGGATGGACGCCGGTTGCACCGATTCCGCGGGCAACAGTTTCTCAAGTTGCGCGTCAACAGCAAGGCGATCTTCTTCAAAAAAAGGGGGAAGCTTCATCGGATTGGAGGAGAGTCCAGTTTGAGCCATGGGTAATCGTTCACGATTCGTTCTCGCCTTCGGCTTCAAAAGTCTCGGCGGCCATATTGCCGTCGGCCTTCTTCAGCAGAATTTCCACGCGCCCCTCGGCTTCTTCAAGCTGCTTCTGGCATTCTCGCGATAACCCAACGCCTTCCTCGAACAGCTTCATCGCCTCATCCAGCGAAAGCTGCGGGCTTTCCAGCCGGCGTACCACCTCTTCCAGCCGCGCCAGCGAGCGCTCAAAGTCCGGCTTTTTCTGTGGTTCTGGTTTTTTCGAAGCAGGTTGATTCACGCCATCCGCCCGTCGTGCTTGAATTAAATTGAACCTGAATTCCCGGCCGCCACGCCTATTTCTGGCAATGCTGGCAGTAATATGTCGATCGCCCGCCCTGCTCAGCCCGCAGGATCAGCCGCCCGCAGCGCCTGCACGGCAATCCTTCGCGCTGGTACGCCCGCAATATCTCTTCCAATCCCTGGAACCACCACTTTGGATCGCGAAAGTCCGGCGCGGGATCCTCACAACATTCTAGTGCACGCCGGAGAACGTACACAATCGCTTTATGAAGTTTCGCCGATTTCTTCTTGTCCAGCGACTCCGCCCGCCGCCATGGGTCCAGTTGGGCGCGCCACAACGCTTCGCTAGAATAAATATTCCCGATTCCCGCAATACGCGTCTGGTCCAGCAGAAACTCCTTTAATGGTCGCTTCGATCGCGACAGCCGCCCGTGAAGTTCCTTTGCCGTGAATCCATTCGCAAACGCGTCCATTCCCAATTTCCCCAACGGAGTGCACGCTGCCTCCGACTCCCACGCGTGCACCCGCCCGAAATGCCGCTGGTCCGCAAATCCCAGCACGCCTTTCCCGAACTCGAAGGCGACATCAACGTGTACGCCTTCTTCATCCGCGTTCGCCCGCTCCAGCAACTCTTTCGCGCCTGAAAACCAAATCAGTTGCCCGTCAAAACGGAAATGCATCTCCACCAGTCCGCGGTCCAGCGCCAGAAACAGATACTTCCCCCGGCGAAACACCTCTCGGACGCGGCGACCCTCCACAAGTCTCGCCGCTTCGGCAGGGAACTGCGGCTTCAGCGCGATGGCATGAAACACATGCAGGCACCGAATCCGTTGCCCGCGCACCAGTGGCCGCAATGCTCGTGCGACCGCCTCAACTTCCGGGAGTTCTGGCATGACAGTAAGGAACTCCGCTCAGTTCGCCGGCTTCAGCGTCAGCAGGTGTTTCTTCACCTTGGCCTCCGCAGCGTCGCTGAACGGTTCATAGATCGGCTTGCCTTCAAACCAGTACGAAAATTGATCCGAGTAATGTTCGCTACCCGGTTGTCCAGATTGCCCTGCGGGAATCAGCAGGATGGAATTGTCCCAATCCCCCAAATTGGCCACAAAGCGCTCCGAAGGCCCGTGATGCCGCGAAGCGGCCCGCGGACTGAGGAGCGTCCCCGATTGCGCTTGCCCCGATTTGCTCAAGAGCTTTTTCAGAATTCCCTCGCGCCCGATTGGGTGAAGCATGTCCAGGTAGTTGAACTGCTTCCACGCCCAATCGTCCGGATCGCTGCTGTGGGTCTCTTTCTCCAACCGCTTCACCGCGCGATCCGCTGCGGCGCTAAGCAGCTCATCGTAGTTCTTGAATTCCGCGGGCAGCCAGCGCGTCGGCCGCTCAGTCAGCACTCTCTGCAGAAACGCCAGCTTCCGCCAGGAGTAGAGCTCCGTATCCTTGCCCAGGTGCGGTTCCAGGATCAGATCCAGTGAACGATATATCGCGGCATCCAGAAACGTCACCACGGACGAATTTGCGTCCGCAATCCCGTTCCAATCCTTCGCCTGCTGAATCAACTTCTGCGCGCGCGGATCTTTCGGCGGAGCAATCCTTGCCGCGGCGACCAATTGCTCTCCGATGAACACATGCGGATAACTGTACGTATCCGTTTGCACCTTCAGCATGTCTTCCGGCCTCAGATCATGCTTGTCGTGCAGCAGGTCATAAATTCTCGCGGTCCGGTACGGCTCGTCCCAGCGGTCCGTCAGATACGGTTTGTAGTCCGGCCCGGCCACCCGCGCGTTTGCCGTGACAATCAATCCGCTCTCCGGATTGAAGCTTTGTGGCAACTGCTCAAAGGGAATGTAGCCGGTCCACTCGTATTCGTCCGTGTCTCCCGGCACTGGAACTTCTCCGCGCCCCTTCTTCCGGATCGGCACCTTTGCGGCCATCACATATCCGATATTGCCGTCAACATCGGCATATACCGCGTTCTGTGCCGGGCCCCACACCTGCCGCATCACTTCGCGAAATTGCTTCCAATTCTTTGCTTTACCCAGCCAGTTGTAGGTGTTCGCCAGTCCGCCGGGCTCCAGAGCGGTCCATCTCATCGCATACGACTTGTCGCCCTCGTTCTGCAAAACCGGCCCGTGGCGCGTCACCACCAGCCGCATATGTTGGTCCGGCCCGCCCTTCACCTTAATCAGTTCGTCGTAGACGTCCGCCTTTTTCCACTTTCCGTTGACACGATACTCGTCCGGATTGGCGGGATTGAACGTCTCGATATAGAGATCCAGCACGTCCGCGCCGTTGTTCGTGAAGCCCCACGCGATGCGATCGTTGTGCCCGATGATCACCAGCGGCGCGCCCGGGAATGTAATTCCTTTCACGTTCCATCCCGGCGCCGTCATGTGCAATTCGTACCAGATGGGAGGAATCGTCAATTCCAGGTGCGTGTCGTTCGCAAGTAACGGTTTGCCCGTTGCCGTATGCGCGCCATTCACCACCCAGTTGTTGCTCCCAAGCGTCCCGCGAACATCATGCTGCCCGGACCGCAGCCAATGTTCGACCTGTCCGGCCAGCAGCGAAGTAATGTCCGGCTTTGACATTGACTCGAGCAAATCCGGATGGATCAGGCTCGCCTTCAGCACATCTTCGCTGTCCATCTCGTCTTCATCCTCCTCCTCGTCATCTGCATCGGCGTTGGCATTCGCCTTTTCCTTCACATTCGGATCGCCAACCACAAAACGATCCATCGAGGATTCGTCGCTGAAAAGATCCTTCGCAAGTTCTGGACCCGCCTTCGCCGCGACCACGGCGCGATGGATCTCCCGTTCTCGTGTGTCCGCCAACGTCCGGTACATATATCCCGTCAACACCAGCGAATCCGTTGGCTGCCACGGCTGCGGTTTATACTTCAGCAGCGTAAATTCCATCGGCAGCGTCTCCTGATGCTGCTCTATAAACCGGTTTACTCCCCTTGCATACGCTTCCAGCAGCTTCCGTGATTCGGGGTTCATCTCTTGCAGGTCGCGTTCCGCCGCCCGCCCAAAATTCAAAGTGCGAAAGTCCTGATCGATCTTCAGTGTTTTCGGTCCAAGGATTTCCGATAGCTGCCCGCGCGAGGCCCGCCGCAGCAGATCCATCTGCCACAGTCGATCCTGCGCGACCACGTATCCCTGGGCTTCCACCGCATCTTCCACCGAAGACGCCCGGATATGTGGCACCCCCCAGTTGTCTCGTTCCACCGTCACCTCGCTCTGCAGTCCCGGCAATTTTGCGATTCCGTCCAGTTGCGGCAGGGGACGGTACACAAGCCACCAGATTGCGCTGGCGAAAATGATCACTAGAATGGCCAATATGGCGAGTAGGGAACGCAGGACGATGCGCAAAGCGAGTTTCACCTCGAGGTAGAAGTTTTCAGTTTAGTGGACGCCGCCACCCCGCGCAACTTGCCCATCCCTACTGCCGCCTCCCCACGCCTGCCCATTGAATTGTCGATTCTTTCAATTCGACAACCGCAGTCCACCCGTTCCTCCTTCCACCCAAATCTACTGTTACAATGCCGCTGGGAGGTTCTCTCCACCGAATGTTCCTCATCCGGATCATCGGAGTTCTCGTGCTGGTGGCCCTGAACGGCTTCTTCGCCGCCGTCGAGTTCTCTCTGGTCGCCGTACGCCTTTCTCGTGTTCGCCAGTTGGTGGCCAAGGGAAGCGCTCAGGCCAAGGTCGTCGAGCAACTCCTCACCGATCTTCACCGCGTCGTTTCCGGCGTCCAGGTCGGCATCACGTTGACCAGCCTTGCCATCGGCGCCCTGGGCCAGGCCACTCTCGCAAAACTCTTCCAAAGCATCCTGCCGGCCGACGGCAGCGTGCGCATGCTCTTCCTCGCCCATGCCGCCGCCCTCGCTCTTTCCTTCGCGATCCTCAGCGCCATCCACGTGGTTTTCGGCGAATTGGTACCCAAAACCATCAGCCTCGCTCGCGCCGAACGCGTCGCCCTCATGGTCGCTCGCCCCTTCGCCTGGTTTCTCAACTCGTTCCGCTGGGCCATCGATCTTCTTGACGGCATCTCCGGCGCCATCGTTCGCGTGCTTGGCGTCGTGAGGCCCACCGGCCATGGTGTTGCCCATTCCACCGAAGAACTTCAAATACAGATTCAGCAGGCCCGCGAAAGGGGATTGCTCGCGGTCGGAGAAGAGAAGTTCATTCTCAGCGCCATCGAACTCAGCCAATTGCAAGTCCGTGAAATCATGGTCTCCCGTCCGGACATGCATACACTTCCAGTAGAAGCGTCGCTCGAGGAAGTCATGAAAGTCTTTGCCACCACGCAGCGCTCGCGCATCCCTGTCTATCGCGGCACCGTGGATCACGTTCTCGGCTTCGTTCATATTAAAGACATGATGTGGGTGCTACTCGACCGCGAGCGACGCCTGGAGGAAACGCTTCCTCCCGGCCCGCCGTTTGACCTCCGCCGCGTCCTCCGCGAAATCCTCATCGTTCCGGAAACCAAGCCCGCCAGCGAATTGCTCATGGAACTCCGCGCGCGCCACGTCGGCATGGCCATGGTCGTCGACGAGTTCGGCAGCATCCTCGGCCTCGTCACCAAGGAAGATTTGCTCGAGCAGCTTGTCGGCGAAATTCACGACGAATTCGACGTCGTTGAGCGCCCGCTTACCCTCGCCGACGGCGCCATCATTTTCGATGCCGGCCTTAACGTGCGCGATCTCGACTCGCAGTACAACATTGCCTTGCCGGAAGATCCCGCCTACGCCACCGTCGGCGGCTTCGTAATGGATCAACTCGGTTTCATCCCCCGCGGCGGGGAAAGCTTTGAATATGGCCTCTACCGCTTCTCCGTCATGGAAATGGACGGCCGCCGCGTTGCGCGCGTAAAAATTCAGCGCCTCCGCGAACCGGACGAACGAAAGGCTGAGGCGGCAACTGCCGCCACGACGGTCGCCGTCTCCAAAGAAAAGCCCAAGGGGAAGGAGCGCTAGGTCCCCACCCGAATGGCCCGCCACCTTGTGCATCGCTTCCTGCTGTTCTAGTTCAGAATGATCCGTGACACTCGGTAGAGTGTCAGGATGGACAAGATTCGATGGTATGAGCGTTGAGTTTCGTGAGGCTCCCGTAGACAATGAACGCGTGAGTCTGAGCAGGCATCGGATCGCCGATTACCTACGGCCCAAAACACTGACGATGTTGTTGCTCGGATTTTCTTCAGGCCTTCCCTTCCTTCTGGTCGGTAATACCTTCGGCTACTGGCTGGCCGACGAACACACCTCCCTGAAGGCAATCGGGTTTCTTTCCTGGGTGGGCATCGCCTATTCGTTGAAGTTTCTGTGGGCGCCCTTGATCGATCGCGTGGACTTGCCGTTGTTTAAACGACTTGGACATCGGCGCGGATGGATGATGTTCTCCCAGATCGTCGTCGGGCTCGCGCTTGCTGCCATGGGCGGCATTGGCACGAAAGCCGGGCTCGCCCGGCTAGGTGCTTTTGCGCTCGTCGTTGCGTTTGCTTCCTCGACTCAGGACATCGCGGTCGATGCCTGGCGAATTGAATCGGCGGGCGACGGAGAAGAACAAGGCCTACTTGCTTCTGCCTATCAGTTCAGCTACCGCCTGGCGCTTTTGACTGCGGATTCCCTTATCCTCTTCGCAGCGGCGGCCGTGGGCTGGCGCAGGTCCTACGGTATCTACGGCGCATGTATGGCCGCTGGAATGGTTGCAACCTGGTTTGCAAAGGAGCCGAAGCGCGCGGATGCGGTGATGGATGAAAAGGAACGCGAAGCGCCGCTCTGGACGCCGCGGGGTTTCTTCGACGCTGTCGTGGGACCGTTCATCGCGTTCTTTCGCGCGCATGGCTGGCTCGCGCTTGTGATGTTAGCGGCCATCAGCCTCTACCGCGTGCCTGACTTCGTCATGGGTCCGATGGTCAATCCCTACTACATCAAGATTGGTCTTTCGAAGCAGACGGTCGGAGCGGTGCGCGGCTCAATCGGACTCATCGCTACGTTTGCAGGCATCGCCGCCGGCGGATTCTGCTCACTGAAGCTTGGCTACATGCGCGCGCTTGTCATCGGGGGCATTGTGCAGGCAGCCGCGATTGCCGCGTATGCGTCTCTCGCGTTCGCGGGCACCAGCATTCCTCTCTTCGCGCTCGTCATGGTGGGTGACAACTTCGGCATCAGCTTTGCCGGCGTTGCGCTTGTCGCGTACATGTCGAGTCTCACCAATTTGGGATACACCGCCACGCAGTATGCGCTCTTGAGTTCCACCTATGCTTGGCTGGGAAAGATCTTGAAGGGATTTTCCGGCGCTGCGGTCGAAAGCCTGAGCGCCACGCACGGCCTCACTCACGCTTACGGCATTTTCTTTCTCGCATGCGGACTGACCGGCGTGCCTGCGGTCCTTCTGTTCGCGGCATTGGGTTACTGGCAGAGGCGGAAACAACCGGCGCCAGCCGCTGCCTAGGAAAGTCTCCTTTGCTCCGTACTCCTACCCCTTATTCAACAATACCGGCGTCCCACGCCCCAATCCCAGCGTCTTCGAAGCGCTCCCCTTGTTCACGCCAATCTCCAGGTTCCCACTGGACCCCACGTACGCAATCGCCTCGCCAGCACTGCCGTGCGCGAACGTCGGCACCAGTTTGCTCACCGCATGGCTGCCCACCTGCAAATTAATCACGCCCTTTTCGATCGCACCGGCCGGCAAATCGTCGCCCCGGAAATTCGTAATCAAATTGCCGAAGGAATCCACCTTCAGCACTACGCCCTTCAACAGCCCGTCGGCTTCCTTCGGCCGTGGCAGCGCAAATCGCTTGAAGTCCGTAATTTCTTCGCCCATGCTGCCCGGCTGCCAGTTTTTCGAAAGCCATCCCGCCACTGGCGCAAAAACGTCGCGCCCGTGAAACGTCTTGCTCACCGGATGCAAAAAGTAATGTTCCGCGGTCAGGTGCCGCACCAGGAAATTTTGCTCCTTCTCATACACGCCCGAGAGCACGCCATTATCCGGCGCGAGAAAATACTGATTCTGCCCGCTCACAATTAGCGGCCGCCGCTCCGTCCCTACTCCGGGATCCACAACCACCACGTGAATCGTGCGAGGCGGAAAATAAGAATACGCGTTGGCAATAACGGTCGCGCCATCCAACAAATCGAACGGCGTCACCCCGTGCGTGATATCCACAATCTGCACATCGGGATTGATTCTAAGAATGACGCCCTTCAGCACGCCCACCAGGTGGTCGTTCGTACCGTAATCGGTCGTCAACGTAATGATCGGATTCGTCAAGTCTCTGTCCCTCTGGATTCTCAAAAGTGCAGTCGATTCGCGGGATGGAGAGGCACCCCGCTCCTTCGACGCTATCCGACGCCGCCCCCGGAATCAAGAACACCCGCGCCTGCCGCCGCGCAAGTGCCAACGGCTCTTGCAGTGGGGTCATCCATCCTTAAAGTTCTTAAGAGCCATCAATTGCAATTTGAAGTCCCGATATCCACGAAGAAATAAAACGCGTATACTGACCACCCTCGAGGAGAAGTTTCGGTGAAACGACTTCTGCGACCTTTCGGAAAAGCTGGCGTCTGCTTCGTTTTCGCTGCTTACTTAGCACCAGCCACCCTCTCGGCTGACGCAACCGTTCAACAGCAGGGCGTCAGTTCCGGCGTGCTTCCGAAGACAAACTGGACTAGGACCCTTCGGATTAAAGGGACAAAAATGCGGGTTGATTCCGTGCGAGGTTCTGATACGTTCATCTATGTTTATGACTTGGAAGCCGGCAAGCGTTACCGGTTGGACGAGAAAAAACACCAGGTCTTTGTGCAGGACCTGGCAGAAGAGAGTGAGCGTTTAAAAACGAGCCTCATGTTCCAGAATCTGAAGAAGGTAATTAAACCAACGGGTCGGCAATTACAAATTGCGGGAACCGCCTGCGATGAATACACATTTGATCTGCAGGCCCCAACTCACCCCTCGCGGGGATTCTCTTTCGTGCTTCACGACCATGGGACCGTTTGCGCCTCCCAGATCACCCCAGTGGGCAAGGACCTTATCAACTTTGTTCATGAGGCCATGCGGCGAGGTTATCTCGTGGCTGCGTCCGTTTGTAGTCCGTTTGCTTCACAAATCGGGCCTTACTTTTACGGAGACCAAACAAATGTCCTGCTGCTCTCTGCCAATTCAGAGTCTGAATATGAAGGTGGTATTGCACTCGATGTTGGTGGCATGGGACCCTCCCAGAGCCGGATGACCGTGACCACAATCAATCCAGATCCAGTCCCGGACGAAATCTTTCAGATTCCTTCTGATTGGAAAAGGAAGACAGAATCAACACCCCACTGAACTGTTTTGGTCAGTATGCCGAAAATGCTTGTCTAACTCCCCCTTTGGCGTAACCAGACTTGCTTGCGTTCCGCGGGTGCCCATCGTACGATTTGAAATTGGTGTGTCGTGCGGATTTGCGCTGTGGACTCCTGTGTCCCGCCGGGATCTTTGCTTGGCATCGTGTAGCTCAGGAGTCTGGTCCAGGAGAATCTGCGAATGAAATCGGTCGTGGTGGTTGGCGCGCAGTGGGGTGACGAAGGCAAAGGCAAAGTAGTCGATTATCTCGCAGGCTCATTCGATTACATCGGCCGCGTCGCCGGCGGCCACAACGCTGGCCACACCGTCATCATTGGCAAAGACCGCTATGTTCTCCAACTCATCCCCTGCGGCATCCTCCGCCCCAAACAGCACGTCATCATCGGTCCCGGCGTCGTCGTCGACCCCTCTGCTCTCGTCAACGAAATCGAAATGCTCGAAAAGGCTCATCTCAGCGTCGCCGGCCGCCTGCATGTCAGCAATCGCGCGCACCTGATCTTCCCGTATCACCGCGAACTCGACAAAGCCGCCGAATCCGCGCGCGGCGAAAACAAAATCGGCACCACTTCGCGCGGCATCGGTCCCGCGTACGAAGACAAAATGGCCCGCCGTGGGCTGCGCATGGTGGACCTGCTCGATCCCGCTCTCTTCCGCGAAAAAGCCGCCCGCGTCATCGCCGAAAAAAACCGCATCGCACAAGGAGCCTACGGCGCAAACGTGGATTTCTCTCACGAAGTCGAAGAGACCCTCCGCCTCGGCGAAAAAATTAAAGCCTACATCTGCGACACCGCCGAACTCGCCAATCGCGCTCTCGACGAAGGCAAGTCCATCCTCTTTGAAGGCGCCCAAGGCACCATGCTCGACATCGACCACGGCACCTATCCCTTCGTCACCTCTTCCAGCGCCACTTCCGGCGGCGCCACCACCGGCATGGGCGTTCCCCCCACCAAAATTCGCCACGTCCTCGGCATTTCCAAGGCCTACACCACGCGCGTCGGTGGTGGTCCTTTCCCCACCGAAATGCCCGACCTTGAAGCCCAGGAAGTTCGCGAGCGCGGCAAGGAATTTGGCGCCGTTACCGGACGCCCGCGGCGCTGCGGCTGGCTCGACCTCGCCGAACTCCGCTACGCCAAGATGATCAACGGCATCGATTCGCTGGTTGTCACCAAGCTCGATGTCTTCGACACCCAACGCGAAATCCAGGTGGGAGTCGGCTACACCTATAAAGGCTCACCCATCCACGAAATGCCCGCCTCGGCCGAGGTCTACGAGCGCGTCACGCCCGTCTACAAAACGCTGCCCGGATGGTGCGAATCCACGTACGGCCTCAAAGACGGCGCCAAGCTCCCCAAGGCGGCCGTGGACTACCTCCGCTTCGTCTCCGACTACCTCCAGGTCGAAATCGGCATGATCTCCACCGGCCCCGAGCGCGACGCCACCATCGTCCAGCCCGGCACCCTCCTCGCCCGCTGGCTATAACCGTCTGCTTCTTCTCTTGTAGGGCCCGCCCGCCGCGGCGGGCGGGCCGTTCTTCGGCTTTCTTCATCTCTCAACCTTCACAGCGCTACAATGGTCTTCCTTACAAGGACTCCTTGATGCTCCCATTTCAAGACGCACGCAGACTTGTCATCCAAAAAACCACGCCGCATCTCCTCTCTCACCCGCGCCAAACCTCAAAAAAGAATCTTGCTGATGCCCTCGGCGACGCCCTCGCCCAAGAAGTCCGCTCCGATCGCGACTACCCTCCTTTCCACCGCTCCACCCGCGATGGCTACGCAGTCCGCGCCTCCGATGCCGCCAAGGGCGCAATCCTACGCTGCGTCGGTGAAATCAAAGCCGGCGACACCGTGACCCAACCGCTCGCTCCCGCCACTTGCGTCCAGATCATGACCGGTGCCGCGGTACCCGCGGGAGCAGATGCCGTGGTCATGATCGAATTCACCGACCGCGCCGCGGACAACGTTACCTTCCAGCGCGCCACGTCGCTAGGCCAAAACATCGTCAAAAAGGGAAGCGAAGCCCATTCCGGCGACCTTGCTCTGAAGCCGGGTCTCCGCCTCGGCTTTGCCGAACTCGCCCTAGCCGCGCAAGTCGGTGCCGCGGAGTTGCTCTGCGCCCGCCGTCCGCGCGTCGCCATTCTTTCCACCGGCGATGAAGTTGTCCCCGTCACCGAAAAGCCGGGCCCGTTCCACATTCGCAACAGCAACAGCGTCTCCCTTGCCGCGCAAGTCCGCCTCGCCGGTGGCGAACCGGTGCCTCTCGGCAACGCCCTCGACCGCGTAGACGACCTCGGCGCCAAAATCGAGCTCGGCCTAAAAGAAGACATCCTGGTTCTCTCCGGCGGCGTCTCCATGGGCAAATATGACCTCGTCGAAACTGTCCTGAAATCCCTCGGGGCTGAATTCTATTTCGACGCTGTGGCCATCCGTCCCGGCAAGCCCGCCGTCTTCGGCCGCTGCCGCGACACCTTCGTTTTCGGCCTGCCGGGGAATCCCGTCTCCACCATGGTCACCTTTCAACTCTTTGTAACCCCCGCAATCGACGTGCTCGGCGGCGCCCGCCCACGCCCCCTTCCCTTACTCGAAGCCAACCTCACCAAGACGCTTCACGAAAAGCCCGGCCTCACCCACTTCCTCCCTGCTCATTTCGAATGGACCGGTATCTCTCCCGAAGTCCAGCCCCTCACCTGGCAAGGCTCGGGCGACATCGCCGCGCTCACCCACGCCAATTGCTTCATCGTCGTTCCGGCTGACCGCCAGGACATTTCCGCCGGAGAGAAAGTTTCCGTTCTGCCGCGCCTCGACGTAATCTAATTTGGAGTGCGGAAGCGCAGCTTCCGCTTTTACGGTGTAAAAAATCGCAACCCAAATCAAAATGCCAAAACTCTCTCACTACACGACCCACGGCGAAGTCAGCATGGTCGACGTCTCCGCCAAAGCCATCACCACCCGCACCGCCATCGCCCACGCCTTCGTCCGCATGTCTCCCCGCGTCCTCCGGGCCGTCCGCCGCTTGAAAAATCCCAAAGGCAATCCCCTTGAAATCGCCCGCATCGCCGGTATCGCGGCCGCCAAGCGCACCGCCGAGTGGATACCTCTTTGTCATCCCATCCCCCTCACCCACATTGATGTGACCCCCCGCCTGTGCAAAGATGGAGTGGAACTCCAGTCCCGGGCAACCGCTGCGGCACAAACTGGCGTGGAGATGGAAGCGCTGGTCGCGGTCACCTGTGCCGCTCTCACGGTCTACGACATGTGCAAGGCACTCGACAAGGGAATTGAAATCGCGCACATTCACCTGCTTGAAAAAACGGGTGGAAAAAGCGGCGATTACCTGCGCCCGCCCGGCCGAAAACTGCGGGCAGGCCGCAAATGACCGCCGCTGCCGGTAAGACCGTGAAGCTCCTTCTCGCGGACGATAATCCGCTGATGCGCGATCTCGTTTCCAAATCGCTCGAGCCTTTCTGTGACGTGGTGATCGCCTCCGACGGGGCTGACGCGTTACTGAAAGTGATCGATGATCCTCCCGACGTTATTCTTTGCGATTACAAGATGCCGGGCCTCGATGGCCGCCAACTCTTCGAAAAACTTCGCGGCCGCGAAGGCACGCGCCATATCCCTTTCCTGTTCATGGCCAGCCGCACCGATATCGAGGAAAAGCTTCGCCCCCTCGTCGACGGCGTCGAGGATTTCATCGCCAAACCTTTCTTAGCCAAGGATCTCGTTCGCATGGCCAAGAAAATTGTCGACCGACTGCATCTCGAAAAGCTTCAGAAACAGGCGTCGCGTCCCGGAGTCATTCAAGGGCGCCTCGAAGAGATGAGCATGATCGACCTGATGCAATCCCTGGAAATGGGCCAGAAGTCCTGCCGCCTGCAGGTGAAGAAAGCGGGGGAGACTGGGGAACTCTATTTCGCCAGCGGACAATGCCGCGACGCAAAGATCGGCGCGCTCGTCGGCGACGATGCCGTCTACAAAGTTTTGCTCTGGACCGAAGGTGAGTTCGAAATCGACTTCAACGCCGCCAATGCCTCGTCCAGTACCACCACCACGCGCAACACCACCGGCCTCCTGATGGAAGCCATGCGCCTCATGGACGAAGCCAGCCGCGACGCGGTTCCCTCGAATTGATCGCCACTATGCGCGTTGCCGTCCTTACCATCAGCGATACCGTCGCCCGCGACGAGCGCGTCGACCTCTCCGGCCCCGCCGTCGTCCAGCGCTGCCGAGAACTCGGCTGGGAAGTCACCTCTTCGCTCAAGTGCTCCGATGACCCCGGCCAGGTGCGCTCTCACCTCCGCCAGCTTGCCGATTCCCGCCGCGTCGATCTTATTCTCACTACCGGCGGCACCGGCCTCGGCCCCCGCGACAACACCCCCGAAGCCACTCTCGACGTCGCCGAAAAGGTGATCCCCGGCCTAGCCGAAGAAATGCGCCGCAAGGGTGCCGCGCAAACCCCTACCGCCGTGCTGTCCCGCGGCGTCGCCGTCGTCCGCCACTTTTCCCTCATCCTCAATCTTCCCGGCAGCCCCAAAGGCGCCGTCGAATCTCTCGACACCCTTGCCCAACTTCTTCCCCACGCCATCCAGGTCCTCCACGGCGCCCGCCACGACTAAACCTTTGGAGTGCGGTGGCAAAGCCACCGCTTTTGCGCACACCAGTCAGCCAGAAATTTATACCGGGACAGCACAGCATTAGTGGTGGCTTTGGAATTTCCTAAAGATTGAGTTTTTGCTTCGGTGGTTGGCATGCCGTTTAGTTCATGGCTCGGCAACAAATTCCCTGAAGATTCAAACCGGCTGTAGTGAAGAGCGGACTTCCCGTGGTGCTTGAGCATCCGCCTTCTGTGCCGGCGTCATCTTGTAATGCAGCCGTAGGATCGTCAGCCCGACAAAAGTAATTTCGTGATCCGTGCGAAGGATGCCGTCTTCGTCGGCATAAACGTGAAAAATCTCATGCAGCGTCTTGAAATTTCGCACCCGCCAGTGTTCGGCGCTCGATTCAACGATGCGGTAAAATCCCGATCTCCCGAACGCTGCTCCCGTAGATACCAATCCAAACGTCCCGTCCGCGTACGCGCAAGGCCGCAAATACACGTTGCTGCTCCCAAAACACGGAAACGTCACCTTTACGCAGGGGTCCACTTCTCCGGGTATCCGCGCTATGGAATAAAGCCCCGCATAAATCACTTTCCCGGTGGCGCGGAATCTCCGGAGCCAGCCGGTATACGCCAGCCTCCCCGAACCCGGCTCGCGCAATTGCACGATTTCGCTGGTCATCCCCTTCGCTACTTCCAGCGACGATATCGGGAAATTCAGTTGGTCCATCCGCCGGCTAATGAATTCCACCAGGAGCCAAAGCACAAACTTTCCTGCAAAATACACCTCGCTCCACACTTCCAGCTTGTAAAGCGCCGTGTGCTCGTAAAAATGCCGGATTCGCGGGTCCACCCGCTCCGGATCGAACGACGGCCCCCGCAGGCTCTCAAAACTGGGGATCAGTCCCGCATCAGCCGGCTGGCTGATATCCAATTTCTCTTCTTCTGCAATCCGCTGGTAAACGCCCGTTCCGATCACTCCCGGTTTCCCCAGCACGCAATCCAGCCAGGAAGCCTCGTTTTTGCCAATCCTTCTTCCGGTCAGCCGCACCAGCCACTCGATGCTCACCTGCAACAAGAGCCCCAAAACCGAGTACACCGCCGCCCTTACGCCCGTCGGCTCTTCCTCAACGGATACGCGGCGCTTCTCTTCTAGCGCAGGATTCATTTGTGTTTGATGACTCATCTTTGTCCAATTATCCCACCGCGCGCTCTGGGCCCTGTTCCAAATCCGTTCCAGTTTCTCTCCCGGTACTGTCATGTCCCTTCACAATCGCTTGTTGACCCCTCGCCGCGTCTCCGTAACAATGTTTGCATCATGACCAGCAAACTCTCTGGCAAAAAACTCGCCGTCCTCGGCGCGGGCAAGCTCGGCGGCATTCTGCTTCGCGCCTACCTGAAGCAAAAACTCTTCACTCCGAAGAACGTAACCGCCACCGTTCGCCATGAAGAGAAAGCTGTCGCGCTCGCCAAGGAACTCGGCGTCTCCTCGTCCACCGATAACCGCAAAGCCGTCCGTGGCGCCAACATCGTCATTCTCGGCGTAAAACCCCAAGTTGTTGGCGACGTTTTGAAAGAAATCAAGCCTGAACTCGGCAACGACACGCTCGTAATCTCCGTCGCGGCCTCCGTTCCCACCGCCTATATCGAGCAGCGTCTCGGCGAGAAAGTTCCCGTCATTCGCGCAATGCCCAACACCTGCTCCATCGTCGGCACCGGCATGACTGGTATTTGTAAAGGCGCCCACGCCTCCGCCGAACACCTCGAAATCGCCAAGGCCCTCTTCGACGCCGTGGGCCGCACCGTCGTCGTTGACGAAAAAAACATGGATGCAGTCACTGGCCTCTCCGCCAGCGGCCCAGCCTTCGCCTACATCATCCTCGAATCGCTCGCCGAAGCCGGCGTCAAAGTAGGCCTGCCCCGCGACATCGCCACTCTTCTCGCCGCGCAGACCATGAAAGGCTCCGCCAGCGTCGTCCTCGAAACCGGGGATCACCCCGCCTTGCTCAAGGACTCCGTCACCACCCCCGCGGGCTGCACCATCGACGGCATCATGGAACTTGAGGAAGGGAAGCTCCGCGTCACCCTCATTAAGGCCGTAGTGAAAGCTACGCAACGCGCCGGGGAACTTCTTTTCGAAAAGTAGTCCTTTCGTTGTACGGTACGAGTAAGGTCGCTCGCCTGCGGCCCTTCGGACATTGCACGCAGTTTGGGAGGTATTCGCGAATGTTTTCGTTCGCCAAGCGTGTTTTCCCGCTTTTCCTGTGGTGTATCTGCTTGCCCTGTCTCGTCCTCGCGCAGACAGCCAAGGAATCCCCAACGCCAAAATCGCCCAGAAATGCCACTTGGGCAGTATCCGAAAAAGCGGTGACTAAGCTCGAGCAGGAATGGTTCAGGATCCAGTTGGCTCACGACTGGGACAAATTGCGCCAACTCCTCGGCGACGATTTCCAGTTGATCGAATCCGACGGCCGCCTCGGCGACCGCGACTCCATGATCGCCGGCTACAAGGAAGAAGCCCCCTCAGTTGCTACCATCAGCATGACTCTTCTCGTCTCCCACGCTGTCAGCAATGACACCGTCGTGGCCACCGGACTCGACGACATCAGCCTCCGCCAGCGCGATGGCTCCATCTCACACCGCTACGAGCGTTTCACCGACGTCTGGATCCTCCGTAACAACCAATGGGTCTGCGTCGCCGAGCAAATCACCCTCGCCCATCCTCAATAATCTCGATTTCCATCATAATGGCTGATCTAACAAGCGGCGTATCCGACTTTGGAGTGCGGTGGCTCAGCCACCGATTTTACGCACTCAGCAAAAGCACCGAACTCTCCTCCCTGTCTGGCGCGTAACACTTCTCTACAACTTATAATTTCATTTTCCAATTGTGTTAGCATTCGCCCATAGACCATCCAATGCCAGCCGCTTACATCCCGCTTCTCCTCTTCTCTCTGCTGGTGCTTTCTTTTCCAGTCGTTACCCTCATCGTCTTCAAATACATTCGCCCCGGCTCCCGCGGCGGCCCCGCCAAATTTCAACCCTATGAATGCGGCATCCTGCCGGAAACTAGCGCTCGCGGACGCTATTCCGCGCGCTTCTACATCATCGGCATGCTCTTCGTGATCTTCGACGTGGAAACCATCTTTCTTTTTCCCTGGGCCATCCTGTTTCGATCGTGGCTCGCCCATCATCTTGCCGCGTTCGCGCTGTCCTCCATGTTCGTTTTTCTCGGTATCCTCCTCGTCGGATATGTCTGGCTCTACAAAAAGGGCGCGCTCGATCTTGCTTGATTGTTTCTGCCGTGCTCTGATTTCCACTCGAAACTGTACTTATTTTTCATTTGTGTGGCTCCGCATTGACGCCACTCTGAGCGTGTGTTAGAAACCCTGTGAGCGAGCCATTCTTGCTGCCAGGTCGCGCGGTCGGTTTTCGCTTGTAGTCCAGTTCGTGCACTTCGGTCCTACCCTTCGCGAGCTGTTTGATTTGCGGTATTCTCGAGGAACGAAATTCGCGCCTGCGCCCCGCTTCGGGCCAGGCAATCCAAGTGCAGCCCAAGGTTCCAGGGTCCATGGCAGACGAGTCCAAGGCACCCCAATCGCCCGAATCTTCGCAGCCAGACGTGGCTGGCTCTATCCCGTCGCCATCAGCCGCGGGTGCTTCTCCATCTTCTGCCGCAAAAACTGCCGCTCCCGCCCCGCTGCAGATTCCCCTCGGCAATGAACTGTCCCGCCGCTATCGGGAGCGCTTTGGCGCCGCGATTCTCAACGCCTTCGAAGACAGAAAGCAATCCGTCCTCATCCTCGATGCAGAGCATCTCCTCGAAATCGCCCGGTACTCCCGCGACGAAGAAAAATTTGATTTGCTCGAGGATTACACCGCCGTGGACTGGCCGCGCCGTGAAAAGCGTTTCGACCTCGTTGCGCAACTATATTCCTTCACACACAACACCCATCTTCGCCTGAAAATTCCTCTCGGCGTCGACGCGCAACCCGCCACACTCGTCCCCATCTGGCCCGCCGCCAACTGGCTCGAGCGCGAAATCTTCGACCTCTTTGGCATCGCTTTCCGCGGCCATCCCAATCTCAAACGCATTCTGCTTCCCGATGAGTGGCAGGGGCATCCTCTGCGCAAGGACTACGACATACTTCAGCAGGACACCGCCTGGGTCCGGGAAAATCTCGGCATCGAGAGCGGGCAGTAGGGTGTGAACATTTTGGCTGATACCGTTCACGAAAACGCCGCGCAGAAAATCGGCACGCTCTTCGGCGCCGATGAACTCGTCATCAACATGGGGCCGCAGCATCCCTCCACCCATGGCGTTCTGCGCGTCAAACTCAAGCTCGACGGCGAGCGCGTCGTCGGTTCCGAATGCGTCATCGGCTACCTGCACCGCGGCGTCGAAAAAATCGCGGAGAATCGGACCTATCAGCAGTTCGCTCCTTACGTCGATCGCATGGACTACGTTTCCGCCGTCAGCAACGGACTCGGCTACTGCGAAGCAGTGGAAAAACTTCTCGTTGTCGAAGCTCCTCCCCGCGCCCGCGTCATCCGCACCATTCTTACGGAACTCCAGCGCATCGCCAGCCACCTGCTCTGGCTGGGCACGCACGCCCTCGACATCGGCGCGCTCACGCCGCTCTTCTATTGCATGCGCGAGCGCGAAGAAATCCTCAAAATTTTTGAAAAGTACTGTGGCGCGCGCCTTACCACCCACGCCTTCCGCATCGGCGGACTCCAGTACGAGGCCTACGACACCCTGGAAAAAGACGTCGAGCGCTTCTGCGAGGATTTCGAGGGCCGGATTCAGGAATATTCCGATCTGCTCACCGGCAGCAGCATCTGGATTGGCCGCACCCGGAACGTCGGCCTTCTAAATTCCGCGGATTGCATCGCTCTCGGCGCCAGTGGCCCGGTCCTTCGCGCCAGCGGCGTGAAATGGGATCTTCGCAAAGCCTTGCCCTATGCTGCCTACGATCAATACAAATTCGAAATTCCCGTAGGCACTCGCGGCGACACCTACGACCGCTACATGGTGCGTCTCGAAGAGATGCGGCAGTCGCGTCTCATCTGCCTCCAGGCCATCGAAAATATTCCCGCGGGCCCCATCACGGCCCGCGTCGGAAAGGTCCTGAAGCCTCCCGTGGGCGAGGTGTATCACGCCATCGAAGGCCCCAAAGGCATCCTCGGCTACTACATCGTCAGCGACGGCTCCACTCAGCCCTATCGCATCCGCATCCGCCCTCCGTCATTCATTAATCTCCAGGCTCTCGATAAAATGATTCGCGGCCACCTGGTCACCGATGTGGTCGCCATCATCGGCACACTCGATATCGTCCTCGGCGAGGTGGATCGCTAGCGATGAGCGCCACTCTCCATTCCATTCTCACTTTTGTGCAGACCTGGTGGGTGGAACTACTCTGCGCCGTACTGATCGTCCTCGTCGTCCCTCTCATCGCCGGCTACATCGTTCTCGTCGAGCGCAAGGTCATGGCCGACATGCAGGCACGTCTCGGCCCCATGCGCGTAGGCCCGCACGGCCTGTTGCAGCCAATCGCCGACGCCCTGAAACTCCTCATTAAGGAAGACCTCATTCCGGATGCCGCCGACCAATTCATTTTTTGGCTCGCCCCGGTCCTTTCCATGACCGCTGCACTCACTTCGATGGGCGCCGTCGCCTTTGGCCCCTGGTTTCAGGTCGCGCGCGACATCAACATCGGCCTTCTCTTTGTCGTAGGCGTCAGCGCCCTCGGGCCATTCGGCATCGTCCTCGGTGGTTGGGCTTCCAACAATCACTACTCAATCATCGGTGCGCTTCGCAGCACCGCTCAACTCATCAGTTATGAAACCACCGCCGGCTTCGCCCTCGTCAGTGGCTTCCTCCTCGCCGGCACTCTAAACGTCCGCTCCATCGTCGAAACCCAACGCGCCGACCACGCCTGGTATATCTTCCTCGCTCCTGTCGGTTTCTTCACCTATCTCATCGCCTCCATCGCCGAAACCAACCGCGCCCCCTTCGACCTTCCCGAAGCCGAATCCGAGCTCGTTGCTGGCTACATGACCGAATACAGCGGCTTCCGCTGGTCTCTCTATTTCCTCGCGGAATACGCCAACATGATTGTCGTCGCCTCCGTCGGCACCACGCTATTTCTCGGCGGTTGGCTGCGGCCTTTTCCTAATGTCCACTGGCTAGGCTGGCTGGACGCCGCGCCGACGCTTCTTCTCGTTGCCGTTGCGGCGTACTGCGTCTTCAGGGCAGGGAAGCAACCCGCCCGCGTGCAATCCCTCCTCATGTGGGCTGTCGCGTTCGCCTGCTTCGTCGTCGCGATAATTTTCGCGCTTACCGGGCCGTTTGGTCATCCGCGGCTTCGATTCATGCATGATGGCCTGTACGGTGCCTTCTGGTTTCTCTTGAAGGTTTCTGCCTATATTTATCTCTTCATGTGGCTGCGCTTCACGCTCCCGCGCTTTCGCTTTGATCAGCTCATGCGCCTCGGTTGGCACATCCTGATCCCCCTGGCTCTCGTCAACGTGGTCGGAGTCGGCGTCGCCCTGGCGCTGACTTCCGAATTTGGCTTGAACCGCTGGCTGGCCATGGTCTTCACCACTCTGGCGACGCTCGGGATCGCCATGCTTCTGCTGCGCTGGAACGACAAGTATTCCGCGGCTGCATCAGCCGCGCTCCTGGCAGACTCCCCCATCGTGGAGGACTCCCGTGCTGGATAGCGTCATTTTCTATTTCTTTGCCGGCACCGCGGTCGTCAGCGCCGCGCTCATGGTTACGCGACGCAACGCCATCCATAGCGCCGTTTTTCTCATCGCCACGCTTCTCGCCACCGCCGGAATCTTCCTTCAGCTCCGCGCCGAATTTCTCTTCATCTCGCAGATCATCCTGTACGTCGGCGGCATCATGGTGCTTTTCATCTTCGTGATCATGCTCGTTCGGCTGGATGTTCCGCTGCCGCAGATCCGTTCACGCATGCAGAAGTGGATCGCCCTTTTCGTTGCCCTCGCCGTTGGTGTTGAAGCCGGCGTCGTCATTTTCCTTGCTCGCAAAGTTCCGGGTCAGGGTCTCCTCATCCCGAATCCCGCGCCTGCCGAGAAGCTTCCGCCTAATACGGAAGAACTCGCAAAAGGCTTGTTCGGCTCCTATCTTCTCCCCTTTGAAATCGCCAGCATCCTGCTGCTCGTCGCGATGGTGGGAGCCGTGGTCATGGCCAAAAAGAGGGCCGACGCCCCATGATGCCCATCGGCCACTATCTATTCCTGAGTCTCGCGCTCTTTCTGATCGGCGCCATCGGCGTCATCACGCGCCGCAACGTCATCATCGTCCTCATGTCCATCGAACTGATTCTCAACGCCGTCAACATCAACCTCGTCGCCTTTTCACGTTACTACGGCGACGTCACCGGACAAGTCTTCGCCCTCTTCATCATCGCCGATGCCGCCGCGGAAGCCGCCGTCGGCCTTGGCATCATCATCGCCTTCTTCCGCAACCGCGAAACCGTTCTCGCCGACGAAATGGATCTCCTCAAATGGTAATCGCCTCTCCATCGTGTTCCGCCTTCGAGGCGCCCCGATGAGCTCCCCCGGCTACTTCCTCTCCCACCTCTGGCTCATCCCGCTCTTTCCGCTCGCCGGTGCCGCAATCATGTTTTTCTTCGGCCGCCACTTGCCGAAAGACGCCGTGAACCTCTTCTGTGTGGGCAGCGTGTTCCTCTCTTTCCTGCACGCCCTCGGCGCCGTCCTAAAACTATTCAGCCTCCCCGCCGGCCAGCGCATCTACCAGCAGATTTTCTTTCAATGGGTCACGCCCGGCGCCATGCCCACTTCCACGGGCCTCGTCAACTTTGTCGCCGACTGGGGCTATCTCCTCGATCCACTCTCCTGCGTGATGGTTATCGTCGTCACCTTCGTCGGTTTCCTCATTCACGTCTATTCCATCGGCTACATGGACCACGAAGGTGGATACTACCGCTTCTTCGGATATCTCAACCTTTTCATGTTTTCGATGCTCACGCTCGTTCTTGCCAACAATCTTCTGCTCCTCTTCGTCGGTTGGGAGGGCGTGGGCCTTTGCAGCTATCTGCTCATCGGCTTCTATTTCCTGAAAGAATCCGCCGCCGACGCCGGCAAGAAAGCATTCATCGTCAACCGCATTGGCGACACAGGGTTCCTCCTCGGCGTGCTGCTCGTCGCCGCAACATTCGGCACGGTACGTTTCACAACCCAAGGGCTCGGCGATCCTGCCGCGTTTTCCGGCATTCTGCAGTCGCTCGCCTCCATGGTCGCGCAGCACCAACTTGCCTACGGGGCTTCCGTTTTCACCAGCATCGCCCTGCTTCTTTTCGTGGGAGCCGCTGGCAAGTCCGCGCAAATCCCGCTCTACATCTGGCTCCCCGACGCGATGGAAGGACCCACGCCCGTCAGCGCGCTCATCCACGCCGCAACCATGGTCACTGCCGGCGTCTATATGGTCGCGCGCATGAGCGCCATCTATCAGCTTGCGCCCGTCGCCATGGACGTTGTCGCCATCATCGGCGCCACCACTGCCATCTTCGCCGCCACCATGGCCGTGGTCCAAACCGACATCAAGAAAGTCCTCGCCTACTCCACCATCAGCCAACTCGGCTATATGTTCCTCGCTCTCGGCGTTGGCGCCTTCGCCGCTGGCATTTTCCATCTGATGACCCACGCGTTCTTCAAAGCCCTGCTCTTCCTTGGCGCCGGCAGCGTCATTCACTCCCTGTCCGGCCAGCAGGACATCCGCAAAATGGGCGGCTTGCGGTATTCCATCCCGGCAACTTCAGTTCCTTTCATAATTGCGACGTTGGCTATCACCGGTGTTCCGGGACTTTCCGGCTTTTTTAGCAAAGACGAAATTCTTGGTCATGCCTTCAATCGCCATCTGATGGTTGACCGCTACCTCGCCCTATGGGCCGTCGGCCTTGTCACCGCTGGCCTCACATCGTTCTACATGTTCCGCCTGCTTTTCGAGACTTTCTACGGTATGTCCCGCGTCCCCGTCGAAGCCGAAGGCCATATTCACGAATCCCCGAAGACCATGACCGTTCCGCTGATGATTCTCGCTTTTTTCTCCATCGTCTCCGGATGGCTTGCACTTCCTGTTCTTTGGGGTGAAGAGAGCCCCTTCGAGCGTTTTCTTGAACCGTCCCTCCGTGGCGTTGAAGTGGACACCGGCGCAATTACTTTCGGGCGCCACACCTTGCTGGTTGAGTACGCACTCATGGCTGCTTCGGTAGCGTTCGTCGCGCTAGGTTTCTGGTTTGCCTATAAGCTGTACCTCGAAAAGCCCAAGCTGCACACGAAACTCGCCGCCTCCTGGCCGCGCCTCCACAACCTCCTCGTCCACAAATATTACGTCGAGGAAATCTACGACGCCCTCTTCGTCAATCGCATCAAGGACCTCAGCACCGCGCTAGGCTTCTTCGACTCAAAAGTTATTGACGGCCTCGGCGTCGACGGTGCCGGTTGGCTCGCGCGGGTCTTCTCCAGATTTTCCATGTGGTGGGATAAATGGGTAGTCGATGCGCTGGTCAACACGCTCGGCTGGTTCCCCAAGTTCCTCAGCATGCCCGTGCGGATGTTCCAGACCGGTGTTTTCTCCACCTACGCCGTCTTCATCCTCCTCGGCTTGGCAATTTTGCTTGGGGTTTACGGCCACCACGTGCAGACATTTGTGCGCACCTTACACTGAAAGGCGATTCGCATGGAGCACTCCTCAAGTCATCTCCTCAGCGTGATCCTCTTCACGCCGCTCTTGGGCGCGCTGCTCCTGCTATTTATTCCGCGTGAATCCCAAAATCTTCACCGCCTCGTCGGCAATCTCTTCGGCGTCCTCGGCTTCCTCGTCTCACTTCCCCTCATCCTCCGTTTTCCGACTGGCAGCGGAGGCTACGAATTCAAGGAATCGGCCGACTGGATTCCCTCGATCGGCGCAAAATACTCCCTCGGCGCGGATGGCATCAGCATGCTCCTCGTCATGCTCACCACGCTCCTCGGCATGATCGCCATCGCCTCCTCCTGGAGCGCCATACAGCAGCGTACCAAAGAGTATTACATCCTGCTGCTCCTGCTCCAGACCGGGATGCTCGGCGTCTTTCTCTCCCTCGACTTCTTCCTCTTCTATGTATTCTGGGAAGTCATGCTGGTTCCCATGTATTTCCTCATCGGCGTCTGGGGCAGCGAGCGCCGCCTCTACGCCGCCATCAAGTTTTTCCTGTACACCCTCGCCGGCTCCGTCATCATGCTGCTCGCGATCCTCGCGCTCTATTTCAACTACGCAAGAACTCTGCCGCAAGGCGCCATCGGCACCTTCGACATCCCCACGCTTCTCGCCGCCGCACAACAATTTCCGGACAGCCTGAAAATCTGGCTGTTCTGGGGATTCTTCTTCGCCTTCGCCATCAAAGTGCCGATGTTTCCATTTCACACTTGGCTTCCCGACGCACACACGGAAGCCCCCACGGCCGGCTCAGTCATCCTCGCTGGTGTCCTGCTGAAAATGGGCACGTACGGTTTTCTCCGGTTCTCGCTCCCGCTTCTACCCTCCGACTCCGCTCTTCGCGCCAGGATCATCCACATCGTCATCGCGCTCTCACTCATCAGCATCATCTATGGTGCCGTCGTCTGCCTCATGCAGAAAGACATGAAGCGCCTCATCGCCTACTCTTCCGTCAGCCATCTCGGCTTCTGCACCCTCGGCATCTTTGCGCTCACGCCGCAGGGCCTCTCGGGCAGCGTCCTCCAGCAGATTAACCACGGCATCTCCACCGGCGCGCTCTTCCTCATCGTCGGCATCCTCTACGAGCGCCGCCACACGCGCCTCATCTCCGAGTTTGGCGGCCTCGCCACGCCCATGCCCAACTTTGCCGCTATCTACCTCATCGTCAGTCTCAGCTCCCTCGGCATGCCGCTGCTCAACGGCTTCATCGGCGAATTCACCATCCTGCAAGGCACATTCGTTGTCAGCAAGGCCTGGGCCGCCTGGGCCTCGCTGGGCATCGTCCTCGGCGCCGCCTATCTCCTATGGCTCTACCAGCGCACCATGTTCGGCCCTATCACCCACGAAGCGAATAAATCCCTACCCGACCTCAATCTCCGCGAATACGCCGTCCTCCTCCCGCTCGTCGCCCTCGCTTTCTGGATCGGCATCTACCCGAAGCCCTTCTTCGCCTACATCGAAAGGCCCGTCCAGCGAATCGTCCAGCAGGTGAATCCCGGCTTTTACCAGGTGAGTCGCTCCCAACCTGCAATCTCACCAGTTGCAGCCCCTGCGTCGGAGGTCAAGTAGTCCCCACCCATGCACTCCTCTTTCCTCGACGCGATCCTCAACTACATCCACGGCGACGGCATCACCGTCCTACCCGAGATGGAGTTGCTCCTCTTCGCGCTCGGCATTTTGATCTTTGATTTCCTCCTAGAGAAAAAAGAAAAGCACTGGAACGCCGCGCTCTCCCTGCTTGGTGTCGCCGCCAGCGCCCTCGGTCTCCTCATGCAGGCCAAGCGCTTCAACGTCGTGCACGCCGCGCGCCCCGACCTGCCCGGCCTCTTCGGCTTTCAAAACACCGTCGTCGTCGACGGCTACTCTCTCTTTTTCTCGGCAATCTTTCTCGCCGCCGCCGGCCTGGTCATCCTTCTCTCCGTTCGCTATCTCGATCTCGAGCGCGAACAGGAAGGCGAATACTACGCACTCCTTCTCCTCGCATGCATCGGCATGATGTTCATGGCCTCCGGCACCGACCTGATCGTGATGTTCCTCGGCCTCGAAACCATGGCCCTAAGCTTCTATGTCCTCGCGGGCTATCTCCGCCGAGAAAAACGATCCAATGAGGCCGCCCTCAAATACCTTCTCCTCGGCGGTTTCAGCACCGGCATCTTGGCCTACGGTTTTTCTCTGCTCTACGGCCTGACCCGCAGCACTAATATCTGGGAGATCGGAAACGCGCTCGACACCCGTTTTCAGATCGTAACCAGCAGAGGCATGACCGACTGGCTTCTCGTCCTCTCCTTCGTCACTGTCGCCGCGGGACTTTTCTTCAAAATTGCTGCCGTCCCATTCCATCAGTGGGCGCCCGACGTCTACGAGGGCGCGCCCACACCCATTGCCGCGTACGTCAGCGTGGCCTCTAAGACGGCCAGCTTCGCACTGCTCGTCCGCCTGTTCATCTGGGTCTTCGGCGGCTCGCAACCCATCTGGCAAGGCCTCGTAGCCGGAGTCGCCATCGCTTCGCTCACCTGGGGCAACCTCGCGGCCCTCACGCAGACCAACATCAAGCGCCTCCTCGCCTATTCCTCCATCTCTCACGTCGGCTACATCCTCCTCGGCCTCGTTGCCGGCAACGAAACCGGCCTCACGGGAATCATCTACTATTTGATCGCCTACGCCTTCATGACCATCGGTGCCTTCGCCGTCGTCGTCGTTCTTCGCCAGCGCGGCATCATCGGCGACGAGCTCAACGATCTCGACGGCCTCTATCAGCGCAGCCCCGCCGCGGCCGTTCTTCTCCTCATCTTCATGCTTTCGCTCGCGGGCATTCCTCCCACGGCCGGTTTCATGGGCAAGTACTTCATCTTTCTCGCGCTCATCGAATCGCATCACCCTGTGCTGGCCATCTTCGCCGCGCTCTATATCGTTCCGGCGCTGTATTATTATTTCCGCGTGGTCGTTCACGCCTGGCTCAAGAAGCCCGGCGACGCTCCCGCGCCGGTCATGAGCAGCGCCCAGGCCATCGCTCTCGGCGCGGCCCTGTTTGTAACCCTGGCGGCGGGGTTGTATCCTGAGCCGTTCACTCGGCTGGCTCACTATGCCCTCGGAATCCAACGATAAACCGGACCCGGAGATTTCTCCTGCTGAGAAGGAGGCGAAAGGCTTCTCGCAGCAGTTCGCGATGGCGATGGAGCTTCCGTTCATTTTCGTCGGATGCATCGTTGTGGGCGGCGCGATCGGCTACTTCCTCGACGTCTGGCTACACACAAAACCCGCTCTTATGCTCGTTTTCGGCGCCCTCGGCTTCGTCGCCGGCCTCCGCGACGTCCTCCGCCGCCTCTCCAAGGACTAATTCCTCATCGAACTCCAACGCCTGAATCGTGCTAAATTTCTCCACGTCTGCCCCTCGCTGACATGTCCACCACTCCCATCAACGTCTCCCCTTATCTCGAATCCGAAAAATGGATCGCGCGTCTAACCCTTCTCCTCGGCGCACTCGCTGCTGTCCCCGTCGCTTGGTTCTACGGCCCTTCCTGGGGCGCCGGCGTCTTTGTCGGCGCCATCCTCGCCTGGTTCAATTTTCGCTGGTTGAGGCAGGGTCTTGACGCGCTCACCGCGGCCGCCACCGCCCGGGCAGGCCGGCGCAACCCGCGAGTTCCCATCGTGACTTACTTCAAAGCCCTGTTCCGCTACGGGTTGATAGCCCTCGCCGTCTATGTTATTTTTAAGTATCTAAACGTTCCCGTATTGAGCATGATTTTTGGTTTGTGTGCCTTGGGAGCGGCCACACTGGCGGTCAGTGTGTACGAAATTCTGCATCCTCAGGAATAACGAATGGAAGAACGCGTAAGCCAAATAACCCTCTGGTTTAACCACATTTTCGCTCCGATTGCGCTCCCGCTCCTCCACGCCCTCCACATCCAGCCCAAAGACTACGACACTCCCATCCCCGAATACGTTGTCATGTCCCTCATCGCGCTGATGTTCTGCACTATCGTGGCTCTAATCCTCCGTGCTCGCCTCTCCGTCGAGCGCCCCGGCCCACTTCAGCAGGGTGCCGAACTTCTCCTTACCAACCCGCTCGGCTTCGGCATCAAGGATCTCCTTGAAGAAAACGTCGCCCATGGCGGCGAAAAGTTCATCGCGTTCACCGGCTCGATCGCGATATTCATTCTCTTTGCCAATCTCTTGAGCGTGTTTCCGGCTTTCAGCTCGCCGACCGGCAACGCCGTCGTGCCGCTGGCCTGCGCGTGTCTCACATTTCTTTATTTCAACTGGCAGGGAATCCGTCACCACGGCCCTTTCCACTATCTCCTGACCTTTGCTGGTTCTCCAAAGCAACTAGGCGATTGGGTGCTAGCCGTTCTCTTGTTCCCCGTCGAACTCATCAGCACCAGCGCGCGTCTCCTCTCGCTCACCGTCCGTCTCTGGGCCAATATTTTTGCCAGCGACCTCATCTACATGATTTTTCTCGGGCTGCTTCTCGGGCCGGTGCAATGGGGTTGGAATAAGAGCCACGTCCTGGGAATCGTGCTGGCGGTTTTCCCTGCATTGTTCCCGATTCTCTTCGTTGCCCTGCACATTTTTGTGTCGATCATCCAGGCCTACATCTTTACAGTGTTGCCCTCGATTTATCTTGGGCTCGCCACGGCCGACGAGCACTAGAGTTTTCACCGCCTTAATAATTGTAGTGGCCGATCTTCAGATCGGCCTTGCCAACGAACTTGTTCTTGCCGTTCAGCGTGAGACCGGTTGCAGGGCGCAAAGCCGGGAACCACCCACTGGCGGCATTCTAAGGAGGCAGTAATGAAGAAAGCAGTCCTGTTGTTGACCGTTCTAATGGTTGTTTTGCTGGTTGCACCGGCAGCTTTTGCTCAGGATGGTGGCGCGGCGGCTGGCGGAAAAGGGGCCTTGGCGATTGCTGCAGGCTTCGGCATGGCCATCGCGGCGTTTGGCGGTGCGCTTGGGCAGGGAAAGGTCGCATCCTCGGCCTGCGAAGGCATCGCACGCAATCCTGGAGCCGCGGGAGCGATTCGCGCCGCGATGATTCTCGGCCTGGTGTTCATCGAGACTCTGGCGCTCTTTACCCTGGCCATTATCATGTTGAAGGCCTGACCCGCGAACCGCGGTTTCCCAACTCAAGTTTCAACGAACCGCTCCGGCCACCCCGGAGCGGTTTTTTTTGGAGTGCGGCTTGCCCTGAGCTCGGCCGAAGGGTGGCTCTGCCGCCTCTTTTGCGCACGCAATCCTACCGCCCAACTCGATTTTCCACGCGGAACACAACATATACTCCCGTGTACCTGCCGGGTTTTAACCCGACAGCTCGCCTTCTGGCACGCGCATTCCCACTTGCCCTGAGCGGAGCCGAAGGGCCTGTGCTCTCGTGTTTGAGTTAGGGTTTGATGCCAAATGGGGTGCTCTTGCGCCAGGTTTCTTCGGGTAATGGAGCGTGAGGGCCGCGAAACACAAAACGCCCGGCCCTTAACGCGCTGACAGGATCAGGTTTTGCGAGAGGACAATTCCAAGAATATGATTTGGCAGCAGCCCCAGATACAGCGTCGCCAGCGCCGCAACCACCACCACCATCGCCGCCGTCGGACTCAGGCTTGTGGCTGCTTCCGCAGGGACGTCGCCCTTGTGTTCGCGCATATACATCACCACGATGACGCGGAGATAGTAGTACGCCCCAATTACGCTGTTCACCGCCATCAGCACCGCCAGCCAGATCAGCTTCGAGTTAATGGCCGCCTTGAACACATAAAACTTTCCAAAGAATCCCGCCGTGATCGGGAGTCCCAAAAGTGAAAGCAGGAACAGGCTCATCGCCGCCGCTGCAAACGGCTGCCGCGTGCCCAGGCCCGCAAAATCGTCGAGCGTCAAATAGCGCTCCCCCTGCCCGCCAATCTCCGAAACGATCGTAAACGCGCCCACCTTCACCAGCGAATAACCCAGCAGGTAAAACAGCACGGCAGCATACGCCGGCGCCGCCCCGGTCTCTGGATCCAGTTTCATGGTCGTCACTGCCGCAAACGCCACCAGCGTATATCCCGCGTGTGCGATCGAACTGTACGCCAGCATGCGCTTCACGTTGGTCTGCACCAGCGCGCCCAGGTTACCCACAAACATGGTGACCACAGCGAGAATCCAGAACGCCCAGAACCAGAAATCCGTGGCCGCATGAATCGTCGTGAAAATCCGCAGCAGCAGCGCAAACGTCGCCGCCTTCGGTCCCGCGGCGAAAAGCGCCGTCACCGGCGTGGGCGCGCCTTCATAAACGTCCGGCGTCCACACCTGAAATGGCGCGGCCGCCACCTTGAACCCCAAACCGACCAGAATCAGCGTTAAACCGAGCCGCAACAAATTGCTGGCGGGATCCGCCGAAGCAATCTGCGCCAAATTCGTCGAACCAGAGGCTCCGTAAACCAGTGCGATGCCATATAGGAAAAACGCAGTCGCAAACGATCCCAGCAAAAAGTATTTCACCGCCGACTCGCTCGACTTCACAGCATCCCGCCGGTAGCCCGCCAGCACGTAGCTGGAAATCGAGGACATCTCCAACCCGATAAACGCCGTCAACAGTTCTTGTGCGGAAGCGAGTACGCCCATGCCGGCGGTGGCAAACAGTATCAACGCATAAAATTCCGCTGGCGCCAGATTTTCACGTTCCAGGTATGAATCCGAAGCAAGGATTACCAGGAACGCCACCAGGCCCACCAGCCAGTGGAAGAAAAGACTGTAAGTGTCGAACTCGATCAATCCGAAAAATCCGCTGCCCATCTGCCCGAAGTACGTGCTCAGCGTCCCGGCCGCCGCTCCCACCATCGCGAACAGCGTCAGCCCTTGTCGATTTTTCAAGAAGGGCTGCAGCAACATCAGCAGCACCCCGAAGCCGCACCAGATAATTTCAGGCAGGACGCGAATCATATCTGCGGCGCTGGGAGTCATTTAGCGGGAAACCGTCCTTGTCAGAGAATCTTGCTGCGCTTCGGTAGTCACGGCCGCCGGTTGCGGCATGGTTGCGGGCTTCGAAGCCTCTTCGGCATATCTCGATTTTGTCTGCTCGATCACCGCGTTTACGGGAGCGGCCACGCGGCGCGTGAAATAGGGCGAGCCGATGCCCATCCATAGAGTGATTACCGCGAATACAATGAGGCCCCACTTCTCTCGCGCATCAATATCGGGCAAGTCGCGGTTTTTCGCGTGGGTCACTTCGCCGAAGAACACTCGTTGGTACGCCCACAAGAGATAGCAGGCGGAAAGAATCACGCCCGTGGCCGCCCAGCTGGCCCAGCCCCAACGCACTTGGTACGTGCCGAGAAGGATCAAGTATTCGCCGACGAACCCGTTCAACATCGGCAATCCCATCGAACTCAAGGCCACAAAAAGAAAGAACGCCGCGTATTTCGGCATTCGCGTGGCCAGTCCGCCGTACTCGCTGATCTCAAAGGTGTGCCGCCGGTCGTACAGCATACCGACAAGGAAGAACAGCGCGCCGGTCGAAATGCCGTGCGCCAGCATCTGGTACACTGCGCCCTGCATGGATATCGTTTGGAAGGTGAAAATCCCCAGCACCACGAAACCCAGGTGGCTCACCGAAGAATACGCCACAAGCTTCTTCAGGTTCGGCTGCACCAGTGCGACGAGCGCTCCGTAAATGATGCCGATGATTGCCAGCACTGCCACGACCGGAGCCGCGCGATGCGACGCTTCTGGAAACAGCGGCAAACAGAAGCGAATCATGCCGTAGGTGCCCATCTTCAGCAGCACGCCGGCAAGAATGATCGAGCCAGCCGTCGGCGCTTCCACGTGCGCATCCGGCAGCCAGGTGTGAAGAGGGAAGAGCGGCACCTTGATCGCAAACGCCACGAAGAAGGACAGGAACAGCAGCATCTCCGTTCCCGGTGGCAAATGATACTTGGGATCTTGTAGCGTCAATAGAATAGCCGGGAGGTCAAATGTGCCGGTCTTGTTGTACAGCCAAAGGATGCCTACCAGCATGAACGCCGACCCGAACATCGTGTAGATAAAGAATTTCACCGCGGCGTAGATGCGCCGCTCGTGGCCCCAGATGCCGATGAGGAACGCCATCGGAATCAGCATCACTTCCCAGAACAAAAAGAACAGAAACAGGTCCAGCGCCAGAAAAACGCCGATGATGCCGACTTCCAGCAACAGCAGCATCACGTGGAATTCCTTGATGCGGTGATGCACGCCCTTCCACGACGCCAGCACGCAGATTGGCGTCAGCAGCGTTGTCAGAATCACCAGGAACATGCTGATGCCGTCTACGCCCATGTGGTAATTGATCGGCGGAGAAGCAATCCACGACTTGTACTCGGTCAGCGCGTAGCCCGGCACACCCACGGCCACCACCCGCAGCAGGATCAGCGAGAAGAGAAACTCAACCACAGAGACAACGAAGGTCAAGCGCCGAATCCAGAGATTGTCGTCGCTCCGCAGGAAAAGCAGCGCCACCGCGCCGAACGCAGGGAAGAAGACCAGAATCGAGAGGAGATGTCCGCTGAGTTCCATTAGCGTACCCCTCCGAACAGCGCCGGATGCAATATCGGCCAGAACACAATTCCGAGTACCACAATCGCGCCAATAACCACCCACACCGCGTAACTCCGCGTGTTGCCCGACTGCGTGTGGCGGACCGTATCGCCAACCGCCGCGGCGGCATCCGCCACGCCGTTCACCGTGCCGTCAATCATTCCGGCATCCACAACCTTCCAAAGCACATTGCGCGAAAGCCACATCAGTGGGCGAACAATCGCGGCCGCGTACAGTTCGTCCATGTAATACTTGTTGTAGAGCAACTTGTGTACGCCTTCCGAGGTCCCGCGCTTCACGTTCTTTGCATACATCCGCCACGCCACCAGCAAGCCCGCCGTAGCTGCGACCACCGCCACGATCGAAAGAATACGCTCGAGCGACTGCGCCGCCTCTCCGCCGCCCGCTTCGGCAGCGCCAAACACTGGTGAAAGAAATTCCGCGAAGTAATCCTTGCCGCCAAAAAGTGCCGGCAAAGCGAACCATCCACCGGTCAGCGAAAGAATCGACAGGATTATCAACGGTCCCGTCATGCTGCTTGGCGATTCGTGCACATGCACGTGGTGCTCGTCGTAGCGTTTCTCCCCGTAAAACGTCAGCCGGATCAACCGGAACATGTAAAACGAGGTGAGCACCGCCGCAAGCAGCCCTACACCATATAAAACCTTGCCGCCACTTTCTGAGTTGTAAGCAGCAAACAAGATCGAGTCCTTCGAGAAAAACGCCGCAAACGGCGGAAATCCCGCAATGGCAATCGTGCCAAACAGCATGCACCAGTACGTGACCTTGATTTTCTTGCTGAGGCCGCCCATGTGCCACATATCCTGCTCGCCGCCCATCGCGTGAATCACGCTGCCGGCGGAAAGGAACAGCAGGGCCTTGAAGAACGCGTGCGTCATCAGGTGGAAAATCCCCGCCCCGAAGGCGCCGACGCCGCATGCCAGAAACATGTAGCCAAGCTGGCTGACGGTGGAGTAGGCCAGAACTTTCTTAATGTCCGACTGCACCAAGCCAATCGTCGCCGCAAAGAATGCCGTCGCGCAGCCGACGATCGCAACGATATACATCGCCGTGGGCGCGTGCGAAAACAAAACATGCGAGCGGGCCACAACATACACGCCGGCTGTAACCATCGTGGCCGCGTGGATCAAGGCGCTCACCGGCGTAGGGCCTTCCATCGCGTCCGGCAGCCACACATAAAGGGGAAGCTGGGCTGACTTACCCGTGGCGCCGACAAACAGCAGGATGCACGCGATAGTCATCGTGCCAAACTGCCCCATCGCGTCCGGTTGCCAAGTCGCGGCCTTGCTGAACACGGTCTGAAAATCCAGCGAACCGAACGAGCGGAAAAGCAAAAACATCCCTAGCATGAATCCGAAGTCGCCAATGCGATTGACAATGAACGCTTTCTTTCCAGCGTCCGCAGCGGATTGCTTGAGGAAGTAAAAGCCGATCAGCAGGTAGCTGCACAAGCCCACGCCTTCCCACCCAACAAACAGAAGCACATAATTCGCGGCCAACACCAGGATCAGCATGAAGAACATGAACAGGTTCAGGTAGGAAAAGAACCGGTAGTAGCCCCCTTCATGCGCCATGTAGCCCGTCGAATAAATGTGAATCAGGAAGCCGACGCCAGTAACCACCAGCAGCATCACCACCGTGAGTTGGTCGAGCTGCAAATCAAATCCCGCCCGGAAATTCCCGGCCACGATCCAGTCGAAGAATTCCTTGCGAAATGGTTGCGAGCCGCCGGCGAGAAATTCGCGCACCGCTTCCACAGCGCAAAGAAACGAAACGCCCGTGGATCCGAGCGCGACGCTGTTGACGACGGCCTTTGACCACTTCGCGCCAAACAGTCCGTTGATCGCCGAGCCCAGTAGCGGCAGCAGCGGAATAATCCAGAGATATTCAAGTATCGGCATTAGAGTTTGAGTAGGTCCACGCGTTCAACGTTCAGCGAACGCCGGTTGCGCGCCGTAAGGATGATGATTCCCAGCCCCACGGCCGCTTCCGCCGCCGCAACTATGATCACGAACAAAACGAAAACTTCGCCATCCGACTTGCCCATCGCGCGGCTGAAAGCCACAAACGCCAGATTGACGGCGTTCAGCATCAGCTCGATGGCCATAAAGATGGTGATGACATTGCGCTTGAAAACGAACGCCAGAACGCCCAGCCCGAACAGGATGGCGCTCAAAATCAGGTAGTAGTTTGTCGGGACCATGTCAGTTCTCCCGCTGGGCTAGCACGATTGCGCCCAGGATGGCCACAAGGATCAGGAACGACGTCAACTCGAACGGGTAAACAAAGTCCTTAAACAGCATCATCGAAAGCTGTCTGGTGGACGAGAGCGTCCCCTCGGCTGCCGCTGTCGGAGTTGGCAACTGCCCGCTCGACCGCGCAATGGCCGCCGCGATGATCCCGCTCAACCCCAGCGCCAGCGGGATCCCGCCGAATGTCGCCAGCTTGGAGAAATTTGTGCGTTCTTCCTCCCCGGCGTTCAGCAGCATGATCACGAAGACAAACAGCACCATCACTGCGCCGCCATACACGATGATCTGCACCGCGGCCACAAATTCCGCGCCCATCAGCAGATACAGTCCCGCGAGCGCAACCATCACCACAATCAGCGACAACGCGCTGTGAATCGGATGCCGCTGCAGAATCAGGCTCACTGCCGCCAGAACGGCCAGCGCAGCAAGCACAAAGAAAATGATCAGAGAGCCGGTCATCAGTGCATTCTCCAAAGTAGGAACGCGCTGGTCAAAACCACATTGGCAATCGAAACGGGCAGCAGGATTTTCCAGCCGAAGTCCATCAACTGATCGTAGCGAAACCTCGGCAGCGTGCCGCGCATCCAGATGTAGAAGAACAAGAACACGAAAACCTTCGCAAAAAACCAGAACGGCCCTTGAATCAAGTCGTTTGCTGCCGGGAACAGGAAGAGGGCCGCGCCGGCCGCCGTCAGCACCGTGCCTACGCCAGGAAGCAGGATACGTCCGAAAATGGTTTCATAGCGGATGCCGTCAAAAATCACCCACAACCCAAACGGAATCAGGATCACCGATGGCAGGTAGTGGGTGAATGTCCAGGAAGCAGGGAAGGGAGAGAGCCAGCCCCCGAAGAAGAGAATCGTGGCCAGGCACGATACGGCGATCATGCTGGTGTACTCGCCGATGAAAAACATCGCGAATTTCATCGATGCGTATTCGGTGTGAAAGCCCGCCACCAGCTCCGATTCCGCTTCCGGCAAATCGAACGGCACGCGATTGGTTTCCGCAATTGCCGCGATAAAGAAACAAACAAACCCGATAATCTGCGTGAAGCCCGCGCCATCCTTGGCGAATCCGAAAAGGTTCCAGCCCAGCAGCCCCAGGTTTCCGTTGTCCTGATGCTCGACAATATGTTTCAGGCTAAGATCCCCAGCGATGAGCAGGACGCCAACCACGGACAGCGTGAGCGCCAGCTCATAGCTGATCATTTGCGCCGAACTCCGCAGCCCGCCCAGCAGCGAATACTTGTTGTTGGAGGCCCAGCCAGCCAGCGCGACGCCATAAACGCCGAGCGCAGTGATGGCAAAGAGCACCAGCAGGCTGACGTTCACGTCCGCAATCCCGAAATTGGTGACATAGCCGAACGCCTTGATGTCCGGTCCAAAAGGAATCACCGAAAGCGATGTAACGGCCAGCGCCAGAGTGAGGAACGGAGCCAGGAAATAGCCAATTTTGTCTACACCCGCGGGCATCGGGTCTTCTTTCAGGATGAACTTGATGCCGTCGGCCAGCGGCTGCAGCAAACCGTGCGGACCGACGCGGTGTGGCCCCCAGCGCGCCTGAATGTGGGCGATCACCTTGCGTTCGAGCCAGGTGAGGTACGCATCGATCGTAAGCACGGCAAATACGAGAATCGCGACCTTGATAAGCGGAACGATGAGGAACGCGTACTTGGCTAGGAATTCGTTCACGGCTTCGCTTCCGCCTCCGGCAAGGTTTGCATCATGGTGCAAAAGCGGCCCAGCGTCCCGCTGGTAAAGAGATTGTCATTGGCCGGACGAATGAGGTGCAACGGTACTTCGTAAGGCGCATGCCCGTTCTTCGCGAACTCGATCTTTGTGGGTTCCGCGCCGCCCGTCAGCAGGCCCGCTGCCTGCACGTTATAGCCGGGCACAGTTTTGCGGATTTCTTCAAACACCGCCGCCGGCGTCTTGAAGTGAAATGCTTTTCCCACCCCAGCGCGTTCAAGCTGGTGCGATACAATGCGCAACAGGTCAAAGTCGCTGCGCGCGCCCATCACCTCGGCGGCCTTATGGAGCAGTTGAATTTCGCCGGCCGTGTTCGTGACGCTGCCGTCCTTCTCGTAAGCGGAAGCGGCCGGGAATACGATGTCAGCCATCTGCGCGGTTTCCGTCAAAAACATTTCGTGAACGATCAGCAGCCCAAGGTTTCCACGTCCCCCGCCTGATTTCCCGAAATGCGCGAACGGGTTTGCTCCGACCACATACAAAGCCTTGAGCTTTCCAGACTGCGCCGCTTCGATCATCTCTGGCGCCGTCATGCCGGGCTTCGTGGGCACCTGCGCGCCCCAATGTTTCGCCAGAGAATCCGCGACCGCTTTATTATCGAGATACGCGTATCCCGGCAACCGGTCCGGCAGCACGCCCATATCCGCGGCCCCGCGCGAATTCGCATAATCGCCCAGCGCCATGTAGCGCACTTTCCCCGGCAGCTTCGATCCGAACGCGACAACATCTTCAATCGCCTTGCCCGTGAGCTCTGACCCGAACACGATGGCAACTTCCGGCTCCGCTTCCAGCGCGGACTTGAGCGCCGCCAGTTTCTCAGAGACTCCAACGGCGAGTTGCCCTTCGCCCGTTGCCAGCCAACGCACCACCGCGGCTTCCTGCCCCTCTGCTACCTGAACAAATTGCGTCGCCTTGCGCTCCAGCTTGATCTCCTGCGAATTGACCAGGAACAGTTTCGCCGCGTTGTGGCGAATCCCGGCGCGAATCTGCCACCCCACCAATGGATTCTGATTCGACGGATCGTTGCCAATCACTAGAACCGCTTTCGACTGGTAAAGCTGCTCCATCGTCAGCGACGAGTCGGCCGCCCGTTCGCCCAGAGCGGTAACCAGGCCCGTGTAATCCGCAGTGCGGTGATGATCAATGTTGTTCGTGCCAAACGTCGCGCGGGCTAGCCGCTGCAGCAGGTAGTTCTCTTCATTCGAAGCGCGATTCGAACCGATGAAGCCGATGGCCTCTCCGCCATAAGCCATGTGCAGCTCTTTCAACTTGGCGGCGGCTGCCTGTGCGGCTTCTTCCCAGGATACGGGGAACAGCTTGTCACCCTTGCGCAGCAACGGCTGCTTCAGGCGTTCCGGGTGCTTCGTGAAATCAAAACCGAAACGCCCCTTCACGCACAAGAACTCCTTATTGATGCCGGAAAGGTCTCGATTATTGGCGCGCAGGATCTCGTGGTTTCGCACGCTCAGCGTGGTCTTGCAGCCATTCGAGCAGTGTGTGCAGATCGTCGAGACGTATTGCATCTCCCATGGCCGCGTTTTGTAGCGGTACGTTCCGCTCGTCAGGGCTCCGACCGGGCAGATGTCAATGCACATCCCGCACTCTTCGCATTCCAGGTGATCTTCGCGGTTGGGGATGATAATTGAGTTCGCGCCGCGCATGCCCACGCCAAGCGCCTTCACATCCATGCCTTCATCGCAGACGCGCACGCAGCGGAAGCACAGGATGCAGCGTGGTGCATCGTAATACACCAGGTCAGACCACTTTTCCTCGGGCCGGTGAATCTTCTCTTCCACGAAGCGGCTGGTATCGGCGCCGTAGCGGAACACCATGTCCTGCAATTCGCACTCCCCGCCTTTATCACAAACCGGGCAATCCAGCGGGTGGTTGCTCAACAAAAATTCCAGCATGAACTTCCGTGCGTTGCGCACCTGTTCCGTGTTCGTCCGCACAACCATGCCTTCCGCGACCACCTGGGTGCACGCGGTTTGCAGCTTGGGCGCCTTTTCCACTTCGATCAGGCACATCCGGCAAGCCGCCTGCAGCGTAAGCCCCGGATAGTAGCAGAACGACGGAACCTCAATCCCCAGGCGCCGTGTGGCTTCAATCACCAGCGTTCCAGGGGGAACCTCAACGTCGCGGTCGTCTATCTTCAGATGAACAAGTTTCGTTTCGGCCATGAGTCCCTACCGCGAACCGATTAACGCTTCAGCGGATTTGTTGTACGCACAACGTCCCTGCAGATGATCTTCGAATTCGTTGCGGAATTTCTGCACGATGCTGATCGTGGGCATCGCCGCGGCGTCTCCGAGCGGGCAGAACGTCCGCCCGAGCATATTCTTCGAAAGTTCAGCGATCAGGTCTATGTCTTCCGGGCGGCCCAGGCCGGCATGAAAGCGATCGAGCATCTTCTTCAGCCAACTTGTGCCTTCGCGGCAGGGGATGCACCAGCCGCAGGATTCGTGCGCATAAAAATGCATGATCCGCCGCGCCATGTCCACCATGCAGGTGTCTTCGTCAATCACCACCATGCCGCCGGAGCCGAGCATCGACCCGGCTTTGGCGACGGTGTCGTAATCCATGGCGATATCAATTTCATCGGCCTTGAACACCGGGCAGGAACTTCCGCCGGGAATCACCGCCTTCAGTTTTTTCCCGTTGCGCATTCCGCCGGCCATCTCGTCAATGAACTTCTTCATGTTCATGCCCAGCGGTATTTCATAGATCCCAGGCTTATTGACGTGGCCCGAAACGCACAGCAGCCGCGTGCCGCCATTTTTCGGCGTGCCACGATTGGCGTAAGCCTCGCCGCCTTCGAGAATGATTGAAGGAATCGCGCTCAGCGTTTCCACATTGTTGATGATTGTCGGGCAGCCATACAGCCCCACCACGGCAGGGAAGGGAGGTTTGATTCGCGGATTCCCGCGCTTGCCCTCCAACGATTCCATCAGCGCCGATTCCTCGCCGCATTCATAGGCGCCCGCCCCGGTATGAATCAGCAGGTCAAAATCGAATCCGGAGCCAAGAATATTCTTGCCCAAGTAGCCCCGCTCGTACGCGTCGGCAATCGCCGCCTCCACAATGTCCAGCACGTAGCGATATTCTCCGCGAATATAAATGTATCCGTCATGCGCGTTGATGGCCCGGCCCGCGATGGTGATGCCTTCGATCAACTGGTGCGGGTCCATCTCCATCAGTGGACGGTCTTTGCAGGTTCCTGGCTCAGACTCATCGGCGTTGCAGATCACGTATTTGGGCTTCGGCGAATCCTTCGGCACGAAGGACCACTTCAATCCCGTCGGGAATCCCGCTCCGCCGCGGCCGCGCAGGCTCGATTTCTTGACCTCGTCAATAATCGATTCCGGGGTCATCTGCTTCAGTGCCTTGTCCAGCGCCTGGTACGCACCATGCTGCAGCGCGACGTCAATCTTGTGGGAATCCTTGATCCCCCACCGCTTGCTGATCAGCGGAGTTTCCAGCTTCGCGCGTTCGTGCAGTGCGCCGCTGATGACTCCTTGCGGCTCAGTCCGCTTTCCCTTGTCCAGATCCTCGATCAGACGATCCAACTTCAGTGGCGAAAGATTCTCGTAGAAATCGTAATTCACCTGTATCGCAGGTGCGCCGGTGCAGGCGCCGATGCACTCCACCTCTTCCAGCGAAAAAACCCCGTCCTTCGTCACTTCCTTGTGGCCGATCTCCAGTCGCTTCTTGGCATGCTCCAGCAGTTCCGCACCCCCGCGCAGCATGCACGCCACGTTGGTACACACCTGAACGTGGTGTTTGCCGATCGGCTTGCGGTGCAGCATCGAATAAAACGCCAGTGTCTCTTCCACCTGCACGTTGTTCAGGCCCAGGCGTTGCCCAATCTCCGCGATCAGCTCATCGGTGACCGAGCCGAGTTCGTCCTGGCCGTACATCAACATGGGGATAAGCGCGCTTCGCTTCACCGGATAGCTGCTCTGGAGTTTGTCGAATTTCGCGGCGAGTTTTGGGCTGAGTTTCATAGGGATTACCTGTCCACTTCTCCGAGCACAATATCAATGGTCCCGATGGAGGCGACGGTATCGGCGATCAACTGGCCCTTCACCATCAGTGGAAGCGCCTGCAAATTCACAAACGACGGCCCGCGGAAATGCACGCGAAGAGGTTTTGGTGAACCGTCGCTGGCGATGAAACATCCCAGCTCGCCACGCGGCGATTCGACGGGCACATAAACTTCGCCCGGTGGCGGCGAAAAGCCTTCCGTGAAAATCTTGAAGTGGTAAATCAGCGCTTCCATCTCCGTCTTCATCTTTTCACGCGGTGGCGGCACGATGCCGGGTGCTTCGGACTTGATAGGGCCCTGATCGGAGATCTTTCCCATCGCCTGGCGCACGATCTTCAAGCTTTCGCGCATTTCCTGCACGCGCACCAGGTAGCGCGCAAAACAGTCGGACTCCGTCCGCGTCGGCACGTTGAACTCAAACTCTTCGTAGGACGAATAGGGGAACGCCTTGCGATTATCGAAGGCCACGCCCGCCGCACGCAAACCCGGCCCCGTAGTGCTCATTGCAATCAACTTTTCCGCGGACAGATATCCGACGCCCTTTAAACGCCCGTGCCAGATCCTGTTATTGGTGAGCAATTCCTCATATTCGTCGATGCGCGCGGGCATCATGTCCAGGAATCGTTTCACCATCTGGCGCCATCCCGCAGGAGGCTCCAGCGCCAGCCCGCCGATGCGGATGTAACTGGTCATCATGCGCTGCCCGGCAAAGCGCTCGAAAATCTTCAGAATCTCTTCGCGCTCGCGGAAGCAGTAAAGCATCACCGACATCGCGCCCATGTCCAGGGCGTGCGTTCCGAGCCACACCAGGTGCGACGATATGCGCTGCAGCTCCACCATCATCACGCGGATATACTGCGCCCGCTTCGGAACTTCGAGACCCAGCAGTTTTTCCACGGCCAGGCAATACACCAGGTTGTTGCCCAACGGATTCAGGTAATCCATCCGGTCGGTCAGCGTGATCGCTTGCGAATACGTCTTGTCTTCGCAGCTTTTCTCGATGCCGGTGTGCAGGTAGCCCAGGTCGGGCACGGCGGTCACAACGTTTTCGCCGTCCAGTTCCAGCAAAACGCGCAACACCCCGTGCGTCGACGGGTGTTGCGGCCCCATATTCAGGACCATTGTTTTCGATGTGCCGACTACTGTTTCTACCGTTGTCATGGGTCTCAATCCGCCGCGCGGAATCTAGCGCTTCCCCTCCACCGGAAAATCCCGGCGAAGCGGCGCTCCCTCAAATTCATCGGGCAAAAGTATGCGGCGCAAATCTGAATGCCCCTCAAAACGGATACCGAACAGGTCGAAAATCTCCCGTTCCATCCAGTTGGCCCCCGGCCACACGGGCTCCAGCGAATCGATCACTGGCTGCTGCCCGCTCACGCTGGTGCGCAGGCGAATCCGGGCCAGGCGAGGAATCGAAAGGAGTTGGTAGTTCAATTCAAATCGCGGCTCGTTGGGAAAGCGATCCACGCACGTGGCGTCGCTCAGTTGGTTGAAATTCAGTACCGGATCCTCTTTGCACTGCTTTGCGGTGGCCAGCAGCAATTGATGGGGCACCACGATAGTCGTCTCGCCCCGATGCTCAATCACCTGCGAAATGCTCTCGGACTTCCACGCGCGAAGGCGGTCGATTACAACACTAGCATTTGCATTAGCGAGCTGCGGCACGTTAACGAGTTCCTTGAAGGGCGACTGGCCTTATTTCTGCGTCTTATTCCAGTCGAATGCGCCCTTCTTCAAGAGATAGAAGTAACCGACCAAAAGGATGGCGACATAGATCATCATTTCCATGAAGCCGAACCACCGTGTTGCCACATTGCGTACCAAATCCTTGAAAATGAAAGCCCAGGGGTACAGGAAAATGGCCTCCACATCAAACAGGATGAACACCATTGCGATTAGATAAAATTTAACCGAAAAAGGTTCACGCGCATCGCCTGTGGGCGTGATACCGCACTCGTATGGCTGCTGTTTCGCCTTGTTGGGCCGCTTCCATCCCACCAGTGTCGATAATGCGATCAGCACGCCGGCAAGAAATGCCGCCACCAGCAGGTGTATCACTAGGGGAACGTATGCTTGCAGGCCGGTGGGAGTCATAGTCGAAGCGTTATAATAGCGAGTGGGGAGCCACGCGGTCAAATGCTCCCGCAAAAAAATTTGTCGCGCGCGTGGCATATACTGCGGGTGTAACTCGGCGCTGAAACGCACATAGAGGAAGATGATGGTCTTCGGGCACAATAGCAATCTCAAATTCGGAGCGAACACCCTACATGTGCAAACCGAAGATCGCGGCGCAACTCACGCCCTGATCGATACTACCGTCTACTACCAGGGCCGCGTGCTCCATCGCCGCACGAATAATTACCATGATCTGCTCCCATTAAATGAAGACACCCAGCAGGCTTTGAAACTTCGCGTTGACGAGCAGCATCGTACGGTGCTCGAAGCGATCCGGAGCGGCGAATTGCAATTGGCGATACCTCAGCCTACTTCTGCGTCAGCGATTGCGGCTCCAGAACATCCACCCGAAGCTAGTGCCAACTTGGAACAGCCGGCCGTCGCTGTGATTCAACCGCCGAAATTGGTGCTGGAGCTTCTGAACGCCCGCTCTTGGCTTGCGGGAAAACAAGCCACCCTTCACGTCGCGGTCAAAGAAGAAGGTGGAGCGTCTGTTTCCGGGGCGAGCGTGACCGCCGAGATTGAAGGCAGCGCCGGGCATCCACCCTACTCCAGCCGCACCGGGGACGATGGTCAGGCTACAATACTCTTCGAGATGCCTAAACTTACAGGTGCCGAGCCAGCGCTGGTGATTCGAGCGGAAGCGAATATGGGCAGCGCGCACCTCCGCTTTTCGCTGCGTGCAAAATCTCGCGCTCCTGCGGTGTAAGGAGGACCATGGCGGAAGCAATTCACGTTCACGTAAACGGAGAAACAAAACAATTGCCGCCCGGCACCAGTGTGCGCGCCCTTCTCGACCATCTGGGACTCAACCCTGGGCGCGTGGCCATCGAATACAACCTGGTAATCTTGCCGAAAACCAAATGGGAAGAAACCCGCGTCTCCGCGGGCGACCGCTTGGAAATTGTTCAATTCGTCGGCGGCGGCTAATTTCTCTCTTGTAGGGCCCGCCGACTGCGGCGGGCCGCTCTTACTTTGGAGTGCGGCGGCTCTGCCGCCGCTTTTACGCCTTCAACCCCACCGACAAACTTTGCT
>JGI12635J15846_10000043_pt1 | contig 75977 bp, 70 predicted proteins | sample BlaSpr_A8_OM2_M2_FD_15846 | JGI IMG/M metagenome (IMG submission 15846)
GTATCAAGGATTCCGTACAAAGTCACGCTGCTTTGCGCGAACGCAGGTGCGCTGACCACACTGAGTCCGCCTATTAGCAATGTTGAAAGTTTCATCGATCTCCGTCTCCTGTGTTTTTAGAATAGTTTTCGTGTTCGTTATACGAACACAGTTTCGCTTTGCGAACTTCGTAAAACATGGCCGGGATACTAGTGGCGGGATATCGGCGTCGCCTATGCGGGGCAACCCCTAAACGCGGACGCGTGCGTCCGGCGCACCGGCTTTGATCCGCGTGGCACAACGCTTCTCAAGCACTATTCGGGATTTGGATAATGTTTATCGCCGCGCGACTGATGGGCTGGATCGATGCAGGATGTTCTCAGACGGACAGGCCATCTCGTGAATCCAGCCGAACTGCTTCAAAACCAGCGCCGTTCCGCACTCGCGTTTCCAATCACCGCTGAACCGGACCGGTCATCGCGACGTCCGGATTTCTTTCCGATGCGAAAGCCTCGACCCCTCACGTTGCGGCGTGCGTCTTAGCGAATATCGAAATATATAAAGCGGGCAATGTCGATATCCTTAGGCGTCGCTCGTCGTGTTCATAGGGCGGTGGTCCGGCAATGCGCTAATAAGCGCGCCGCATCGCGCCCCCATTTCCTTTAACTCGCGAGGAGATCATTCATGGCTTCCTTAGATGGATCTGCACAGACGTTGAAACTGGCCCAGGTGCTCGCAGAGTCGACACGCCGGTTTCCGGGCGAAAGCACGCAATATCGCAACGCACGCAACGCATTGCTTGCAGAAGAAATCGAGTTGCGGCGCCACATCGAGCGGGTGGCGGCCCTTCGGCGGGCTCTTCCGCCTGGTGGCGAGCTGCCGCAGGACTACCGGTTCGACGGTGAGAATGGAGCGGCCACGCTGACGCAAATGTTCGGCGATCATGACACCCTGATTACCTATAACTGGATGTTCGGTCCCAAGCGCGAACGGCCTTGTCCGATGTGCACCTCACTGCTCAGTGCACTCGACGGCGAGATGCCCGATATCCTGCAGCGCGTGGCTTTTGCGGTGATCGCGAGAGGGCCGATCGAGCGGCTGGTGGCCTTCAAGAAGGAGCGCGGCTGGCGTTACCTGCCCCTGTATTCGTCGGGCAGCAACAGCTTCAATCGCGACTACGCCAACGAAGATCCGGACGCCGGCGACAACCCCGCGTTCAACGTTTTCACTCGATCGGGCGGTACCTTGCGCCACTTCTGGGGCGATGAAATGGGGCCGCAAACAGCGGATCCCGGCCAGGACCCGCGGGGCGCACCCGACCCCATGCCACTGTGGACGATGCTCGACCTGACACCCGGCGGACGCGGCACGGACTGGTACCCGAAACTGGAATACGCCGCATCGCGCATTTAGCTTGGGCTGGCGCGCGTGTCCACTAGACGCTTCGCGGGTGAGCCAATTGGTTGCATGTTGGCATCGGATATGAAACGGGGGAGTGCGAGTCCCGGCTAAACGCCAAGCCACGCACGCACCTCTCGTTTCGATTACGATGCCGCCATACTTTCCTACCGGTAAATGATGACACGACGCTTTCTTCAACTTGCCATTGTGCTGGGCCTGATTACCGCCGTGGGTCCATTCGCCATCGATATGTACCTGCCCGCCCTGCCTTCGATCGGGGGGTCGCTCAACGCCACCCCGGCGGCGGTGCAGATGAGCCTCATGGTGTTTTTCATTACGCTCGGCGTGTGCCAGCTCGTGTATGGCCCGCTCTCGGACATCTTCGGCCGCAAGATGCCGATCTATGCCGGTCTTGCGATCTTTACTGTCGGCAGCGTGGGCTGCGCCTTCGCACCGGACATTCACGTCTTGATCGGCTTCCGCGTGCTCCAGGCGCTGGGTGCGTGTGCCGGCATGGTTGTCCCGCGCGCGATCGTGCGGGACCTATACACCGGCCACGATGCAACCCGGCTCATGTCGCTTCTCATGCTCGTCGTGAGTGTTTCGCCGCTGCTTGCGCCTCTTACGGGAAGCTTCATCATCGCGGCATTTGGCTGGCGAGGTGTCTTCTGGGCGCTGACCGTGGCCGGCGCGCTTGCCTTGCTGCTTGCGGCTACCCAATTGAAGGAGACGCGGGAAATCCATCATCGCGCCGATAGCTCGTGGGCCAGTGCGTTCGCGGGTTATCGCAAGCTCCTCACCGACCCGACGTTTCTCGGCTTGACCTTTCTCGGCGCATTTGGGGTCTCGTCCTTTTTCATCTATCTGGCGAGCGCGTCATTCGTGATCATCAACCACTATGGCTTGTCGCCGACCATGTTCAGCCTGTGCTTCGCGCTTAACGCGGCCGCGTTTTTCGGCTTCAGCCAATTGACCGCGCGCCTGAGCGCCAAGTACGGATTGCCGCGCGTCATTCGCGTGGCTGTTGCGGGCTTCGCGATTTCGATGAGCATCGTCGCCGCGCTCTTCCTGGCGGGTGCCGACAGTCTCGCGCTCATGATGGTTTTCTTGTTTGTCGGATATGGTTTCCTGGGACTCGTATTGCCGACCAGCGCTGTCTTGTCGCTTGAAAATCATGGCGCAATCGCAGGCACAGCTTCGGCCCTGATGGGTGCATTGCAGTTTGTCGTGGGCGCTGCAGTGATGGCCGTGTCGGGCCTCTTCGCCGACGGCGCACCAAAGCCCATGGTGATCGGGATCGCCATCTCCGCGTTGGTGGCCTTTGTCATCGCCCGCTTCACCCTGCACGCTGAAAACGCGCAACTGCCGGCGGCAGCGGAATAGCAAACCTGGGCTTAGCGTCTTAAGCGGCTCTCGTGGCCCCCGAGCCGCTCAAGACGCTTGCAGGAATGCCCCCGCGTGCCTCGCGGTTAGCCCTTCAGGGAGCCTGACAAAGAATTGCCGTCATCACCGGCGTCACTTCGTGAACCGTAGCGCTGCTGCCTATCTGGCGCAGGCGGTCCTTGACGTCGTCCGACGCGCCCGTAACCACCACGCCGTACGCTGAGTCCCCGATAGGCGCACCCTTGCCCGGCTTGAAGATCGGATCATCCTTTTCATATCCGAGCACGACAAAGACCTGAAAATCAAAAGCCGTCAGCTTCACGCCCCGAGCGGGCCGGAACGCGTTGATGGAATTCGACTCGACCCGCATCGGCTTGGACTGTATCTCCCCACTTTGCAACAGCGCGCTGATGAATCCATGGCCCGTCGATTTGCAATCCAGCTGTTCATCAATCGAGCCTGCATGCGCGAGCGTTGACGACAACCCGAAAGACATGGCCGCGACTGCGGCGGCAACGCGAATGGCCTTGGTAAGCCGCTCATTGGGCCGCTTGACGACCTGTTTAGTGACCCGCATTGTTGGCCCCTTCTTCGACGTTGCATCAGCCGCGGCAAACTTTTTGTCGCGGAGTTTTACTGTACCTGCACCCGTGAATTACTGCCGGATTGCCTTGGGTCCCTGAATCCTTCGAAGCGTCCACCCATTTCGGACGCTATTCGAGGTCACGTCCGTTCTCTTTCGAACCTTCACGAGCTTTCACTTCGCCGTTTTCGAGCTTTTCCACTAACCAACAATCGCAGCCCCACGTCACGGTTACGTACCACCAAATGTGTCTTTACATTTTCGATTTTGTTCACTAGGATTCGAATGCGAACATTATCGGTTCGATAGGTTTTCTTTTATTGACAGGGAACGGACAACGCGAAACAGGGCGGAATGGCCGGTCTACTGGCTGTAGAGCGTCGTATCGGCATTGCGTGCGATGCCGCCGGACACGGCCCGTCAGTGTTGTTTTGCGAACAGGGCGACCGCGGCACTGAAAGGTTCCATGGCGGTTTGCACGGCTAGAGTGTTGAAGCGCAGCTTGAAACTCGGCCCGCCTGTCACGCGTCCGACATTCGATGAAGCGGCGCGAAGATTTACCGACCCCCCCTTGCCCCGCTCTTTGGCGGCCCTTCTCTCAACCGCATAGAGCGGCTACTTGTTTTTAACGCCGCACTCAAAACGCAATGTTGTAGAAGCGCCCGTATCACCGAAGCCGTAGTCAAAACAAGAAGTCAGCAACGTCGCCAGGCATCATGTACGAAGCGGCGATCCATTCAAAAACCAGTGGAGAAGACAATGCAGGATCAATACATCCTCGCGCTCGATCAGGGCACGACGAGTTCACGCGCCATGGTGTTCGACCGCCAGGGCAACGTAGTGTCAGTAGCGCAGAAGGAATTTGGCCAAATCTATCCGCAACCGGGCTGGGTCGAGCATGACCCGCAGGAAATCTGGTCGACCCAGGCTGGCGTCGCCGCCGAAGCTGTCACACGCGCGGGTCTGAACGGCGCCTCGATCGCCGCTATCGGCATTACCAATCAGCGCGAGACCACCATTGTCTGGGATCGCGAGACCGGTCAGCCGATCTATAACGCCATTGTCTGGCAGGACCGCCGCACCGCCGACTTCTGCGACCAGTTGAAAGCGCAGGGGCTGGAGGAAAAGGTCCGCGCCAAGACGGGTCTGCCTATCGATTCCTACTTCTCCGCGACCAAGATCCGCTGGATCCTCGACAACGTGGAAGGCGCGCGTGAGAAGGCGAAGCAAGGACGGCTCGCGTTCGGTACGGTCGATAGCTGGCTGGTGTGGAACTTCACGAAACACGGCCTGCATATCACCGACGTCACCAACGCGTCGCGCACCATGCTCTTCAACATCCACACGCTGCAGTGGGACGACGAACTTCTCGACGCGCTCGACATTCCGCGCAGCATGCTGCCTGAAGTGCGCGCCTCGTCCGAGGTATACGGCCCGACCAAGACCACGGTATTCGCCTCGAAGATTCCGCTGGCGGGCATTGCCGGCGACCAGCACGCCGCCCTCTTCGGCCAGATGTGCACGAAGTCGGGCATGGTGAAAAACACCTACGGCACCGGTTGTTTCCTCGTCATGAACACGGGCGACAAGCCGATCGAATCGCGCAACAACCTGGTCACCACGATTGCATGGCAGATCGGCGACCAGGTCAACTACGCGCTGGAAGGCAGCATCTTTATCGGCGGCGCCGTCGTGCAATGGCTTCGCGACGGACTTGGCATCATCAAGAGTGCGAATGAAATAGAAGCGCTTGCGCGCAGCGTTGCGCATAGCGACGGCGTCTATATGGTTCCCGCATTTGCCGGCCTGGGTGCGCCGCACTGGAATGCACGCGCACGCGGCACGCTGTTCGGCGTGACACGTGGCACGACCTCCGGTCACATTGCGCGCGCGGCACTCGAAAGCATCGCCTTTCAATCGATCGATGTACTGAAAGCCATGGAAGCCGATTCCGGTATCCGCATCGGCGAATTGCGCGTGGATGGCGGTGCGGTCGCCAACAACCTCCTGATGCAATTCCAGGCGGACATGCTGGGCGTGGATGTAGTGCGCCCGCAGATCAGCGAGACCACTGCGCTGGGCGCGGCCTATCTGGCCGGGCTGGCAGTCGGTTACTGGAAAGACGTGAATGAACTGCAAAGCCAATGGAAGCTGGACCGTCGTTTCTCACCGGATATAGCGGCCGAGGACGTCAAGCGTCAGATGCACGGCTGGCAACGTGCAGTGAATGCCGCCAAGGCGTGGGCCGACGCCACCTGAGTCCCGGGCTCAGGCTCAGTCTCAGTCGCGTCATCCTGGCGTCCTTCCTGCAGCGCAGTTCATCTTCTTTGGAGTGTCTCCTCGTGTCAGCAACTATTGCAAAACCTACCGGCAGGCAATTCGTCGGCGAGCTCCTATCCGAGGCTATCGCCGTTCTCATCATCATTGCGTTTGGCGATTCGGTGGCGTGTATGTACGTGCTATACGATCCCAGCCCGTATGTGAACGCCTACTGGGGCGTCTGCATGTCGTGGGGCCTGGCCGTGACCCTCGCCATCTATGTCACCGGTTCCATCTCGGGCACCCATGCCAATCCTGCGGTGACGCTCGCGCTTGCGCTATTTCGCGGTTTCTCGTGGAAGAAAGTGTTGCCGTACTGGGCAGCGCAACTAATCGGCGGCATTCTCGGCGCCGTCATTGTCTACGCGCTGTTCGGCCCGGTGATCGACCATTACAACGCGATCCATCACCTGTCGCGTGCGGACGGCGGCGCAGCCGGCGTGTTCTTCACGCATCCGGGCCTGGCCATCACCCCCATGCACGCGTTCTCCGATGAAGTCATCCTGACAGCCTTTCTGTTGTTCGGCATTTTCGCGATCACCGAGCAGTTCAACGAAATGGCTCCCCAGGCCAACGCCGGTGCGCTCATGATCGGTTTCCTGGTGGCAATCCTTGGGTCGTCGATGGGGTACCTGGAAGCCTGGGCGATGAACCCGGCTCGCGATCTCGGCCCGCGCTTGTTTGCGTATTTCGCAGGCTGGGGTTCTTCGGCGCTGCCTTCGCCCGACAACTACTGGTGGATTCCCGTGGCCGCCCCGCTGCTAGGCGGCGTGATTGGCGGCGGTGCTTATCAGTTGCTGATCCACCCCTTCCTGCCGGCGCGCGTGCGCGCGTTGCAGGCGGACACGAGAGGCGAGGTTCGCGAACAAGGACAGCGCACTTAACAAACTAAAACTAAGCTAAAACCAAGCTAAAACAGCGGCACAGCGCCGGACATTGCTTCGTCCGGCGCTGTGCCGCGCTGTCGTTTTCACTGCTATTTCTATCAGTGGCCCCGGCATCTGCATCCGCGGCCACGGCCGATTCGCGGCCCCTCCCGCACAACCGTCCGAATTACTGACCGTTGTACACCGGGGCCACAGCGCTTCCGCTCATCGGCGCATGTGACGTCGACGCTCCATTCTCACCCACTCCGCCGTACCCGCTGGAAGCCGTGTCGCTGGAATGCACGCGTGCTTCCGCAGCCTGAATGTCGGCCGGATAGTAAGCGCCCTCTGAGCTTGGGCGCCATCCGGCACTTTCCAGCTGGACGAGATCCGCGCGTACTTCGGCACGCGTGACAGGGGCGTTCGAGGTTTGGGCGAACGACATGGCGGGAGCAGCCAGAGCAAGCGCAAGCGTTGTGCAGATCAGTGCTTTCATGATGAGTCGCCTCTTTGAAAAAGTGGCTTCACTCTTCATGAATGAAGCCCATCCTCGTCGTCCCGGAAGCGGGGAGGAGTGGACTTTATTTTGCGCGACAGGGCCTGACTCGAAGCTGACGCTCAGATGACAAGATTGCCATGTTGCGCTTACCCGCCTTCTGCCTTCTGCCTTCCGCCCCCGAAGATAACGGCTTTGTAACGTTTCGGTCAGTAGAGGGTAACGACCAAAACGCCACACTTGGCGCACGTCACGAAGTCTCCGCTTTTCAAGCGCAGCTTATCTTCCGGGAATTGTCATGTGGATTGTCAGACTGGCCNTGAGCAGGCCTTACACCTTTATCGTTCTAGCGATCCTGCTGTTCATAATGGGACCGCTTGCCATCATGCGTACCCCTACGGATATTTTCCCGAATATCAATATCCCGGTGGTGAGCATTGTCTGGTCGTTCAACGGCTTCTCCGCGCAAGACATGGCGCAGCGAATCACGTCGAACTACGAACGCGCGCTCACTTCTGACGTCGAAAATATCGAGCATATTGAATCGCAGTCGCTGAACGGCGTCTCGGTCATCAAGATCTTCTTTCACCCCGGCGCCGATATCAACCGCGCTATCGCAGAAGCGGGTTCGAACGCCGAATCCCTTCTTCGTATCCTGCCCCCGGGCACCTTGCCGCCGAACATCATTACGTATAACGCATCGACCGTGCCTATCCTGCAACTCGGCCTGTCGAGCAACACGTTGCCGGAGCAAACGCTCTATGACCTTGGCAACAGCTTTATCCGTACGCAGCTTGCTACCGTGCAGGGTGCTGCCGTACCGCTGCCCTTTGGCGGCAAGATCCGCCAGATCATGGTCGACATCGATCCGCGTTCAATGCAGGCAAAGGGCTTGTCGCCCAGTGACGTGGTCAATGCCGTCAATGTGCAGAACCTGATCCTGCCGGGCGGCACGGCCAAGATCGGCTCGCGTGAATACAACGTGCAGATGAACGGCAGCACCGAGAGCGTCGCGGCGCTCAACAACCTGCCGATCAAGACTGTCAAAGGCGGCGTGGTTTATGTACGCGACGTCGCGCAGGTGCGCGACGGTTATGCCCCGCAGACCAACATCGTGCGCAGCGAAGGCAAGCGCGCCGCCCTGCTCACGGTGGAGAAGACCGGTAGCACGTCGACGCTGACGATCATCAGTCAAATCAAGGCCATGCTGCCGAAGATTTCCGCCGGCTTGCCCCAGGCCCTGCACATCACGCCGCTTGCCGACCAGTCGGTATTCGTGAAGTCCGCCGTGACGGGTGTCGTCCGGGAAGCGCTGATCGCCGCATGCCTTACCGCGCTGATGATCCTGCTGTTCCTCGGCAGTTGGCGCGCGACCCTGATCATTGCTGTCACCATTCCGCTTTCGGCGCTGACCTCGCTGATCGCGCTCTCGGCGCTCGGGGAAACCATCAACATCATGACCCTCGGCGGCCTGGCGCTGGCGGTCGGGATCCTGGTGGACGACGCGACCGTGGCTATCGAAAACATCACGCACCATCTGGAGAACGGCGCGCCACTGCATGACGCAATTCTCAACGGATCGGGTGAGATCGCGGTGCCGACCTTCGTTTCAACGCTCTCGATCTGCATTGTGTTCGTGCCGATGTTCCTGCTCTCAGGCGTGGCCCGTTATCTGTTTGTGCCGCTGGCTGAAGCTGTTGTGTTCGCAATGTGCGCGTCGTACTTCTTCTCGCGCACGCTGATCCCGACGCTCGCGATGTATCTGATGAAGGCACCTTCGAAGGACGGCCAGCCGCCACGGGGACCGTTCGCATTCCTGAAACGATTCCAGATGGCGTTCGAACATCGCTTCGAACAGCTGCGCCACGGCTACAAGGGCACGCTCAGCCGCGCAATCGAGAATCGCCGCCGGTTCCTGCTGGTCTTCATGCTGCTTTGCGTGGGTTCGCTCGCGCTCGTGCCCTTCACAGGCCGCGATTTCTTCCCGTCCGTGGATACCGGTGAAATCCGCCTGCATATGCGTGCACCGACCGGCACCCGGATCGAGCAGACGGCGCGTATCGCAGACGAAGTCGAAGCGAAGATCCTCACCGTCATTCCTAAGTCGGAAGAGGCCGCGTTGCTCGACAACATCGGCGTTCCGGTGAGCGGCATCAACCTGACCTATGACTCGTCGGCGCCGGTTGGAACAGCGGACGCCGACATCATGATCACGCTGAAGGCAGGACATGCACCGACCGCAGACTACGTCGCCAAGCTGCGCAATGTACTGACCGCCTCGTTCCCTGGCACCACCTTCGCGTTCCTGCCGGCGGATATCGTCAGCCAGATCCTGAACTTCGGCCTTCCCGCGCCGATCGACATCCAGATCGTCGGCAACAAGCTCGNCCAGAACCGCGTTGTTGCGAACAATCTGCTGGCGAAACTGAGNTCCGTGCGCGGCCTCGTCGATGCCCGTATCCAGCAGCCGGGAGACGAACCCGCGATCAACGTGAACGTCGATCGCACCAAGGCGATCCAGGCCGGCCTGACGCAAAAGGACGTTGCTCAGAACCTGCTTATCGCACTGTCGGGCAGTTCGCAGACCACGCCGAACTTCTGGCTCGATCCAAAGAACGGCGTGAGCTATCCGTTGATGACCGAAGTGCCGCAATACGATATTCATTCTCTGCAGACGCTCGCGAACGTACCGCTGACGCAAGCCGCTGGCTCGACCGCGCCGCAAAACCTGCTGGGCTCGCTCGGCACGATGTCGCGCGGCACGCAGCAAGCCGTGGTCTCGCACTACAACGTGCAACCCGTGCTCGACATCTTCGCCTCGGCGCAAGGACGCGACCTCGGCGGCGTGGCCTCCGACGTGACCACGCTCGTGGATCAGGCGCGGGCACAGTTGCCCCCTGGCTCTTCGATCGTCCTGCGCGGCCAGGTGCAGTCAATGAACGAATCGTTCAGTGGCTTGGGGATGGGACTCGTATTCGCCATCGTGCTGGTGTACCTCCTGATGGTCGTGAACTTCCAGTCGTGGATCGACCCGCTCATCATCATCAGCGGCTTGCCTGCTTCGCTTGCGGGTATCGCATGGATGCTCTTTGCCACGCACACCACGCTCAGCGTTCCCGCGCTGACCGGAACGATCTTGTGTATCGGCGTTGCGACGGCCAACAGCATTCTCGTCATCAACACGGCGCGCGAGATGTTGCAGGGCGGCGCGGCGCCGCTGACCGCTGCGCTCGATGCCGGCTTCAGCCGTTTCCGTCCCGTCCTGATGACCGCGCTCGCGATGCTTATTGGCATGTTGCCCATGGCGCTTGGTCTCGGTGACGGCGGCGAACAGAATGCACCGCTCGGCCGTGCAGTGATCGGCGGCCTGGGGATTGGCACGGTTTCCACCCTTCTTTTCGTCCCGGTCGTTTTCGGCATGGTCCACGCGTGGATCGAAAAGCGCCGCTTGAAAAAAGCAGCGGCGCAAGCCACTCCGGCCATCCAGTGACTGCCTTTAAAAGAGCTTAGAAAATGGACCATCACAACGACCTGCATGAACCACGGACCTCGGCTGACGAGACCGCCAAGCCTGTCGCGCGGCGACGCTTCGCGGTGCCGCTGGCATTCGGCGCCATCGCTGCCGCGCTGCTTGTCATCGGCATTGTTCCGAGGCTGCACGCAAGCACTGCGCTGACCTCGCAAGCCGCTGCGCAAAACGCGCTGAGCGTCTCCGTCATCAAGCCGCACAACGCCCCTGCGACCCAGGAGCTTCTGCTGCCCGGCGCCGTGACGGCCTACGCCGATGCTTCGATCTACGCCCGCACGAGCGGCTATATCCAGCACTGGAATGCCGATATCGGCACCCGGGTAAAGGCCGGGCAAACACTGGCCATCATTCAGACACCGGAACTCGATGCGCAGCTTCATCAGGCTCGCGCCGACGAAGCGACGGCACAGGCCAATTCCGAATACGCCAAAGTCACCGCGCAACGCTGGCAGGACATGCTGAAGACGCAGTCGGTCGCGCAACAGGACACGGACACCAAGGTCAGCGACATGCAGGCAAAACGCGCCATGCTGCAGTCCGCTCAGGCCAATGTGCAACGCCTGTCCGAGCTTGTTTCGTACGAGAACGTGACGGCACCCTTCGACGGCGTGATCACGGTACGCAACGTGAATGTGGGTTCATTGGTCACGGCAGGCAGTTCACCGGGCCTGGCTGCGCAGCCCGGTGAACTCTTTCACATCGAGCAGACGGATACGTTACGGGTATTCGTCGACGTGCCGCAAAACGATGCGCCCTACGTCACGCCGGACACCGCGGTTTATCTGAGCGTGCAGCAATATCCAGGCAGGCATTTCGCCGGCAAGGTCGCGCGCAGTGCGGGCGCGATCGATCCAGTGAGCCGCACGTTGCACGTGGAAGTCGATGTCGACAACCGCGACGGCGCGCTGATGCCCGGCGCCTACGCGCAGGTGCATCTGGCCTTGCAGAACACCCACCCGGCGCTCGACTTGCCGGTTAGCGCACTGCTCTTCCGGCCCAATGGCGTGACGGTCGCGGTTGTCGACAATACCGGCAAGACCGCGCTGAAGGACGTGACCATCGGACGGGATTTCGGCACCCACGTGGAAGTCACGACCGGGCTCACCGTCAACGATCGCGTGATCGACAACCCGGGCGACGCTATCAGCCCCGGCGAGCCGGTGCAGATCGCTTCGTCCGCTTCGTGAGGATCGCGACCATGTTCATGTCACCCGCTTCCTTCACCCGCAAGACACTGGTCGCCTGCGTGAGCGCAGCGCTCGCTGCTTGCTCGACCATGCCGGCCTACCAGAAACCGGACGTCGCCATTCCGGCGCACTACGCCGGTGCCGCCGGATGGGCGCCCGCCGCGCCCGCCGACACGCAACCGCGTGGCCCATGGTGGACCGTCTTTGGCGAGCCGGAACTGAACCAGCTTGAAAGCCGTATCGATGTGTCGAACCAGACCGTGAAGAAAGCAGTCTCGCAGTTGCAACTGGCGCGCTCGCTCGTCGACTATCAGCGCGCTGGTTTCTTCCCGACCGTGACGGCCGGCGCGTCGCAAACCCGGTTCCGTACATCGCAGAATCTGAAGAGCCGGGCGCTTGCGGGACAGACCATACCCGACTATTCGGCCGGCTTGAACGCTTCGTGGGAACCCGACCTCTTTGGCCGCGTGAAGGACGCCACAGTCAACGCGCAAGCGAATGCCCAGGCAAGCGAGGCCGACCTTGAAGCGGTGCGTCTTTCGATGACGAGCGACCTGGCCGTCGATTACTTCGACCTGCGTTCACTCGATATCCAGAAGAAACTTCTCGACGACACCGTAAAAGCCTATGCCGACGCATTGCGGATCCTGACCGACCAGCTCAAGAACGGCGCAATCGATGCCTCCGCCGTGGCACAAGCCGAGACCCAGCTGGAAAGCACGCAGACACAGGATACGGATATCGATGTCCAGCGCGCGCAGCTGCAGCACGCGATCGCCACGTTGATCGGGGAACCGGCATCGACCTTTTCGATCCCGTCCAAGGTGGAATCGTTCGCAGTGCCGGCCATTCCGGAGAGCCTGCCCTCGCAGCTTCTCGAAAGACGCCCCGACATTGCCGCCGCCGAACGGCGCGTGTTCGCCGCCAACGCGCAGATTGGCGAGGCCCATGCAGCGTTCTTTCCTGATCTCATGCTGTCCGCAAGTGCCGGCCTCGAAAGCACGTTTTTTGCGCCCTGGCTGACCGCATCGAGCCTCTTCTGGTCGATCGGTCCGCAACTGGTGGGTACACTCTTTGACGGCGGCCGGCGCGATGCCACGCTGAAGGGCGCCAATGCGCAATACGACGGCTCGGTCGCCGACTACCGGCAGACCGTGCTCGTGGCCTTCCAGCAGGTCGAGGACAATCTGTCGGCACTGCACTCGCTGGAGAGCGAAGCGGCGAGCCAGCAGCGCGCGACAGCGGCGGCCGGGCTTGCGTTGAAACTCACGACCAACCGGTTTCAGGCGGGTGCGGTGAGTTATCTCGACGTAGTGACTGCCCAGACCATCGCGTTGACAAACGAGCGCACTGCGGACCAGATCGATGCACGCCGGCTTGATGCAAGCGTGTTGTTATTGAAGGCGCTGGGCGGCGGTTGGCAAGGGCTCACCTCCGCGCAAACGTCAGAATGAACCGCGTGCCGCCCGCGTCGCTTTCGGCGTGGACGGTGCCGCCATGCAGCTCCATGATGGTTCGCACGATGGCGAGTCCCAGGCCGGTCGATCCGCTCGAAGGCGCGCCGCTGGTGCGCGACGGATCGATACGATAGAACCGGTCGAAGATGCGTTCGAGCAGCACTGCGTCGATGGGGGTTCCCTGGTTCGCAACGGTAACCCGCAGACCACCGGCGCTCTCGGTCACCTGCAAAGTGATCTCGCCGTCGCGCGGCGTGTAACGGACGGCATTTGCGAGCAGATTGCTGACCGCACGACGGAACAGTTCGACGTCGGCTTTCAGCCGCCCGTTGCCGATCACACGGATGTGCACGCCCGCGTCCTCGGCAATGCCTTCGAAGTACTCTGCAATCCTTTGCAATTCCGCTTCCACGTCGAACTCACGCGTATTCCTGGCGAATTGCGGATGCTCGGCACGGGCGAGGAACAGCACATTTTCGATCATGCGCGACAGGCGGTCGCACTCTTCCAGATTCGACGCCAGCAGCGCCTGATATTCCTCGCTCGAACGCGGTCGCGCGAGCGCCACTTCGGTCGCACCACGCATGTTGCCGAGCGGCGTACGCATGTCGTGCGCAAGGTCGGCAGTGTACTGAGAGAGCCGCTGGAAGCCGCGATCAAGACCCCCAAGCATCGTATTCAGCGCCGTGACCAGCGAGCCCAATTCCTGGGGAACGTTGTCGGCTTTGATGCGGGTGTTGAGCTTGTCGACCGTTACATTGCCGGCGCTTCTCGCGATATCGCGCAACGGTTTGAGCGACTGGCGAACCAGCAGATAACTCATGAGGAATGCAATCAGCATGCCGGCAATTCCCGCCACGCGCAGGCGATCGCGATAATGGTCGAGTAACAACCACCGGTCGTGCATGTTGCGCGCCACGATGATCGTTACGACCGCGCCATCCTGAAGCTCGGCGTCCGCTGCAATGCTGCGTATCGGCAAACCGTCGGCGGAAACCGAATCCGCGATGAGCGCCTCCGTGATCTGTTGCGATGCCGCGGCACGCTTCGCCGGCGGTGCAACAGAGCCGGCCGTACTGGGGGTGTTATGTTCGAGCAGGAGGTGCCCGTCAGGGTCGACCACCTCCACCGACAACGCCCCGTTTCCCAGCACCTGGCTCGTCAGGCGTTCGCTGTAGACGCGAACGTCTGCGAGCGTGTCCAGTTCCTCTGCAAGGCGTCGCGTGTGACGCGCCGCGAGCACAATGTCCAGGTCATCCTGCGCTGTCACCTGGTGTTCGAGCGCAAAATAGACGAAGGCGCCGACTAGCGCAAAGACTGCGAGCGTCGTCCCAGCAAATGCAAAAGCCAGCGTGGCCGTCAAGGATCGGGCACGCATCAACCGGTCTCTTTCAGGTCGATGACATAACCCACGCCGCGCACCGTCTGGATCAGCTTCACGTCATAGTCGTCGTCGATCTTCGCGCGCAGCCGGCGAATCGCGACCTCGACCACGTTGGTATCGCTGTCGAAATTCATGTCCCAAACATAGGACGCGATCTGCGTGCGGCTCAGCACCTCGCCCTGCCTTCTTGCCAGTAGCTGTAGCAGGGCAAACTCGCGCGGCGTCAGGTCGACGCGCTTGCCGCCGCGCCGGACCTTGCGGCGGATGACGTCGATCTCCAGGTCGCCGACCACGATCAGGTCGCTCTCCCGCGGCGGGCCGCGCCGCGCGAGGGTACGCACGCGCGCCAGCAGTTCGACGAAAGCGAAAGGCTTGACGAGGTAGTCGTCACCGCCCAGTTCAAGCCCGCGCACCCGGTCACTGACGTCGTCCCGGGCGGTCAGGAACAGGACCGGCGTCGCCTTGCTGGTGCGCAAGGTCTTGAGCACCGTCCAGCCGTCCATGGTGGGTAACATGACGTCGAGCACGATCACGTCGTAGTCCTCTTCCTGCGCCTGGATCAGGCCTGTTGCGCCGTCGCTTGCGACGTCCACCGCGTAGCCTGACTCTTCAAGCCCTTTCTTGAGGTACAACCCTGCTTTCTGCTCGTCTTCGATGACCAGTATTTTCATGGCTCCGCCTGGATCTGAGGCTGATATGTGCTACTGGCAGTTTACGCCGAAGACGGCAACATGCGATTACAAATACGTTATCTTGGATCGGCGCCGGGAAGCGCCCAGCCTGGCCGTGGAGCCGGGCGACGCATGCGTGATGGGGAATGCGGCCAAGCGATCGAGCTCGCCGATGAAGGGATACGCCGGCGTCAGCGTTTGTATTTATCGCTTGCCGACCGGGTGTCCGCATCCTGCTCTTGCGATTGGCGCCGGGAATGCTTTAGCGCGTCGAATATTCCCCAGATGGCAATCGCTAGTCCAGTTCCGAACCCGCAAACCAACAACACATAAGTACTCATCTGCGACCTTTGAATGAAGTGGAGCGACACCTGATAATGCGAACACGCCCGCCAGGCTCATGGGTACACAAGACGTCGCTGCCCCGGATACTACCGATGCATTCTTTCAAAAACCCGTGCCCCTCGCCACGCGCGGCGGCGGACCGTGATGCAGCGTCAGTCAGGTACGGGCACGGTGTCGAGCGCGGCCCAGCTAACGCTCGAAACGCCCTTGTCCATGCTTAGCCGGCTCGCGACAGCCTCGACCTTCGATTGATATTTCGGATGCGTTTCGAGCGTCGCGATCACTTCAACCCGATGCGAATCGTCGTCCAGGTCCCTGCTGCTAAGCCCTTGAAACGATAGCGGCGCCGACACCATCGAGTTGGTGATGACAGCACGGATATCCACTTCGTCTTCCGCGCGACAGACGACCTTCAGCACATAACTGCGCACAAGATCCGCGGAAGCCACCGGCGCCGTATTGATTGCACGGCCTACTTCACGCAACACAGTATTGGTGAACAGGATCACCGCGGTTCCCGCAATGGCGGGCCCATAGTGGGATGATCCGCAAAGCACGCCGACGGCAGCGGAGCACCACAAGGTGGCCGCCGTATTGATACCCTGGATAGCGCCTTGCTCGCGCATGATGACGCCACCACCCAGGAAGCCCACGCCGGACACCACGTACGCCGCGATCTGCGTCACGGTCGTTGTTCCGTTTCCGGTCAAGGCGCCAAGAATCACAAACAGGCAAGCGCCGCTGGTCACCAGTGTGATGGTGCGCAGGCCAGCCGTTCGCTGCCGCATCTGTCTCTCAAGACCGATGGCGACACCGCACGACAAAGCGGCTAACAGAGGAAGAACGTAGTTGAACACCATAAAGCGATTCTTTGAATTGTATTGTTCGCATGCATTGTCTGACGAAGACCGCTTAAGCGCGCTCGACGCGCGTTTAACGACCGCACCGGCGCACAGCCGGTGCGCGTCACCGTATTGTTTGCGCGTGACAGTCAAATGACAGCAGGCAAACTACTCTATCAGACAGGTGCTGGCAGCATGGCTCAAGCGTGAGCCATGCCGAAGAAACCGCACGCCCGGAAGCCCCAAGCGCGGTTCAGGCAAAGAAGACCATCTGAACAACCTTGACCACGACCAGACCGACGGCGACGACAAGATAACCTCGAAGCACGCCCATCCAGATTCGCTTGGTCAAGCTGAGGTTCGGCGGAGGCAAGGTATCGAGCGGTGGCATGCGCCATGACTCCCGGCTGTGCTTTGAATGAGCCGAAGCTGCAAGACCGGACTCGGCGCTCGCCCCGTCGCGCCGACGCTCGCGGAGCATCAGCGTGATTGCGTAGCCGACCAATGCCAGCGCGGTTCCACCGCCGAGCGTTTCGAGGATCGCTGCACCGCTTATGTCCGGGTACATCACCGAGGCTGTCAGGATGATCGAGAGCATTACCAGCACCCAGACAACGGCGCCGGTAAAAACGTTCAAGCGCTTCGAGTTGACCCATGGGCCCAGCACCGCTTTGTCGTTGCAGAGCAGCAAAAGGAAAACGGTCGCGCTCGGCAGCAAGACGCCGGCAAGCGTCTGCACTGCTTCGGTCAGCAACCCCAGCGGGCTTCCCGGAATCAACACCAGCGTAGCCGCAGCCACCACGATGCCAAAGTAGACGAGATAAAAACCTTTGGCATCGGACACGCCCCGATGCAGCGAGTGACGAATCTTGAAGACGTCGCCAATCGCATACGCAGTCGACAGCGACACCGCAGCAGCGCCGATGATGCAGGCGTCGAGCAATGCAATGGCGAACAGCGTGGCGGCGGTATGCCCGGCGTATTTGCTCAATCCATTGATCACACCGCCTGCGTCAGTGAAGTTGCCGAACTCGGGCTTGCCTGCGTAAAGCGCTGCACAGAACGACATCATCGCCACGCCACCGATCATCACAAAGACAATCCCGATCCACAAGTCCGCTTTTTCGTACTTCATGAAACGAGGCGTGATGCGCTTGTCGATCACATAGCTTTGCTGGAAGAACAATTGCCAGGGCGCCACCGTCGTACCGACAATACCGATGACCAGTAGCATCACGTCGCTGAGCTTCGAGTGCGCAGGCCAGTTCGGGATCAGGAAATCGCGCGATATTTGTGCGACCGGCGGATGAATCGACACCAGTACCGGCACCAGCAAAAGACTCAGCAAACACAGCACGACCGCAAAACGTTCAAAGCGCCGGAAGCTGCCGGTACTCACCGCTGCCATGGTCAATGCGGCGGCAATGCCGACCCCGACAATCTTCGAAATGCCGAAGAAGTCGAGGACAAACGTGATCCCGATGAACTCCGTGACAATGGTCAGCGAATTGAGAATAAACAGATCGATGACGCTGAACGCACCCCAGAACTTGCCGAAACGCTCGAAGATCAGACGGGCATGACCCACTCCGGTCACCGCGCCCAGGCGCAGCACCATCTCCTGATTCACGAAGAGCACGGGGACCAGCAGCAGCAGGGTCCATAACAACGTCGTGCCGTAGTTCTGCCCTGCCTGCGTGTAGGTCCCGAAGGCGCCCGCGTCGTTGTCGCCGACCATCACGATCAAGCCGGGACCGAGAATCGCCAGCAGCGTGCGCAGGCGTGCCCACCAGTTGGTACGGGGCGCCGTGTCGTGATGCGCGATGGTACCGAGAGCACCTTTGATGTCGCCAAGATGGGCGTCATCCAAGACTGCGCTGCGGGGCGGTAGAACGTTTGTTGGAGTGGACATGATGCTCCCCGGAAGCGATGGAATAATTGAGTGCTAAGGGCGCGCCGGCTGCAAACGCATGCGTATGCAGCGAAACACGCTGCTAAGTAATTAGATTTGCAATAGCGCGCCAGAGCACCGCTAGCCGATGCGGGCGGGCAGAGCCGGGCGGGAGTGCGGCGACGTAGTGGCGCGCTTCCTGAACATGCGGAGATGACGAGACGAGCAGACCGAAGTACATGGTATTTCTCCAGGCGATTGGCTTATTCGCTTCACGGAAAGCCAGCAGCACGGAGTCCGATCGCGCCTTGCGCGCGTCGAAGCAGGTCTACTCGCTGTCCTTAAGCAAGGTGAGGGTCATGGGGCTTAAGGGGTAACTGTCACTGTCCGTCATAACGGCTCCTTTTCATGCTTCGTACGCGCTTGGTATGCACGTGTTGATCCACGCCGCGCCGGTTCCTCAATGCGGAACGCGGTGCGAGCAAAGACAGCCGCGAGTGTTGGCTCACGGCGAGGCGCCGTTCAGACGCAAGCAAACGCTGCGGCCGATTGGCGCAAATATGGGGTGCACGGGAAAAGTACTAAGGCGCGCACCGTCTGCCTGCTGGCAAGACGGCGGCTGGAGAATTCGAGCGCGGAGTCCTGCCGGTCAGGCAGCTAAACAATCCAGAGGTCGACGACTACAAGTGTCCAAGGCATTAGCCCATTTGTGACAATGATTGAATTTTAGGCAACCGCGAAATGACAAGTCAACAGTATTCGTTAAGCGAAGCAGAAATAAGTGGGGAGTTGTTGTAAGGCTCGTTCGCATGGCTCGTTATCAAGGCGCCTCAGGTCAGGTCCATGCGCCGGACGGCTAGAAACATGAAAGCTTAAAGAAAGATTATTACCGGCCGAGCATAGAGGAATGGCCGCTATCCTTATCAAGCGCAGTTGCCATCAGGCAATGTCCCGAGCGAGCCTTCCAAGACGCTGAAATGCATCATCTAACGCTTGATCAAACGACTGCGGACAACTTAAGCGAATGAATGAAGCGAAGAAGCGCTACCGGACGCTCTCACGCACGGTCTCCGAAACACCTCACTCGTCTTCCCAATAGCTCAACGATTCCTCAAGCCGCCCCACCGTCCTGAAACCGCCCTCGCCGTCCACCATCACCGCGTACTTGCCGGAATCGGGATACATGCAAACTTCCGGCGACTCCTGCGTGCTCACCGCGAGATATCGCAATTCCACGTCGCCGGTATTGATGATCTGATGCGCCGTTTCCGGGCCGCCTGCCGGACACGCGACCACGTCGCCGGCGCGGAGTGCGTGACGGTCATCGCCAAGGCGTATCTCCCCTTGCCCGGCTACCACGAAGAACATCTCTTCGTTGACGCGATGGCTATGAAAAGGAAAGGCACGCTTGCCCGGTGCTAGCGCGATCAGGTTATAGCCGAGCTTCGACGCACCGAGTTGTCGTCCAAGCATGCCGATGCGCGGCGCGAAACGTTCCGCCGCGGCGCCGGACGGAGCATGCTCGGCTGGTAACGAATGCAATTCAACTTCGTCCAGATTGATGACGGAACGGTGCATGGTGACCTCTGGTAGATTGGGAAACTTCCATCCAACAACGTGTATCCGGACCGGGCACGCCTCGCTTAAACATCCTTCCATTGGCGATAGGTCGCGGCCTGTCCGCAATACACGCCTTCGCGATTGATCAGGTTCCAGACCGTTACGTTCTCGATCCAGAAGCGTCTTCCCGACTTCGCTATGCGAAGGCCGCGGTAACCGCTTGCGTAACCTTTGGTTCGTACCGATTCAAGCAAGCCATCACGCTCTTCGCGGTTAGGATGTTCTGCCGACAATCGGGAACGCAGCGCCGTCATTTCGGCCCACGTATATTCAAAACATTGCTGTGCGGCCCGGTTTGCGTAGACAAACCGCGGGTCCGCGTCGGTGTTGTGCGCGACTACGCAGAACGGCGCATCCTCGTATAACCATCGGGCGGCGTCGGCCTGCAAGGCGTCATCATCTAGCAAGGGCGTACCGACCACCCGAAGGTGGCTGTCCGTCAGCAGAGCGCAAAAGTCAGGGTCGAGGGCAAGTGACATCGTCATAGGGTTGAGTCTTGAAAGATGAGGTAACGTTCCGATTCAAGCGGTGAATGTTACCGTGCCACGGCCTCAAGGGCATGCCGGCATCCGCGGCAGCGGCGCTCTGGTCGATCTCGGCGAATAGCGTCACGCCGTGCGCGGCCAACGCCGCCTTGAGCCGGGAAACGGTCGCCTCGAAGTCATGGCTGCTCTGCAACGTGACGACCATGGAAGGGAATTCTGCAGAGGTGTCGGTGCGTGCGGTCATTGTGTGCGCCATCCAGTAAACAGTGGGGTCATCGTTCAACGCCGGAAAATCGCTTCATGGTGCGCCAGGCTTAGCCGGTAGTGGAAGCACGACACCACGGCAATCACTGAAAATTCTTCAATTCAATGTCCGGATAGAACTGTTCAATCGCCTGTGCAAACGTGGCTCGTGAAAACTGTCCCAAGTGGGCCGATAGCAGGCGGCCTTGTGCGTCATAGAAAAGCGTCGTGGGATAGGCCGTAGCCGAAACGGCTCTCGCGACGGCAAGATTTGGGTCAAGCAACGCGTTCTTGATGTGAAGATCATGCGAGGTCAGATAGCTGCTTACTACATCGCGTGTCTCGCCCTGGTTTACGAACACGATATGAAGACCCGGCGTCTCCGCCTGAGCCTCTGCGAGAATGGGCATTTCTGCCTGACACGGAGGGCACCACGTCGCCCACAGGTTCACCACGGTTGGCCTGCCGTCGCCTTTGGTCAAGGACTGGCGAGCGCCATCGATATTGATCAGCGAGACAACCGGTACATTCGCCGGCTGCCTCGATAAATTTATGAACGAGGTTACCGAGGTCCAGACCACCGCTCCGGCCACGACGGCAGCTAACAACGGCACGCGCATGGTACGGCGGCGCAAGAGAAACCATCCGACCACACATCCTCCGGCTATCAGACCGGCGATCAGGTCGAATCCCTGATCCCGGAAATCAAGCATCTTCACAAGACTGCCTTTATAGGCTGGCAGGTAGCGCAGGACGAACGACAGCCGAGCCACCACCAGCCCGGTGAACACACTGCTGAAGATCGCTCCATCCACGTTCGCGCGGTTCTTGCGAAAGAGCCATCCGGCAAACAAGGAAACCACCACGATGATAAAGAAAATCAACGGAGGCAGGGGTAGCGAAAAAGGACCGACGTTCATCTGATGCTGCCTGGTATTTGAAGAGTGGATTGAGTGGATGCAAGCGGCGGCGCCGGATAATTATCCGGTGCCCCCTACTCTCGAAGCCGTCAGGTTCTCGCCTGGACCTGACTAAGCGAGCTCTGGCCAGGGCTGTAGTCTAAAGGGGATTGTGGCACGGCGAAGCGCGAGACCGTGTCTTTGGCATGACCGTACGCCATCTGTTTGCGCGTAATTTCTCGACCGTGTCTGAAACCACGCCTCAGCATGCAATCTGGTTCGCGCTAGAAGGTCCGGTCACAACGGTCGTGGATTCGTCAGGTTATTCCGTGATATTTATTCACTGGAGCGATACGATCATGCGTATTCGCGATCTTGTTGATACGTCCACGCTTCCCGTACCCTGCCACGGCATAACGCCTTCGTAGGGACTGTTTCTCGCGTCATCTCAATACCGTCGTCGAACCTGAAGATAGACTCTCAATTATTTAATAAGCACGACACAATAATGAAACAATTTATCTCAACTGGTTTTATGCGGCCTGGAAAAACATCGGTTCAGCAAATCAGGTTCGCGCGAAACCGAGCGGATAACGCTCGAGTTCATAGATATGGACGTGGCAATCGCATGCATCGTCAGGCATGTTCGGGGACGTGTCAGTCACGGCCGCTCTCCTTGCAAAGCACCAGAAAAGCCCGGCAAACGCGTGAGTCGCGCGGCATGATCGGCGTTGACTGCATGCTCAGGCACGACACCGTCAAGCAGCGAACGCACCTGACTTACCGTGTCCATGGCCTGATGTTCACTAGCGGGCGGCGTGAGGCCGCCGACATGAGGGCTCGCGATGACCTTCGGGTGAGCGGCCACCGCCGGACTCGGCATCTGGTCGGCAGCGCGCCCCACATCCACCGCTGCGCCGGCGATCACGCCGGCATCGAGCGCATGAAGCAGCGCGTTATCGTCGACGAGTTCGCCTCGCGATGCATTGATGAAAAACGCCTCCGGACGCATGCGCGAGAACGCCGCGCTATTGAACAGATCCGTGGTCTCAGGCGTGGCCGGCGCGAGGCAGACGATGTAATCGCCGCGAGTTAGGACATCGTCGAATGAAGCCTGCTCGATGCCCGGCTGCGTAATCGTGACCAGTGGATCGTTCACCACCACGCGCATGCCGAAGGCCACGCCGAGTTCACCCAGCCGCTGGCCGATAAACCCATAACCGACAACGCCAAGCACCGAGCCGCGCAATTCGCGTCCCATCGCAATGACAGGCGCGCGTTGCTGCCAGTACGCCGCAGCAGCCGCACTGATGCCGCGGCTCAGGTCGATCATCACGCCCACGATCCACTCCGCCACCGACGTGTCGAAACCCGGCGTCGCGCGTGTCACGAGCACGCCGTGGCGGCTAGCGGCATCGACGTCGATATTACGGATATCGACCGCCACGCGGCAGAACGCGATCAGCTCCGGCAACTGCTCGAAGAGCGTGGCGGGCGCCGCTGCATCGCGGCTCGCCACGACGATATCGTGGCCCTGCGCCTCGTGGATAAGTTCATCCAGCGACAACGGCCGGCCAAGCGAATTGAGCTTCACCTCGCCCAGCGCGCGCAGTTGCGCCAACGCCCGTTCACCGTAGTAGTTCTTGAGCGCATCGGGCGAGTGGGTCAAATAGATCTTCGTCATTTCGGTGATGCCGCCTTTCTAGCGCGGGCCGGTTTGGCGACCGACTGACGCGCGATTAACGTAGGTTGAAAAAGAAAATCGGCGGCGGGCGACGACGCGGCGCTTGCATTTCCTTGTTCCGTCTAGTTTTTCGGTTTAGTAGAACGTTTTACTAAATCGTTTTACGGATGATAAGGAGATTCACACGGCGCTTCAATATCCGAGGGTTAACCCGGTTTATCGGGGGAATACCCCGGCTAATGGATAACGGCTAGCGCGTCGCTTAGCGGGCTTAAGGCATGCACGAACACTGTGCATTCGCGGCTTAAGTGCGGTGCACTAAAGCCCAAACCTGAGCACACATTTCTGCCAAGTCGTCGCAGTCAGGGGCGCGAGCGCATGGCACGCTAATCGCTTAAGAGAAATTGCAAGGAGCCGGTGCAGCATCCGGTCAAAGCACACAATCTGGAAATGGATGACTAGGGTTCCGGCCTGCCTGGCGTTAGCCGAGCAGGTGCTGGTCCGAGAGTTGTCGACCTCAGGCGAGGTTACACGGCGGGATAAAAGCCCGGGAGAGAACGCGATGTTCGCGCTGCTCCTGGCCGTCCGCTAACCGTCCCCTCGAGGTCAACCTCATGCGTAAGCTTGTTCGCTTTTTCGGCATTGCCGCCGTCTCTCTCGTCGCCCTCGCCTCCACCCCTTCGTTCGCTGCAGGCCGTACGGACTTCAAGGTCTGCTGGACCATCTATGCAGGCTGGATGCCTTGGGGCGAAGCCAAAACGCAAGGCATTGTCTCCAAGTGGGCCAAGAAATACGGCATCAACGTAGATGTCGTCCAGCTCAACGACTACGTCGAATCCATCAATCAATACACGGCCGGCAAGTTCGACGGCTGCGCCATGACCAACATGGACGCGCTGACCATTCCCGCGTCCGGCGGTGTTGATTCAACCGCATTGATTGTCAGCGATTATTCGAACGGCAACGACGGCGTGCTCATCAAGGGCAAGGGCAAGAAGCTCACGGACCTCAAGGGCCAACAGATCAATCTGGTCCAGTTCTCCGTCTCGCATTACCTGCTTGCACGCGCGCTTGAAAGCGCCCACATGAGCGAGCGCGACCTCAAGGTCGTGAACACCTCGGACGCCGATATCTCCGCTGCATTCGCCACGCCCACCGTACAACAGGCGGTGACCTGGAACCCGATGCTCGCCGACCTCAAGGCCCAGCCGAACGTCACCGAAGTCTTCGACTCCAGCAAGATTCCCGGCGAAATCATGGACATGATGGTCGTCAACACGAAGACGCTGCAGGAGAACCCCGCGCTCGGCAAGGCGCTCACCGGCGCATGGTTCGAGATGGTCGCGCTGATGCACGCAAACAGCGCCGGCAGCACGGAAGCGCTCACTGCAATGGCCAAGTCGTCAGGCACCGATCTCGCCGGCTTCAAAGGCCAGCTCTCTACCACCGCCCTCTTCTATACGCCGCAAGCCGCACTCGCTTTTGTCACAAGCCCGAACCTGCCGACCATCATGACGCGCGTTGCCAGGTTCTCGTTCGATCACGGCCTGCTCGGTCAGGGCGCACCGAGTGCGGACGCGGTCGGCATGGCGTTCGACAAGGGTGTCGTGGTCGGCAGCAAGAGCAACGTCAAGCTGCGCTTCGATCCGTCCTATGTCGCGATGGCGGCAGCGGGCAAGCTCTAAGCCGGCATCTTTAACAGGGCGCGCGTCATGCGACTCATCAATCGACATCCCAGCCGGAGCGGCGGCCTCATGCTGCTGTTGCTGCCGTTCATCGTGCTGGTGGCGATCTATTTCACCGGGTCGTCGCTGCGGCTAAAGGTCAATCCCGACGACAAGCTGCTGCCCAGCGCCACGCAAATGAGCGACGCCATCAAGCAGGTCGCGTTCACGGAGGACAAACGCACGGGCGAATATCTGCTATGGGACGACACGGTGTCCAGCCTCAGGCGGCTTGGCATCGGTCTCGTGGTCAGTGCCGCGATCGCGTTGGTCGCCGGCATTGCAACGGGTGCGATACCGCTGGTGGGTGCAACGTTGTCGCCGTTCATTACCGTGCTTTCCATGATCCCGCCGCTCGCGGTGCTGCCTATCTTGTTCATCGTGTTCGGGCTCGACGAGTTGTCGAAGGTCGTGCTGATCGTGATCGGCATTACGCCGATGATCATCCGCGACCTGCAGTCGCGCACGCGCGAGATTCCGGCGGAATTGTGGGTAAAGGCGCAGACCCTGGGTGCTACAAGCTGGACGCTGATCCTGCGTGTGATCCTGCCGCAATTGCTGCCGCGTCTTCTGGTTGCAATGAGGCTGTCGCTCTGCTCCGCGTGGCTCTTTTTGATCGCCGCTGAAGCCATTGCTTCCACCGACGGCCTCGGCTACCGCATCTTCCTGGTACGCCGCTATCTAGCAATGGATGTGATCCTCCCTTACGTCATGTGGATCACGCTGCTTGCATGGCTGATGGACGAAGCGCTAAGACGCCTGACGCAATGGATCTTCCCCTGGTACGGTGGAGGCGCACGATGATCGAAGTCCGCAACGTATGGAAGAAATACGGCGACCAGGTCGTGCTCGAACGGCTTAACCTGACCATTGCCGAAGGCGAATTTTGTTCAATGGTCGGTGCATCGGGTTGCGGCAAGTCCACGTTCCTGCGCCTGTTGCTTGGTCAGGAACAAGCGACCCGCGGCGAGATCCTGCTCGACGGCAAGCCATTGCCGTCTGAGCCGGATGAACATCGCGGCGTGGTGTTCCAGCGTTACTCGGTGTTCGAACATCTAAGCGTGGTTCGCAATGTGCTGCTAGGGCTGGAACTCCGCCAAGCGAAGTTCACCGGCCGGCTGTTCGGCGCGTGCCGCCGCGTGGCCCGCGACGAGGCGGTCGCGATGCTGGAACGGGTCGGCCTGGGCGCAGCGCTGGACAAGTATCCGCAGCAACTCTCAGGCGGCATGCAGCAGCGTCTCGCCATTGCGCAGGCGCTGGTCATGAAACCGCGCGTGCTGCTGCTCGACGAACCGTTCGGCGCACTCGACCCCGGTATTCGCCGGGACATGCACGAACTGCTGCTCGGCCTTTGGCGCGAATCGAACCTGACGATCTTCATGGTCACGCACGATCTGAAGGAAGGTTTCACGCTAGGGAGCCGCGTGCTCGTATTCGACAAAGTACGCGTCGACCCGCAAGCACCCGGTGCGTACGGCGCTCGTATCACCTACAACATTCCACTCGATCACAGCCGCGATTCAGCCTCGTCCATTCACATGGCGCAAGCCGCCGTGGAAGGTGCTGCGCGTGCCGATGTGATCCCGGCTTAAAGGAAACCGATGATGGATTTGCTACTAGAAGAAACCGTCCCTGGCGGCGGCCACGCATCGCTGATCGTCAAGCGCGGTCAGTCCTTGCGACTTGCGGACTTGCGTGGCGGCGCGAACGCGAGCCTCATGCTCTTCAACGCCACTGAAAAAAGCGAACGGCTGAATCTTCCCGATACGCTGAAGTGCCAGCACACTGCAAAGCTGACGGCCGGTCATTGCCTTTACTCCGACATGGGCCGTGTGCTCGCTGCCATTGTCGCGGACACCTGCGGCTGGCATGACGCAATAGGCGGTGTTTCGAACGCGGACGAAGTGAACGATAAATACGGCGTCGGCCGCTATCAGGAGCTACGTAACGCGTTTTATCGCAACGGCACGGACAACCTGCTGGTTGAACTCGGCAAGTGGGGACTCGGCATCTCCGACTTGCTGATGACGCTCAACCTCTTCAGCCGCGTGGATGTGACCAGCGAAGGCGCTTTGAATTTTGTCCCCGGCAATTCGAAGGCCGGCGACTACGTTGAGCTCTATGCCCCGATGAATACGCTCGTCGTGCTTACCGCGATCCAGCATCCGCTCGACCCGAATCCCGACTATGCACCCAAGCCGGTCAAGCTCGCGTTAAGTCAAGCCGATCGCCAGGTCGCGGAATTTTGCCGGACCTCGTGCGAAGAAAATATGCGCGGCTTCATCAACACCGATCGCTTCTTTCTCTAAGCGGACCCTGACACCATGACAACAACGCTTACCGTCAGCGACAAACTTCCCGAACATGCCGTCTTCCGCGAAACGCTTGCGGCCGGGGAACCCTGGCTTCACGAAGTGAAGACCGGTCAGACGCTGCGCATCCTGGATCTCGAAGGCAACCAGGCCGTGGATACGCTCTTCTATAGCCTCGCCGAGCCTCGCGAACGCTTCGACCCGCAGCGCACGCTGCGACGCCAGCGGAGCCTGTATCTCACCACCGGCACGGTGCTTTATTCAAACCTCGGCAATCCGATGCTCACCATCGTCGCCGATACCTGCGGCCGTCACGACACGCTCGGTGGCGCGTGCGCTCAAGAGAGCAACACCGTGCGCTACGCGCTGGAAAAGCGCTACATGCATAGCTGCCGCGACAACTATCTTCGAGCCTGCGCGCACGACGGACGATTATCGAAGCAGGACATTGGCGCGAATATCAACTTCTTCATGAACGTGCCGGTCACGGCCGAAGGCGGTCTCACCTTCGAAGACGGTATTTCGGCACCGGGCAAATACGTGGAACTGCGCGCGGAGATGGACGTGATCGTGCTGATCTCGAACTGCCCGCAACTGAACAACCCGTGCAACGCCTACAACCCGACGCCCGCGGAGTTGCTGATATGGAACTGAAGACGTGGCGCGACTGGCTTTATTTCGTGTTGCTCGTACGCTCGGGCCGCTGCTGCACTCGGACGCGAGAAGAACTAAAGCTCAAGTAAAAGCTTGCTCTAACGACGCGCCAGACGCGTTTTGCCACGGACGACCGCGGCATGCTTTTCCCCGTGGCGGGACGGCCCGCCCACGCACCCCCATCTCTCATGTTCGAGAAAGTCCTTATCGCCAATCGCGGCGCCATAGCGTGCCGTATCCTTCGAACCCTTCGCGCGCTCGACGTCGCGGGAGTGGCTGTCTATGCCGAAGCAGACCGCGCCAGTCTTCACGTGAGCGAGGCCACGATCGCGCATGGTCTGGGCGACGGCCCGGCGTCGGTCACGTATCTCGATGTCAGCAAGATCCTCGACATCGCGCGCCGTGAAAACGTCCAGGCGATTCATCCGGGTTACGGTTTTCTCTCGGAGAATGCGGAGTTCGGTGAAGCGTGCGAAGCAGCAGGCATCGCGTTCATCGGACCCACGCCGGCGCAACTGCGCGCCTTTGGTTTGAAGCACACTGCCCGTGCAATTGCAGCGGAACAGGGCGTGCCAATGCTCGAAGGCACGGGCCTTTTGAAAGACGTGAACGCCGCGTTGCAAGCCGCTGAAAAAATCGGCTACCCGGTGATGCTGAAAAGCACGGCGGGCGGCGGCGGGATCGGCATGCGCGTGTGCTGGAACGCGAACGAACTCAGTGCGCATTTCGATGTGGTGAAACGTCTCGGCCAGAACAACTTCAGCGACGCTGGCGTGTTCCTGGAGAAGTACATCGAGCGTGCACGGCATCTTGAAGTCCAGGTATTCGGCGACGGCCGCGGCAACGCGATTGCGCTCGGCGTACGCGACTGCTCGGTGCAACGGCGCAACCAGAAGGTGCTGGAGGAAACGCCCGCGCCGTGTTTGCCCGAAGGCACGTCTGGAGCGCTTTGCGAAGCCGCGATCAAGCTCGCCAAAGCGGTGAAGTACCGGTCGGCGGGCACCGTTGAATTCGTCTACGACAGCGCCGCGCAGCAGTTCTTTTTTCTCGAAGTCAACACGCGCCTGCAGGTCGAACATGGCGTGACCGAGCAGGTCTGGGGAGTGGACCTTGTGCGCTGGATGATTCAGCTGGCGGCAGGCACGCTCGCACCCCTGAGCGATCTGGCAGCGGCGTTAAGGCCTGGGGGTCATGCGATCCAGGCACGGCTTTATGCTGAAGATCCAGGCCGCGATTTCAAGCCGAGTCCGGGTCTGTTGACCGACGTGGCGTTTCCTCCCGCCGATGGCCGCGCGCTGCGCATCGATACCTGGATTGAAGCAGGTTGCGAGGTGCCTCCGTACTTCGATCCGATGCTCGCGAAAATTATCGCGTGGTCGCCCACGCGCGACGCAGCGCGCCGGGCACTCGCCGATGCTTTGCATAACACTCGCCTCTATGGTGTGGAGACGAACCGGGACTATCTGCGCCAGATCATCGACGACACCCCGTTCGCTTCCGGCGAGCCGTGGACGCGCTGCCTTGAAGGACTACGGTATCGCGCAAACACTGTGGAAATCGTAAGCGGCGGCACGCAGACAACCGTCCAGGATCATCCTGGGCGGCTTGGATATTGGGCGGTCGGCATTCCTCCTTCCGGCCCGATGGACGATCGCGCGCTGCGGCTCGGCAACCGGCTGCTAGGCAACAGCGATACCGCCGCCGCGCTCGAAATCACGATGAGCGGTCCGTCCTTGCGCTTCAACGCGGATGCAGTCGTCGCCGTCACGGGTGCAAGCTTGCCGGTGCTGCTCGACGATATAGAGCAACCGCTGCATACGACGCTGTTCGTTCCCGCCGGTTCGACGCTCGCGCTCGGCACGATTCGCGGAGAGGGCGCGCGCGCTTACTTGTGCGTGCGGGGTGGCTTCGATGTGGCGATTTATCTAGGCAGCCGCAGCACGTTTACGCTCGGTCAGTTCGGCGGTCATGGCGGCCGCGCGCTTCGCGCGGGCGATGTGCTGCATCTGAATCCTCTTGACGATGCCAGCGCAGGCGCATCCCTTCCCTTCGTTCCTCAACTCGATACGGTGCGCACTCTACGCGTGATCTACGGCCCGCACGGCGCGCCGGAATACTTCAGTCCGCGCTATATCGAGCAGTTCCTTGCGACCGAATGGGAGATTCATTTCAACTCGAGCCGTACCGGCGTGCGCCTGATCGGGCCGAAGCCGGAATGGTCGCGCGAGGACGGCGGTGAAGCCGGGCTGCATCCGTCGAATATTCACGACAATCCGTATGCGGTCGGCGCGATCGATTTCACCGGGGACATGCCCGTGATCCTCGGCCCCGACGGCCCAAGCCTCGGCGGCTTCGTTTGTCCGGTGACGATCATAGAGGCCGATCTCTGGCAGATCGGGCAATTGAAAGCCGGCGACAAAGTGCGCTTCGTGCCGGTGCAGATAGACGCGGCCCGCGAAGCTGCGGCTGCGCGATTGCATGAACTGGAGACGCTGGAGCTTCAGAGCGCGCCCGAATACGCTCGGGTCGCAACGCTCACTTCGCCTATCGTTCTCGACACGGGCGCAGACGCCGCGCGGCTGGTCGCGCGGCTTTCGGGCGACACGCATTTGCTGCTCGAAATTGGCCCGCCGGACCTCGATCTGGTGCTGCGTTTTCGCGGCCACGCGCTGATGCAGTCGCTTGAAGCACTCGAGTTACCGGGCGTGATCGACCTGACGCCGGGCATTCGTTCGCTCCAGATTCACTATCAGCCGGAACGCCTGCCGCTCAGCCAGTTGCTCGCGACAATCGAGCAAAAGTGGCAGGACGTATTGCTGCAAAAGGATTTACGCGCACCATCGCGCATCGTACATCTGCCCCTCTCATGGGACGATCCTGCTTGCCGGCTCGCTATCGATAAATACATGACGACCGTGCGCAAGGATGCGCCGTGGTGCCCGAGCAATCTCGAGTTCATCCGTCGTATGAACGACCTCGATTCCATCGACGCCGTGAAGCAGATCGTCTTCGATGCGAGCTATCTCGTGATGGGTCTCGGCGATGTCTATCTTGGCGCGCCAGTCGCCACGCCGCTCGATCCGCGCCACCGTCTGGTGACGACCAAATACAATCCGGCGCGGACGTGGACGGCAGAGAACTCGGTGGGAATCGGCGGAGCGTATCTGTGCGTGTATGGCATGGAGGGGCCCGGGGGTTATCAGTTCGTCGGGCGCACATTGCAGATGTGGAATCGCTATCGCGAGATCGCAGATTTCGCGGGGCGCCCGTATCTGCTGCGCTTCTTCGATCAGATCCGTTTCTACGAAGTCTCCGCTGACGAATTGCTGCGCATCCGCGCGGATTTTCCTCTGGGGCGGTATCCGTTGAAGATAGAGGATACAGAGTTATCTCTTTCGGACTACCAAGCGTTTCTAGCGCGCGAAGCCGATGGCATAGCGCGCTTCCGCGCGCGCCAGCAAGCCGCGTTTCAGGCCGAGCGCGAACGTTGGCGCGAGGCGGGTGCATCGGAGGAAAGTCTTGAAGCGCCTGTGCCCGACAACACGGAAATAGCACCGCTGGAAGACGGACAGATCGCGGTGGACAGCGAGATCGCCGGCAACCTGTGGCAAGTGCGTGTGACACCCGGTGAGACCGTTTCAGCGGGGGATGTACTGCTTATCATCGAGTCGATGAAAATGGAAATATCGGTATGCGCACCGTGCGCAGGGACGGTCGGCGAAGTGTATGTTTCACCGGGCTCGCCTGTGCGTGCAGGTCAGCGGGTTGCAATCATTGAACGGTCTTAACCAGTCAGATCAGGAAAAACAATGCCTTCATTCGACCTGCGCATGTCCACGCTGCGCGCCGCCTATCGTGCAAAAGAAACCACGCCGCGCGAACTGATTGGCGAGCTGCTCGCAAAAGCCGCCGCGCTCAATCCCGAGTTTCATTTATTCATCCATCTCCTGAACGAGAACGAAGTCGCGCCTTATCTGGAAGCGCTGGAAACGCGAGACATCGATGCGCTGCCGCTCTATGGCATCCCGTTCGCGATCAAGGACAACATCGATCTGGCCGGCATACCGACGACCGCCGCGTGTCCCGCATTTGCCTATGTACCCACTGAATCAGCGACGCTCGTTGAGCAGTTGATTTCGCTCGGCGCCGTGCCTATTGGTAAGACTAATCTCGATCAGTTCGCGACGGGCCTTAATGGCACGCGCTCGCCTTATGGCAAGTGCCGGAACAGCGTGCATCCGGATTTCCCTTCTGGCGGATCGAGCGCGGGGTCGTCCCTGGCAGTGGCGTTAGGCGTGGCGAGCTTTGCCCTTGGTACCGATACAGCGGGCTCTGGGCGCGTGCCCGCTGCGTTGAACCATCTGGTGGGCTTGAAGGGGACCAAAGGGCTGCTGTCGACTGCGGGTGTCGTACCGGCTTGCCGCACACTCGACTGTGTCACCTATCTGACAGCAACCGCGCGCGAGGCTAGCGAACTTCTCGCGCTCACAGCGAAGCAAGATCCTCGCGACCCTTATAGCCGCGTCAATCCGCACTTCAACGATGCAAGTGCATTCGGTGAGGTATCCGCATTTCGATTCGGCGTGCCTTCAACACTCGAGTTTGCGGGATGCCCCGAAAGTCCCGCGCTTTTTAACGACGCCCGCAAAGCGCTGGAAGCCGCTGGCGGAACAGCCGTTGAAATCGACTTCGCACCATTCGCCGAAGCGGCCAGATTGCTTTATGAAGGGCCTTGGGTCGCGGAGCGTTATAGCGTCGCGGGAGCGTTGATGGAGACGCAGCCTGACGCCGTGTTGCCCGTGATCCGCGACGTGCTCGCCAAGGCGCCGGGGACGACGGCTGTCGATGCGTTTCGCGCGCAGTACCGGCTTCAGGCGCTCAAGCAAGTCTGCGATGCTGTCATGGCCGAGGTGGACTTCGTCCTGACGCCGAGTTTTCCTCGACCGGTCACGTTGGCGGAGCTGGAGGCGGACCCTATCGGCCCGAACTCCTTGCTGGGGTATTACACCAACTTCATGAACCTGCTCGACTATGCGGCCGTTGCCGCGCCGGCCGGATTCATGGCCAATGGATTACCTTGGGGCATTACCGTTTTTGGACGGCCGTTCACCGATCAATATTTGCTAAGTATCGCTGATCGATTGCAGCGGATGTTTGGTTTTCCTGTTGTTGGAGGCAGTGCTCCCGATCTGAAACCATTGCCGCGACAGGCTCGCGGCGACCGCGCCCGCGTTGTGGTTTGCGGTGCGCATATGGAGGGACTTCCTTTGAACTGGCAGTTGCTTCAACGCGGCGGGCGACTCGTTGAACGCACGTTGAGTGCGCCTTGCTATCGGTTGTTTGCGATTGAGGGCGTCGTGGCCCGGCCAGGAATGGCGCGCGTTTCCGATGGCGGGGGCGCCGCTATTGAAGTCGAGGTATGGGAGTTGCCCAGCGCGGAATTGGGGTCGTTCCTGACAGGCATTCCAGCGCCTCTGGGACTCGGAAAAGTCGAACTCTCGGACGGCCGCTGGGAGACCGGCTTTATCTGCGATGCCTTTGGGCTGGAAGGGATGCGGGAGATTACTTCGTTTGGTGGATGGAGGCGCTGGATTGCCGCCGCCAGCGGATCCGTCGCAAACGCATCCTGATCATTAAGCCGGGCGTTGTCCGCAATCAACCTGGCTACTGCGAATACTTGGTGCCGCTCCGGTCTTAAGAAGAAACGCTCCGATTGGAAAGGGCCAGGCTGCCTTGGCGCTTTTCCCCGTCCTGAGCGAAACCATGCGCCACCGATATGGTTATCTTCATTTGATATTTAGCCTTTGCATGCCCGAATGCTAGCCTTTGAGTCGATCCACTGGCGCCACCGGGTCGTGCTTAGCGCCTGCCAGCAAACCGTAACGAATCGCGCCAGGGACATTCGCCACCACCAGCCTTGCCGCCCGGCGTAACCGCTTTCCCCTTAAACGGTTAGCGCCGCTTGAACGTCAAAGGACATCAATACAATGAGCACCCTCACCGACGCGCCCGACCTCGCCCTGCACGCCTCCCCCGTCCGCAAATTCTGGTTTGACGAAGTCCCGCCTCCTGCCACGCCCTCAGCCGAACGCCGGCATCGCCTGGAGCGCCTTGCCGGCGCGTTCCGTCTTTTCGCCCGCTACGGTTTCGACCAGGGTCTCGCCGGCCACATCACCGCTCGCGATCCGGAATGGCACGATCACTTCTGGGTCAATCCGCTCGGCAGGCACTTCGCACGCATGCGTGTTTCTGACCTGCTGCTGGTGAACAGCGCCGGCGAGATCGTTGTAGGTAAGGGACCGGTCAATCAAGCCGCATTTGCAATTCATGCGGCCATTCATGAAGCGCGCCCGGATATTGTCGCGGCTGCGCATACCCACTCGCTATATGGCAAGGCGTGGTCGACCTTGGGACGCAAGCTCGATCCATTGACACAGGACGCGTGCTCGTTCTATGAGGATCACGAACTATTCGACGACTTCCAGGGTGTGGTGCTCGACGCCAAGGAAGGCGCGCGCATTGCGACAGCGCTTGGTTCGAGCAAGGCGGTGATCCTGAAGAATCATGGCATCCTGACCGCAGGTCCGACTGTGGAAGCGGCCGCGTGGTGGTATCTCGCGCTGGATAACGCATGCCACACGCAATTACTCGCCGAAGCCGCCGGCACGCCTCAGCGGATTCCGCATGACGTCGCAGCACTGACGCACGAGCGGGTCGGTCGTCCCGGAGGCGCGCTGTTTTCGTTTGAGAGCTTGTATGAAGGTCTTGTCGAGGCCGAACCCGATCTGCTTGACTGATTCGAAGCCGTGCTGCGAGGTTAAGGCGGTGGATCTTGCACCGCCTTAACCTCTCTCAAGCCTTCGCGATCTGCGTGTCCGAGATGGCACGCACGTCGATCCGCCTTGGCAGAATGGCGTCGCGAAAGGCAATATCCGCAACCCGCTGCAACGCGACAATGTCATTGTCCGCGACAAAACGTTGCTTCAGCGCGGATCGCGCAGTGATGGTCTTCGCAGCATCCAATGTAAGCCGGGTCAGCGACGCGTAGACATGGGCGTACGCATCGAGGTTGGCTACGGCCCAATCGCCAGCGCGTTGCAAACGCTGGAGCACATCTGCAATCGCAAGGCGCTTCAGGGGATCGGCGGCCGCCGCGCCGGATGCCGTCACGAAACCCAGACCGCTATTGATCCCGATGCCATCCCGCAGCACCCGTGCGCCACGCTGAACTGCGGTTCCAAAGTACGGATCGAAGGTCGCCCATACGTCGATCCGTCCCGATTCGAACGCGGTAAACGCATCGACCGGCAAGACGAATCGCACCGAAACATCATTGCGCGAGAGGCCCGCTTCGGCAAGCGCGCCATAGAGCTGAAATTGCGAAATGCTGCCGCGTGCCGACGAAACGAACACCGTGCGTCCCTTGAGTTCCGCCACGCTGCGCAGCTTCGAATCCGCCGGGACGAGGATGCCCAACTGCGCGCCCGAACCGACGCGCGTCGCAACAATCTTGAGCGTCGGATCGCCGACGGCAGCCGCCAGCACCGGCAGATCGCCTGCAGGCGCCAGGTCGACAGCACCCGCACGCTGCGCTTCAAAGAGCGGCGCGGCGCCCTGGAAATTAGCCCACTTGAATGCATACGGCGTGCCGTCGAGAACCTTGGCAGCCTCGGCTAACGCGCGCGTACCGCCCGCCTGATCGCCCAGCACGAGCGTGACGGAACCCAGGGCCGCATCCGCAGCTTTCGCCGCCTGGGACGCGAAACCGCCGAGCGTGGCGACGGCCGGCGCGGCGCCAAGCAAGCGCAATACGCGCCGCCGTCCAGCGTAAACATCAGAAACATCGGGACCATCAGAACCGTGAATTTGCATAAATCCTCGCAGGCGAAATCAGCGCCCAGAGTAGCGACGCCGCACCGCCTTGAGAATTATTCAATTCCGATATGGTTATGACCGCCGGATACTTAAGCATCGCAGGTTTCAGCGTGATGCTTAAAGCGCTGAGCAGTACGCGTTGGCTTAGGCCACGCTAAGCGATCCACAAGAAAAATGCTAATGACGACCCGCAACGCCGTAGCAGCGTCCATCGCTCCACCTCCGAAAAATATTGACAACCTATCTTAAGATATATATCTTAAGATGTGTTTTACGATATTTAAGGAGCTCTACCATGAGACATCACCGAAGCCGCGACTTCGCACACCCGCACGCCGGATTCGAATCTTCAGACCGTTTCTCCATGCATGCCCTGTGGCATGCAATCGGACGCCACCACCACCGCCATCACGACGACAGCCGGTTCCCCGGCGGCCCGGGAGGATTCGGTGGAGGCGGTGACGACGGCATGCCGCGCGGCCGCAAATTCACGTCCGACGACCTTCAATTGCTTCTGCTTGCGCTTCTGGCCGAACAACCGCGCCACGGCTACGAGTTGATCAAGGCACTCGAAGTTCGATCGAACGGCTTTTATAGCCCGAGTCCGGGCATGGTCTATCCAGCGCTGACTTATCTGGAGGAATTGGGCTATGCCACGGTTGAAGTAGAAGGCAATCGTAAGCGTTACGCCTTAGCCGATCCCGGTCGCGATTATCTGGCGGCTAACCGGGAACGCGTCGACCTGATGCTGGCCAAGCTCAGCCATTTCGCCCGCAAGATGGATTCGGTACGCCGCGCGTTTGCAGGCGAAGCACCCGATGAAAACGCGGACGCTAACGGCGAAAGCAACGCTTGGCTGCCCGAGTTTATCCAGGCGCGCCGCGCGCTCAAGCACGCGTTGCTGATTCGAACCGACGCACCCGCTAGCGAGCAACGCCGCATCGCAGCCATCCTTGCGCGCGCTACCGCCGAGATAGAAGGCCAAGCCGCCGGCGATCCGGCATGAACCAACACTCAAGAGTCACAAGAGAAAACACAATGCAAAACAGACCCGATCTGGCGGTCGGCCGCGTCCGCCATCAACTTAAATTTCGCTTGGCTCAAGTCAAGCGCGTGCAACCGCTGACGCCCCATCTCGTGCGCGTCACGTTAAGCGGCGACGATCTCCACGACTTCGAGTCCGCGTCTTTCGACGACCACATCAAGGTCTTCTTTCCGCCGCCCGGAGCCGACAAACCCGCCATGCCCAGTGCTGGTCCGAACGGTCCGGTTTTCGCGGACGACCAGCCGCGGCCAATCGCACGAGACTTCACACCGCGTCGATACGATCGCGAAGCGGGTGAGCTGGATATAGAGTTCGCGCTGCACGAGGCGGGACCGGCCGCTACATGGGCCGCGCAAGCCCAGGTTGGGCAGTATCTGGGAATCGGCGGTCCGCGTGGCTCCTTCACCATTCCCACGGGTTTCGACTGGCATCTGTTGATTGGCGACGAGACGGCACTGCCTGCCATCGCACGTCGACTGGAAGAGTTGCCACCGGGAACACGCGTTGCAACGCTGATCGAAGTGGAAGATCCGTCGGCACGAATCGATTTCGCGACGCAGACGGACCTGTATGCCGAATGGCGTTACCGCAGCGAATCCGACTTCCCCGGCGGTGCCTTGTTGCTCGCCTTGCGCGAGATGTATCTGCCGACCGGCGAAGGGTACGTCTGGGCCGCGGGTGAAGCCACGATCATGCGTGCAGTCCGTCAGCACCTGTGCACGGAACGAGGTGTCGACAAGACCCGGATTCGCGCCGCGAGTTACTGGAAACGAGGCGTGGAAGCCGTTCACGAATCGATCGACGACTGACTCGCGTCCCCACCGCTTCAGCCGCTGGAATAGAATTAATCAGGATGACTATATGTATAGTCTAGACGCGAGTTGTGAGCGGCGCCTTCTCTGGCTGCTCGCGCTCACGCAGTCCACCATCATCATGGACTTCATGATCATGATGCCGCTCGGCCCGCAGATCATGCGGAGCTTTCAGATATCACCGGCCGCGTTTGCAGCGAATGCGCCTACTTCCGGAACATGCAGTCAAACTCGTCGTCTTCTCAGCCGGCGACGTTGAGCGCTGTCCGCTAGCGGGGGTACTCCTCGCGTCGGCCTCTCTCGCATGCATGACGTTCGGTGCAATCCTGCAGAAACGCCTGAAGCAGCAACCTGTCGATGTCCTGCCGCTTCAGAACGTGGTCGGCCTTACGCTGTCCATGTTGTTCGTGCCGTTCGAACCCGTGGCGTTCGTGCCCAGCGCGGATTTTCTGGTAGCGCTGCTGTAGCTGGGCATCGTGATATCGGTTGTGGCCCAGTTGCTGTTTTACCGGCTGATGCAGGCGGGTAATCTGGTCAACGTGACGAGCCTTTTTTATCTCGTGCCTGTGGTCACCGCAATCATGGATTTTCTGGTCCTCGGTAATCGCCTAGCGCCTCTTGGTGTAGCAGGAATGGCTTCGATCCTGGCTGGTCTGGTGCTGGTATTTCGCGCCGTGCCTGTGCGGGTACGCTGATAGCTCATAGCTTCATCGCCGACTCGCAGACCGGTTTATTGCACCGGGCTACGAGCGGTTCCTTCTGAAATTTCACCCTTGACGGTCGCTTCTCGCTAACGTCGCCGCCGCACCCCTCACAGCGGCGATGCTGCGTTATGACTTCACTGCGATCACATCGACCTCGACCAGCCACTCGGGCCGTGCCAGCGCCGTCACGGTGAGCCCGGTCGACACCGCGTGCACGCCCTTCAACCAGCGCCCGATCACGCGATACACCGCTTCACGATAACGCACGTCGGTCAGATAAATTGTTACCTTGCAGATGTCCTCGAGCTTGCTGCCAGCTTCTTCCAGCAGCATCTTCACGTTGGCCATGGCCTTCTCGGCCTGCGCAGCGGCGTCGCCGATACCGACCGATTCGTACGTATCGATGTCCTGCCCGATCTGACCTCGCAGGAAAATCATGTTCCCCGCGACGACCGCTTGCGCGAGATCGTTATCGAGCGATTGCTCGGGGTACGTTATTTTCGTGTTGAACGGACGAATGCGAGTGTGTTCCATAAGTGTTGTGCAAGGTAAGTTCAATGCTTAAGGAGGCGCGATAAAAACTGCCGCGTGCCGTATTGCTTGCTGATCTGGTTGACCCGGACCATGAGCGAAACGGCGCGGCATTCAGCGTCGATTATCGAAATAACCTGCGCGGATCGCGCTGCCGATCAGGTTGAGAATCAGGCGGCCCGCCGTGATGCACGAGATCTGATTGACGTCTTTCTCAGGCTGAATCTCGACGATATCCATGCCCACCACGCGCCCCTTCTTCACAAGGCCATGAATCAGCTTGCGTGCTTGCAGGAAAGTCACGCCGCCCGGCGCCGGTCCCGCAACGGCCGGCATGACGGACGGATCGAGGCCGTCGGCGTCGATGGTCAAATAATAGTTACCGCCATCAGGAATGCGGGCGAGCACGGCATCCATGCCGACGTCGTGAAGCTCGTACGCCGTAATCAGCTCTGAGCCATAGGCCTTGGCTGCGCGCAGTTCTTCCGGCCGGCCGCTGCCCTGTGCACGCAACCCGATCTGCACGATCTTCGCAACATGCTTCATCTCCGAGGCCCGACGGATAGGGCTGGAGAGGCCGTCGCGCACGCCGTTCACTTCGTCGCGCCAGTCCAGGTGGGCGTCGACGTGAACGAGCGTGATCGGGCCGAGGCTATCGAAGGCGCGCAGCACGGGCGTCGTAATGCCGTGGTCGCCACCCATCACGATCGGCAACGCGCCAGCCGCGAGAAGCTTTCGCACGACCGTTTCCACGCGCTCATAGTGGCTGCCCGGGGCAGCCAGATCCGCGATCACATCGCCGCAATCGACGAAGCGGATATCGTCGCGTTCCTGCAAAAGCGGACCGTCGATATCGAAATCATAGTGACCGGGCGAGCGAACCACGCGATCAGTCGCCTGACGGATCGCAGTGGGTGCGTTGGTCTGGTCATTGGTAAAGTCGGCGGCGGAATACGCGGAGCCGTAAGGCATGCCGAGCACGGCGATGTCGGCATCGAGGTTGTCGAGGTCCATCGCAAGATCGGAGTACAGCAGCGTCTTGTGTCCGGTTTTCGGCGGGACGGTAAGCGGTTTTGTCATGATTAGGTATCCTTTATTTTAAGCGAATTCACGTGACGTGACGGCCGGTGTCAGACGCGCCGGTAACGGGTTGCGTAGCGCTCCGACCACTGCCCTGCAATGTCGAGCAGCACACTGCAGAGCCAGTAGATCAGCGCGGTGGTACCGAGCACTTCGACGTAGGCGAAGGTATCGGCGGTAAGCAGGTTGCTCTGATACGTGAGTTCCGTGAGGCTCATGACGGAGAAGATCGACGAGTCCTTGAACATCATGATGGTGAGGCTGGTGGTGGCCGGTGCGAGATAACCAAAGATCTGCGGCAGCACGACATGACGCTGGACCTGAAGCCCGGTCAGTCCCAGCGACCGCGCGGCCTGGACCTGCCCATGCGCGAGACTGCCGAACGCAGCGCGCAGGATTTCGCAGAAGTATCCGCCCGTATAGAAAGCGGTAGCAGTGACGCCGATGGCAAACGCCGGCATGGCGACACCGATTTTCGGCAAGCCGAAGAAGCTTAGATAAACGAGGATCAGGAACGGCACATTACGCACGATCTCCACATAAACCAGCGCGCTTGTCCGCAGCACGCGCCACGAGGAAGCGCGAAGATAGGCAACAATTGTTCCGAGCACGATGCCAAGCGGAATGCCAAGCACGCAGACTTGCGCCGTTACCTTAAGCCCCTTAAGAAGCGGCAGGATGGACGACTCGACGATGCCGAAGTCAATGGACATTGGGCAGCACCTTCGCCACGCGGCGCTCGATCCCACGCGATGCCGACGACGCGAGAAACAGGATCGCGAAGTAGACCACCGCCGTTGCGGAGAACACCTGTAAGGGCAAATTTGTCTGCAGTGTGGCATCACGCGCGACAGTCGCCAGATCATGCACCGCGATGATCGACATCAGCGAGGAAGCCTTCAGCAACATCGTGAATTCGTTGGTCAGCGGCGGTATGGAACGATAGAAAAGCTGCGGAAAAACGATGTAGCGCCACACCTGCACCGGTGGCATGCCGAGTGCCCGTGCTGCCGGGATCTGCCCACGACCGAGCGAGTTCAGCGCGCCGCGCAGGATCTCCGACACATACGCCGCCGTGTTCAGTGCCAGCGCGAGAATGCCGGCTTGCAGCGGTGAAAGCGGCAAGTTGAGCACGGCAGGCAGGACGTAATACGCAACCAGCATCTGGATCAATGCAGGCGTGCCGCGTATCACGCTGACATAGACGATCACGACCCCGGCGAGCGTGCGTCCGCCATGCTGACGCACGAGCAGCAGCAGCGAGCCGATCACGATGCCAAACACGAACGCCGCCACGCTCGCTGCAATCGTGGTGACGGCGCCCTCGGCGACATCGTGAAGGAACGGCCCGAGCGCGGCGAGCTGGCCGCTCAGAGATGCAAACATGCCGCGCCCCGGCTCAGACCGCGCCTTCGGGCAAATAGCCGCTTGTCGGCAGGTTCATCGTGTAGCCGAACCATTTCCTCTGCATTTGCGCGAGCTGCCCGTTCTTCGTCAGTTCCGCGAGCGAAGTATTGATGAACTCGCGAATCTCCTTGTCTTGCGGATTCGCGACCCACGCGAGCATCTTCGGCTCGCCGATCTTGCCGATCACGCGGAACTGGCCCGGCTCCTTCTTCATCAGGACGGCGACGATGTTGGACGGCATGATTCCCACGTCGAGCGTCTTGTTCGTCAGCGCGACCATCACGTCCGGATACGCCTGAAATAGCTTGATGTCCGCATAACCCGCCCCCTTCGCCTTCAGTTGCGTGTCGAATGCCTGGGCGATCGGTTGTGACGACGAGCCCATCTGCGTGCCGACTATCTTCCCGGCGACATCGTCGGTCTTGGTGAGAGCGGTGTCGCTTGCTCGCGCGACGAGTACCGTGTCGACCACACCGACCGGCTCGGAGAATGCAAAGCGTTTTGCCCGCTCCGGATTGATGCCGACGCTCGTCGCAACGAAGTCGAACTTGTGCGTCATGAGGCCGGGCAGCAGGCCCTGGAACGGCAGGTTGACCTGATTGAGCGTCACCCCGAGCTTGCTCGCCATGTACTCGAGAATGTCGTGACCGTAGCCCACCACCTTGCCGTTTTCTACGAATTCAAACGGTTCGTAAGCGGCCTCGGTGCCGACTGTCAGCTTGCCGCGCTGGCGGATGTCAGCAAGCGACCCACCCTCGGCGAACGCGAAGGACGGCATGGCGAGCGCGAGCGAAACGCCCCCTGCCACGGTGAGAAATTTGCGTCGGTCGAGCGTGATCATGGAGTTCCCCGGGAAACGTTGAGAAGCGTTAGTGGGGGAATGTAGGTAGTCAAAAAAGTTTTGAAAAACCATTTTTTCGTTGATATGGTTCCGGAAACCGAAACCTTTTAGAGCGCGCATCGATGAAGAAAATGGACCTGAACGAGCGCGATCTGCGTTCGCTGCGCGTGTTTTGCGCGGCTGCGCAAGCGAGCGGATTCGCAGCGGCGGAGCGCGCGTTGTCGATGTCGAAGGCATCGATCAGCCGGCATATCAACGAGGTTGAAGCGCGGCTCGGGGTCAAGCTGTGCGAACGCGGCCCCGGTGGATTCCAGCTTACGGAAGGCGGTAAAGTCGCGTTGCGGGTGGCATTGCAGGCGCTCGAAGCGCTCGAGCGCATCAAGCCGGAAGTCGATGCGGTGCGCGGTGTTTTATCTGGTCCGCTTCTGCTCGGCACGTCCGAGCATGTGATGACGCATGAGGGATGCAGGATCTCCGAAGCGCTGGGCGAACTGCATCGGATTGCACCGCTTGTGCGGCCGACGCTCTCCGTCATGAACTTCAGCGACCTGGGCGCCGCGCTGACCGACCGGCGCGTACAGATCGCCATTCGCGGTGCTTACAAGCGTATTCGGGCGTTTCGGCACTATCCGCTTTTCACTGAAACGCATCGGGTGTTTTATCGGCCGGCGACTGCGGGCGAGATCCGTGCGCATGGCGATACGCGCGCGTTGCCGCTGGTGTATCGTCCTCATCCGTTTGTTGAGGATGCGCTTGCAACGCAAGGGTTTGTGCAGGGGCTGGAGGTGAGCGGACTGGAAGCCGTCGCAATGATGGTGGCTACCGGACGTTATGTCGGGCTGTTGCCGGAGCACTATGCAGCGCAGCTTTCTCCGCGATATGAATTTGCAGTGCTGCCGGAGTCGCCGTTTTATTCGATGCCGTTTTGTGCGATCGTCGAGGAGGTTAGGCCCTTGACGCGGGCTGCGGAAGCGTTTTTGAATTTGATGCTGGAAGCACATCGATAAGAGGGTCGTTCGCACTTGCGTGCCGGCCTGAAGCCGTCCATTCCATAGGAGGAAACCGCATGACCCGCACACCGGCAGTCCCCACGCAGCAGGTTCTGAATGAACGCGCGATCGTCACCGAGTGGCGATTCGCACCGGGAGCCGAGACCGGCTGGCACGTCCATGGGCACGATTACATTGTCGTTCCACAAACCGACGGTGAACTCCTGCTTGAAACTAAAACAGGAAATCGTGTTTCCGAACTACATGCCGGGCAGAGTTATGCCGGCTTGAAGGGCGTTGAACACAACGTCGTCAATGCAAGTGAACACGAGGTTGTGTTCGTCGAGATCGAGATTCTCTGAGAACAGAGTGCTGGCGCCGACAAGCTAGTTAGCAAGGTGGACGCGCTCGCCCTCGTCCGGTTCGAACCAATCCGGATTGCGCTCTGCAACAGGTCCTAGCGAGACCAGGATCTCGCGCAGATGTGCACGCATCGCTTCTTCTGCGCCATCGGCGTCATGTGCTTTCAACGCACTCACAATCCGCGCGTGCTGCCTGATAAGCAATTCAAGTGGCGAGACTTCCGGCAGGCTCAAATAACGCACGCGATCCATCTGCGCCTTGATGTCCTGGATGGTGTCCCAGGCTGCCACGCAGTCAATGGATTGCGCGATCAGGAAATGAAAGCGCTCATCGAGTGCAAGAAACGACGTGGTGTCATTGACCTTGGCGGCGGTTTTTTGATCGCGTAGATTCTCAGCGAGGTCGGCAAGTTGCTCCGTCGTGATTTCCAGCGCCGCCTTACGGGCCACCGCAGCCTCGATCGCTTCCCGGATAAATCTACCTTCCCGGACTCGCCGCGGTGAGATCTTCTTAACGAAGGTGCCTCTTTGTGGCAGCACCTGCAGCACGCCTGATTCCACCAGCTTGATAAAAGCCTCGCGAACCGGCTGCCGCGAGACCTGAAACATTTCCGAAACCTCAGTTTCGGAAAGCGGCGTGCCCGGCACCAGCGCCCCCGAAAAAATGGCTTCACGCAATGCGCGAAAAATCTGCTTGCCGATCGGTTCGTGGGAATCAACGCGCAGCTGTCCGCGCAGGTTGGGCAGCGCTACACGCGGTTCAGTCACGCGGCCACGGCCACGGGTGGACGCTGCCGGCGGCGCGGAAGACGACGTTCTTGCATTGCGATTAACACCGTCTGACGAGGACGCGTCACGTCGCAACGGCGGCGGCAAGACGTTTTTCGTGACCATGACCCACACCTGAACGAAGAGTAAAGAGAGGACAAAGATAAAGCTCATACTTCATCTTGTCATCTACCATACTACCACGCCGCGGCGGCGGATCCAGGCGTCCACGGAGCGCAAACGCGCCTACGACACAAGCGCGCGGCGAGCCTTGAGCTTGCCGCCTCGCGGCTCGCGAATCCAGATCAGCGAGCATAACGAGCCCAGCACCGCGACCGCACCTGCAAGCACAAACGCACTGCCATACGCACCATGGGTCGCTTGCACGATGAAGCCCGTCACCGCCGGCCCGATCACGCCCGCGAGGTTCGCAAGCAGATGCACAAAGCCGCCGACACCTCCTACATTCTCGCGTCGAACGGTGTCCTGGATCACGGCCCAATAGACTGCGCCCGTGACGTACAGGAAGAAGATCGAGACCGACATCAGCGCGACCGCGCCCTCCATGCTGTCGACGCGTCCGGCAAATCCAACGCATAGGGCAGCTACGCCGAGGCATACCGATAAGACGATCCGCCGTGCAAGCAACGGTTTTCCGGTGATGCGCAAGATCATGTCCGTGATAAAACCCCCTGCCGCAAGGCCGATGCTGCCGAGCACCCACGGAATGACTGTCGCGATGCTCATGTCGTGCAGCGACATATGATGCGCTTCTGTCAGGTACGTGGGAAACCATGACAGGAAGAAAAACAGCACATAGTTGTAGGCGAAAAACGCGAACGCAGTTGCAAGGATGATCGGCTGCTTCAGGTAGTACCGCAGGCCCACTTTCTCGCCTTCGGGCGCGTGTTCCATCGATGAAGCCTGCTGCTGCCCCGCAACAATCAACGCAAGTTCCTCGGGTTTCACGCGTTTGTCCTGCTGCGGCTGTTCAGTCGTGGTCAACGTCCACACCACGAGCCACACCAGACCGAGCAACATGATCGCGACGAACGCCGAACGCCAGCCGAAGCGGATTGCCATGTAGCCCACCACAGGCCCCGCGAGCGCGCCGCCCAGTGGCGTACCGGAACTGATCACGCCAATCGCACTCGCCACCTCCCGGCGCGGAAACCAGTTGTTGACCATCTTGCTGTTGGACGAACTGAAAGGCCCCTCGCCCATGCCGAACAGAACCCGCAGGACGATCAACGAAACGAGGCTGCTTGCGAGCGCGGTCGCGCCGCAGAATATCGACCAGATGCCCATCGATGCCCCGAACACTTTCTTCGCACCAATCTTGTCCGACAGCACCCCGCCGACAAAGTTGAACAGCGCATAGCCGATGAAAAAGCTGCTGAACACAATGCCCATTTGCGCATGCGAAAAATCGAGGTCCTTCTGGATCAGGGGTGCGGCGATCGAGAGCGCAGCGCGATCGAGATAGTTGATCACGCCGGCGAGAAACAGCAAACCGACCACGAACCAGCGCTGGCTTCTGAACATGAATGTCTCCTGGGATACGCCTCTTTGTGATCGGGCGTTTGGATAATGTGTGATTCAGTCGAACTGCAAATGCACTTTCATCGACTGGTTGCGGTCGTGTGCCACTTCGAATGCGTGGTTCGCATCGCTGAGCGGAAAAACATGGGTCATCAGCGGGCTCAGATCGATTTTTCCCGTGGCGATTTCTTCGGCGGCGATGGCGTATTCATCGGTGAAACGGAACGAGCCCTGATAGCGCAATTCCTTCGCCATCACGAGATTGGCCGCGACCGGCGACTGTCCCGCCGGCAGGTTGCCCACCTGGATCACAGCCCCCCCCGCGCGTGCCGCACGCAGTGCGGTGTCGAGCCCGGCGGCGCTGCCGGACGCTTCAATCACGACGTCGAAGGTGCCGCGTGCCTGCGACCATGCCTCGACCTGCGCCTGATCGGTGGCGAGTACCGTCTGGTCCGCGCCGAGCGTTGCGGCCATCTGCAGCGCTTTCTCCGCGAGGTCGAGTGCGACGAGACGATGCGCGCCGGCACGCCGCGCCACCGACAACAGAATGCAGCCAATCGGCCCGCATCCGATCACCAGCACGTGTGCGCCGACCAGCGATCCTGCGTGCCGCAACGCATGCAATGCAACGGCGAGCGGCTCGGCCATCGATGCCTGTGCGAAGTCCAAAGCGTCGGGCACGGGCACGCATTGCCGCGCGGCAACGGCGATGTATTGGCGGAACATGCCTTGCATGTGCGGGAACGTCGAAGCGCTGCCCATGAAGCGCATGTTCAGACAATGATTGGTCATGCCCTTGACGCAAAACCGGCACTCGCCGCAGTTGAGGCCCGGATTCACGGCAACGCGCTGGCCAACGCGCAAGCCACTCACGCCCTCGCCGAGCGCAGCGACTTCACCCGCGACTTCGTGACCAAGCACAAACGGTTCCCGCACCGCGAAATCGCCGCTCTTGCCCTTGAAGTAATACGACAGATCCGACCCGCAGATACCGCCTGCACGCACGCGGATCTGGACCTGACCCGGCTGCGGTTGAGGCACATCGACTTCGTCGATACGCAGGAGTTTCGGTTCGTGAAGGACGGCTGCAAGCATGAGAGGCTCCTTGATTTCAAGCGTATGTTTATCGACAGGTCCAGGCGGTGTTCACCAGTTCCAGAGCGTGCCGTCTTCGAGTCGCGCAACCGGCAAGTAAGCCGGGTCGTAGGGATAGCGCGCCGCGAGTTCCTCGTCGATATCCACGCCATGACCGGGTGCCTCGCCCGGATGCATCGCCCCCCGCTCGAAGGTCCACGCGTGCGGAAACACGTCGAGCGCTTCCTTCGGGAAACCCATGTATTCCTGCACGCCGAAGTTCGGCACCCACAAGTCAAAATGGAGCGCCGCGCCCATGCAAACCGGCGACAGATCCGACGGCCCGTGACAACCGGTGCGCACCTGATAGAGAGAGGCAAAGTCCGCTATGCGCTTCAGATGCGTGATGCCGCCCGCATGCGTGAGCGTGGCGCGGATGTAGTCGATCAACTGCTCTTCAATCAGTTGCTTGCAATCCCAGATGCTGTTGAACACCTCGCCCACCGCGATAGGCGTCACCGTGTGTTGGCGAATCAGCCGGAAGCCGGCCTGGTTTTCGGCGGGTGTCGGATCTTCCATCCAGAACAACCGGTAAGGCTCGACTGATTTGCCAAGGCGCGCAGCTTCTATCGGCGTGAGACGGTGATGGACGTCGTGCAGCAGATGCGTGTCGAAACCGAACTTTTCGCGCACGGCTTCGAAGAGCTTCGGCACGAAGTCGAGATATTTTTCCGACGACCACGTTTGCTCTTCCACCACACCTTTGGTCGCAGGCTCGTACATGCCATTGCCCTTGGATACCCCGTAAACCGAGCGCATATTGGGCACGCCGCACTGGATGCGGATGGCCTGATAACCCTGCTCAACATGCTCCGCGTAGCGGTCGAGCGCTTCAGGAATGTCACGTCCAGTCGCGTGCCCGTAGACCATCACGCTTTCACGCGACGCGCCACCGAGCAGCTTGTACAACGGCAGATTCGCAACCTTGCCGAGGATGTCCCACAGCGCCACGTCCACCGCCGCGATGGCGGTCATGGTCACCGGCCCCCGGCGCCAGTACGCGCCTTTGTATAAAAACTGCCAGATATCTTCGATCCGGCCCGGATCGCGGCCGATCAAAAGCGGGCAGACGTGGTCCCTGAGATAAGACGCAACCGCGAGTTCGCGACCATTGAGGGTGGCATCGCCAATTCCATATACGCCCTCGTCCGTCACCACTTTCAGCGTGACAAAATTGCGTCCCGGGCAGGTGACGATGACATCGGCGCGGACGATTTTCATGGGGATTTCCTTGAGGTGCGATCATTGGAATTGATGCTACCATACAAGTAGACGTCGTCGTCAATCGCGGGTTTTCCCGCTCCAGGCCCTCGAAAATGAACGCTGAATCCATGCTTTGCCGCAAAACGCTTACGTCAATCGAAGGTCATGTGCTCGCGCCTGAATGGCGCGATCCGCGCATTGGGATCGTCCATCTGGGCATCGGCAATTTCCACCGGGCGCACGAAGCGGTTTATACGGAAGAGGCAATGCTTGCCGCGGGCGGTGACTGGGCGATCTGCGGTGTCACGCTGCAGGGCGATGTGACGAAACGCGATGCGTTGATGGCGCAGGACGGCCTGTATAGCGTTGTCGAACGCGGGCCGCAGGGGGTGAAGACAACAGTTGTGCGCGCGCTGCGTGAGGTGCTTGCGCTGCCGTACGATCGCGCGCGCCTGTTCGACCTGCTCGCCGACCAGGAGGTGCGGATAGTCTCGCTGACCGTCACGGAGAAAGGGTATTGCCGCGACACGCAGACAGGTGACGTCGACCTCGACCATCCCGGCGTTGCACATGACCTGAAACATCCTGAGGAACCGGGCACGGTACCGGGCATCCTCGTCGTCGCATTACGAACACGGCGCGACGCCGGCATCGCGCCTTTCACCGTGCTCTCGTGTGACAACCTCTCGCACAACGGCGCAGCACTGCGCCAGGTAGTCTGCTCTCACGCACGCGCGCTCGATGCGGCGCTCGCAACCTGGATCGAACATGAAGTCGCGTTCCCGTCGACGATGGTGGATCGCATCGTTCCCGCCACCACGGACGCAGATCGTGATGCCGCGGCCGAAGCGCTTGGGCTGCGCGACGAGGTACCGGTCCCGTGCGAGCCGTTCCGGCAATGGGTGATCGAAGACCGCTTTCCCGCTGGACGCCCCGCGTGGGAGCGAGTGGGCGCGCAACTGGTGGACGACGTGATGCCATTCGAACTCGCCAAACTGCGTATGCTGAACGGTACGCATTCGACACTCGCCTACCTGTCGATGCTGGCCGGTTTTGCGACCATCGACGAAGCGATTTCTTTCGCACCGCTGCACGCGCTGATCCATTCAATGATGACGCACGAGATCGCGCCGACCTTGAGTGTTCCGCCGTCTTTCGATCTGATGGCATACCGCGATGCGTTGCTCGAACGTTATGCGAATCCAGCGCTGAAACATCGCTGCGCGCAAATCGCAATGGACGGCAGCCAGAAGATTCCGCCCCGCCTTCTCGCGACCATTGCAACGCGCCTGGAGCGAGGTCAGCCGATTTCGCGGCTGGCGCTTGGCGTTGGAGCGTGGTTCGTTTTCTTGCGCGGCCGCGCTGATAACGGCACACCGTTTGCGATCAGCGATCCGCTGGTCTCACGCCTGACCGTGCTTGCGACAAATGCAGGAAATGCGCCGGAGAGTCTTGTCGATGCACTGCTCGGTTGCCGCGATGTATTCAGTTCTGAACTCGCTTCGAACGAGGCGTTCCAGCGCGCACTGATTGAAGCGGTCACTCAGCTGAGCGGCGGCGCAAAAGCGGCCATCGAAAACGCCGCTAAGTTCGGATGACCACGAAATATCTGCGGGTCCGTCAATGCGCGGCCTCTGAAGCACGCGGCACACCGACCGTTACCGCCTTACGCCAGCGCACGGTCGCCAGCATCGACGCCACGACAATCAAACCACCGCCGACCCATGCCGTAAGGGATATTTTTTCACCCAGCCACAAGCAAGCGAACAAAGCACCGAACGCGGGTTCACTGCCCATCAGCAACGCAACGCGAGTTGGACTGCTGCGTTTGATCGCGTAGTTCTGCGCAAAGAACGCGAACAGCGTGCACGCAAAAACCAGATAAAACACGCTGGCCCAAAACGGTTCATACCCGACGAACGACGGCACGTGTTGCCACTGGTGCGGTGCGAACAGGAGCGCCACAGCAACGCTGCCGAACGCCACCACACCCGACTGCACGGCCGTCACTGACAAAGGCGGCAACGCCGAGTCACGCATCACGCGCTTCGTTACGCATACGTTCAGCGCGCGCAGCAATGCGGCGAGCAAGATCAGTGCATCGCCGGGATTGAGGACAATCGCACCATCGCCGGCGAGCAGCCACGCGCCCAGCAGCGAGAGCGCGACCGCCGCCCATTCAATACGGCCAGGCCTGCGCTTGAGCAGCATCCACTCGACTAACGGCGTCAGCACCACGCACAGGCTAATCAGGAACGCGGCGTTAGCGGCGCGCGTGAGCAGCACGCCGAAGGTTTCGCTCAGGAAGATGCCGAACAGCAGCACGCCCGCGATGAACACGCCGCGCAAGGTACGCGCATCGGCGTGACGCAGAGTTCGCAACGCGGGCGACAACATGACGAACGTGATGCCGAATCGCAGCGCCAGCAGGCCGAGCACCGGATAGAACACGAGAGCGCTCTTGACGACTCCATAACTGGTTCCCCAGACGACCGCGACCACGAGCAGCATCAGATCGGACAGTAATAACAGGCGGTCTTGCTTCGACATGTTTGGACCTCAGGAGACGAGTCCGTATTGTCGAGCGTTGCACTTGCGACGATAATCGGGTCGATGCGCAAAGCCTTTATGTCGCAGATGCATTAATCCTGTGCCCCACTCGCGACGGCCCGATGAATCCAACCGAACTCTTTGCATTACTGCCCGATATGGCCGTATTCGCCCGTGTCGTCGATGCCGGCAACTTCTCAGTGGCCGCGCGCCAGCTCGGCAGCACGCCATCAACAGTCAGCCGTCAGATCAAGCGGCTTGAGGAAGCGCTGGCAACGCGCCTGCTCGAACGCTCGACGCGTAAGGTACGAGTAACGGAATCGGGTGAGCAGGTGGTCCGATACTGCCGCGACATAGTCACCGCTGCGTCGGGCGCCGTGGATGCAGCCGGTTCGCTGGTCGGCCGGCCGCAAGGTAAGGTCAGCGTGAGCGCGCCAACGGCCTTTGCAAAAACGGTAATTCATCCGCTCGTGCCGGGCTTTTTGCGCACTTACGAGGAGGTCGATCTCCAGTTGCTATACGCAGATCATGAAGTCGATCCGCTCGACAACGATCTCGATCTCGTGATCCGGTTGACGGAACGTCCACCGCCCGGTCTCGCGGGACGGCGGCTCGGTTCGGTGCGCTGGGTGCTGTGTGCATCGCCGGCTTATTTGCAGGCGCGCGGCACGCCCATGCATCCGCGCGATCTCGCGCAGCACGATTGCCTCTACCTGGGCGAAACCGCCGACGACAACCGCTGGCGTTTTCGTCGCGGCACGGAAACGCAGACCGTCGAAGTGAGCGGGCGTTACATCGCGAATCATGCGGGCGCGCGGCTTGAAGCGGCGCAACAGGATTTCGGCATCGCTAACCTGCCTGAATTCACAGCGGCCGGTGCATTGCAGAGCGGTGAACTCGTGCAAGTGCTCGCGGACTGGGATCTCGAAGCGCGGGCTTATGTGGGCTCGGTGTGGTTGCTCTATCCGCCAAACCGCTTCCTGCCGCCCAAGGTCCGGGCATTGATCGATTATCTGGTCGAGCATATCCACGACCGCGATCCTTAAGCGCCGCTCTTAAGACAGTGCGGCCGGAATAGAACCGGCCGCTAAGTCATTAGCGTGATCGCAATAGCGAAATGTCAGCCAGACAATCTCTAAGCCGCTCGATCCACTTGAACAGGGGTCTGCGTGCAACAGCATAGGCACTGGTCAGCGAAATTTCCGCCACTACATTGGCGTCGGTGCTCAACCAGATTCGCTCGCCTCGCGTCAAACGAAGCACGTCACCAGTTTGCAGCCAGTAGTCGTAGGGTGAAAAAATCCGGGTGACCCAGACCCGCGCCTTTCCCACGCGCAGCTCGGAATCCGCCAGCACGCGCCACGATACTGTTTGTCCCGGCAATAGAGCAAAACGAATGACCATCTCCGGCGACAGCTTATGGGCTGACGCAGTGGTCTCGGGTGCCGCTCGAAAAACAAACTGCTCGCTTGATCCAACCATCATCTTCTCCGTCGATTAAGCCGAAAGACGGAGGAGGCACCCACAAACAAAAAAGGCCCAACCGTATTTCGGCAGGGCCTGGTGATTTGCGCATCTTTACCTGTTTCTAACGCAAACACGTCCCCGGAGAACCGCCCCAATGGGCGTTCACTCGGTTAATGACGACGATGGACGTGTGTTTTTGCATGTTGATGAGTTTCAGATATCGCTTAGAGCTTGTCAACAAATTTTCTCCAAGCGCTAACATCCAGGCAACAAGCGATGCCGTGCCTAAGTGCATTGAGCATGCTTAAGACTCCCTAGCCAATTTGCTTACGGCGGTAACTTGTATCGACCTCGCATACAATCATTGCGAGACGATTAATCCGCTTAAGCGTCTTGCCACTCCTTACACTCCGTACATCGCGCGCGAATAACAGGTAATGGCTCGCTTGACATGGACACACTCGCTTCTTTAAGAGAAGCAGAACGGGAGCGATATGGAGATTAAATGGATCGAGGACTTTGTCGCTCTTGCGCAGTACCAAAGTTTCTCGCGCGCCGCTGAGGTCCGCAATGTCACGCAGTCCGGTTTCAGCCGGCGCATCCAGGCGCTCGAACAATGGGTCGGAGCGGACCTGATCGATCGCAGCAGCTATCCGCCCACACTGACGCCCGCAGGACGTCTCTTCAGGGAAGCCGCCGACGACATCCTCAACCGCCTGTTCGACACGCGCGCCATCATTCGCACGGAGCAGCGGATGCCCGGCACCGGGCTGCAGATTGCTGCGGGCCACACCATTGCGCTGAGTTTTCTTCCTGCCTGGCTGAACACGCTGACCGCGCAATTCCGCGATGTCAGGGCGCGGGTGATTCCCACCAACGTCCATGATTCCATCCTGATGCTGGTGAACGGCAACTGCGAACTGATGTTCGCTTATCACCACCCCGACCTGCCGCTTCATCTCGATCCCACGCGCTACGAGTACCTGACGGTAGGCATCGACACGTTCATGCCCGTCTGCAAGCCGAATCAAAGATCTGCCCCTTCGCTGCGCTTGCCCGGAACCGCCAGCCGCCCTTTGCCGCTCATCTCGTACACGGAAACCAGCTATTTTGGCCGCTGCCTGGCCTTGCTGCTTCGCCGCGCCAAGACGCAACCGGCACTGCGCCCGCACTACGAATCGGATATGGCGGAAGTGCTCAAGAAGATGGTTCTGGAGGGCGAAGGAATTGCGTGGCTGCCGAAAAGCTCGATACAAACCGAACTGAAAAATGGCGAGCTCGTGGCGGCCGGCGGCAAGGAATGGGATCTGGAAGTCGAGCTTCGCGTGTACCGCGACGCCTCGAACAAAAACGATTTCATTGAAACCCTGTGGCGATACCTGCGCTCCTCAGCCTGAAATTGTCCTAGCGTTTACCCTAGTTATGCGGCGCTCGCATAACGGCATGCAAAACCAGCATCGCGGTTTTTTTGTCCACTTCTACTATCCGTCCAGCGACAGAAAAGGCCCATAGGCAAGGCGCTTTCTGTCAAACCGATCGCACGGTGGCCCCAGGCTCATCTTCGTGCGAGACACACCTGGAAGGATCAAAATGAAAAACCGGTTAACGCTCTATATCGTCGTCGGCATGGTGCTTGGCGTCGTGGTCGGCTACGTCTGTCACAAGACCGCCGCGGATTCAAATGCAGCAAATGAGATGGCCGGCTACTTCTCGATCATCACCGACATCTTCCTGCGGCTCATCAAGATGATCATCGCACCGCTGGTATTCGCCACGCTGGTGTCCGGTCTCGCGGGAATGGACGGAACGAGCGACGTGCGCCGCATCGGCATTCGTTCGGTTGGCTGGTTCGTCTGCGCTTCGTTGATGTCGCTTGCGCTCGGCCTCTTGCTCGCCAACCTGTTGCAACCGGGTGCGGGCCTTCACATGGCCCAGACCAGTTCCGATGTAACAACGGGCCTGAATACCGCAGGACTGAATTTCAAGGACTTCATAACGCACGCATTTCCGACGAGTATTCTCGACGCCATGGCGCGCAACGACATCCTGCAGATCCTGGTGTTCTCCGTGCTGTTTGGCATTGTGCTGGGCGCGATCAAGGCAGACGCACGGGTGACGCCGCTCGTGCAAGCCATCGACGCGCTCGTCCCCGCGATGCTCAAGCTCACCGACTACGTCATGCGCCTTGCGCCTATCGGCGTATTCGGTGCGATCGCCTCGGCCGTCACCCTGCATGGTCTCGACGTGCTGATGACTTACGGCAAGCTGATTGGCAGCTTCTATGTGGGACTGGTGCTGTTGTGGGTCATTTTGATAGGTGCGGGTTATGCGTTCCTCGGCAAGTCCATCTGGTCGTTGCTCAAAGCGGTACGTGAGCCTGCCATGCTGGCGTTCTCGACGGCAAGCAGCGAAGCCGCGTATCCGCGCCTGACGGAAAAGCTCGAAGAATTCGGCGTGGACAAAAAGGTTGTCGGTTTTACGCTGCCGCTTGGATACGCCTTTAATCTCGACGGCTCGATGATGTACCAGGCATTTGCTGCCATCTTCATTGCGCAGGCCTTTGGTATTGATATGCCGGTGGGCACGCAGATCCTGATGTTGCTGGTGCTGATGGTCAGCAGCAAAGGCATGGCCGGAGTCGCACGGGGCTCAGTGGTGGTCGTGGCAGCCGTTGCGCCGATGTTCCATTTGCCGCCGTCCGGCGTCGTGCTGATCCTTGCGATCGACCAGATACTGGACATGGGGCGAACGGCGACTAACGTGATCGGCAATAGCATTGCGACGGCCGTCATCGCAAAGTGGGAGACGGCTCGGGTCACGCAAACGGAAGCACGAAGCTTCGATCAGTTGCCGAGCGAAGCGAAATGATGGGTGACAACATGCAGGGGCGCCGCTCGTTTGGCGTCATTGGTGGGCTCGGCCCGCTCGCCAGCGCCGACGTATTTTTCAAGCTCGTCAAGTCGACGCCCGCGACCGGCGACGCCGATCACTTCGACGTCGTATTCGAGCAGCATCCGTTTCGCGGCGCCGGCGCTACCAGCGCGGCGACGATCGAACGCAAGCTGTACATATTCGATCTCATTCGTGCGTTCGAGAAGCGCGGCATCGATACGGTCGTGCTGCCCTGCTTCCTGAGCCACACGTTCATGGACGAACTGAAGGCGAACTCGCCTTTGCAGATCGTGGACATGATCGAGGCATTGCGAAACCATGTACGGCGCAAGTTCCCTTCGGTTCGTCGCATCGGCGTGCTGGCATCGGACTACACACGGCATGACGGTCTCTTCGAGCGGTATTTTTCCGCACCCGAATTCGAAGTCGTCCATCCGCGAATCGATGGAACCATCGATCTCGTCACGCGCGCCGTGTACGGAGAAGACGGCATCAAGTCGGGCCATTTGCTGAGCCAGCCCGTCGCGCTGCTAAGAGCCGCTTGCGACGACCTCATTGCGCAGGGCGCGGAGGTCATCGTGCCGGGCATGACCGAGATCGCGCTCATTGCGGACGAGCTCGGCAAGCTGGGCGTACCGCTGATCGACTCGAATCTGGCGTACGCCCAGTACGTCGTATCGGGGCATTACGAGTCGCCCGCCAAGCTATTCAAGGTTGGCGTGGTAGGCGGTATCGGCCCGGCAGCGACAGTGGACTTCATGCAGAAGATCGTACGCAATACGCCGGCGAAGCGGGATCAGGACCACATCAAGCTATTGGTCGAGCAGAACCCGCAGATCCCCGATCGCACCGACAATCTGATCGGCGATGGCCCGGACCCCACCATCTCCTTGTATGCCACATGCAAGAAACTGGAAACTGGCGACGCGGACATCATCGCGATCCCATGCAACACGGCGCATGCGTTTGTGCAGCGGATCCAGCCGTATCTCAACATCCCGATCGTCAACATGCTGACCGTGACGGTCGAGACGCTTCGCGATTCATTTCCTTCGCTTCGTGAAGTCGGGCTTCTGGCTACGTCGGGGACGGTGGCGAGTGGTGTTTATCGGGAAGCGCTTGAAGCGGAAGGGTTGCGGCAGATCGTGCCCAGTCCGATGTTGCAGGCCAGAGTGATGAATGCGATCTACGGCGAAAAAGGCGTGAAAGCGGGTTACACCACGGGTCAATGTCTGGACGACATTCACGCCGCGCTTCAAGGCTTAGCCGACGAAGGGGTCGAAGTCGTCATCCTCGGATGTACCGAGTTGCCACTGCTTCTGCCGCACGCTTTTTGGCTAAGCGCTCGCGGTCAAACGATCACGCTAGTCGATCCGACTGACATCCTGGCTAAACGCTGCGTTAGCTACGCCACGGCCGCGGTTCAGCCGGAAGCCCAGCACTAAGGTACTCTGGCGTTAAGCCTTTATCTCTGTACGCAGAAATTCGATCAACGCCTGCTGGACTGCATTGAGCACCCCGACCGAGCTCACCAGTGCAAGCTCGGTCGGCGGTAATTCCGGCAAATCCGACCATACACGATGCTCAGGCAGCACGGCCGTTGTGGGTAACACCGACACCCCCAGCCCCGATGAAACCGCCGCCTGAATGCCGGTCAGGCTATGACTTCCGAACGCAACGCGCCAGCGCCGGCGCGCTTTGTCGAGGCTACGAATGGCACGCTGCCTGTACACACAACCTTGCGGAAACAACGCAAGCGGGACCGGTGCGTCCGTCAACTCCACGCCCTCACCCTTTACCCACACCAGCGATTCGGGCCACGACGCGAGACAGTCCCCGCTACCCGGCTCGCGCTTGACCAGCGCAATCTCGACCTCGCCTGCCGCAAGCCTGCGCTGAAGATCGACACTCATGCCGCTTACCGTTTCAAGCCGCACGCCGGGTTGCGTCTTAACAAAACCCGACAGCATGGCCGACATGCGCCGCGCGTCGAAATCCTCGGGTACGCCAATGCGTACCGGTTCGAGCGCCACGTCGCTGGTCAGCGCATCCTCCGCCTCACGCGACAACGCCAGCAGCCGCCGCGCATAGTGCGCGAGCAACTCTCCATGCTCCGTGGCGCTCACGTGGTTGCCGGTCCGGTCTCGCAGCAGTAACGCGCGGCCAACCGTTCCTTCCAGCTTGCGAATCTGCTGGCTGACGGTCGATTGCGTCCGGTGTACACGTTCGCCGGCGCGCGTAAAACTGCCTTCATCGACCACGCAAACCAAGGTGTTCAACAACTCAAGATCTAGCATGAGCGGACCGCCGCGTTATTTGAATTTCGATTGACCTATAGAGTTTAATTTAATTTCCAAATATCAAGCAATCCCTCTAGTCTGGCGACATTCCCTAACTAAGCGAGCACATCATGGCTCTCGAAGCGCTTGAACACACCCTCCGACCCCAATGGCTCACGTTCGATTGCTACGGCACCTTGATCCAGTGGGACGAAGGATTGCAAGCTGCCGTACGCAAGATCCTGTCCGCCAAGGAAACACACTCGGTCGATCCCGCCCGGCTAATCGGCATCTATGACCGGCATGAACACGCGCTTGAGCAGACGCCACCGCATCGCACGTTTCGCAGCGTGACAGCGGATGCATTACGTCTTGCACTAGACGAACTGGGATTGCAAAACAACGAGGACGACGCCCGCACGCTAACGGACAGCATCTCCGCGATGCCGCCTTTTCCTGAAGTGGTCGGCGCTTTAAGGCAGCTTAAGGAAGCGGGTTATCGTTTGTGTATTGTGTCGAATACGGATGACGACATCATCGCCGGCAACGTCGCGCAGCTTGGTGGATTGATCGATCGAGTCATCACGGCGCAGCAGGCCGGGGCTTACAAACCATCGCGGAAATTGTTCGATTATGCTTTTGATAAGCTTGGCGTAACCAAGGACGAGGTCGTTCATATCTGCGCAAGTCCACACCTCGATCATGCAGCCGCGCGCGAGATCGGCTTTCGTTGCGTGTGGATCGATCGCGGTACGGGCCGCACCGCGCTGCCAGGTTATACACCCGATGCAACGCTTGTAACGCTCGACCAGGTGCCTGTGCTTTTCAATCAATTCGGCTGGTAAATTTTCAAGGCAATCATCATGGCTCACTCGCTTTCAGTCGGCAGCTCCACTGCGCCATCGCGTATCGTCCGGCTCGATTCCGACGCCGTCATGCAGGCGCGCATCGAGCTTGCCGCATGCTTTCGGCTTGCGGCGCAACGGGGTTACGAGGAAGGGGTTTGCAATCATTTCTCGGCGGTCGTGCCGGGCCATGACGATCTGTTTCTCGTCAATCCCTATGGATACGCGTTTAGCGAGATCACTGCGTCCCGCCTGCTCGTCTGCGACTTCGAGGGGCGTGTGATCGCCGGTGACGGCCAGCCGGAAGCCACGGCGTTTTATATCCATGCAAGGTTGCATCGGGCGAAACCGCGCGTGAAAGCGGCGTTCCACACGCATATGCCGAACGCGACGGCGCTCTGCCTGCTGGAAGGGCCGCCGCTGTTGTGGCTCGGGCAGACGGCGTTGAAGTTCTATGGCCGCACCGCTGTCGATGAAAATTACAACGGCCTGGCACTGGATGAGTCAGAGGGCGATCGCATTGCCGAAGCCATGGGAGACGCCGACATCCTGTTCCTGAAGAACCACGGCGTGATGGTGGGAGGCGCGAGCATCGCGGAGGCTTGGGACGATCTCTATTATCTGGAACGTGCGGCGGAAGTTCAGCTCAAGGCCATGAGCAGCAACCGGCCGCTCAAGCCTGTGCCGCACGAAATAGCACAGCTCACTTATGAGCAAATGCGCTTAGGCGATGCACAAAGTGCCCGCGCGCATCTCGACAGCTCGATGCGAATATTACGCAGTCAAGGAATCGGGTTCGACGAGTAAGCGCGTCATGACCATCGCCCGGGCCATCGCCGGCCGCGCACAAGGTTATTGAACAGCAGCGCTATAACCAGCAGCGCGCACACGCCGCTCAGGACCGGGACAAAAAAGAATCCGATCGATGCATTGCCGCTTAGCATGATCACCAGCGGATCAGCACCCGCCGGAGGATGCACACAACGTGCAAGCTGCATCAAGGCAATGGCAAGCCCCACAGACAGCGCCATTTGCCATATCCCCGGTCCGGCGAGCCAATCCACAGCCAATCCTACGGCTGTGGAAAGCAGATGTCCGAATACGAGATTGCGGGGCTGGGCGAATGCACTATCGGGTGCACCGAATAGCAGGACGCTCGACGCACCGAATGGCGCGATCACCAAGGGGCTGCTTGTCACATGTCCTAGCAGGGAGATCGCACCTATCGCCAGGAAACCACCTAAGAAACCGAATGCCGCTTGTTTAAAAGGCGCTAAAGAAACTGCGGGCGCCGCGTGGGCGATCTGTTCGTTCATCATGTTTTAAGCCCAATGAAATGCGCACGCTGACCATGAATAACCTGATCAGCGTGCCCACGGCGTTATGCCTTCTTGAAGCGGGCCGCCTCTTCCGAGCCCGACGTCGCATTGCCTGCGCTGTACGAGTGCGCACCCACACCGGCAAGACGTCCGCCATCGACGATCAGATACTCCTCACGAATCGGTTGTTTGGCGAACCAGCATTCGAGAATTTCACGCGTCCCTGCAGCGTAACGCGCCTGTGCGGAAAGCGTAGTGCCCGACGTGTGCGGCGTCATGCCCTGATTCGGCATGGTCCGCCACGGGTGATCGCTCGGCGCAGGCTGCGGAAACCACACGTCGCCTGCATAACCCGCCAGTTGACCCGATTCCAGCGCGCGTACGACAGCGTCGCGATCGACAATCTTCCCGCGCGCCGTGTTGATGATGTAAGCACCGCGCTTCATCTTGCTGATCATCTTCTCGTCGAAGAGATGTTCCGTTTCCGGGTGCAACGGACAATTGATGGTCACGATATCGCACACACGCGCCATGGATTCAGCGGTGGGATGCCAGGTTGCGCCAAGTTCGCGCTCGACCTGTTCCGGCAGACGATGCCGGTCCGTGTAGTGCAGCTTGACGTCGAAGGGTTTGAGCCGTCGCAGCACCGCCGCACCGATGCGTCCGGCCGCCACGGTCCCTACGTTCATGCCTTCGAGATCGTACGCACGCGAGACGCAATCCGCGATATTCCAGCCACCCTTCTTGACCCATTCATGCGACGGCAGATAGTTCCGGACCTGGGACAAGATCATCATGACGACGTGCTCGGCCACGCTGATGCTGTTGCAGAACGTCACTTCGGCAACCGTGATGCCGCGATCGATCGCGGCCTGCAAATCGACGTGATCCGAGCCGATGCCAGCCGTGAGCGCAAGCTTGAGCTTCGGCGCCCGGGCGATGCGTTCCGCCGTCAGATAGGCGGGCCAGAACGGCTGGGAAATGACAATCTCGGCATCCTCCAGCTCGCGCTCGAACGTGGAGTTGGGGCCGTCCTTGTCGGATGTGACGACCAGGGTGTGTCCCTGTGATTCGAGGAACTTGCGCAAGCCCAGCTCGCCGGACACGCTGCCCAGCAACTCGCCCGGCTTGAAGTCGATTGCCTTGGGCGTAGGGGCGCTCTGTCCGTCGTGATACTTCGAGATGGCCGGAATGTCATCCCGGGCGTACTTCTTGGGCATACCGTCGACAGGGTCGTCATATAAAACGCATAGAACCTTGGCCATGACCGTCTCACTCCGCTCTGATTTGATTAACACCGGCCCTGAAGTTCAGGTGCCGCCTCGTCGATCGTGGGGCTGGCACGTCGACGAAGAGCAGTGTCTCCAAGTACTCGCAGAGGGTCCAATCGTTTGGATGGATCAGGTGATAAGCGCTTGTTATCACGGTGGGTAGCCGCGTGCAGAGGGCTGCTGGCGTTGCTCGCGTAGCGTCTTATGCGGTCGCGGATCCTTGGGATGCGCGTGCGGCCTCGGGCAGCAACGCGTCGAATTCCCGTTGCAGTTCAAGCTGCTCGGCGGTTCGCCACATGGCGGCCACCAGCGGCGGCAGCGTATTGCGATTGCGTGCGATGAGACCGATGCCGCGTGTCAACTCCGGCAACAACAGCGAGGCACGCACCCCGCCGCCCGCAGGCAGGACGCTCAAAAGACTATGGGGAAACACGCTGAACAAACCGGCATGCTGCACGTGCGCGTAGAGGGACAGAAGCGAGTCGGTTTCGAGAACCACGGTTGGCGGCACGTTCTCCCGTCGAAATGCCGCATTGATCACTTGCCGGTTCTGCATGGAGGCAGTCAACAGACCTAGCGGCAATCCGCCAACGTCGCTCCATTGAACGGTACCCGTGTTGAAACGGTCGCAGGCGCTGGAGGGCGACAAGAGCATGTAGCGTTCGAGATAGAGCGGCAACACACTGAAGCCCGCTTGCACCTGATCGTCGAGATAGGTCAGGCCGACATCGAGTTCGTGCTCGTCGAGTTGACGAAGGATCGCGTCGGAGCTGAGAGAACGAACCTCAAAATGCATATGCGGATGCTCGCGCATGCACGGTGCAAGCATGCGGGTGGTCACCGGCATGATGGTTGGTATAGCCCCAATACGAAGCGTCCCGATGAGCCGAACCTGCGCGGCGGATGCATCCTGCCGCATGTTTTGCAACGACGCGAGCGTTTGCCTCGCCCAGCCAAGCACGCGCTCGCCGTCTTCGGTGAAGCCTACGAAGCGCCGCGTCCGCTCGACAATGACCAGCCCTAGTTCGGCTTCAAGCGTACGAATAGCCGACGACAGCGCGGGCTGCGAAACGTGACAGGCTTCTGCTGCCCGCGCGAAATGTTTTTCGCGGGCCAACGTGACGAGATACTCGAGTTGACGAATGAACATCGCTTCCTTGGTTAGCTTTTCTGCCCCGACAACAATCAGGCAAGCAGGTCCTCGTAGAACGAGCCGAACGGCCTTGTCGGATGAGCCAGTTGAATCTCCAGGATCCAGAGCCCGGCGTCCGGATGCGGCTCGAAATTCCCGAGATTGCCCGCCTTGAAGATGGCATGCGGAAAATCGCTTACGCGATGCCCTTTGATATCGAGGTTGAGTTTCCATCCAAGCGCCGACGCACGTTCCGCCGCGTAGTCGTACAGTGCCTTGCCGCCGGCTCCCGTCGTTCGCCAATGATGTTCGACTTCGTCGAAAACAGTTTTTGCCGCGTCCGCGCACGCTTTCATCTCGGCGTCTGCGCCGACTACGAACGTCCCGCCTGCATCGCCTTCATGGCCTCGCCAGACAACGCCAAGATCGATAAAGAAAATGTCGTCGTCCTTCAGCCGCGGATCTTCCTCGGAACGCTGCTTGAACGTCCTCAAGGTGTTTTCTCCAAACCGGATCAGTATGGGATGCCAGATTCGCTCCATCCCCATCTCTTGAAGAACCCGCTTGCATTCCGCCACCCCTTCCGACTCGAGCATTCCGGGCTGAATCATGGCCGCTACCTCTTCAACGGCCTCCCACGTCTTGTCGCGCGCGTAGTGCATCGATTCGAGAACGAATTTTTCTCCGACCGCTTGTTGCGCGTTATTGCTCACTAATCTCTCCCGTCACGTTATATCCCGATAAATATATCGATGGCCGCGCTGAAAGTCCATTTTCCCGGCTTGCACGTTAGACACGGCGGCATAATTGCTACGCACACCACTGCCATATTCTACGCGGCAACCGCTCCCGCGGTATCTGCTCGACTCTGTGTTCGCGGGCTTAGCTGTCCGACTCGCCTTCGCCAGCCGGAACTGATCGTGAAGGGGAAAAGGCGCGAGCGATCGAGCGATATACGGACTACTACATATATTGGCAAAACCACAAGCACCCTGGAAAAACACAGCGTGCCTCCAATTTGCAGCCATTCCGAAAGCGCCGTCGTAAGGCGGATCAACTCCCGGCCGCCAGCGCCGCCGTCGCCGCGTTCCCAAATACTGGAATGACCAGCAAGCCGGCCGTTTCCTAAGCCCACCTCGCCCCCTCCAAACGCCCCAATCCTCCGCGACTCATCAAAATAGTCGGACTAGTTAAGGGTATACATTGATTAATTGGCCAAGTGCCTGTTCTAGCATGTCGATACGTCGTCATTCGACCGTGCGTGCGCTTGAGCACGCGGGTTTCGCGGAGTTCGTCGACGCCCGGCACGGCGCTTCCCCGGCCCGCGCCGTCATGAGAATCGAGATGTTCAAAAACTACGAGACGGGAGAATGACATGGCGCAAGATCGGGAAGACCAGGGTGACGTACAGAGCGTGCGTCGCGGCCTGCTGCAAGGTGCCGGCCTGACGGCGGCGCTAGCGCTGCTAGGCGGCGCGATCACACCGGCGCAAGCTGCGGAAGCCGGCCCGTTCCCGGCACACAAGCGCTGGAAGATCGTATTCGTCAATCACGTAACGACAAATCCATTCTTCGTTCCGACGCAATACGGCATTCAGGACGCGGCCGCCTTGCTCGGGCTCGACTACCAATGGACCGGCTCAGCCAATGCCGACGTGGCCGAGATGGTCAATGCGGTTAACGCGGCGATTGCCGCGAAAGCCGATGCAATCGCGGTCCCTATCGTCGATCCCAAGGCGTTCAACACGCCGATCCAGAAAGCGCTCGACGCAGGAATCCCAGTATTTGCATACAACGCCGATGCCCCCAGTGGCAGCGCCAATCCTCGTCTCGCGTATATCGGCCAGGATCTGTATCTGTCGGGCTACCAGATGGGCGAGCGCATCGTAAGCCTCGTGGATAGCGGTCTCGTCGGACTTTTTATCGCGACGCCCGGCCAGCTCAACATCCAGCCGCGGCTGGACGGCGCACTCGACGCAATCAAGAAGTCGGGCAAGAAAATCGACGCGCAAACCATTGCGACCGGAGCAACCGTCAACGAGGAACTCTCGAAGATCAAATCGTTCTTCCTGGGGCATCAGGATCTGAAAGGCATGTTTGCCGTCGATGCAGGCAGCACGCAAGGTGTGGCTCAGGTCATGAAGGATTCCAACCTGCCGTCCAAGGGCGTGCACGGTGGCGGCTTTGATTTGTTGCCGCGCACGGTCGAGCTGATTCACGAAGGTTTTCTCGACTTCACGATCGACCAGCAACCTTACGTGCAAGGTTTTTATACCGTGCTGGAAGCATTCGTTTTCCTTGCATCGGGTGGACTCGTTGGGCCTGCCAATATCAACACGGGCCTGAAGTTCGTCACCAAAGGCACGGTTGATCCATACCTCACCACGGAGACGCGCTACGAAGGCAAGAGCACAAAACCGCAGATCGTGCCGCGCACAGGTCCGATCAAGGGGTGACCTCTCCCGTGACGGATGCCGGTAAACCGAGCCGGCGCGCAAGGTTATGGCCAGGCGCGATCAGGCGATCCAGCGAGATCCGCATCCTCGCGGTCGCGGTGATCCTCAGCATCTACTTCGAGACGGCCAACCATGACTTCCTGCTGACGAGCGCGAGCCTTGAGAACCTCTCGCAGTTCATCGCGCCGGTAGCAATCATTGCCTGCGGCGAGATCATGCTGATGATCGGCGGGGAGATCGATCTCTCCGCCGGCATGGTCTTCGCATTCGCGCCCTTCGTCATGCACTTCGCCAGCGAAGCGGGCGCACCCACGTGGCTCGCATTGCTGGCCGGCGTGCTGGCGGCAGGTCTGGTCGGTCTGATCAACGGCGCGGTGACGGTGTACCTGCGCATCCCCTCCTTCGTGACCACGCTCGGCACGCTGTTTTTCGTCAATGGCTTTACGCTGACCATTTCACGCGGCACGCCGGTTTCGCCGCCGGAGGGTGCGAGTTTTTCGGCGTTCATGGGCGCGTGGGGCTACAGCGAAATCATCTGGACAATTGCGATCGCCGCGGTCATGCATGTGTTGCTGCGTCATACGCGATGGGGTTTGCATACCATCGCTGCGGGCGCCAATCCGTTAGGTGCGAGCGAAGCGGGCATTCAAGTCAGGCGCCTGAAACTCGGCAATTTCGTGATTGCCGCGCTGCTTGCGGGCTTCACCGGCATCCTGGAAGGCTTCCGGATAACCTCGATCGATCCGCAGGCAGGCGGCAACCAGATCATGTTCCTCGCCGTCGCCGCGGCCGTGATCGGCGGCACGCCGCTCGCCGGCGGCTCGGGCACGATCATCGGCGGGCTGATTGGTGCGGCAGTGCTTGGCATCCTCAACGACGGCTTCACGCTCATCGGCATTAACGCCTTCACCTTCAACATGATTCTCGGCGCTGCGATCCTGGCGGCCATGATCTTCAATATCCATGTCGTTCGTCTCGCGCGCAAGGGAGACCTGTGATGTCCGCCGCCGCATCGGCTTCAGCGGGGACGGCAGCGCTGCGAGGCGAAGATATCGTCAAGCGTTTCGGCGCGGTTACCGCACTCGACGGCGTATCGCTCACGCTCAGACAAGGCGAGATCCTTGGCGTCCTCGGTGACAACGGCGCAGGCAAATCGACGCTGATAAAAATCCTCACGGGGTTTCATCAGCAGACAAGCGGCAAGCTATTTATAGGCGGCGAGGAAACGATGCTTCGCTCTGTCGACCACGCCCGCTCGCTAGGCATTGAATGCGTCTATCAGGATCTGGCGCTGGCCAACTCGCTCAGCATTTATCACAACATGTTCCTGAATCGGGAGATCGTGCGACGCGGTCCATTCCCTTTCCGCCTGTTGAATAACCGTGCGATGCGCGCCCGTGCCGCGGAATGCCTCGAAGAGATCGGCGTGCATGTGCCGTCGGTCGATCTGCCGGTCGAGCAACTCTCAGGCGGTCAGCGGCAGGCAATCGCCGTTGCTCGCGCGGTCAATTCGGATGCAAGGATTCTGCTGCTCGACGAACCGCTCGCGGCAATGGGCGCACGCGAGGCGGGACTGATCATCGACCTGATCTTGCGGCTGAGGGACAAGCAGGGGCTGTCCATCGTCATGATCATGCACAACTATGCCCAGACGCTCGACATTGCGGATCGCGTCATGCTCATGCAGCGAGGCCGCGTGACTTACGAGCGGGAGGCAGCCAGCACATCGGTCGCAGAGCTGATGGATATCGTGCGACGTGAATACCGGTCCATGCGGACGGCCGCGCCTTAGAAGCTTCGCTGCACAATCACGCGATGCCGGGCGCTTTGCCCGTCGATTCACGTTCCACCAGCAAAACGTCGAGCATCGCCGGGGGCGCGCAATCGCGGCCGGCCAGCCGATCGATGAGATATTGCGCGGCCAACTCCCCCATCTCACGATCGGGCACCCGCACCGTGGTCAGCGAAGGCCGCGAGTGCGCGGCAATCTCGATGTCATCGAAGCCGCTAATTGACACCGTCCCCGGCACGTCGATGCCCATCGCCTCAGCCTCCAGCAATGCCCCGATCGCGAGGATGTCGTTCCCGCAAATGATCGCGGTCGGCGCGGGAGCGTGACTCATGATCTGCTGGAAGCTTTTGCGCGCGAACGGTATGCGTCCGACGTTGGAGTTGTTGTCCATCAGCGCGAGGTGAGGCGGTCTCAACGCAAGGCCATTTTCTGCGAGCGTGGCGTGAATGGCGCTCAAGCGGGCTGCTACGCGATTGTTGAGTTTCGTCGACTGGAAAATCACGCCGAACCGTGTATGGCCGAGTTCCAGCAGCCGCCGCGTGATGACCTCGTAGGCGCGTGCATGATCGAATCCCGCGCACGGGTGGTCGCTGTCCGCCCGCTTGCCGAAGGTCACGACGTACGGGATGTCCTTCGCCCGCAGCAGGTCGAAAAGAGCGTCGGGATAATTGTCTCCGAGCAGCGCAATCGCATCCACGCCGCGCCCCACCATGCCGCGCGCCAGCCGATAACCCTCCTCGGGATCATAAGAAGAGCAAGCAACGAAGACGGCCAGTCCTTCAGCGCCAAGACGCCCCTGGAAGGCCTGCAACTGCTGGTGGAATTTCTCGTGTTCGAGCGTCGGGACAATCGCACCGACGGTATAGGACCGCCGCGACACCAGCGAACGAGCAGCGGCGTTCGGGACCCAGTCGAGTTGCGTAATCGCGGCCCGGACACGGGCGCGGGTTTTCTCGGTCACCTTCTCGGGGTCGTTCAGGTAACGCGAGACCGTCGCCGTGGACACGCCGGCTACCCGCGCGACGTCGGCCAGCACGGGCTCGTCGCCGGAGGCAGTAAGCGAACGGGGCGTTTGTGCCGTCATGGGCGTGGGCTGAGCCCCCGTTGCGTCGGCGTTCGCGCGTGCGGTTTCGGCATCTTTCGAATCTTGCATGAAGAAATTGGAGCCATGTAAGCGGTGTGCTGAAGGTAAGTGTTTGCCCTTAAAGGTGCAATAGCGATTTGACGGTACGGCCAAAATTATTCTACGATGTAAGCGCTATGCAAAACGGCGAGCATCAATGATTTGCGATGGTTTCGGAATCACACGCTTCCTACGCAGGCTAGCATGTTATGGCACCAAACCTTAAAGCCAACTCAGCGTACAAAATGCATAGCGATTACATTTATACAGCTAAACAGGACATACGGAAGCTCCCGGGCTAAAAAAGCAGCGGGCTAGTCAGGCCTGGAAGCCTTGATACAGCCGGTTGTCAGAGTCGTTGATTGCTAAAGCACGTAATAAGGATGGGTCGTGATAAATAGCTGGGAAGTCGATTACGTCAACGGGAAAACGCGCATCTTCGGAATAGTCGGACATCCGATCGAGCAAGTGCGCTCGCCGGAAATGATCACGGCGGAATTGGTGTCGCGCGGCCTCAATTCCCTGATGGTCCCTGTGCACGTTCTACCCGCCGATTTCGACCGGGTCATGCCCGAACTTCTGAAGCTGCAGAATTTCGACGGGTTCGTATTTACCATTCCCTTCAAAGGCGAGGCGCGCAGATTTGCGAGCCAGCTCGGTCCGCAGGCAAGCTTCGTCGGCGCGGTCAATGCGCTCGTGCGCACGGACGACGGTCAATGGCTCGGCGATATCTTCGACGGCCTCGGCTGCGTGGAAGCCTTCCGTCGCAGAGACGTGAGTTTCGCAGGCAAGCGGGTGATGATGATCGGCGTTGGCGGTGCGGGTAGCGCGATAGCCGTTGCGGTGGGACGCGAAAGTCCCGCGAGCATGAGGATCTTCGACCCCGATGCGCAACGCGCCGGGGACGTAGCGGAGAAGGTGCGGCGCTGCAGTCCATCGACGCAGGTCGAGATCGGCGAGCCGGTCGTTGATGGCATCGACGTACTGATCAACGCTTCTCCAGTCGGGATGCTGGACGACACGCGTATGCCTATTCGTCCGGAAACGCTGCCCCGCGACCTGATCGTATTCGATGCCATCGTCAAGCCGGAAATGACGCGGCTCTTGTCGCTAGCCAGGGATAGCGGCTGCACGTTCATTCAAGGCCGGGAAATGATGCGCGGACAAATCAGCAAGATTGTCGACTTCTTTCAGGCCCGCGATTTCTTATAAGTCGAAGGTCGGTACCAGTACGCGCGATTTTCAATCGCTGCTTACCTATTCATTCAATCGCAACTGGAGTAACGATGAAATTACTGCGCTATGGCCCGCAGGGCTCGGAAAAACCCGGCTTGATGGACGACAAAGGACAGATCCGTGACCTCTCCGGAGTCGTGAAAGACATCGACCCGGATTTTTTTGCGGGCGATGGTCTTCGCAAGGTGGCCGCGCTCGACGTCAGTCAATTGCCGATCGTGCAAGGCACACCGCGCATTGGTGCGTGCATCCGGCGCCCGGGAAATTTCATCGCGGTTGGCCTCAACTACGTCCAGCACGCGATCGAAACGAATGCATCCATCCCGAGCGAGCCGATTCTATTCAACAAGGCACCGTCCTGTATCTCCGGGCCGTTCGATCCGGTCACGCTGCCCGTGGGCTCCGTTAAAAGCGATTGGGAAGTGGAGCTTGCGATCGTTATCGGGCAGGACGCGCTGTATGTCAGCGAAGAATCCGCGCTTGATTATGTGGCCGGATATTGCGTATGCAACGACGTGTCGGAACGGGAATCGCAGCTCGAACACGGTGGACAATGGGTAAAGGGCAAGATGTTCCCGACCTTCGGGCCGCTGGGTCCGTGGCTCGTGACTAAAGACGAAATCGCGGACGTCCAGGAACTGAAGTTGTGGCTGGAGTTAAACGGGAAGAAAGTTCAGGATTCCTCCACGAACGACATGATTTTTCCCATCAAGAAGCTCGTGTCGTATATCAGCCAGTTCGTGGCGCTTCAGCCAGGCGATGTAATTACAACCGGCACGCCGCCGGGGGTGGGTCTTGGCATGCATCCCGAGGTCTATCTCAAGGCCGGCGACACGATGAAGCTTGGAATCGAAGGGCTCGGTACGCAAGAACAGAAAGTGGTGAACTGGGCTGCAACGCAGAAGTGAATAAACGGCGCGCGCCCGCGTCGATCGAGTGAACCTCGATCCGGCGTTTTGCCAGCAGCCTTTTCAAATTTCACAACATATATAACGGAGACGCAGCATGAACGAGAGTCCGGCAGGTCAACCCACTCCGCCTCGCATACGGCGCAGCCAGACCGTGGCGCTATCGCTGCTGATGATCAGCGGCGTCATCAACTATCTGGACCGAGGCACCCTGGCTGTCGCGAACGAATCCATTCGCGCCGACCTCGGGTTGTCGCTCGGTCAGATGGGCATCTTGCTCTCAGCGTTTTCGTGGAGCTACGCACTGTGTCAACTGCCGGTCGGCGCACTGGTCGACCGGGTGGGGCCGCGCTGGCTACTGGGCATCGGCTTGATTGTCTGGTCGCTCGCGCAGGCAGCGGGCGGACTTGCCGCCACGTTCGGTTATTTCGTCGTCACGCGCATTGTGCTTGGCATCGGCGAGGCGCCACAGTTTCCGTCAGCGGCGCGGGTCGTCAGCAACTGGTTTCCGTTGCGATCGCGCGGCACGCCCACGGGTATCTTCAACGCAGCGTCGCCGCTGGGTATTGCGCTCGCGCCGCTGTGCCTGTCCATTCTGATCGCATCGACGAGCTGGCACTGGGCGTTCATCGTGACGGGCGCGGCCGGCTTCCTTGTCTCCATCGTCTGGCTCATGGTCTATCGCGATCCGGTCAGGTCGCAGATGACGGACGTCGAGCGTCAGTACCTTGATGCGGACGCCGATCAGGACTCGGCGAACAAAGCAGCTGGAAAACTCACGTTCGCCGACTGGCGCGCACTTTTCTCCTATGGCACCACATGGGGCATGTTGATCGGCTTCTTCGGTTCGGTGTATCTCAACTGGGTCTATCTGACGTGGCTGCCGGGTTACCTGAGAACCGCGCGGCACATGAGCCTCCAGCTCAGCGGCGTTGCAGCGGCTGTACCGTTCTTCTGCGGATTTATCGGCGCCCTGCTCGCCGGATGGCTGTCCGACCTGATTACGAGGCGCAGCAGTTCAGCGGTGGCGGGCCGTCGCAACGCGGTCGTGATCACGATGCTCGGTATGGTCGCGTTCACCGTTCCAGCCGCGCTGGCCGAGAGCAATACGATCGCCCTCGTCTGCATCTCGGTCGTGATCTTTCTGGCAAACGCTGCTTCCGCCTGTTCGTGGTCGCTCGCCACCGCGGCAGCACCGCCCAGCCGCATTGGCTCGCTCGGTGCGATCCAGAACTTTGGCGGTTTTCTTGGCGGGGCGCTGGCACCGGTCGCGACCGGGTACATCGCCCAGGTTTCGTCGTTCGTGCCTGCTTTGCTGACCGGGGCCGGTATCGCACTCGTTGGCGCAATGGCGTACCTTGTTCTGGTCCGCAAACCGATTCCCGAGCGTGAGCCCGAGACCGCGACGCTGCATCTNCCCGCTTGAGATAAACGCGCAAGCCGTTGCGCAACCAGGCTTGATTCTTAAGATAGAGAGAAGATATGGATACCGTATTAAAAGCCGCCACCGCCATCGAAGGTATTGTCCCGGTAATGCTGACACCGTTCGACGAAGCCGGCGCGATCGACTATGCCGGGCTCGAACGCCTGATCGAGTGGTATCTGGAACATGGCTCGGACGCGCTGTTCGCGGTCGCTCAATCGAGTGAGATGCAATTCCTGAGTCTCGCCGAGCGGGCTGCGGTGGCACGTTTCGTCGTCGATAAAGTCGCGGGCCGCGTTCCGGTCGTCGTGTCCGGTCACATCAGCGACGATCCCGACGCCCAGGTCGAAGAACTCAGCGCCGCTGCTGCGTCGGGCGCGCAGGGCGTGGTGCTGGTAACGAACCGGCTCGATCCGAAGCGTGAAGGCACAGGGATCTTTCTCGCGAATCTGGAGCGGTTGCTCAAACGTCTGCCCGCCGACGTACCGCTCGGCTTCTACGAATGTCCCGCGCCGTATCGCCGTTTACTATCCGATGAAGAACTGAAGGCTTGCATCGACACCGGCCGCTTCGTGATGCTGAAAGACGTGAGTTGCGATCTTGATACCGTCAAGCGGCGCGTCGCACTCGCCAAGGGATCGCCGCTGAAGATCCTGAACGCCAATGCAGCGATTGCATGGGACGCAATGAAAGCAGGCTCGGCCGGCTTCAATGGCGTCTTCACCAACTTCCACCCCGATCTTTATCAGTGGCTACGTACCAAAAGCGACGCCCACCCGGCGCTGGCCGAGGAATTGTCGACTTTTCTCGTGGTCGCGGCCGTGTCGGAAGCGCTGGGCTATCCGGCACTCGCGAAGATGTACCACCAGCGCATTGGCACCTTCGGCTCAATCCGCTGCCGCGTGATCGACTACGACGTGCGCGAGCGGTTCTGGGCGCTGGATGCGGTTCTCGACAAGATCGTTGCCGGCACCGAACATTTCCGAGCGCGGATTGCGGCGCTGTAGTACGCGTTGCATTTGAAGACGCTTTTATAAAAAAGAGTAAAAGGAGAAGTCGAATGAAAAAACGCAACCAATATATCGGAATGCTAAGCGTTGCTGGCGCTTCATGTATCGCAAGCTCCGCGTTCGCGCAGAGCAGCGTGACGCTGTACGGGATTGTGGATACCGGCCTGGTGTATGCGAGCAACCAGGCATCGCTCGGGTCAACCAGCGGCGGTCACTCGGTGACGAAACTCGCGTCAGGGATCTGGGCCGGCAGCCGCTTCGGCCTGAAGGGTGCGGAAGATCTTGGCGGCGGAACCAAGGCGATCTTCCAGTTGGAATCGGGTTTTAATATCGACAACGGGGCGCAGCAATATGCGAACGCGGAATTCGGCCGCCAGGCGTACGTTGGTGTTACGAACCCGACCTACGGTACGTTCACGGCCGGCCGCCAGTACACGTCCTACTATGCGCTGCTGTCGCCGTATAGCCCGACCACCTGGCTCACCGGCTACTTCGGCGCGCACCCCGGCGATATCGACTCGCTGGATACCGACTTCCGCGAAAACAACTCGCTCGTCTATACGTCGCCGACTTTCTACGGGGTGACCATGAGCGGCTCGTATTCCGTAGGCGGCGTGGCAGGCAGCCTCAATGCGGGCTCGACCTGGAGTGTGGCGTTGCAATACATCAATGGTCCATTCGGCATTGCGGCCGGCCTGCAGCGCATCAACAATTCGACACCTGGCGGCGGCGCCTGGGGAACGGACTCGACGACCAATTCGGGCGGGCAATCGGGCGTGTCCGCGCTCACCAACGGTTATCAGACCGCGGCAGCCCAGCAGCGCGTGGCAGTCACGGGAGGTTATGCGTTCACCCAAGCGCTCGATATCTCGGTAACGTATTCGAACGTCCAGTACATACCGGGTATCAACTCGAAGTTCACTGACGAAGCGGTCTTCAATACCGTCGGCACCGTGCTTCACTATCGCGCCGCACCCGCAATCGATCTGGCCGCGGGCTACAGCTATACGCGCGCCACGAAGGCGAACCGCATCGACAGCGCGGCGCAGTATCACCAGTTCAATCTGTCCGAGGCCTACAACCTTTCGAAGCGTACGACGCTGTATGCGCTGCAGGCGTTCCAGGTAGCGCACGGCAAGACTCTGGGCACGGCGGGAGCAGGAAACATCATCAACGCGACTGCAACGCTTGGTGATGGCTTTCAGAGCAGCCCATCTTCGTCAGGCAAGCAGTTTGCTGCAGGGGTCGGCATCGTTCACCGTTTCTGATCGAGCCGCATTCCGGGCGGCGGCCAGAGGTCTGATTGCGGACCTCTGGAGCGGGCAAACAGGTTACGGCTTGAGCGCTGCTTGCAACGCAACAAGGAACCGCAAGTACGCTGTCGCCCCCGGGTCCGCATGCCCGATGCTGCGTTCCTGCACCCACGCCGCGCGGCCCTTTTGCGATTGCAATCCGGCGGTCGCATCGACTTGCTCCTGAGCCGTTGCGATCATCGCTGCGAGCAGTTCAACGGCCGTACCGTTCGACGTCTCGAGTATGTCGAGGCTTGGAATCAATGCGTCGAGCACGGTCTTGTCGCCGAGCTTGCTCTTGCCGCGTTCGGCGATCCGCCCAGCGACCGCGCGCCCGATGTCGACCGCCTCCGCCTTGCCAACCGATGTTTTTCCGGCCATGACCTTCGATGCCGCCAGCAACCCTCCCCCCACCAACGCGGCAAAGGTGGACGGGTTGGCCGTCGAAAACGCCTTGCCGGCGCCGAGCAATACATCGGTGACGGAGGCTTCTTCCGGCAAGATGTCCAGCGCTTTGATGACCGCGGCGGACCCCGCCGCCACCGTGATGCCGAGGTCTCCGTCCCCCAGTGCGGCATCGAGATCGCGCAGTTCGTCGGCATGTGCCGGCAGTGCGCTCAAGGTGCGTGTCAAGACGTCCCGGAGTTCCTTGCAAGTAACGCTCATCGCATGCTCTCCTGATTAATCCGGCGATCATTCACGGAAGAACGGCGAACGAGCGGGCGCGGCCAGCAGCGCTTCCAGTTCGTCGTCAACATGCATCACCGTAATCGATGCCCCCGCCATTTCCAGGCTCGTCACATACTCACCCACATAGGATCGCGCGATGGTCAGCCCCTGATCCGCGAGCATGCCGGCCGCTCGCCGATACAACACATAAAGCTCTTCCAGCGGGGTCGCACCCAGCCCGTTCACCAGGATAGCGACGCGGGAGCCTTTCGGCAGAGCGAGATCGCGCAGGATCGTGCCGGTGAGCCGGTCCGCAATTTCATCGGCCGTTTCCAGCTTGCCGCGATGCGAGCCGGGCTCACCATGAATGCCGATACCGATCTCCATCTCGCCTTCAGGCAGCGTGAACGTAGGCTTGCCGGCGGCTGGGAGAATAGTGGGTGACAGCCCCACACCCATCGTGCGGCTCCGGCTATTCGCCTTGCCTGTAATACGCGCCACTTCATCGAGCGAATCGCCCCGCTCCGCCGCCGCACCCCCGCACTTGAACGCGAACACCATGCCGGCCACGCCGCGCCGGTCCGCGCTGCGCTCGGCCGGCGCGGAGGCTACGTCGTCGGTCAGGACCACGGTCTTGATATCGATGCCTTCGAGCTCGGCCATGTCGGACGCAAGGTCGAAGTTGAAGACGTCACCGCCGTAATTGCCATACACATACAGCACGCCCGCTCCGCCGTTCACGGCCTTGGTCGCCTCGAAGATCTGCTCGGACGACGGCGACGAAAACACATTACCCACGGCCACGCCGCCGCACAGCCCTTCTCCCACGTAACCCAGGAAACCCGGCATGTGCCCGGAACCGCCCCCCGTGACAATGCCTACACGGCCTTGCTTGGGCGCGTCCGCGCGCACCAGCGCGCGACGGTCTGCGGTCGCCGCCTTGATCCAGCCGGGGTGAGCGAGCAGCAACGCATCGATTACTTCGTCGACAAAATTCTCAGGCTGATTGATGATCTTTTTCACGGGTTGAGTCTCCTTGAAGCGCGGCACGTTCGGGGTGCATTTGCCTGACCGCGCGGGGTTCTGTATTCTTTCCGTCCAAGTTCCTGCGCTCAGAGCTTACGTCGCTGGCTGACTGCATCGAGCAGGACCGCGGCAAAAATGACGCCGCCCTGAATGAATTGCGTCCAGAACGGATTCACGCCAAGCAGCGACAAGCCGACATTGATCACGCCGATCAGCACCACGCCGATGAAGGTCCCGACGATCGAACCGCGGCCTCCCGCAAGCGACGTACCGCCGATCACAACGCCTGCAATCACCTGCAATTCCAGCCCGTTAGCCGCCGACGGCAGCGCCGAGTTGAGCCTCCCCGCCAGCACAATGCCGGCTATTGCCGCCGTCACTCCGGCCAGCGTGTAGGTGAGGAAGATCACCCGATTCACCGGGATACCGGCAAGCCGCGCCGCTTCCTTGTTGCCGCCGACTGCGAACACCTGATGCCCGAAGGTCGTCTTGCGCAGCAGCACATGACCGATCACGAACACCACCAGCATGACGATCATCGGTGCCGGCAGGCCTGCCAGCGTCTTGGCGCCAAATGCCGTGAACGTATTCGGAAAATCGAACTTGGTCCGTCCATCCGAGATGGCAAGCGTGAGGCCGCGTGCCATCGCCATCATCGCGAGCGTCACGATGAACGGCACCAGTCTCAGCCACGCAACCGACAAGCCGTTCAACGCGCCGACCAAAGCGCCCACCGCCAACGCCACGCCTAAACCGGCGAGACCGAGCGCCACGTTGTCGGGGCTCGACCCCGCCATGACGGTGGCCGCGACCATGCCGCTCAAGGCGACCAGGGAGCCGACAGAAAGATCGATGCCCGATGTAATGATCACGAACGTGCCGCCGACCGCCGCAATGCCCACCACAGACACCTGCACCATGATGTTGGTGAGCGTGCTGGTAGTCAGGAACTCCGGCGATGCAGCCGACAAGCCGATGCAGATCAGGATCAACGCCGCGAGCAACGGCCCGAGACCGCTTCGCAACTGCCGGATGATGCGG
>JGI12635J15846_10000044_pt1 | contig 75637 bp, 70 predicted proteins | sample BlaSpr_A8_OM2_M2_FD_15846 | JGI IMG/M metagenome (IMG submission 15846)
TGTGGTGCGGGCGGGGGGGCTTGCCGAGCTTCGCTCGGCTGGACGGCCGGGGGCGGCCGTCCCTACGTGAGCTTGGCGGGTGGGACTCTAACTTCGGCGCGTGAATCTACGCCGCACCGGCGCAGCGATCGCGAATAGGCCTGTCACCAGCAACGGCAGAGTGGAAGGTTCTGGAGCCGTCAAGCCTCCTTTAGAGGACAGGTAACTGAATCCTGTTATCGCCCCTCCGCTCAAGTACTGGATCGTGCCTCCAGTGACATATCGGCCGTTGATCAGGGTGCCTCCAATAGCGCCTGCCAGGGTTTCAACTCCTTGCTGATTGGTCGAGATCGAGGTTGGTTCAATAAAAGAGCCGACGAAAAGGTCGCGCGGATGAATCCTGCATCCTCCGCAGTTGTACTCGGTCAGGTCGAACGCCCCGCCCGCTGCAAACATTCCGTTGGTCAGAGTTCCGCTTTGAAGCGCCCCCGTGGTGAAGGTCAGGATCGGCCCGGTATAGCCGCCCCTTGTTCCCAAGACCTGGGCTAGGCCGGAAATAGTGTTGCTTCCAAGCGAATATCCACCCACGTCATAAATGTCGTCTCCCCACAACAGCGGCGTCGACACGCTCAAGACCAGCGCGATGGACAACACGAACAGTGCCGTTTTCATACGTCTACCTCCCCGTGGAAACCCCTTGTCTCGAGACAAGTTTGACCCGCCGGGATGTTATGACGGTTGTCCCGGCTTGTCAATCAGTTGTTTTGCATCAGTTGTTTTGCGTGGAAACCCGCATCAGGGCTAGGTTTGGTCGCAGCCATAGGTGGTATCTCGCCCTTTGTGAACGGCTCGGCGGCATTTTTATTGTGCGGGCGGAAAGCTTGCCGAGCTTTGCTCGGCTGGACGGCCGAGGGCGGCCGTCCCTATGCGAGTTCCGCGCGATTTATAGTGTGGCGCTCTTGTCTGCTATCAGATTCTTGATCTTCTCTATGAAGTCTGCGGTGGGCATATCTTCGGTTTTTTCTTTGCCTCGGGTGCGGACGTTTACATTGCTGGATTGCGATTCTTTGTCTCCTACTACTAGGAGGAAGGGGATTTTCTGCATGGCGTGTTCGCGAATTTTTGCGTTCATCTTTTCGTTGCGGGAATCCACTTCTACGCGGACTCCGGCGGAGCGGAGTTGTTCGGCTACTTTTTCGGCGTAGGCGGAATGGCGCTCGGCTATGGGGATCATGGCTACCTGGACGGGCGAGAGCCAGACGGGGAAGGCTCCGGCGTAGTGTTCGATTAGAACGCCGAAGAAGCGTTCGACGGACCCGTAGAGGGCGCGGTGGACCATGACGGGTTGTTTGCGGGTTCCGTCCTCGGCTACGTATTCGAGGTCGAAGCGCTGCGGCAGGTTGAAGTCGAACTGCACGGTGGAGAGCTGCCAGAGGCGGCCGATGGCATCGACGAGCTTGATGTCGATTTTTGGGCCGTAGAAAGCGGCTTCGCCGGGGATGACTTTGTATTCAATGTTCAACTCTTTCAAGACTTTTTCCAGTGAGTTGGTGGCGTGATTCCACTGCTCTTCGCTGCCGACGAAATTCTTGCGGTCTTTGGGATCCCAGGTGGAGAGCTCGGTTTGAAATTTGTCGAAGCCGAAATCTTTGAGGACGTCGCGGGCGAATTCGACGCAATCGGCAATTTCCTTTTCGATTTGTTCGGGAGTGCAAAAGATGTGGGCGTCGTCCTGGGTGAATCCGCGCACGCGCAGCAGGCCGTGCATGACTCCCGAGCGCTCGTAGCGATAGACGGTGCCGAGCTCGCCCAGGCGGACCGGAAGGTCGCGGTAGGAGCGCAGGGAATCCTTATAGATAAGGATGTGGCCGGGGCAGTTCATCGGCTTGAGGCGATACTCGGCGTCGTCGAGCTCCATGGCATCGAACATATTTTGCGCGTAGTAGCCTTCGTGGCCGGAGGTCTGCCATAGCTGCTTGCGCATGACGTGCGGAGTATAGACGAGGGAGTAGCCGCGCTTGACGTACTGATCGCGCATCCAGTCTTCCATCTCTTTGCGGATGATGCCGCCCTTCGGATGCCAGAAGATGAGGCCGGGACCGGCTAGCTCTTGAATGGAGAAGAGATCGAGTTGCTTGCCGAGGACGCGATGGTCGCGCTTCTTGGCTTCTTCGATGCTGTTGAGGTAGGCGTCTAAATCTTTCTTGGAAAAAAACGAGGTGCCGTAGATGCGCTGCAGATGCTGATTTTTTTCGTCTCCCAGCCAGTAGGCGCCGGCTACGTTGAGCACCTTGAAGGCCTTGATTTTTCCGGTCGAGGGGATGTGAGGGCCGCGGCAGAAATCCTGAAACTTGCCGGTCTTGTAGATGGAAATTTTTTCATCGGGCTTGGTGAATTGCTCGATGAAGTGACACTTCATGAAGTCGCCTTCACCTTTGAATTTTGCTAGACCTTCCTGGCGCGGCAGGAATTCGCGTGCGTAAGGAAGATTTTGCTGGACTAGCTCCTGCATCTTCTTTTCGATTTTTTCGAGGTCTTCGGGAGTAAAGGGAGTCTCGCGATAGAAGTCGTAGAAGAATCCGTTTTCCGTGGCGGGGCCGTGGCCGAGTTTGGTTTCGGGGAAAAGTTCGAGGACGGCGGCGGCCAGCAAGTGGGCGGAGGAGTGGCGATAGACTTCGAGCGCCTCGGGATCTCTTTCGGTGATGATGCGGAGGTCGGTGTCTTTTTCGAGCGGGCGGGTTAGGTCGACTAGGTCGCCGTTGGTTTTAGCGGCTAGCGCGGCGTCGGCGAGGCGCGGGCTGATGGATTTGGCTACGTCGAGGGCGGTGGTGCCTTTGGCGACCTCTTTGGTGGTGCCGTCGGGAAGTTTTAGATGAATGGCCTCGGACATGGGTAGAACCTTCTGTATTTCTGATGAATTTTAAAGTTTATCATTTGCTCGCGTCGGGGCAGGTGCCCTCACCCGCCATCTACCTTGCGCGGGCAAAAGGCCCGGCGTGCTTGCGCACGCCTCCCCAGACGAGGCGTCTGGGGCTGCGCGATTTTGGCGGGGCGGTACGGGTTTGCTGGGGGTTGATACCAGATCCAACGATAGTTGCGCAGACCCAAGGATAGTTGCGCCAGCCGGCTACCAGACCGCGACGGACGGGATTTTCGAGGATATAGATGATTTTGTGGTCCAAGCTTTCTGAGGAGCGCAGGACGTGATCGAATGATTCTTCCCGCCAGGGAAGTGCCTCGGCGGCGGAATTGGCGGTTGATGGCGTGGGCTGAGACGCTTTTAATGGCTTTCATGATTTCGGCTGTGGAGATGACGGCTTTGGCCCGGCTCGCCGATTAGCGGAGTGAAGATGATGTGAGCGTGGTCGGTCATCACTACAGCAACACGCGGGTTACATTTTGTTTCGTGATCGTGGCGACGGCAGGCCAGGACGATGTCGCGGGCGTGATCTTCGAGGATGCGGCGATTCTTTGTAACGAAGGTTACAAAGTGGGGTTTGGCGTGGCGCTGGAGACGGGGGAGTTTGCGGCGGTAGAAGGTCATTCGCGGGCCTTGAGTTTTTCGTTGCGCTGGCCAAGAGCCTGCGGGCTCCGCCCGCTGGGCAGGTGGGGGCACCTGCCCCTACGTGATCATGGTTGAATGTGGCGTTCTCGCCTAGACTACTTTCTAGCCGGGTACTTTCTTATGCTTTTGCGGTGTGCGCTACAATGTTTGAATGTCGCAGACTGCTTCGGCGATTGTCCGCAGCCCCGCGGAGGTCGTGCAGAATAGCCCGGTTTCACAGGCTCCTAATGGGATTTGTTACGCCCGCTCGGGCGAGATTACGATTGCCGATAATGATTTGGAACGGATGATTGCGGCGGTGCCGGTGGCGGTGGCGTCGGCGCTCAGCCGCAAGGCGTATTATTTTGTGCCGCTCACGGTGACGCAGGGCGATGAGACGGTGATTGCCGATCGCTACGATGTGGCGCTCAGCGACAATGCGGTTTGCCATCGCAATCTGAATCTGGGCGATGCGCAGTGCGTGTTTATTTCGACGCGGCTGATGGACGATAAGTTTTCGGTGGCGTTTGAGTTTTATATTAATGTTGGGCACGCGCTGGTGGAGCGCGCGGGCGTGTCGCAGAGTTTCGCCGACCTGGCGTGGCAGCAGGTGGAGGCAAAGGTGCGCGGCGAGACTTCGCTGGATGCCTGGGAGGCGAGGAAGTTTGCTACGGCGAACGGTCCGGATGCGGAGAAGTATAAGAATGAATATTTGACGGCGAGTTTTGCGGACGCGATTTCGATTTATCTGCTGGCGATTTATCTCGATGTCGATTACTACGATCTGCGGGAGCGGGATTATCCGCTGCTGGCGCCGGCGGCGATGGCGGAGCGGTTACGGAAGGTGGCGGAGATTTTTCCGGTGAATCCGGGATTTGAATTCAATATTTATTATCGGCGGCGGCCGTAGAGAAATAATCGTAGACAAATATTAGTGGGGTTCTGAGCGTTGCTTCACAATCGTGGAGGATCAGGGCACGTGGAAGTAAGGGCACAGGTCAGTGCGGAAGAGTACTAGTCTGCAGAGCGGGAATGAACGCTACCTCTATAGTGGGCATGATTTTAGGGCTACTGGGGGTGCTGAATGTCTGTGGTCAAAGCAATGGTCAGTCCCAGCAGGCACCGGTAGGCCCAGCCCCGGCCGCGGTCACGGCCCCTCAGGCAAATAAGCTCGCGCCGACGCCCGGTGACTATTCTGATCGCTACGCTGGAGACGAGGTATGCGGCGCATGCCATCGAGAGAAGGTCGAGGCCTTTCACCAAACAGATCATTACCTCACCTCCAAGCTACCTGGTAAAGACTCCATTCTCGGCAAGTTCACTCCCAACACGAATGTGCTCAAGACTTCCAACCCCGAGTTATCTTTTCGGATGGATAAGAGGGAAGATGGTTTTTTCCAGACCGCAGTGCAGGGTATAGCTCCGTACATTACAGAGCGCACCGAGCGGTTTGGCCTGGTCGTAGGGTCGGGAGGGAAGGGGCAAACATACCTGTTTTGGAAGGGCGATCAACTGTTTCAGCTACCGGTTTCCTATTGGACTGAACTGGGGTGGGTGAACAGCCCGGGGTACCGCGATGGCATCGTAAATTTCGATCGCCCTATAATTCCGCGTTGTCTGGAGTGTCATGCCACTTACTTCCAGTCGATTCCGCCCCCACCCAATCGGTATAGTAAGGCTGGCTTCGTGCTAGGCATCACGTGTGAAAAATGTCACGGGCCGGGACGCGAACACGTGCAGCGTGAAAGTTCCAAGGTGTCGGGATCTGCCGATTCGGCCATACTGAATCCCGCAAAATTCTCTCGCGACCGACAGATCGACCTTTGCTCCTGGTGCCATGCAGGCCTCGGGGTTGCGCTTGCTGGATCTTTCTCTTATCGTCCAGGCGAACCGATCGACGAATACATTGCACTGCCGCAGCCGGATCCGAGTGCGAAAGTTGACGTGCACGGCAGCCAGGTCGAGTTGCTGGAAAAAAGCCGCTGCTTCCAGTCATCGGCAATGGCATGTCTGACTTGCCACGACGTTCACACCGTGCAGCATGATCTGTCGATGTTCTCCCAACGTTGTTTGAGTTGCCACAAACCTGAAACGGCTATGTTCCCAAAGCTCGACCACCAGGCCACGAGCAACTGTATTGATTGCCACATGCCGAGGCAGGAGACGAATCTTATCGTTTTTGACTCCAACGGTAAGAAGGCCAGGCCCCAGGTACGCACTCATTGGATAAAAGTTTACCCGACGGCGACTCGGCCCGAGTGACACCACGAAGCTCCGCCGCGCTATAGATTGCTGGCTCCGTGGAGAGAGTATGAAAGCCGTGGGCTGGGGCGTGGGAAAGGCGAGTTGCAATATTCCGATTTACGCGCATTGACCAGCCGATACTCGAATGAGCGAAATCGGCATTTCAATATCAGTTACCCAGAGCCTGTCTGATTCCGGACAGCCCAGTCCACCAGCGGACGGTTCCTTCGATCCCCCGCGAAAGTGGAGTGTTGCACGCAATGCACTTTTCCTCGGCTGGTTTGGAGATTCGGATGCTACGCTTTTCTCGAAATTCCTCGGGTGAGGTATGGGAACATGAAGAAAACGGAGCGAGTGCGTCAGGTGGTGTCGGGTCCGCTGGGAGCGGAGGATCTCAAACATCAGACCGAGAAAGGCTGGAGGCTAGTGGCCATCGAGTGGGAGCGGGAAGTCGAAGCTGCTGAGGACAAGTTGCCGACCGATGTGCCATTCGGGCTACGGATCGCGCCAGAGACCCAGAGGTTGGAAGAGAATCAAGCGGAACGGGAAATCTTGTTCCAGTTGATGGAACTCGTCGTTCAGGAAGGTTCATACGCGCGCATTGCCGATGAGATCAATCGTCGCGGATTCCGTACGCGCCAGGGTGCGGAGTGGAGTCCGGTGTCGGTCTTCGAGATGCTACCGCGGCTGATCGAAGTCGGCCCGCACATGTTTCAAAGCTCGGAGTGGCAGAAGCGCAGGCAGCATTTCACCGAAGGCGGTTTGGGTTAGGTAGAAACGCAAAAAAACAAAGCAGGGCGGATCGTGGTGACAGACGAAACGCCGAGCCAGGTTAGCTGTTGCAAAGTGTCACCCGGAGCTAACAGAGGATTTCGTCCGGCGTGTGCTGAATCTCGATTGGGCTTGGATTTCTGACGAATCGAGCCTATGGGATTTTCACGCCTCGGACGACAATCGAGCGCTGATTGTCAGAATCAGCGAGGTCTACGCTGTGAATGTGTCCAACATCGAATCGCCTCAACCGCGCGTACTCCATCCTCGTCCCGCTGATCGCTTTGCCGCCAGTCATCCGGGATCCAATAACCTGGGCGATTTGGAACGGCTTTAAGTCGGAGGGCTGCAGAGCTGCGCTGCGCTCCGCTGGACGGCCGGGGGCGGCCGTCCCTACGTGATTCAGGCGGCTAGCACAAAAAAATCAGGGGCCGGGTGTGGGGCCGACCCCTGTTCGATGAGCTCAGCCTGCCCTTACGGCACCCTTGCCCCGTTTACTTCTCCCACGACTCTGAGCGTCGAATGGCACGCTGAGCTTGTTGAAGCCGGTTCACATCTGCTCCTCCGAAAATCTAGCCATGGGAGATTTTTGAGTTGTCAAAGAAATGTCACTTTCTTGTCAATTCGTGGCTTGAGTTGGGCAGCGGGAGGAGAACCACAAAGGCCGCTAAGGTTTACGAAGGTTGTGGTGCTGGCAGAGTCGCGGCCCACCCTTCCGCAAAGTACGCGGGAAGGATGGGCACCCTCGGTGTTGGTTATATTGGCGAAAGCTGCTGGAAAACGTTGGTGCTCTTGGCGCTGGGCTGCTTAGAGCTTATTCTGAAAGAAGGGAAAGGCTCAGGTTTTATTTATCGATGATTTCGCTTCGTCTTTATACTTTGGCGTTGGGTACGATTGCGCTGGCGCTGGCGGGTTATGCGCTGTTGCGGCGCAAACCTGTTAGTGCTGACGATGTCGAGCGGCAGCGGCGCGGCTGGCTGAATACGGTTGGACGCATTACGGATGGCACGGTGATCGATGTTCAGGAGATTGTGACGGCTCTCGGCCGGCCGGCGACTATGCTCATTTATCAGTATGACGTGGCCGGCGTTTCTTATGAGGCTTCGCAGGATGTCACTTATCTGCGGCAGTGGATCAATCTGCACTCGTGCCGGCTGGGCGTGCCTACCTCGGTGAAGTATGATGCGCGCAATCCGGGGAACTCGATGGTGATTGCGGAGGGGTGGGTGGGCCTGAGACAGTGAGGTTAGAGGTTAGATTGCAGAGGTAAAGGCGTGAGCGTCGGGCGCATGGTTCTTACTTCTGCAGTCTGACCTCTTACCCTTTAACCTTCTAGGGCAGGTATCCGACTGCGATCAGAACCATGTAGATGACTTGGGCGGCGGCCAGGGTGATCCAGATGCGCTGACGAATTCTTGAGCGGCGCAGATCGCGGAGGAGTTCGGCGGCGGTGGGCTCTTTGACCAGAGCTTCGGCGATGGCTTCGCGCTTTTCCTCGGGGATGGGCATGGGTTGCAGATTCATGGGGCGGCCGGCATCGGCGGACTTCGGCTTGTCGGGATAGAAAACTTTGGGTGTGTCGACCACCTCGGACCATAGGGGAAGCAGGATCCAGGATTTAGGAATGATGTCCTGGATCGGCTTGGCTGTGAGTTGGAGGGCGGGCTGGGTTTCGGGGGCGACGCGATCGGCCAGGTTGCGGAGGAGCGATCCCCACCAGAAATGACTGAGCTGATCGGTGATGAGTTCGCCGACATCGACGGGGCGGGATTCGAGTTCGAGGGGCGGCAGGGTTTCGGGTGAGAGCACGTCGCCGATGTTGGTGAAGACGGTGCGAAACCAGGGCATGCGCAGGCGCTCGCCGAGAGCGAGGCCGACGGCGACGGGGCGCGAGGTCAGGTTGAGGGGCGGCAGTTTTTCGGGCGCGAAGCGGTCGCGGAGGTTGCCGACCAGCGAGCGCCAGAGGGGCTGGGTCAGGGACGGCGGCGGGAGCAGGTCAAGCGGGATATCGGAGTCTGACTGCGGGTCGGGATACCAGGCTTCGGCGGCGTTGGAGCGGTACGACATGAGATTCAGATTACCACGGAGGCAGGGAGAACCTACCCGTTGATTAGCGTCCTATCGGGCGTTTTCACCACGGAGACACGGAGTCACGGAGAAACCCAAATGCGGGTAAAACCTTCGGTCTTCGGTGGTACATGGCCTTTGATGCCGTTGAGGAATGGGGCTGCGGTGGAGCACAATCGCAAGTCGGCCTTGGATGAAAGAGGAACGGAGAAATGGATTGAGCGATCACGCACGAGCAACGGCCAAGGTGCAGAAGCTGTCGCGGCGCTTTCCGAGGTATCGTTTTGACGCCCGGGTTGAGGCATCGGTGTTTCGCGATGGGGTTACGATCACGTTGTGGGGGCGAACCAACGAGATTGCCCAGGATGGGCTGGGAGTGACGCTGAGCGGGGCGGTGCAGGCGGGCGAGGTGGTGTCGCTGGAGTTTCCGATTCCGGCGCCGCCGCACACGATGAAGGTACGAGGGGTGATACGGTACAGCGATGGGCTGCGCTGTGGGGTGGAGTTTCTGGTGGTAACGGACGAGCAAAGGCTGACTTTGCGGCAGGTGTGTGTGCTGTTGTCGAACGCTTCCTAAGGCGGTGTTCTCTAGAGCTTGCGGGAAAAACTCGTTGGGCGACGCGGTAGTCTCCCTCGGCGGCTAAAACCGGTATTCAAAACCAGCGGTTTAGCGCAGCGGTGAACTGGTGCGCCACCCAAAAGCGATGACAGGCGCGGCCGCTGCTCTGCAAACTTCGGGGCGCGTACTAGTTGACGATAGCGTCGATGTACCGGTTGAGCAATACTTCTGCCTGGCCCTCCTAATCCATAAACATGATGCCATTGCCGAATTGGGGATGGCGGGTGACTATGCGTCCGCGAAGGACTATGGGTTGGCCATCGAACCAGAGTTTGACTAGAGGGCGGATCGCAGGGGCATCATCGACTGGACGTAACAGCCGCCACGGCTGAGATCGGTGGTTTCTAGGCGTAGGGGGATGTCGCTGTCGTCCTGACGGAGTTCAATCTGAACCTGGACGGTTTGGCGAGGATAGCGGCGGCGATCGTGTTCGAGCGCGGTGGATACAGAAGGTTGAGGGCTGAGGAAATCCATCGGTTGTCTCCGGGGTCAGCGGCGTTTGATTTGCATGATCCGTGGAGTGCTCATCGGCATTGAGGTTGAAGAGTCTAGGAGACGGTCACAGGGGCGCGGTTACGAAGGGGACCAGCTGCGCGGAGTGAGGCGTCCCGAAGGCGAAAATTCCTGTATTGGCTCAGGGTTTTACGCCCAGCTCGGTGTAGAGCTCGGAGGGTTGGTAGATGACCCCGTCTTTTACTACCAGCGCGGTTTTTCTGATGTCGCTGATGTTCTTTGTCGGGTCGCCGTCGACGAGAACGAGATCGGCGAGCTTGCCGGGAGCGATGGAGCCTAGATCTTTATCCATGCTCATGATGCGGGCGGCGTTGAGGGTGGCGTCTTGCAGGACGACGTTGGCAGGAATGCCGGCCTGGACGTCGAGTTCGAGTTCGCGATGGAGGGCGAATCCGGCCATGTTGTCGGTGCCATCTTCGATGGAGAGGCCGGAGCGATAGAGAAGGCCGGCGAAGTCGATCATCTTGGCGAAAGATTTTTTGTAGGTGTCTTCCATGCCGGGAGGCGGAGTCATTCCGGCGGTGAGTAGGCTGCGGCGGACTTGCGCGGGCAGACGATTGGCGACGGGAAGGAAGCCGGGAGAGATTTGGCCGGGGCGGGCCATGTATTGGTCTTCGAAAACGGTGAGCGTGAGGTCGAGCTCGGTGTGGTGATCCTGTAAGAGCTTGATGAAGGATTGGACTTGGGGCGAAGTTAGATCGAGGCCGGCGGCGACTTCTCCGGGCTTGGTGAGGCGGGCGATGGTGTTGGTGTTTTTGATTTCGGGGAAGAAGTTGAGGACGAGAAAGTTGATGTGCTGGATTTCGTCGTATCCGTCTTCGACGCATTGTGAAGCGATCATGTTGGCGGGGATGTGTCCGCTGACGCGGAGGCCGTTTTTGTGGGCTTCGTCGATGATGACGGGGACGAGCTCGGGCTTGACGGAGCTGTAGATTTTTATTTGCATGTAGCCGAGACGCTTGTAGTTGTCGACGGCGGCGCGGGCTTCGGCTTCGGTGGAGACGAGGACCTTGGTGGGTCCGTGATAGGCGTCGGGACTGTCGATGATTCCGGCGAGGACGATGCGGGTGCCGATTTCTTTTCCGTCGATGATGCGCTGGCGGCGGGCGAGGAGCGAGTCGGTGTCGTTGGCGAGATCACGGACGGTGGTGACTCCGGCGGCCAGGTTGAGCAGGCCGTCGTTATCGCCTACGTGGGCGTGCATGTCCCAGAGGCCGGGGAGGAGGGTCTTGCCGGTGGCGTCGATGATTTCCTCGTCAGTCAGCTTGTCGATATTTAAGCCTTTTCCAACTTGGGTAATGTGATTACCTTCTACGAGGACGAACTGATTGGGGATGATCTTGCCGGTTTCAGCATCGAACACGTTTGCGTGAGCAAAGACGGTTTTTGTCCGATGATGGGCGAGTTTGGCAGCCAAATCGGCGGAGCGGGAATCTTTGATTTTGCTTTGCGCGGCTAGCAGAGCGGGGATCGAGGCTTCCCAGCCCTCGGGAACAATCGAGCCCCACTCGTCGACGGTGCCGAAGAATTTATCGTTGGCGTTATTGGCGGCTTTGTCGGCGGCTTCGGCCCAGAAATAGGTGGGAGAGAAATCGAGTCCGGCGATGGCGTAGAGGGTGACGTGCTTTTTGTGTCCGGCGGCTTCAACATCTAGCTCGGTCATGCGCTGGACGCGCGCTTCGCCTTCGGGGAGCAGGGCGATTTTGCCTCCGTTTTGCAGCGCGGCGTGGGCCAGGAGAGCGATCTCGGAGGGTCCACCGTTGAGGGCTAAATAGACGGCGGGACCTGAGACTTTCTTTTCGCCTTGTTCGGCGGTATTTTTCCAGCGGGCGGTGCCTGATTCGAGAGAATAATTTTCGTCGACGGGCGATTTCAAATAATCGTTGCCGGTGACTACTTCGGAGACGGGGATACCGTTCGCGTCGAGCTTGAGGATGCTGGTAGTTTTGGGGCCGCGGCCGCGGTCGTTGAACTGGAAGAAAATGCGGAGCGTACCGTCGGAGGCGGTCCAGACGGCTTGCTGGCCCGCCAGGGTGCCCATCACCAGCATGGAGTAGCGCTCGGCGGAAGGGGGAATGCCAGCGGGGAAGGCGGGCGCGGCGGACTGCGGTTGCGCGCTTAGCGCGGTGGCGAGAAAGATGAAGAAAAATATCTTGTGCATGTGACCTTTCAGGAATGCGGGCAGAGGTCAGAGGTCAGATTGCAGAGGTGAAAATCCTGAAAATCGGCAATGCGGGTCTTACCTCTGCCCTGTACCCGTGCGCTACAGTATAATCTTCGCCTTGAACAAAACCGCATGAATGAGACCACTCACGCTACCCCTTACGAGCCGGAGCCGGTGAAAACCGGCATGGATATTGGCGATATTTTTAAGATCCTGCCGCATCGCTTTCCGTTTCTGCTGATCGACCGGGTGGTTGAGCTGGAGCGGATGAAGAGCATTGTTGCGCTCAAAAACGTGACCATCACCGAACCTTTTTTTCAGGGACACTTTCCGGAGAAGCCGATCATGCCCGGCGTGTTGATTGTGGAAGCGATCGCACAGGCGGGAGGATTGCTGCTGCTAACAGAGGTTCCGAACCGCGACGAGATGCTGATGGTGTTTACGGGGATTGAGAAGGCGCGTTTTCGGCGTCCGGTGGTGCCTGGGGACCAGCTGCGGATTGAGGTGGTGGTTAAGGCGTGGCGGATTACGGCGGCGCGGCTTGAGGGGAAAGCTTATGTGGATGGGAAGGTCGCGGCGGAGGCTACGGTGACTTGCAGACTGGTGCCGCGGAATGCGGGATCGGCGGATGGCGCGGTTGAGGAAGCGTAGTTTTGTCAGAACATGGGAGTGTGGTGCATCGTGAGTAGTGCCTGCGGCAGGGCAAGCGGAAGTAGGGGTCCTTCGACTCCGCCGCTGCTTCGCGTTCCGCGAAGCAACGGGTTCGCTCAGGATGACAAGGGAAGAAGTATTTGAAAGTATCTATCCATTCTACGGCGAACCATCCTACGATTCATCCCACAGCGATTCATCCTACGGCGATTGTGGATCCTAAAAGCAAGATTCATTCTTCGTGCGAAGTGGGGCCTTATTGCGTCATTGGGGCTGGGGTGGAGATTGGGGAAGGGTGCCGTTTTGATTCGCATGTGGTGATTGAGGGCGCGACTAGGATTGGCGCGGGCAATATTTTTTTCCCGTTTACTTCGATCGGGCTGGCTCCGCAGGATATCAGCTATGCGGGCGAGGCTACGCGGCTGGAGATTGGCGATCATAATGTGATCCGCGAGTTTGTGACCATCAACCGCGCTACGGTGAAGGGCGGCGGATGCACGCGGGTGGGTAGCCACAATCTGATCATGGCGTATGTGCACATTGCGCATGATTGTCAGATCGGCGATCACGTCATCATGGCGAATGCGGCTACGCTGGGCGGGCACGTGACTGTCGAGGATTGGGCTACGGTGGGGGCGCTGTGCCCGGTGCATCACTTCGTGCGCATTGGTGCGCACGCTTTTATTGGCGGAGGCACTACGGTTACGCGGGATGTGCTGCCGTTTTCTAAGACTTCGGCGGAGCGCGGGACGCGGGCGTACGGATTGAATGCGGTGGGGTTGGAGCGGCGGGGATTCAGCAAGGAACGGATTCGGAAGATTCATCACGCTTATAAAGTGCTGCTGGCGTCGAAGCTGAATACTTCGCAGGCGCTGGAGAAGCTGAAGGCGGAAGCGGATCGCGGGGAAGATGTGGAAATGCTTGTCGGATTTATTGAGGCGTCGGAGCGCGGCGTGATTAAGTAAACAGTGGTCAGTGGTCGGTGGCCAGCTGAAGCCAGCGAGATTTGTGATACCTGTGCAGTCATATCAGCAACTCATTGCTAGGCCGAAGGCGATGGACTTCGTTGCTGCGGTGTACGAAATTACGCGCGTGTTTCCGAAAGAGGAGATGTATGGACTGACCAGCCAACTTCGTCGGGGCTGCCGTCTCTATTCCGAGCAACATTGCGGAAGGTCAAGGGCGGCAGACCACAGGAGAGTTCCGGCAATTTCTGGGACATGCTCGTGGATCTCTCTTGGAGACGGAGACACAGATTCTGCTCGCACGGCGGTTTGAGTATCTAGATGCCAAAGCGGCGGAAGCGCTAATCGGACAAGCGGCTGAACTGGGTCGCGTACCAAATGGATTAATGAAATCCCTAGGAGAGTCCCGCCGTTGAGGCTGGCCGCCGACCACCGACCACTGATCACTGACTATGAAACTTGGGGTTATCGCGGGCAATGGCAAGTTCCCTTTTCTGGTGCTGGATGCGGCGCGGGCTCAGGGATTTGAAGTGGTGGTCGCGGCTATCAAGGAGGAAGCTTTTCCGGAGATTGAGTCGCACGGCGCGGCTTCGGTTCACTGGCTTTCTTTGGGGGAGTTGTCGAAGCTCATCGACACGTTCAAGGCTGAGGGCGTGACTCGCGCGGTGATGGCGGGGCAGGTTAAGCACAAGCAGATTTTTTCGGCGATCAAGCCGGATTGGCGGCTGGCGAAGATGCTGCTCTCGCTGGGCACGCGGAATACGGATTCGTTGCTGGGCGCGGTGGCGAAGGTTCTGGCGGATGAAGGGATCGTGCTGGAGAATTCGACGGCGCTGCTGGAGCCGCTGCTGGCGAAGGCGGGCGTGCTGACGAAGCGGCCTCCGAGTGAGAACGAGCGCAAGAATATTGAGTATGGACGCACGGTGGCGCAGCGGCTGGCGGAGTATGACATTGGGCAGACGGTGGTGATTGCGGAAGCGGCTTGCGTGGCGGTGGAGGCGATGGAAGGGACGGACGCTACGATTGAGCGCGCGGGAGAGATCATGAAGAGTCTCGCGCGGGCGGCAAGCTTGGTGGAGTCTCCCACCCTCCACAAAGAGCGCGAAGGATGGGGCACCCTCGGTTCTCAGTTACTCGACTCTCAATTGCTGAGTCGGGCGCTGACAGTGGTGAAGATCGCGAAGCCGAATCAGGATATGCGGTTTGATGTTCCGGTGGTTGGGGTGAAGACGATTGAAACGATGGCGCGGGCGGGAGCGAGTTGTTTGGCGGTGGATGCGGGGCGATGTTTGCTGCTGGATGGGGCGGAGGTTATCAAGGCCGCGGACCACGCGGGGATTGCGGTGTGCGCGGAATAGGGAAGGTCAGAGGTTCGAAGTCAGATTGCCGAGGTGAAGAGCAACCACCCCCCGCAATCTTGGCTAACCCATGACTCGCGGTCGCGTCAGTCGGCGCCTTGGGCGCGTCGGCGGACTTTCGCGGAGGACTTGACTCGAGTGATTCCGCCGGGGCGCTTGCGAATGCTTTTCTGCATCTCCTGGCGTGCGCGCGTAAGATCGTGCGCGGTTTGGAGGTTCATCCAAAATTCGGGGGAGTTTCCGAAATATTGCGACAGTAAAAGCGCGGATTGGGGCGTGACGCCGCGCTTGCCGCGGACCAGTTCATTGACGCGGTTAAGAGGTATATGCAGAGATCGGGCAAGCTCGGCCTGGGTCAAGCGCAGCGGTTCGAGAAACTCCGCGAAGAGAATCTGGCCGGGATGAGTTGCGATACGAAATTCTGGCAGCATGTTGGGCCTCCTCAATGGGAGTCAGTGCAGCGAACGTGTTCACAGTTGCCGTTCGCGAACTTAAAGATAATTCGATATTGCCGATTGACGCGGATACTGAAAAGGCCGGCGAGATCTCCGCGAAGCTTTTTCAGCCGGTTGGCCGGTGGAACCCGCAGGTCATCGATCGAGGTGCTGGCATTCAGCAAGTCGAGTTTTTGCGGCACGCGGCCCCAGAGTTCGCGCCCGATCTGGCGGGCGGCTTTCGTGTCGCTCCCGTGATAGATATCGGCGGTCGTGGCATCCCCGAAGCTGGAGATCACTGGACCAGTATACCTGATTACACGATATCCATGTATAATTCGCCGGAAGCGGAGGGGCTCCATGTCCGTAACTACTCAATCTGAGGCAGCTCGCATAGCCGGCCAGCTTCGCCGCGCGTTTGACGGCGAGGCTTGGCATGGCGATTCTTTGTTTGAAATTCTTAAGGGCGTTACGGCGGAGCGGGCGGCGGCGCGTCCGATNAAGAATGCGCATACGATCTGGGAATTGGTGCTGCACATTGCCGCCTGGGATGGCGATGTGCGGCGAAGGCTGGACGGCGTGGCGGTGACGCTAACGGATGCGGAGAATTTTCCTCCGGTAAAAGATACGAGCGAGGCGGCGTGGGCCAAGGCCGTGGCGGAAGTTCGGCTTGCGCATGAGGAGTTAATGGCGGCGGTCAGCGCTCTGCCGGACTCGCGGCTTTATGAGGTGGTTCCGGATAAAGAGGGCGCTCACTACACGTTTTATTACATGCTTCATGGAGTAGTGCAGCACGAGCTTTATCATGCGGGGCAGATCGCGCTGCTGAAGAAGATGTGAAGGGGACTGGGGCCCACCCTACGTCGCAAAGGACGCGACGTCAGGGATGGGGCAATCTGCATGGCCCTTCTACGTAGGCTAGATTTCGGCGCGGTCTTTGCGGAGCATTCGCTGCGCTGGACGGCCGGGGGCGGCCGTCCCTACGTGACTTTGGTTGCTACGGGAGATCCTCCTGCGAGCACTTTCCTATTCAGGGCTTTAACTGCGACAATAGCGCGACGTTTCTTCGGTTCGGAGTGCTCATCTGAGTCAGGAATTTCCTATCAATGTTGCGGTGATTGGCGTGGGTGCTTTTGGGCGCAATCATGCTCGCGTTTATCGGGAACTGCAGCAGGCTGGGAGTGTGCGGTTAGTGGGAGTGGTGGATCCGGACACGGCACGGGCGGACGCGATGGCGCGCGAGTTCGGGTGCAAGGCATTTGGCGCGGTCGAGCAGATGCTGACGACGCATAGCGAGGTGCAGGCGGCGTCGGTCGCGGTGCCGACGGCTCTGCATATGGCGGTGGCGCGGACACTGATGAAGTCCGGAGTAGACGTGCTGATCGAAAAGCCGCTGGCGGCTACGCTCGATGAGGCTGACGATCTGCTTCATGTTGCCGCCCAGCACAAGCGGGTGGCGCAGGTTGGGCATTTGGAGCGATTCAATCCGGCAGTGCGGGCGACGCTGCCACTGATTAATCGTCCGATGTTTTTTGAAGTGCACCGGCTGAGCGTGTTTTCTCCGCGGGCGCTGGATGTGGATGTGGTGCTCGATTTGATGATTCACGATCTTGATGTGGTGCTGACGTTCGTAAAGTCGGAGGTGAAAGAAATTCGGGCGGTGGGACTGCCGATTCTTTCAGGCAAGGTCGATATTGCGAATGTGCGGGTGGAGTTCGAGTCAGGCTGTGTGGCGAATTTTACGGCGAGCCGGGTTTCGACGGAGCGGGTGCGGAAGCTGCGGTTTTTCCAGCCGGGACAGTATATTTCGATCGATTATGGGCGACAGGATGTGCTGGTGTTTTCGGTAGGTCCGGCTTCTGAGGGCTCCCACCCTAACGTCGCAAAGGGCGCGCCGTTAGGATGGGGCACCCAGCTTAGTAGCCGGCCCAGTGTGAATCCGCAGATCGCGGTGGCTAAGCCGGCGATTACGGCGGAGGAGCCTCTGCTGGCTGAGATCAGGGCGTTTCTGCTGGCGGTGCGGGAACGGTCGCGTCCGGTGGTTTCGTTGGAGGATGGGCGGAGGGCATTGGAACTGGGGCTGGCGATTCTGGCGGAGATTGGGCGGCACGCGGGGCGGGTCGGCTTAGGGGAAAGCTCGCGCCGCGGCTTAGCGGAACAAAGCGGGTAATAGTTTTGTTCGCGAAATCGTTAACCACCAAGGTCACTAAGGTGCACGAAGGAGATATCGTGAGAGCCTAAGCCGGGCTTGCGCCCGGCTGGACGGCCGAGGGCGGCCGTCCCTACGCGAGCCAGGCGGTGCCAAGATCGGTCCCTACGCGAGCAGGATTGTTATAGCTGAGGCGGCGGAGCTTGCTGGTCGTTTGAGTTTTGTCCGCCGTGGCGATGACCCCATTGGCCGCGCTTCGCCTGCATTGCATCCCACTGCTTTTGCTGATTCGCATCGAGCAGGGCGCGAATTTGGGTGTTTGTGGCCTGGTGAATGTCCATCATTTTGCCGCGCCGATCTTGCTGGGAGAGCGAGCTGTCCTGGCGCACGCTATCCATCTGTGAAGATTCGGACTGAAGGATTTGTTGCACTTTGGTTTGCTGATCGGAAGTGAGGTTGAGCTTCTTGGTTAGCTCCTGGGTGCGCTGCGCGGGATCCATCTGGCCGCGGTGGCCGCCGCCATTGTCCTGCGCCGATGGCTGATTGTTGGGCTGAGCATCCTGCGCGGACGCGGCGATGGAGATGATGCTGGCCGCGAGAAGAATGAGAAGAGACTGCTTGAACATGGAGATCTCCTTAGTTTACGGACGAATAGCTTTCGAGACGACGTGTCTGTATCTAAGAATGGAATTGTGGGCGGAAAGTTGCGCGAAAGACGCGATTCGGACAAATCTTTGCAAAACTTTACCGAGCCGCCTTAGGGCGGTAATGACTCAGTTTGAAAGTTGCATTTCTTCAGCGGCTAAACAGAGTGCTGAAAACTCGTTGGGCACGGGGCTGTCTCCCTCGGCGGCTAAAGCCAGTATTCAAAACAAGCGCTTTATCGCAGCGGTGAACCGCTGCGCCACCCAAAAGCAAGGCGAAGCCGAGTTTTTCCGCAGCCTGTAAATCCGTGCCCTTTCAAAACGAGTGAAACTGAGCCACTGCCTACCGCTACGGCATCGCGCATTTAGCTCCGCAGTTAACTGTCAGGGTCTCTGATGTCGCGGTGAATTCGTTCAGCGTGGCGCCAATCGACGTCGATCCTATGCCGATGGTTGAGGCCAAGCCCGCGCTGTTGATGATGGCGACTGCCTGCTTTGACGATGTCCAGGTCACTTGTTGGGTCAGATCCTCAGTCGATGCGTCGCTAAATGTTCCTTTTGCCGAGAACTGCAGACGAACGCCGAGGCCTACGCTTGGGTTTGTTGGCGTGATTGCAATCGACGTCAGCGTGGCGTCGGTTACGGTCAGGGAAGCTACTCCGACCTGTCCTCCGAAGGCGGCTATTACGGTTACGGTGCCGGGAGCGATGCCGTTCGCCCAACCGTACGAGCCTGATGAATTGCTCATGGTGGCGAGCGATGGATTCGACGAGGTCCACAGAACAGAACTCGTGATGTTCTGGGTCGTTCCGTCGGTAAGCGTTCCGGTTGCGGTTAAGGCAATCGATGTATCTTCCGCGACGTTTCCGTTGTTGGGCATGATCGTGATTTTGGTAAAGCCTTCCACGGTTACGCTTGCGGTGCCATTCACTCCACCGAGAGAGCAGGTGATGGTCGCGGGAGTAGCCGAGATGGATTCTCCGGTGACGATGTTTTCGTTCACGGTGGCGATGCTCGTATCGGAGGAAGCGCAGGTGACGACGGTGGTGATGGGCTGGGTAGAGCCGTCACTAAAGTTGCCGGTAGATTGCAACGCTAGATTGGCGTTTAGAGCTAGGGTTGCAGTAGCGGGAGACACGGTGATGGTATTTAAAGTTGCCGTGCTCACGAACAGCGAGGCGGTGCCGGTCGTTCCTCCGAAAGCGGCGGAGATGGTGGCGGTGGCGCCGCCGGGCGAGACGGCAGTTGCGACACCGATGCTGCCCGCTGTATTGCTGATGGTGGCTAGGGGATTGTTGCTGGACCAGACGACATCTTGCGTGATGTTCTGGGTGCTGTTGTCGCTGAAGGTGCCGATCGCGGTGAAGGTTTGGGTGGTGAGCGGAGCTATCGTACTCCCCGTCGGCCCCACGGCGATGGATTGAAGCGCAGCCGTGCTTACGACGAGCGTGGCTGTTCCGCTGACTGCGCCTAGGGTTGCGCTAATGGAGGTGGACTGGCCAGCTCCGACGGCCTGGGCGCGACCGGTGGCGGGTCCGATGGTCGCCGCGTCTGGATTTAACGAAGCCCACGCCACTTTGGTGGTGAGGTTGCGCTTGCTGCCATCGTTGTATATGCCGTAGGCCGCGAACTGATAACTCGTGCCATTGGCGATGGTGACGGTATTCTGCGGGCCGCTCGGAATCACGATGGAAACGAGCGTCGCGGTGGCAACTGTCAGGCCTGTGTTTCCGCTGACTGTGCCGAAGGTCGCCGTGATGGTGATGGCCGCGTTGGTGAGCGCGAGCGCGGTTACCACGCCGCCGGGAGAAGTAATGGATGCTTGGGCTGGATTCGAAGACGTCCATGTCGCGGTCGAGGTTAGATTCTGGGTGGAGTTATCGCTGTAAGTGCCGGTCGCGGTGAAGGGTGTGTTTGTACCTAGAGGGACAGTATCGTTCGCGGGTGTTACGGCAATCGACTGCAAGATGGCGGCGGTTACGGTAAGGGAGCCTGCACCGGATACAGTGCCGGCGGTCGCGGTGATGGTAACTGGATTGGCGTTCGCTACCAGGCCCTTGGCCAGGCCTCCGGTGGCGACGGTGGCGACGGATGTATTCGACGAGGACCAGGTTGCAGTCGCGGTTAGATCCTGAGTCGTGTTGTTGCTGTAATTGCCGGTAGCGGTGAACTGCGACGTGAGACCAGCTGCGACGGACGGAGCTTGGGTTGAAACAGTAATTGAGGTCAGGGTGGGAGCCGGAGTTGAACTACCGCTGCTGCAGGATGCGAGCAGCCCTGCCAGAACCAATACGAAGAGCAACGCAACGTTTTTCATGAGGGAGGTCTCCACTTACAGCTGAATATCTTTATAACTAACCCCGGGGATGAAAAATTCTACAAACTCTTATTCCGTTCCGAGGGATTTCTCGCGCAGGCAAGCTGCGAAAACAATCCCAAGTAGCACAGTCGAATGCTAAGGCCAGAGGAAGAGGAAAGAATAATAACAGGAAATGGTCGATTTTCAAGTTTTCGTTGCAAGTTATGGGTATGGGCAAGTTTGGGTATAACTAGGGCTCCGCCGCTCGGACGGAGTGCTCGCCCTCAACGCGGCGGGCGGGACGCCCGCCGGACAGCCGCCGCGACGGCGGCGCTACAATCGCGGCGCGGGAATTGGACACCGGGAACTTGCAGCACCGGCCGATTGACCGGTTACGAAAGTATCTGACGTAACCTTGCTGTTACCCGGCCCGTCCTCCACACTTCTCATGATGCAGTTTTCGCGCACTCATCTTGCGATCGCGGTGGGCTCGGCGGGCTTGCTGGTGCTGGTTTTCCTGGGCTATCTGTATTGGCTCAGCAATCAGCCGCCAGTATTGTCGCGGTCGGAGGAGCGCGATCCTCTGACGCAGATGCCGATCAGTATCACGATGAATCCGTTTCGCGATCGCACGATTGAACGGACGGCAAACAAGTTTATTGCGGAGATGCGCGACGGGAATTGCCGCAAACTACTGGTGCAGTGGGAAAGGGACTACCGCAGGAAACGCGCCGACTTTCTCTGCAGCTCCGAGGCGCAGCACCCGCTGATCTCATGGAATCTGGTGGAGTGGGAAGACGCGGCTCCGCTGGTGATTCTGCACTATAAAGGCGAACGTTACAGCACGCCGACGCAGGATGCGACTTACAAAGATCTTTTCTCGATCACCGAAGAAAAGAAGGATGATGGGTGGGTGGTTACTAAGTACGACTCCTTTTACTGACGTGCTTCTGTTAACGATTGACTTCTTTCTGTCTCCCGCTACGAAGGCGTCTTATAGTAACCGCGGGGAAGTAAATATAGCGGCTCCCTCAGCGGCTAAAGCCTTCAATGAAAAACAAGCCGGTTATCGCAGCGGTGAACCGCTGCGCCGCCCAAAGGCAGAGACAAAGTCGAGTTTTTCAGCAAACTGTGAAGCCGTGCCTACCCGAAGGCTCGCCCTACCCGAAACCGTCCCCAAGCCCACCCTTGCCCCTGCCCAACCCCGATTTATTCGAGGAGTTACCGGGAAGGGATATTCTCGGGGTTCTAGCCGCCGATGTGGACCATGGTTCGCGAGGCGGGGACGAATCCTGGCTCGCCGATGTGGTGGCGTTCCTCTTTTTTGGCGACTACTTGCAAAATGAACTCCATGAGTTTCTCGTCGGTTGCGCCGCGGCGCATTAGTTCGTGCAGGTCGTGATCCCATACGGAAAATAGACAGGTGCGTAGCTTGCCATCGGAGGTAATGCGGATGCGGCTGCAATGGCCGCAGAAGGGATGGGACACAGGAGCGATGATTCCGATCTCGCCGATGCCGTCGGAGAAGCGATAGCGGCGGGCGGTTTCGCTGCGGCCGTGAGCGATTTCTTCGAGCGGCAGATATTCGGACATGCGGGCGAGGATCTCGTCGAGGGGAACTACGATTTCGGGGGTCCAGACGCGCTCTTCTTCTAGGGGCATGAATTCGATGAAGCGTACGATTACGTTTTCGTCGCGTGCGAATTCTCCGAAGGCCGCGACTTGATCTTCGTTGAAGCCGCGCAGGAGGACGCAGTTGATTTTCACTGGATCCAGGCCGGCTTCGCGCGCGGCGCGGACTCCGGCGAGCACGCTTTCGTAGCCGTTGGGAACGCGGGTGATGCGGGCAAATTTATCGGGATCGACTGCGTCCATGCTGACGGTGACGCGGTCTAGGCCGGCGTCTTTGAGGGGCTGGGCAATTTCGGCTAGCAGATGGCCGTTGGTGGTTAGGGCGATTTCGGGCTTCTTGTTTTTCTCGGTGCGCAACTTTGCGAGGTCGCGGACGAACTGCACGATGCCTGTGCGGAGCAGGGGTTCGCCGCCGGTGAGGCGGATCTTGGTGATGCCGAAGCCGACTAGGATGCGGGCCATGCGGAGGTAATCGTCGAAGGGGAGCTCGGCGTAGGCTGCTCCATTGGTGCCCGTGCGGCAGTACACACACTTGTAGTTACAGCGATCGGTGATGGAGATTCGCAGGTCGTGGATTGATCGGCCGAATTTGTCGGTGAGCGGCATTTGGAAGGCAGCAGTTAGCAATTAGCTTTCATCGAGCAACGTAGTCGTTTTGGCTAAACGCCAGGCGCTAATTGCTTAGCTCAGGAAAGAAGGCAGGCGGGGAAAATCCCGGCCCGCGTTTCCTTTCCAACAGGGGAGGCGTGGATGTTTCCGTCCGCACCCTCGAATCGCGCCGGTCTAGCTGACGCGGCCCTCGTCCCAGCGGCCAAGTATGCTCAGGCTGCGGGGATCGGAAACTCGATCCTCATTATAGATGCCGACGGTAGATTCCGCGAAGCATCATTCGGCTTGCTAGACAGTTTGCCAAGGGATGGTCGGGTTCGTCGCAGTTTCCCCAGCGGCGAAAGCCGGCGCCGAACATCGCAGCGGTGAAGCGTGCGCCACTCAAAACCAGACGCTGCTAAACTTTCTCCATGAAAGCACTGGTCATCACTCGCTTTGGCGGGCCGGAGGTTCTTGAGCTGCAACAGGTGCCGGAGGCGCATGCGGCGCCGGAACAAGTTCTGGTTGAGGTCGAGGCGGGAGGCTTGAACTTTGCCGATCTGATGACGACGCACGGCGGGTATGCCGGGACGCCTAAGCCTCCGCTCATTGCGGGACGAGAGTTTGCCGGGCGCGAAATTGGCGGGAGCAAGACTGATGGACGGCGCGTGATGGGCTACACGCAGTGGGCGGCATTTGCGGAGAAAACTGTGGCCAAGCGGGATCTGGTTTGGCCGGTTCCGGAAAATTGGACGAGCGAGCAGGGCGCAGCGTTCCCGGTAAATTTCTTTACTGCGTATTTGGCGTATTGGAAGGCCGGCCTGCTTGGTCCTATAAAGGAGACGAGCAACAAGGCGGGGGCGCGCGTGCTGATTCATGCGGTCGCTGGCGGAGTGGGAACGGCGGCGGTGCAGATTGGGAAAATTCTTGGCATTGAGATGTATGGGACATCTTCTTCAGAAGAAAAGTTGGCGAAGGTGCACAGGCTGGGATTGCAGCATGGGATTAATTACAAGCGGTGCGATTATGCGGAGGCGATTCAAGAGCTGACGCACGGCGAGGGAGTCGACGCGGTTTTTGAAATGTTGGGCGGGGAGCACGTTGCGAAGAGCGTCAAGTGCGTGGGCGAGTTCGGGCGCGTGATTGTTTATGGTGCTGCGACGGGTGAGACTCCGACGCTCGATACGCGCGTTCTCTATGCGAAGGGTGCGAGCGTGCATGGGCTGTGGCTGTCGTATTTGAGCGCGAATCGTCCGCTGATGGAAGCGGCGTGGACGCAGCTTTCGAAATGGATTGCGGCGGGGCGGCTGCATCCGGTGATTGGGAAAGTTTTTCCGCTGGAGCAGGCGCGTGATGGTTATATGCTGCTCCTCGAAGGGAAGAACTACGGCAAAATTGTATTGAAGATTCGTTAGCGATGCTAACGCCGATGTGCGGCATCGAACCTGATCTGTCTCAAAACGATCTACATACAAGACATTTCCAATCTGTTTCTCATTCATCAGCAATTTCTGCTAACGGCGCGGACGTATGTTCGTCCAATAGGCATGTTGGCTAAAGCGCTTAAGGCGAGGGACTTTCGCGTGAAAAGGCGCGGCCATGGCTCATTCCGTTCGTTTCCGGACAGTGATGTGCGGATGGGAACAGAGGATCGAGTGGACGTGCGAGGCTCGCGCACTCTGTTCAACAACTTACGCTCTCTCTGATCTGGCAGCAGAAATGCCATACACGAGATGAGTGGTTCGCTAGAAAAAATGGGAACTTACTCGAAGCGAGATTCGTATCCAGTAGCGAACCGAGAGTAGGTCAGAGGTGAGAGGTCAGATTGCAGAGGTGAGGGGCGCGAATTCTTGCTTCTGCAAAATCGAACTTCGCACCTATTGAACTTTGCACCGACGAAGGATGAGGTGGATGAGAGCTGATCCGCCGGAAAAGAAATTGCAGGGTGATGGGACTGGCGCAGGCATGGTTTGGCGGCCCTGGATGCGCCGGGTTCCAGTAAAAAGAACGAGTCTGAGGCCCGCGTCTTTTTGCATCACCCTGACATGCGCATTGTAGGACTTTGCGGAAAAAAGGCAAGCCTTCAGTTGAGCGTCCGAACCAATCACCAGCCGCCCCTAAAGCCCGGCCAGAAACCGGGAGAAAGATAAGGAGCATATGAAACTGACGAATCTGGCAAAGACTGTTGTGCTCGGGTTGGCGGTGTTGCTCGCGTCGAGTGCGTTCGCAAGTAACCGAGGAACGCTGCAGGTGAGGGAGTCGTTCGAAGTCAACGGCCAGCAGCTGAGTCCTGGCGAGTATCAAGTGCGCTGGGATGGAACGGGGTCGACGGTCGAGGTAAGCTTCTTGAAGAATAACAAGGAAGTGGCGAAGACGTCGGCCAAGGTGGTTACCGTCGACAAGGCTTACAATTCCGATTCCGCGCTGATCGACCACAGCAACGGGAAGACAACGATTTCTGAGCTGCGCTTTGCGGGCAAGAAGTTTGCGCTGGAGCTTGGGCCGACTGAGAAAGCGGAAATGAGCGGCAAGTAAGTGTGTTAGTACTCCTGGAAGACGGGGGAGCGCTTCGGCGCTCCTCTTTCTATTTGTGCGATTCGGCTGGCGGCTGCGACGGGTTAGTGTCGCTCGCGTCAGCTTTCTCTAACTCGGCGCTTAGGTGTACGTTGCTGCCGGCGCTGGATTTGAGCGTGCGTTGCCAATTCTTGAATCCTGATTTCTTGACGACTACGGTGTGGTCGCCCTCGGCGATTTGAACGTCAGACGGCGTGTTGCCGACAAAACTGCCGTCGACTTCGATGTCGGCTCCTGGAGGAGTCGAGTCGATTTGGAGCTTGGATGCTGGTGGACTGGCATTCTGCTCGTGGTTGGTGGCGGTTACACTTTGCTCGGGCGCGGGTGTTACCGGCTGAAATTTCGCGATGTCGAGCTTCAAATCTCCATTGACGTAGGCAGTGAATTCCGCCCCTTTGGGGAGGGTAATGTCTTTGCCGTGCATGAAGAGAAAGAATGGCGCGGCTGGGAAGAACAGGATCCCGGTGGCAACAATTCCTGCGGTCATGGCGCCTACGTGGCCGCCGCCATTGCCGCCTTTCACCGAGCGCAAGGCTGCTTTGTCGCCATTCAGTAGTTTCACGTAGTCGACGTTGATCTCGAGTTTGCCTCCGCGCGCCATTCTTCTTTTCGGTTGGGCTTCGGTGACCGTGCCGAAAGCTATTCCGCCCTTAGGAACCACCAGGGTTCCATTCACGCTGATGTCGTCGAGCACTTCGAAATCGACGGTGTCGCCGACGTGCGCGTCGGCGGAGGAGACAGTGCGATTGAACCGTAATCTGACTGGGACAGCGTCTTCGAGGACAAAGCCTTTGGCGGAAGTAAAGTTGGAAGTTTGCTCTGGCTGCTGGGGTGCGGCTGGCGCTGTTGGCTGCTGCCCGTTGGTCGGGCTGCTCTGAGTTAGCGCTGGGATGGATTGAACGACTAAGAGAAGAGATAGGAACAAGATCGTGACGCGCAAATGTAAGGTGCGTTTCATCGAATCTCCGATGGCTGAGATTTATTGGTGCGGGGAAGAATCAGCGAACGAGATAGTATGAACCTTAGTTAGTGCTGGCGCAAAGGGAATAGTGCGGCGCGAGGGTCGAGGGATTACGTAGAGACTGTGGCGGGTGGGGAGCGCAAGGTCCTTCGACTCCGCAGAACGATCGCTTTCTGAATCGTTCTGCTGCGCTCAGGATGACCGAGTGGAGTTACCCTCGGCCGTCGGAGGCAATTAGTACTTAGGCATCTGGGGATCGATGCGCTCGGCCCAGGCGGTGATGCCGCCGGTCAAGTTATGCACTTTGGTGAAGCCGGACTGCTTCAGGAAGGCGACGGCTTTGGCGCTCCGGCCGCCCATTTTGCAGTGAGCGACGATTTCGCGGCTGCTGTCGAGTTCGGCGATGCGCTTGGGTAAGTCGTTTAGCGGGATGAGATATCCGTTTAAGTTACAGATCTGGTATTCGTGGGGCTCGCGCACGTCGAGAATAAAAACGTCGTCTTTGTTATCGAGCTTTTTCTTTAAGTCTTCCACGGAAATTTCAGACAAGTCGCCTCCAGTTGTGGGCGCGGCTTCGATGCCTCGGATGCCGCAGAATTGGTCGTAGTCGATCAGTTCGGTGATGGTGCGCGTGGTGCCGCAGACGGGACAATCGGGATTCTTGCGGAGCTTCAGTTCGCGGAACTTCATGCCTAAGGCGTCGACTAACAACAGACGTCCGATTAGTGGATCGCCCTGGCCGAGAATCAGCTTGATAGTTTCGGTGGCCTGAATGACTCCGACTAATCCGGGGAGGATGCCTAACACTCCACCTTCGGCGCAGGAGGGGACTAAGCCGGGCGGGGGTGGTTCGGGGTAGAGGCAGCGATAGCATGGGCCGCCTTCGGTGGCGAAGACGCTGGCCTGGCCTTCGAAGCGGAAGATCGATCCGTAGACATTGGGCTTGCCGGTGAGGACGCAGGCGTCGTTGACTAAGTAGCGGGTAGGGAAATTATCGGTGCCGTCGGCGACGATGTCGAACTGGAGGAATAAGTCGAGCGCATTGGCGCTGGTTAATTTCGTGTCGAAGGTGCGCAGGTTCAGATAGGGATTGATGGCCATCAGTTTGTCGGCGGCAGAGTCGAGCTTTTTGCGGCCGACGTCGGCGGTCGAGTGGATGATCTGGCGCTGAAGGTTGGTGTAGTCGACCACATCGAAATCGACGATGCCGAGCGTGCCTACTCCGGCGGCGGTGAGGTAGAGGGCGAGCGGCGAGCCGAGGCCACCGGCTCCGATGCAGAGGACTTTGGCGGCTTTGAGCTTCTGCTGGCCCTCCATGCCCACCTCGGGCATGATGAGATGGCGCGAGTAGCGCAGGATTTCGTCGTTGGTGAGAGCGGTTTCGGCGGGTTTGACTTCAGAAAGCGTGGCCATAGGATCTCAGCGCGCAGCCCCTAAAGGGGCATTTCAATTCGTAAGGACGTATGGCATCGCTACAGCGATGCCCTGATACGAAACGCTCAGATTCAAATTGCGCTGCCGCCGGCGATGGACGGCACTATCGAAATGGTATCACCGTCTTTCAGCTCGGTCGCCTCTTTCTGGAGGTAGCGCATGTCTTCGTCATTGACGTAGACGTTGACGAAGGTGCGGAGCTTACCCTCGTCGGTATAGAGGTGACGTTTGAGATCGGGATGCTGGGAGACGAGGCCGGCTAGGGCCTCACCCACGGTTTTCGCCGGGACATCGATCGAAGCCTGTTTGCCCGAATATTGGCGAAGGGGAGACGGAATCTGAATCTGCGGCATACAGATAAAGATGCTATGGTTCGGGCGGAAGATGCAAGCGGGAAATGGAGCGGTGTGGCGGGACTCTGGTCGACGGAAAGCTTATCCATCGTCAGCAAGCGGACAAGAGCGTCCGCTCCACAGGAGCTGAGTTTTCAGGCTATTTCTGTTCTTTCGTCTACAAATTTCTTGTCGGATTCGTCGGTCCCGGTTAGTGCGAAGGAGTTGGTCAGTGCGGCTTTGCCCTTCTCTACGCTCGTAATCATGTAGGCACAGCCGAACCAGTGCGCTTCGGCCAGGTCGGTGGACGACCATTGCGCGGGGTGGTCGGGATGGGAATGATAGAAGCCCACGATCTCTTCTCCGCGCTCGCGGCCTTCGCGCTGAATGCGGATGAGTTCTTTGGGATCGATGTGGTAGCGGTTGTGGGGTGAGTCATCGCGGGTGTTGCCGCAGCGCGCGATACGGGTGACGGTCTTTGTGTTTGCGCCATCGTCGTTGAAGTGGCCCAGAAGTACTCCGCAGCATTCGTGGGGGTAGGTTTGCTCGCCGTGTTGGCGGAGGGAGAGATAGTCGGATGGAGAAATTTTCAGCATGGGTAAGCTCAGAGATCACCTCTGCAATCACTCTTCATTCCAGAATCTTTCGCTGAGATATTTTTCGCCGGAGTCGCAGAGGATGGTGACGACGGTGGCGCGTTGATTTTTGTTCAGGCGCTCGACGATTTGCAGGCTGCCGACGATCGCGGCGGCGGCGGAGACGCCTATGAGCAGGCCCTGTTCGCGGGCCAGGCGGCGGGCCATGGCGTGCGCGTCTTCGGTGGCGATTTCGAGATTTTCGTCGGCCAGGGATGAATCGTAGATGCGCGGCACGATAGCGGAGGGCAGGTGCTTGGCGCCTTCGATGCCGTGAAAAGGGGAATCGGGTTGCAGGGAGACGCAGTGGATGGTTGGATTCAACTCTTTCAAGCGGCGCGTGGTGCCGACGAAGGTTCCGGTGGTTCCCAGCATGGCGACGAAGTGGGTGATGCGGCCTTCGGTTTGCTGCCAGATTTCGTTCGCCGTGGTGTCGTAGTGGGCGCGCCAGTTGGCATCGTTTGAATATTGATCGGCATAAAAATAAAGATCGGGTTGTTGCGCGGCGAGCTGGCGCGCGATCTTGATGGCTCCATCGGAACCTTCGGCGGGATCGGTGTAGATGATATTTGCGCCATATGCCTGTAGAATGCGTTTTCGCTCGGGCGAAACATTCTCGGGGACGCAGAGAGTGACGGGGAATCCGAGAGCGGCGCCGAGCATGGCGTAGGCGATGCCGGTGTTGCCACTGGTGGAATCGAGCAGGATTTTTCCGGGAGCGAGCTGGCCGGCGCGGTGCGCTTCCGCCACGATGCGGGCAGCGGCACGGTCTTTGACGGAGCCGCCTGGGTTATACCATTCGGCCTTGCCCAAAAGATTTATGTGGGGGAATCCGGCGACGAGCGCGTCGAGCGGCAACAGCGGCGTGTTGCCAATGGCGGTCAGAACAGCCTCCCCTCTGGGCGCGCGGGTCGCGTCAGGGGGCAAGGGCGCGGAGCTGTGGGCGGTTGCGGTCATGGCGCGCTACTCAGAGTGACAGGTTGAGCGAGACGCATCGAGCGATGCCATATAGTTCTCTGGCACGAATGTTCCTATGACTGACGTAATGTGCCCGTAAAGTTAAAAAGGTATATCTATACTAACGTTGTTGGAGCGCGTTGTTGAATCGCGTTGGTGCAGTCGACGATTCCTAAGGTAATTAGATTCGCGGCCGGGAGTTTTGGTTCCATCGAAACGGCGGACACGGCATCTAAAACCATGATGTCTAAATAATTCAGAAATCATCTGCGAGAATTGAGTTTATAAAATGGCAGCGAAAGTCGAAGAGAAAACCTACGAAGAAGCGGTGCAGTGGCTGCGCGATCATGGCTTTGACCTGATCGAGGCTCCGGGGGCGCAAACCCGCGTGTTCCTGAAGAAGTACAATTGCTCGGCGGCGATCCAGAAGACGGACGACGGCGGCGTGAAAATTTTCGCGTATCCGGGGTACTTGATTGGCAGCGAAATTTCTAAGCTGGTCAATCGCGGTTATCAACAGTTTTTGAAGACCAGCAAGACGGAAGTGCCAGCCACTGCCGATCATTTAAAGGCGCTGCAACAGTTCTCCGAAGAGCTTAAGGAAGCGCTGGGATTGCCGAGTTTGTACAACGAATCGCTGGGCACGGTGAGCGAGTCGTATCACTACGATCGGGTGAAAGACCGCGACCAGCCAGAGGTGGAGCGTCCGAAGCGGCCTTGGGAGACGGTGAAGGTGAAGGCTGCGGCGGCGGCGAAGAAGAGCAGAGCTTAGAGCGGTTGTCAGCTAGCAGTTGTCGGTTGTCAGTTTTTTGGGCGGTGCTTTGCGCCGGGCTTTGTCCCAGTTGTTTCTTCTCTTCGGTTTTTCTCTCCTAATTTCAAATCCTCAGACGGAATGGTCCTCTACAATCGTGCGAAGCTTACGAGCGGAGGGGCCATGCGATCTTTAATGTTGTTTGTTGGAGTGTTTGCTTCGTTAGTTGTTTGCGCTCATGGGCAGGACAGTTCCGATGCCGCCCGGACGGCGATTCGGAAGGTGATGGAGGAGCAGCAGGCGGCTTGGAATCGGCACGACTTGGAAGGCTTTATGGCGGGGTATTGGAATTCTCCGGAGCTGACGTTTTTTTCGGGGGCGCATGAGTCGATGGGATGGCAAGCGGCGCTTGATCGCTACAAGAAAAATTATCAGGGCGCGGGGCATGATATGGGGAGGCTGGAATTCGCTAACTTGCGGATTGAGATGCTGGGCGCTGAGGCCGCATTCGTGCGCGGAGAGTTTCATTTGAATATGCCGGACGGGAAGACGCCGCATGGTTTGTTCACATTGATTTTTCGCAAGTTTCCGGAGGGATGGAAGATTGTGCACGATCACTCGGCGGCAGAGTGAGGGGATCGCTGAGGTCAGATTGCGGAGTTCAGATTGCAGAAGTTCTCTGAAACGGTCCTTCAGATTTAACCTCTGACGTCCCCGCCCTGCAATTTACTTTCGACCTTTATCCATGGCTTCGTTCGCCAGGCGGTCGGCAATTTTGTTTTGCTCGCGCATGGCGTGGCGGATTTCGAAGTGCTCTAGATGGCGCACCAGTTGCTGCGCTTCATCATATAGCTTGCGCAGATCGGGATTGCGGACCTTGTAGATTCCCTTCATCTGGCGGACCATCAGCTCGGAATCGCTGATTACTTTGAGGGCTTTGATCTGGTTTTCGGCGGCGTAGCGTAAGGCGGCCAGGAGGCCCTGATATTCGGCGTAGTTGTTGGTGCGGTGGCCTAAATACTCGCTGAGTTCGGCTACGGATTTACCTGTGGCATCTTGAATGGCTACACCGTATCCGGCAGGGCCGGGATTGCCGCGAGCTCCGCCATCGACGTGGGCGATGTGGGCGGCGGGCGCGGACTTTGGGGCGGAGAAAAGATTGCTGGAATCGGACGAACGCGAAGGCATGGGATGAGTTTACAACGTGGTTGATGAGGGATTCTCGTGGCCCACCCTTTTCGCAAAGTGCGCGAAAGAGGATGGGGCACCCGCTCTTATTGTGGTTGCAGGTCTTCTCGTGGCACCCGCCTTTATTGTGGCACTCGCTTGACCTCGGTCACAACAGGCTAGCGCCGTGTAGCATCTTAGGTGATTGGGCGGTTGCTCAGGAGGTGAAGTGCGTGGACGACAAGGCTAGCGAAAAATCGACCGGCAACGCTGCGAATGATGCTGCGAACAAGGACGCGAATGGAAAGAACGGTACTGGAGAGGGCAACGATCAGTCGAAATTCGACTGGGTGACGCTGCGGTCGGCGTGCACTTTGGCTAAGGTTTTTGCGACGTTGCGGCAGCAGGTGGAGGAGGATGTTAAGACGCGTAATTCGCAGCGTCCCAAGCACGCTGCTTACGAATTTTCGGTAGCCGATGATATCGGTGCGTTTACGGTTTTTCTGAAGGCGACAGATGTGAGCCGGTCGGTGAGCTTTAAGCTGAACGAGCATGCGGTTGCGGTGCAGGACGATCAGGGCAGTTCGAAGTTTCAGGTGAGACTGCACTTTACCGATGCGGGAGAATGCAGGCTTCGGGTGGATGATCAGGAGCGCGAGTATTGGCAGATACGGCGAATGGCGCTTGAAGATTTGATGTTTCGGCAGGAGTAAGCGGTTGCCCTCACACTCTAATCGGTCGGGGGACAATTGCAGCCCACCCTTCTCGCATGGTGCGCGCGAGAGGGTGGGGCACCGACTTCACGAAATTATTTAGTGGTGATCGCCGTGGCCGTGACGCCAGGTCCAGTATTCTTTCTGTTCATTCGGAGGCAGGTGGCGAAAATCGCGATTGGGGTCGCGGTGGTACTGGCGCGCCCATTGGTTGTAGTAGACGACTTCGTCGTGGTTCCACACGTGGTAGTCGCTGTAGTAGGGATCATAGACCTGGTAGTAATGATGGGCGCAGGCCGTGCCGAATGCGGCGGCTGCCAGGGCGGCGGTCAAGAAAAGCGATCTGACAAAACGAGATGCGGTGTTCATCTGTCGAGTGTCCTCCTCAGGCGTCGACTTCGAAATATAGATGCCAAAAGTAGATTGCGCGTGGGCCCGAAAAATGGCGTGCACGCATAAGGAAACCCTGGAAAACTAGGAAAGTTTCACGGAAAATCGAGCCGGATTTCCGTNTGTGCGGGGAGCCCAACAGATTCGGACGGTGAGGGAAGGGTNAGGGGGCCTTCGACTCCGCAGAACGATTGCTTCGCGAATCGTTCTCCTACGCTCAGGATGGCAGCAATGGGAATGAGCCTAGCTGCAGCGCTGAAGCGCTGCGCCACCCATAGGCAAAACCAGATCTAGTTTTTCCGCAGCCGTGCGTGGTTTGATCTGATGTCTTTATCTGCCGGTGGCGAGGCGGGTGGCTAGGCGCTGCGGAAGATTAGCGGCTAGGATTTTTTCCTGGGCTACGCGGAGGTTGTAGGGGACGCGATAGAAACTGACAATCCAGGAATCGGAGTCGAACATGGCAAAGGCGGCGCGCCAGTCGCCATCGCGGGGCTGACCGACGGAGCCGGGATTGATGAGATAGCGGCGATCTTTGCGCAGCGGCCAGTCAGAGGATTCGGGTTGACCGACGGTGCGGTAACCGGGACGGTAGGCTTCGCTGATCTCGCCGCTGAGCACGAATCCACCTTGCAGATGAGTGTGCCCGAAGAAGGTAACGGGCACGGGATTGGTGATGAGGGGAGCGATGGCGTCGCGGGCGCTAACCATGTATTCATCTTCGTCCAGCGAAGAGCCGTGGACGAATTGGAGGCCGGGGAGTTCATCGAGGTGAATGGGGCCTTGAGGAAGTGCGCGCAGCCATTGCAGATTTTCCGGCGTGAGTTGATCGCGAGTCCACAGCGTGGCAAGGCCGGCGACGGGGTTGAATTCCTCGAGATTCATGAGACCGCTTACGGCTTTGTCGTGGTTGCCGCGGACGAAGACGCGTCCGAGGGATTGGGCTTTGGCGATGACTTCGTTGGGATTGCCGCCGTAGCCGACGGTGTCGCCGAGATTAACGACGAGATCGTGCGCAGGCGCGGCCGCCAGGCAAGAGTCGAGCGCTTCGAGGTTGCTGTGAATGTCGCTGAGAACGAGGATGCGCACAAAGGGAGGATTATAGCTTTTGCTGTCTACGCACGCCATCTACTTAAGTTTCGGCGAGTTTGCGTTCGGGAAGGAAGTAGGAGAGCGCAACGAAAACAAAGATAGCGAAGGAAATGCGGACATCGACATAGGCGAGCGGCGCGGAGGCAAGGTAGAGCGCCATGGAGTAAAGATTCTTGGCCTGGATGCGGCGATGGTAGCTGACCATCTCGGGGTTATCGAGGTGATGCTGGACGATGGCGGTGCGCAGGAGGGCGAAAGAGATTGAGCACAACGTCAATACAATTCCGTACAGAGCGACGGCGCGCGGATCGTGAGGGCTATTGCCCATGAAGGCGGTGACGAAGGGGACGAGGGACATCCAGAAAAGAAGAATGTTGTTGGACCAGAGGAGACGGGCATCGGCGCGGCGCGCGGAGTGAAGCATGTGGTGATGATTCACCCACATGATGGCGACTACGACAAAGCTCAGAAGGTAGCTGAGAAATTGCGGCGCGAGACTGCGCAAAGATACGAGTGTCGTGTCGCGCGGAACTTTTAGTTCGAGCACCATGATGGTGATGATTACGGCGATGACGCCGTCGCTAAAGGCTTCGAGGCGGTTGGTGCCCATGCGGTCCCCAGTTGTGCAGATTATGTGTATCAGATTCTTGGTGGATTCACGACGGGGCAACGGGCCCAGTGTCCGGCGGCCACCTCGACCAGCGGCGGGAGGGCGTCGGCGCAGGAAAGGATGCGATGAGGGCAGCGTGGTTCGAAAGGGCATCCGGCTGGCGGGTGGGCGATTGAAGGGACGGTGCCTTCAATGGTCGCGAGGGGATGATCGCGGTCGGTGGCGAGGGTTGGGATGGCGTGCAACAGGCCTTGCGTATAGGGATGAGCGGGCACGCGGAAGATGTCGGCCTTGGCACCGAGTTCGACTAGATTGCCGGCGTACATTACGGCGACGCGATCGGCTACGTGGGAGACGACGGCTAGATCGTGGGAGATGAAGAGCATGGCTAATCCAAATTTGCGGCGGAGATCGTTGAGCAGATCGAGAATTTGCTGCTGAATGGTGACATCGAGCGCGGTGGTCGGTTCGTCGGCGATGAGAAGTTGCGGACGGTTGACGACGGCCATAGCGATCATGACGCGCTGGCGCATGCCTCCGGAGAGCTGATGAGGGTAGCTGCGGGCGCGCTGCTCGGGGTCGGCGATAGCTACGTCGCGCATGCCTTCGATGGCTCGGCGCCAGGCTTCGGCTTTCGGGACACGGTGGTGCGCGAGCACGGCTTCGGCGATCTGATTGCCGACTCGCATGACTGGGTTGAGGGCGGTCATGGGCTCCTGAAAGATCATGGCGATGCGCGAGCCGCGGAGTTGGCGGAGTTGATCGGGCGGGAGAGTGGTTAGGTGCGTGGGGGCGGTGGTGTTATTGCCATTGTCATTCTGAAAAGTAATTTCGCCGGTGACCTCGGCGGATGACGGAAGCAGGCCCATGATGGCTAGCGAGGTGATGGATTTTCCGGAGCCGGATTCGCCGACGAGGCCGAGAACTTCGCCGGGCGCGATGGCGAACGAGAGGTTGCGCACGGCTGCTGATGGCTGAGCGGTGGCGCGCGTCTGGCCGCCGCGAGGCTCCGGAAATTGTATGCTGAGGTCGCGGACGTCGAGCAGCGGTGGCACGGAGGTTATGGTATCAGCGGCAGTGATGCTGCCGGCTTCACGGTTGCTGAAAACTCGGCTCTGGGCGTTCCAGCCCCTGAAGGGGCGTCTGAAATTCAGAGCCCTTATGGCAGCGCTGAAGCGATGCCCTGATACGAAACCGGGCTGACGTGAAAATGCCCTATTCGGAGACTGAGTCTTTCAGCGAACCGTTAAGCTGGTTTATTTTTTGGGGCGCGATTCGGGTGGCACTAATCCGGCGACGCGATAATAGACGACGAGTTGGCCGTAGTGTTCGCCGGAATGTTCGATCAGGCCCCATGCCATGTCGGACATGCGCACTTGCTGATTTTCGAAGGGATCGACCATGAGGTCGTTCAGTCCCTGGTCGCCCTTTTGCTTGATGGCGGCGGCGCCGTCGGCGAAAGCCTTCTTCACAAAATCAACTACCGCGGCTTTGGTTTTATATTGGTCGCGCTTTGGATCCTCTTCTGCAGGCGGCTTCTGGCCCATGGCGGGATTGACGAAAAAATAGCTTGCATTCGCGGCATGCAGTAGTTGCTCAGCGAAACTGCGCTCGGCGGGCACGGGCTTGAAATCGTATTTGTCCTCGGGAAAATCTTCCGCCATTGCGATCAATTTGTGGCCGACGTAATTCCAGTTATCGAGCAAGGCTTGCGATGGACTTACGGCGGGTTTGGGCGCTTTCTCTTTTTTCATTGTGTCTTGCGCGCCTGCGAGTGTGAGGAGAGCAAGTAGCGTAAAAACGGCTCCGACAATTTGCGTTTTCATTCGGTCATTCCTTTCGGTCATCATTTTCTTGTGCGCGGCTACGCCCCCAAAGAGTGGGCGCGAGCTCTACTCGTTCGCCCCTTCGGGGCTTGTTTTCCTTTCACTTCTTACCCACGGCTTGCGCCCTGGGCTGCATTCTTGCGCCGCTTTGCGGCTGAAACCAGAGACCTTTGTGTCATCGCTGTGGAAAATCCGGTTCTCACGCAAACCCTAAAAGGGGCATCTGGATTCGGAGACTTATGGTATCGCTAAAGCGATATCCCGATACGAAGCTAGACTTCCAGCGTCCGGTAGTCTCGCTACTCCAGTCCAGCCTTGCTTAGCATTTCGAGAAACTGCTTTTGCGTACGCATATCGATCGATTGCGAAACCAATTTTCCTTCGCGATCGTAGACGAAGCTTTTTGGAATGCCTTCAACCGCAAACATTTCGTTGACCTTACGTCCGGGATCGAGCAGGACGGGAAAGGATACCTTGTGCTCGCGGATGAAGGGATCAACCTTGGCTGTCTCTTCGTCGGAAATGCCCAGGACCACGAAGCCCTTTGGACCGAAGCGCTGGTAAAGCGTTTCGAGGTCGGGCATCTCTTTGCGGCAAGGCGGGCACCACGTCGCCCAGAAATTCACCAGCACAACTCTGCCTCTGAGTCGGGAAAACGTCCAGGTCTTGCCGGAGAGATCTTTCAAAGTAAATTCCGGAAGCTCGCGCTTGCGATCGTCCACTTCCAGTTGGGCCATTGCTGCGCGGAACTGCCCGTTATCCTTATCGACTGACGCGTCGACGTGCTCGTAACGCACCAATGTGGCCAGCTCGACGTAAGGGTAGGCAGGCGAGCGCGCGGGGGAGTTGGCGGGTGCGCCAGAGTCATCGGGCTTCGCCCAGGGCAGTGGATGCTGGCGCAACGTTTCAGCCAGGGTCGCGGCTACTTCTTGAAGCGTGGCGTGTCCGAAATCGCCTTCGGTCGAGAGGCCTGCCAAGTTGACTGCCAGGCGCAGCTTGTTCTCGGTGGCCGGCAGCTTGCGGATCTGCAGAGCTAGATCTTTGGTCGTTGCCGCTCGAACATCGTCTGGGAGGGCGCGCAGTCCGTGGATCTGATCGGCAATTGGCTGCTCGTCGGCGCTGTATACGATTTTGTTCTGCTGCGCCAAGACAAAACTTGGCTCATAGCTAATGACGGCGAACAAGAATGCGGTCAGGCCGACGGAGATGTTTGTTGCGCGAAAGAGCGGCTTCCACGGCATGGCCCAACCAGCTTAACAATAGACTGCCTGCCGCACCAACTGCGGGACTAATTGGGCGGATTTTTTTCTGCTATGGTGCCGAGAAGCGAGATGAAGTACCGGAGGGCACATGAGGTGGATCAGCTTCGGGATTCTTTTGGCGCTTATGGTGGGACTGGCGCTGACGGTCTTGGCGCAGGATGACGAGGTGGCCCGCACCCAGGTGCTGGGGCTGGAAAAAGCCTGGAATCAGGCTTACAAAGCTGGGGATGTCAAGGCGCTGTCTTCGATCCTTGACAATTCGCTGGTGCTGGTGGAAGACGATGGCTCGCTCAAGACCAAGTCTGAGTTTCTGGCGAGCGTGAAAGCGGCCAATGCGAATGACGAGCAGGTCGCTTCGGAATCGCTAACCGTGCGCGTCTTCGGAAACACGGCAATCGCGATTGGAGTGATTGCGGTGAAGGAAGCAAAAGGCGGGAAGACGGTCGTTCGCCGAGAACGTTTTATCGACACCTGGATTAACAAGAACGGTTCGTGGATCTGCATCGCGACTGACGCCACGCCGATGACGCATGGAGGATAGGTTTACGCGGAGGATTAGCGGTCGCGGCGCGCGCCACAATGGGATTCATGCGAAGACCGGAATCGTGTTCGACGCAAGAAGCGGTGCTCGCGCGCACCGCGTGGCTGGCCCACTTGCGGGTGCTAGAATCACTGCATGCCGAAGACACTGATGGAGACGGTAGTTAAACAGCTGCAGCAGGAACGCGCGCGCCTGGAGAATGAACTGCACCGCGTGACCGCCGCGCTCACCACTTTCGGGAACGTCTACCTGCACGGGAGGAAGGCGGCTCCGGTCGCAGGGCGCAAGAAGAGGACGATTTCAGTGGCAGGACGCCGTAGAATTGCGGCCGCACAGCGCGCACGATGGGCGAAAGTCAAGGCGGGCAAGAAGAAATAGCTGCCGACTAGGGCGCTGAAAAACTTCGATCTCGGAGCAGTCCCTGAAGGGGCGTCTGATCGCGAAGGCCTTACGGTATCGCTGAAGCGATACCCTGATACAAAGCCGAGTTTTTCAGCAAACTGTTCAGCCGGTAGTGAAACAAAATCGCGCGAGGAACCGTCGCGCCACCCAAAAACAAAGACAAATACGGTTTTCGGAGCTTCAATCGGGCAGGTTACTTACTGCCTCTCCCACAAACTCTGCGAATTGTTTGACGTCCTCTTCCGTCGTATCGAACGAGCACATCCAGCGCACGATCGATTCCTCGTCGCTCCAGACATAGAAAAAGTAACGTTCGTGTATTTTTGGAATTGCCGCCGGGGGAATCTGCGCAAAGACTCCGTTCGCGTCTACCGGGTAGACGACGGTGACGCGCGGGATTTTCTTTATCTCCTGTTCCAGCAGTCGGGCCATGCGGTTCGCGTGCTCCGCGTTTCGGCGCCAGAGGTTGTTGGTTAGCAGGGCCTCCATTTGGGCCGACATGAAGCGCATCTTCGAGGCCAGCTGCATTCCCTGCTTGCGCAAGAACGAAAAGTCATCGGCGAGTTCGGCACGGAAGAACACGACCGCCTCCACGCCCATTAGTCCGTTCTTGGTTCCGCCGAATGAAAGCACATCCACGCCGAGATCGCGCGTGGCTTGGCGCAGGCTGAGTTGCTGGGCCGCGACGGCGTTGGAAATCCTTGCGCCATCCATATGGAGGAACATTTTTCTTTCGTGGGCGAAGCGGGCGAGCGCCTCGATTTCGGCGGGTTTGTAGACGGCGCCCATCTCGGTCGATTGGGTTATCGATATCACGCGGGGCTGGACGTGATGCTGGTCGCCGATTCCGTGATAGGCGTGGGCGACCGTTTCGACGGTTAATTTGCCGTCGGGCGCGGGCAGAGGAATTAGTTTGCAGCCGGTGAGCTTTTCGGGAGCGCCGCATTCGTCGGTGTAGATATGGGAAAGCTCGGGACAGAGCACGGCGTGATAAGGACGGGTCAGCGCCTGCAAGCTGAGGACATTGGCGGCGGTGCCGTTGAAGACGAAAAAGACTCTGATCTCGTCGCCGAAGTGCTCGCGGAATTTTTCGACGGCAGATTCCGTGTGCGAATCACTGCCATACCCCACCGCATGGCCCCGATTGGCGCGTGCAATGGCCTCGAGCACCTCGGGATGAACGACTGCGTTGTTGTCGCTGGCAAAACTTCGGCTCGGTTTCATAATAGGACAATCGTCAATCTATTAACACAATCTAGCAGAAGGGAAAACTCTTCGGAGCTTTCCGCGGGCACCGCGAATCTATATCTTTTAGTCTAAAATTGTGACACTGAGCGTTCCCCGAACAACTATGTCTCTATCCTTATTGCTTGCTAGAAGGCCATCGTCCACTCTGAGCCGGGTTTGGGCCGGAATTATGCCGGAAGTACTGTTGGCTCTGGTGCTTGCAACGGCGGGCTGCGGCAACAGCAAAGAAGCAAAAGCTGATGCGCCCCAGGCCATGCCGGTGAAAGTGCAAACCGCGAAGGCGGAGAAGATCGACGATACGACCGAGTACGTGGCGACCTTGAAGTCGCGCGACTCGGCGGTGGTGATGCCGCAGGTGGAGGGGATCATCACGCAGATTTATGTGCACTCGGGTGAGCGCGTCGCCGACGGCGCTCCCATGATGCAGATCGATCCTGCGAAGCAGCAGGCCACGGTTCAAAGCCAGGAACACGCCCAGGCTGCACAGCTCGCCCAACTCAAGTGGGCGCAACAGAATTACGAGCGGGTCAGTGGGCTGGCCAATGCGGGAGTGGTGAGCAGACAGGATCTGGACCAGGCGCGTGCCACGCTCGATGCGGCGCAGGCGCAACTGCGCTCGCTGGATGCGCAGGTCAATGAGCAGCAGGTGCAATTGCACTACTACCGGGTGGTTGCGCCGCGCGCGGGGATTGTTGGCGATGTTCCGGTGCGGGTGGGCGACCGGGTGGTCACGACTACGACGCTGACCACTGTCGATCGGCCGGGCAGCCTGGAAGCTTATATCTATGTGCCGATCGAGAAGTCTGCGCAACTGAAGCTGAATCTGCCGGTGCAGATTGTCGACGGCGCTGGGAATTTGCTCGCAACCAGCCGCATTACATTTCTCTCGCCGCAAGTGGACACGACGACGCAGACGGTGCTGGCAAAGGCGACGATCGCAAACTCGAACGATCGTCTGCGCACGGCGCAGGTCATTCGCGCGCGCGTGGTTTGGGGAAGCCAACAAAAACCGGTGGTTCCGGTGGTGGCCGTGTCGCGAATCGGCGGGCTCTATTTTGCTTTTGTCGCCGAGCCCGATCAGAAGGGTGGGTATGTGGTCCATCAGAAGCCGCTCCAGATCGGCCAGATCGTCGGCAACGATTATGTCGTGCTCGACGGCGTGAAACCGGGAGATAAGGTTGTCGTTTCGGGCACGCAGTTTTTGATTGATGGAATACCAGTAGTCCCGCAAGAAAGCACAGCTAGTTAGCATCCCGCACTGCGCAGCATATTTATAAACAACAAACACTTATGGTCGACTTTTTTATACATCGTCCGGTATTTTCCACTGTCTGCGCACTGATGATTATTCTGGCGGGCGCGGCCTGCATTCCCACCCTACCGATTGCGCAATTTCCTGACCTGGCACCGCCGCAAGTGGGAGTGACCGCGGTTTATACGGGGGCGAGTTCGCAGACTGTCGAGTCGGCGGTGACCACGCCGCTGGAGCAGCAGATCAACGGCGCCGAAGGCATGAAGTACGTTACTTCGTCGAGCACGAACGATGGCGTGAGCACCATCACCGCGACCTTCGATCTCAACCGCAATCCCGACCTCGCCACCGTCGATATCGAAAACCGCGTCAACACCGCCTCGGGGCGCCTGCCCGCCGCCGTCAAGCAAATCGGCATCACCGTCGCCAAGACCTCGCAAAACTTCGTCTTCGGCGGAGCCGTGTTCTCCCCCGACAACAGTCTTTCCACGCTCTTCATCAGCAACTACCTCGACGTCTATGTCCGCGACACGCTGAAGCGCGTTCCCGGCGTCGCCGACGTCCTCATCTTCGGCGAGCGCAAATATTCCATGCGCCTCTGGCTCGATCCCGTGCGCATGGCCAGCCGCTCCCTGACTGCTGACGATGTTGTAAGCGCGCTAGGAGAGCAAAACGTCGAAATCTCCGCCGGACAGGTCGGTGCCCAACCCTCTATCCCGGGCCAGCAATTCCAGATCAGCGTCCGCGCCGTCGGCCGTCTCTCCGAGGCCGCGCAGTTCGATGACATCATTCTCAAAAGCAATGCCGACGGCACCCTCGTCCGCCTCAAGGATGTCGGCCGCGCGGAACTCGGCGCCGAAGACTACACCACCGACCTCGATTACAACGGGCGTGATGCGGTTGGCATCGCTGTCACCCAGCTCTCCACCGCCAACGCCCTTGATGTTCATCGACGCTGCGTCGCCGAGCTCGATCGACTTTCCAAACGCTTCCCGCCGGGCATGAAATATGAAATCGCCTTCGACACCACCGACGCCGTCGGCGAATCCATTCGCGACGTCATTTTTACAGTGGGTTCCGCGATCCTGCTGGTCATCCTGGTGATCTTCGTTTTTCTCGGCGACTGGAGAACTACGATCATTCACTTCATCGCCACTCCAGTTTCGCTCATCGGGACATTCACTTTCATAAAGCTACTTGGCTTTTCCATCAACACGCTGACTCTTTTCGGCATCACGCTCGCCACCGGGCTGGTCGTCGACGACGTGATCGTGGTCATTGAAAACATCGAGCGTCACCTCCAGGAAGGCGAGACCAGCGCCGCCAAAGCCGCCTCCGCCGCCATGCGAGAAGTGACCGGCGCCGTCATCGCCACCTCGCTGGTGCTGGTAGCCGTCTTTGTGCCGGTGGCATTCTTCCCCGGCACCACAGGAATTCTGTTCCGTCAGTTTGCTTTAACGATTGCTTTTTCTATCTCGATTTCCGCCTTCAACGCTCTCACCCTGGCGCCGGCGCTCGCAGGGATCCTGCTCGGCCGCATCGAACACAAAGAAAAGAATTGGTTTTTCAGACAGGTTGACCGCGCTCTCGACGCCATCAACCGAGGTTATGTGCGCGCGCTCCGCACGTTTTTGCGCTTCGAGGTCCTCGCTTTGATCTTGTTCGCAGCCGGCCTCGGTCTCGCCTACTTTGTCTTCAAGAAAGTGCCGCAAGGCTTCGTTCCTTCTGAAGATCAGGGTTATCTCATCGTCGCCATCCAGGCTCCCACCGGAGCTTCGCTCGAGTACACTCGCGACATCGGCCGGCAGATCTCGGCCATCACAAAAAATGTCCCCGAAATTCGAGGCACCTTCTCGATCGCCGGATTCAGCTTCGGCGGAGCCACTCCCAACGCCGGCATCGTTTTCCTGCCTCTTCGTCCTTACGGAAAACGCGAGGGCGAACAACATAGCGCCGCCGCCATCCTAAACCGCCTCCGCGGTCCGCTCTTCGGAATCTCCGGTGCCATCGTCATTCCCTTCGAACCTCCCGCCGTCCAGGGTCTCGGCCAGTTCGGCGGCTTCCAGTACGAACTCCTCGATCAGGGAGCTCATACCCTCCAGGATCTCGACAAGGTGACCCACGACCTGGTTCGCGCCGCCGGCCAGCGTCCGCAAAAAGATGTAACCGGCCTCTTCACTACCTACACCTCAAACGATCCGCAATACGTCGTCACCATCGACCGCGAAAAGGCCAAGAACCTCCACATCACTCTGAGCCAGATCACTGACACGCTCAGCGTTTACATGGGTTCGTCCTACGTCAACGATTTCGATTTCAACAACCGCTCCTACCGCGTCTACGTGCAGGCCGACAAACAATTCCGCTCCCACCCGCAGGATATCGGAGAGTACTACGTCCGCTCCGATGCTGGAGCCATGGTCCCGCTCGGAAACCTCGCCACCATCACCCAAAGCATCGCCCCCCAAGTCATCAATCACTACAATCTTTTCCGCTCGACGGAAATCGACGGCTCCGCTGCCCCCGGTTTCAGCTCCGGCCAGGCCATCGACGCCATGCAGCAGCTCTCCGCTAAGATCTTGCCCCAGGGCTACACCTATGAGTGGTCGGGAATCTCGCTCGAAGAACTCGCTTCCGGCTCAACCACGCTCATCCTCTTCGGGCTGGGAACCCTCGTTGTCTATCTCACGCTCTCGGCACTCTATGAAAGTTTCGTTCTGCCCTTCATTATTCTTCTCGCCGTACCCATGGCTCTGCTCGGCGCGCTCGGCGGGCAATGGATGCGCGGCTTGCAAAACGACGTCTACTGCCAGGTCGGACTCGTCATGCTCGTCGGCCTGGCATCCAAAAACGCCATCTTGATCGTGGAATTTGCCGAGCAGTTGCGTCAACGAGGTATGACCATTCTGGAAGCGGCAGTGGAAGCGGCCCGTATCCGGCTGCGTCCCATCCTCATGACGTCGTTTGCCTTCATCATGGGCGTCGTTCCGCTCGTCGTCGCCAGCGGCGCAGGCGAAAACGGACGGCACTCCGTGGGGACGACGGTTTTCGGCGGCATGATCATGAGCACGATTCTGAATTTGTTTTTTATTCCCGTGCTGTATTTATTAATCGAGGGTTTTAGAGAGCGGCGCAGCAAACCGAAGGTTGCGTAAGAAAGTCAAGAAAAAGCAACTTATCTGTACTTTCCGGCGTCTCAAAGGTGCGAAGAATTTCAAGGGTTCTCTCCAATACCTCGCATGAGGTCAAGCACATGAAAAAATCACAGTTTGCAGCTCTGCGGTGGTCACTCGCATTGGCCATTTTCTCGATGGCGGCTTTCGCCAGTCCTGCCATCCAGGACAACCAAATGACGGGCGCGATGCCGCAGAAAAGTTTTGATCGCATCGTCAAGGAAGTTCGTCACGAACTGGTGATGCTCCCGTACTACGGTGTGTTTGACAACCTCGCCTACAAAGTCGATGCGGACGGGACGGTAACGCTGCTGGGGCAAGTGGCGCGTCCGACGCTTAAATCGGATGCGGGAAATGTAGTAAAACGCATTGAAGGTGTGACGCGGGTGGTCAACAACATTGAGGTTTTACCCGCCTCTCCGGATGACGATCGAATTCGCCTCGCCACTTACCGTGCTATTTATAGCGACCCGGCGCTGAGCCTGTATCAGGTACGAGCCGTTCCTCCGATTCACATCATCGTGAAAAATGGACACATCACGCTGGAGGGCGCGGTGGCGCGCGAGATGGACAAGACAGTTGCGGGCATGCGGGCGAATAGCGTGCCGGGGGCATTTTCGGTGGACAACAACCTGGTTGTCGAGGAAAGTGACAATAAGAAGAAGTAAGTTTGTGGGGCTTGGTTCCCTACAGGGCAACGTTCGGCGAGTGCAGGATTGCGCCAGACGGTGCTTTGTTGGTGGTTCAGATTACGGTGCGCACCGCCGGGCGCCGAGCGTCGCTCGGCTGGACGGCCGGGGGCGGCCGTCCCTACGTGAGTTACGCGGCTCCTGGCCGGCCCGCTGCGCGGCGCGGCGGTTCTCAATCTACAATCTGGTATGCCTCGGGCACGGGCGGACTATGGCGATCCGGCGGAGATTGAGCGCGGGGCTCGACTGTTGCGGGCTGGCCGCCTTGTCGCCTTTCCAACGGAGACGGTTTACGGGCTGGGCGCCAATGCACTCGATGGTGTTGCGGTGGCGCGCATCTATGCGGTCAAGGGTAGGCCTTCCACTAGTCCGCTGATCGTTCACGTCGCGTCGGTTGCAATGGCGCGATCGCTGGTGGCGAAGTGGCCGGAAGCCGCGGAACGTCTTGCCCGCCAATTCTGGCCCGGGCCGCTGACGCTGGTGCTTGATAAGCGATTGGCAGGTGACGGAATCGCAAGCCACGCGATTCCTGACATCGTCACCGCAGGGCTGGGCACAGTCGGTCTGCGAATGCCTGCGCATACGATTGCGCTTGACCTTATACGGGCCGCCGGAGTTCCACTCGCCGCGCCCAGCGCCAATCGCTTCAGCGAACTTTCTCCGACCGCGGCTGAGCATGTTCGCGAGAGCCTCGGCTCGGATGTGGATCTCATCATCGACGGCGGATCGTGCGAGGTAGGCATCGAGTCGACGGTGCTGTCGTTAGTCGACGCGCGGCCGACGCTGCTCCGTCCCGGCGGAATTTCGCGAGCACAACTGGAAGCGCTTGTCGGCGCTATCGCCGTGGCGCAAGAAGTTCAAGCCGGAGCGCATCCTGCTCCGGGAATGCATGCGCGCCATTACAGTCCGCGCACAAATTTATATTTGGCAACGAATGGAGATCTGCCTGATGGTTTACTCGACGGTCGGCTCGAGAGCGACCCAGGCGCGGGCATCTATTTGCAGCATCGACATCCGCCGAAACGTAGCCGGACCAACGTCACCATCCAGCAGATGCCGCGACTGGCAGGCGATTACGCGGCCGCGCTCTACGATGTGCTTCACCGGGCCGATGCGGGGAATTACAACTGGATCGCCATTGATCTGCCGCCGAGCGAGCCGGAGTGGGAAGCGGTTCATGATCGGCTGAAACGCGCGGCGACGAAATCAGGGGTCTTGTTCTAATTTGATGCAGGTTGCGAATTGTAGCGTCGACACGCTTGCACTCGCCTCGGCGGGCGGGATGCCGGCCGGGTGGCGGCGCTACAATCGCGAAGTTAGGGATAAACTTCTCTGACGACGCTAGAGTAATCCGTAGGCCACCACGCTGCTGTTTGTGCCGACATACACTTTGCCATTCGCGACCAGGATGTTTGCGAAGTGTGGTGCCGGAGGAAGCTTGCTGTTATAAAGCCTGGTCAGTGTCGTCGCGTTAAAGGCGCTGAGGGTTGCGCCGGTGATCTGCCACAGAACGCCGGCGGTATTTCCGTTGGCGGAGATCACAGGGGAGTGGCCGGAATCTACTTTCTTCGACAGCGCGAAGGGCGTCTGCGCCAGCTTGCCCTTGCTGAACGACAGAGCGGCGATGGGCGCTCCGGTTGAGGAAGTATAGATGGCATTGTTCCAGTAAACGAGCGCTCCGCCTTCGGGGGCGAATGCCGGCAGCTCTTGCACGATCTGCGTGTCGGACTTGGTGCAGGTGTCGCAGAAATGGCCGAGGTTATTTTGGTTCAGAATGTAGATCGTGCCTTCCTTGCCGATCGCGGCTAACAAACTCGGATTCTTTCCCGTCTGCTTCGGCAGCACCAGAACGGGCTCGCTCATATCGAGATCGTTGTCGTCGAGATAGAGTTCGTTGTAGGGAGTGAACCAATCGGCGAGTTGCAGCGTGTTGCCCGATTGCGAGAGCTTGAACACTGACTGCCCGAAGTTAGTGCCCGCCGCGAACGGCCCGTCGGCGGTAGCTCCGTAGATGTTGCCCAAGCTGTCGGACGAAAGACCTCCGCCGCGCATCCAAACCGCGGCTGCCGATTCGCCCGGTTCATCGTCAAACACGCCGGCGGGCTGCAGCGTGGTGGCGTCGTAGGCGACCACCCATCCTTCTTCGCGATCGCCGCGGCATCCATTCGACCCGAGAGCGATATACACGTAGCCATTCTCCAGCAGCAGCGCCGGACGATTGACCTGCATCATGTCTTCGAAAACATAGGTCGTCCCACCGTATTCATAACTCGCGCTGATCACGATGGGGCTGAAGGTTTGTTCGAGACCGGTCGCGACATCCAAGGCATGCAGCCGATGTACGAACTTTGAATTTTCGTAGGTCTTCGCTACTACATAAATCGTCCCCGAGACGGGGTCGATCACCGGCGTCGAAACGATTCCAACTTGCGTCCAGAAGGTGGTTCCTCCGCATCCTTGCAACTTGATTGGAACAGGCGTCACTCCGTGGCCGAGAAAGCTGGTATGCCACAGCGGGTTCGCATTGCTGCCGCTTGCGCTGTCAGCGTCGAAGGCGTAAACACTGTCGTTCATGGTTGCGACGTAAACCACGTTATGAACGCCTGCGCCGGGAATGAGCACTCCGGGCAGATAGAGGGCCTGGCCGATTATCTGTCCATCGACGGTCTGGTTGAAGAGCTGGCCGAATTGCTTGCTGTTCACATTTTGTGGAGTGAGAATTGTTTCATTGGGATTGGCGCCGGAGCGAGCGTTATCGAAGTGCCAAGTTGTGACCGGCGTTTGCGCCGAGCCGAGCGTCATTGCAACGACAATGAAAAGAGGACAAAAGGCAAACGCACGAGCACGGACAACAGTCATAGTTGCGACCCTCCAAGTTACAAATAGATTTAGGAGTGAAACGATCCAGTACCTGCGACATCGCCTCAGACTGCCTTGCGGGGAGAGCAGCTTTCACCGAAGCGTTACTGATGCCAAAGAAGGATAAATGCGGATTCGCTGAGCGTCAAACTCATTAGTTCTATTTACTGAAAATGCAACTCATTGCAACAACGCTGTAATCTGCTGCCGGTTGAAAAGCGTTGGCGAAAGGCGCCGGGGCTTTAGGCAGCCACACCCGGCACGCGCACACGAATCGTCTGGGGAACGGCGCGCAGTTTCGCCAGCATCTGTTCGTCGCAGTCCTGATTGATGTCATAAATCGCATAGCCGAGCGAGCCGCGAGTATCGAGGACCTGGCGCTCAATGTTGATTCCGCGGTCGGCGAGAATGTCATTGATCGCACGCAAAATTCCCGGGATGTTGTGGTGCATATGGGTCAGGCGGTGCGATCGGGGTTCGTATTCGAGATGACATTGGGGCAGATTCACGCTGAGCTGGGAGTTGCCAGTGTTGAAATAATCGATCATCCGTGCGGAGACAAACTGGCCGATATTTTGCTGCGCCTCTTCCGTGCTGCCGCCAATGTGCGGCGTCAAAATTACGTTGGGCAGGCCGCGCAGGGGACTCGAAAATGCTCCGCCTGATTCAGGTTCTACGGGGAAGACGTCGACCGCGGCGCCCGCCAGTTTGCCGCTTTTCAAGTGACGCGCCAGAGCCTCGTGATCGACGACGAAGCCGCGGCTGAGATTGATGAGACAGGCTCCATCTTTGATCTGACGAATTTCTTCTTCGCCAAATAAATCCTGATTCTGCGTCTTTCCATCGACATGCAAGGTGATGACGTCGGCGGTCTCAAGCAGTTCGCGAAAGCCGACGGGCCGCGCGTTGCCGCGCGCGAGAACATGCGCTACATCGTGGAAGACGACGCGCATGCCTAAGGCTTCGGCTAGATCCGAAACCTGCGAGCCGATTTTTCCGTAGCCTACAATTCCTAGCGTCAGGCCGCGTACCTCGTGCGATCCGGCCGACGATTTATTCCAGACTCCGCCGTGGAGTTGGGTGCTTGCTTCAAAGGTGCGGCGCATGAGTAGGATGATCTCGCCCATCGCCAACTCGGCCACCGAACGGCTGTTGGAGTGCGGATCGTTAAATACTGCGATGCCGCGTTCGCTGGAAGCGGTGCGATCGATCTTGTCGACGCCGATGCAGAAGGCGCCCACGGAAACTAGTTCCGGCGCGGCGTCGAGGACGGCAGCGGTGATGCGGGTTTTCGAGCGGACACCTAAGATTGACGTGCCGCGGACCTTTTCGATTAGGTTACGCTCGTCCAGCGCGCCTTTCAGCGACTCGACCTGAAAGCCCGCCTCTTTGAACTGCGAAACGGCCACGCCGCTGATATTTTCCAGCAACAAAACTTTCAAAGAGCCTCCGAACCTCGACCTCAAAATGGCCAAGAAGAATTATACGGGTGGGAGTTTGCGGAGAGCGGTGGCTCTAGCGATCGATCTCGCAAATATTCCATGCGCGCACGATTTGGCGTCTCAAAGTGTTACAAATATAGCGTGCCACGAAGACAACCTAGCCCTCTCGGCATGAATCTTTCCTTCGCACCTCGTCATCTTTAAGGCTTTGGAGGAAAAGAAAATGGCACAAACTTTGGAGGAAGTGAAAATGGCGCATGAACTGCCCCCGCTGCCCTACGATTACACTGCACTCGAACCCACGATTGATGAAAAGACGATGCACCTGCATCACGACATGCATCACGCGACTTACGTCAAGAACCTGAATGCGGCACTCGACAAGCACCCTGAACTGCACAAGAAATCGGCGGAAGATTTGATTCGCGATTTGAACGCTATACCTGAAGATATACGCGGCGCGGTACGCAATAATGGCGGCGGCCACGTGAATCACAGTATGTTCTGGACCATCATGAAGCCCAAAGGCGGAGGCGATCCGACCGGCGCGATCGGCGACGTGATCAAGAAAACTTTTGGCGACTTCAAGACTTTTCAGGAGAAATTTAACGCTGCCGGGGCGGGGCAGTTCGGCAGCGGATGGGTGTGGCTGGCGTCCGACTCGAAGGGCGACGTGAAAATTCTCTCAACCGCGAATCAGGACAACCCGATCTCGCAGGGGTTGCACCCCGTTTTCGGCAACGATGTTTGGGAGCATGCCTACTATCTCAAGTACAACAACCGGCGTCCAGAATATCTGCAAGCCTGGTGGAACGTAGTGAACTGGGACGAGATCAACAAGCGCTACCAGTCGGTGAAGAAGTAAGAACAGGGAAACGCAGAACCCTGCGGCGCGGGCACACTCCGCGCCGCGCTTTTCTTTTGAAATGTTGATATTGATTCAGTCGGCGGCGGGTTCGTTGAGCAGCGCGTACCGCTTGGCGAGGAAGGCGATTCGGGTTCGGATCTCTTCCTGATCGTCGCTGATGATCGCGCGCAAGAGCGCGATGAGTTCGCTTACTTTGTCGGGATCTTGCTCGCTGACAATCTCCCCGCAAAGGTGACGAATGAGATCAGAGTTGTACACGAACGCGCCCCTTATCGATTGTGCTACGTGGGGTGACCGTGGGCAATACTGGCGATCGCGTATTGCGTTTAAGGCGTTGACCTGACTGCAACGTGTTGGTTTTTTGGTTGAGGAGAGAGATTTTGCGATCATCATTTGCGACCATCAATTTTCAAAGAACTCTCTGATCTGCGGCCAATACTGGCGCACGATTGAGTCGGTGCTCAAGTGGCCGCCGCGGCGCAGCAGCTTTAGTTTTATGCGTGTGAGCCGCGCGAATCCTTGCACTGATCGATAAGGGACATACGGGTCATCTTTTGCATGAAACATGATGACCTTGGAGCTGGCGATTTTGCGGGCGTGATACGCGGGGTTGTAAAAGTTTCCGCTGCCGAGTTTTTTCCAATTCTTGTCCGACAAGCGATAGGCGTCTCCGAAGGCGGCGCGGATATAGGCGGCGTAACTGGGATTCGACGTTTCTTTTTTCTGCTCGTTTCGAAGAATCGCCCAATCGACCACGGGACAGTTCGCGACCGCTCTCTTCACGCGCGGATCAAGAGTTGAAAGAATCGCTGCCGCTCCGCCAAAACTTCCGCCGATGACGAACACTTCGTCCGCGCGCACTCGAAAGCGGCGGCCAAAGGCTAGCTCGCGAAATTCTTTATTCAGTCCGCCGATTACGTCGAGAACATCGAGGTGGGGCGATCGCGCCAGAAACTCGCCCCCACTTTCCCAGGCTCCGCGATAGCGCGGATAAAACACCCAGTAGCCTTTCTGGGAGAGAAATTCAGCCAAGGGTTGCTTGCGCGGAATCGAGGGCATGCCATCGCACAAGACGATCGCTCGCTGAATTTTTGCCGAGCGAGCAGGGGGGAGAAATTCGGTGACGATGTCGCGGCTGAATCGCGTTCGGAACATAGTGTTTTCACCACGGAGGCACGGAGAAAATCTTGCTGGTCTCGAAGGCCTTGCGGCCGATTACGAGCGCATCGACGCTGGCCATAAATTCGGTGTAGCCGTGCGGATCGCCGCCGCCGGGAGGCAGAAAGTCGAAACCGCCATTCGTCCGGGCGATGAAGCTGTCGACGCTGGTTCCAATAATGAAGACAGAGACCATCATCGGGATTCCTCCTCAAGTTTCGCCGCCGCTTGACACCCGCTTCATTTTCTCTCTAGACTCCTCTACCACCACGGCTTTTCGCCGCGCAGACGATCCTGATCCAGCTATTCGTTCGACTGCCCCAGGAGGCACCATGTCCACGACTATGTCCACTTCCCAGCTCTCGAAGTTTGCCGCCACGCTTGTTTCGCTGCTGCTGTTCTCCGGTCTCGCCGCCGCTCAGTATAAGATCGGTTCGGGCAATACCGCCATTGCCGATCCGCCAGTGCCGCGGCCTAAGACTACGCCTTGCAAAGTGCAACTGTTCAAGGGGTACAAGTTCGACAATTTTAATCCTCAGAGCTTCAATTACGCGCCGCCGGCTGCGTGTCCGGGACCGTGGGCAAAAGTAATTCTGGAAGCCAACTTCTCGATCACCAAAGGGATTCAATACGACCGCACGGCGAACATCTGGATTGGCCCGACCAATATTTACTTCGGCACCACCGCCGAGGATCAGCCGAATGAAGGGCGCAACTGGCATGTGGAGCGCGATCTCACAGACTATAGTTCGATTTTCACGGTGGACGAAGACGGCACGGTCGATCTCGGCAACCTGTACAACAAAACCTACAATGGACTTCTCTTCGGGTCCGCCGATGTTCTCTTCTACCCGCTGGCGCAGAATCAAGCGCCGCCGCGGACCGCGGATCAGGTCATTGGATTCTCTGCCGGGCCGACGGGCGGGACGGTCGCCCTTTATAGCACGACGAGCCTGCTGGAAGAGACTCTGACGCTTCCGACTAACATCACCGATCTTTACTTCGACGTCTTCTCGCAGAGCCAGTCGGATGACGAGTTCTGGTACACGTGCGTGCCGAATAACGTCGCCAGTGAACTGGATAGCTGCCCGGGGACTGCTTTTCGTGAGTCGGAGGTCACGATCGACGGCAATCCGGCGGGCGTTGCGCCGGTATATCCGTGGATCTTCACCGGAGGCATCGATCCCCTTCTGTGGATTCCGATTCCTGGCGTCCAGACGCTGAATTTCCGGCCTTATCGGGTTAACCTGACGCCCTTTGCTTCGGTGCTTGACGATGGGCAACCGCACACAATTGCGCTCAGCGTATTTAACGCCGACAGTTACTTCTCGGCGACGGCGTCGCTGCTGCTTTTCCTTGATGCGGGATCGACGCAGGTTACGGGGGCGCTGACCAACAACACGCTGACTGTGCCTTCGCCGAACGTGACGGAGAACATTCACGTTGCGAAGAACGGCAACTTGGGCGGGACGGTCAGCACGAGTTCCGGGCACAACTTTCAGATCTCGGGATACGTGAACACTTCGCACGGGACGGTTACGACGACGCTGGCGCAGGATATTAATTTTTCGAATATTCAAAGTTTCAAGATCCTGCCTGCGTTCTATCAACAGGACATCAAGCAGAATACGACGGTGCGTTCGGTGGTTACGACAGAGAACAACGGAGGAAAGTCGGTCTCGAACGTGAACTATAACTGGCCGTTCACCATGGATATCGCGGTGGCTTACAATCCAGACGGATCGGGAGTGCAGACCACAACCAGCAACCAATACTTTGAGCTGGATTCGGAAGGGAAACACAAAGGACAGCCGACTTCGTTCACGCTGCTGCAAAACCGCGTCGGCTCAACCGACGCGCTGGATTTCAGTTCCAGCGGATCGATTACCGGCAATCAGGACCAGTCGAGTTTTCAGAACTTTTTCACGTCCGACTCGAGCGGATATTGTTATAGCCGCGATTTGACAGGCGCGAACAATGTGCTGACGAGCGTGACGAATGGGCGAGGGTGTAACTGAGATAAGGCAGGTTTCAGGGTTTCGTTTCAGGGTTTCAAGGTTGCAACGTTTCAGCGGCAAAAGGTTCAGGGATCAATGCTTCAAGGATCGGCCGAGCACCCGCGTCTCGCTTGTTTTGGGGACGCGGGTGCTCGGCGATCTTGCTAGCGCGACCTACTTCTGCGCCATCCGACGTAGAGACCGAAAACAATTCCCACTAGGACCGCTCCGGCCATCTTTTTGCGATTGGTGATTGGGATGAAACGCGTTGATTGCTCGCTCACCTCGATAACACCGAGAGGGACGACGCGGACTCCGCCCCCTCCACCACCCCCTTCGCCGCGGGCGCTGGAATCGCCGACGCCGCCGGTGCCCGCGCCGGCGCCGTAGCCGTACATGACTTTCGCCACGGGGATAATGGTCTTGCCGTGGGCTGAGATCGCGTCGCCGTAGATCGTTTTAACGCTGGCCTGGCCTAAAATACCTTCCTTCAAAGATTGCAAAAGCGCTACGCTGCCCATGGAGACCTCCTCGACAGGAGTTATTATCCCACTTCGAGGCTCGGCGTTCTTTAAACGTGATTTTGGGCAGTCTAGGAATTTCAGCGGCTACCCACAAAACCTTGAAACCACGGAGGACACGAAGGTTGAGAATCACGAAGGTTTCTGGGCTGAGAACGTTGCCGAGCAGACGCTCGTATCGTATATAGAGGCGGAGGAGATATGAGGAAGATTCTTGTTTCAGTGCGGGAAGCGGTCAACTGTTCCTAACCTGTGCACGAGTTGTGCAAATCGCGCCTGCCAAAATGGGAAAGCGCAGGCAATAATTTCTTTCCGAGTGCTAAGTCCCCGGCCACGTGAGCGCCAAGCGCGCATAGATTAAAGGCGAGCGTTCTAGGGATTCATCGCATTTGATCGGCGAGCCAGAATTCCGCCATTGCACCATTCTTATGGAATTGACCAGCTCTCTCTAATACGCGTACAGTCACTCCACTTGCAAACACTTATCTGCTGGGCGCCGACCGCGCTCAGGCGAATTCATAACCAGAATGCCGGCGCTGAAAACAGCCCTCCTCCGAAGGAGCGAAAGAAGTCATGAGCCATGAAAGTCAATGGACCGTCTATCGCACGCGTTTCCTGGTGCGCGCTCGTCAACTCACTCAAGCACACGCCTTCATCGACGCACTTGGCCGCGAACAATCCGGCCAGCCCGGCGATTATCTCGTCGAATTTTCGGACGGCATAAAACGCATCACCAATCAAGCCCTGTTCGAAGACATTTATGTACCGCTCGCGGGAGCGCAGTTTGCGCCTGCGAAACTGGATTCACCAGGAAAGAGGCTAACGGCTAACGGAGTGTTGCTCGCCGAGTCCGTGCCCCGCGCATCGCCGGAGGCTCGCAGCCGGGTTAGTGCATGAGTAGAAGTTTCAAGTGTCGACGTTTGAGCGCATATTTTGGAAAACGTTGAAACCCTTGGAACTTGGCTTCGGAGATACCCTTAACACTTTCGAGCTACCAGATATTGTGTTTATCTCTTGACAGGCACCATATACGGGAGTACGTTAAGCATCCCAGAGCACTTTTTTAGCAGACCTCCATAAGGGGGCAGAGACGATAAAAACCAGGGGCGAGACTCCAAGTTGAGGCGTTTAGCGGGCGTTAGTCCGCTGCCGAATCCTCAGCGGAATGAAGGATCTTGCGTCTTCCCCGCCACGGGAAACCATCCCTCCGGAGTGGATGGACAGTCGGAGCAAGCGGTGACTCCCCCGGTCTGGTCATGCCAGGCAGTCCCTCCGGGGGAATCATTGAGAGATTTTGAGTTTGGTAGGGAGACGGCTCACCCCCGTCTTGTTTCGCGTCCTTTAGGAGCCCCGATGGAAGCATTGATGAATCTAGTTGCCGCCTCTTTCGCCCGTCACGGCATAGAATGTCCCGCCAGCGATTCCCAGGCAGGCACAGGCGTCATAGTCTGCCCAGCCGAAGAAAGAGCGGCACCCGGCCGGACTGCGGTGAATTCCGTAGTGACGGCGCACGGGTCCAGCCGCATCGCGCTCCCAGAACACAATTACCGAAAAAGCCTTCAGGGCGATCCGGCCCCGTAGAGAGCCGGCTTCGAATCGGGTTATCGCTTCGGCGATCCCACTAGCTCTTCGAAATCCACGGCCCATATTGGCCTAGCGCGGGGAGACGCAACCTAATTGGTTGCCGCGCAGCCGTTTTCATTTGAGAGACATAGTTGTGAGGTTCGTCGGGTGTAGATCGACCGCTATTTGCCCATCATCTAATCTAGGAGAAGGAAATGCCCGAAGTGCGAGACCAAGTCAAAACTCAATCCGTCCCTGTTGCCGATCGGAAGCCCACCGGTGGTTTAAGCTTTCGCCGTTTCTTCACCAAGGTTGGCGTCTCTCCTTATAACGAAGTCGAGTGGGAACTGCGCAACGCGCAGATCACCGACTCGCAGGGCGGGATGATCTTCGAGCAGAAAAATGTGGAGGTTCCGAAAGACTGGTCGATGACCGCGACCAACATTGTCGCGTCGAAATATCTTCATGGGCAGATTGGGACCGGGGAGCGCGAGACGGGCGTGCGGCAGTTGGTGGCGCGCGTCGCCGAGACGATTCGCGACTGGGGCATGAAAGACGGATATTTTCGCACCAGCGAAGATGCGGCGACTTTTCACGATGAGCTTGTCCATCTGCTGATTCGGCAGCACATGGCTTTCAATTCGCCGGTGTGGTTCAACGTGGGCTGCGAACGGGTCGAGCCGAAGTCGGACGCTACTAACTGGCACTGGAACTTCACCACGCAGCAAGTTGAATTCGGCGCCACCGGATACACGCGGCCGCAGTGCTCTGCCTGCTTCATCAATTCGGTAAAGGATTCGCTCGATTCCATCCTCACTCTGGCGAAGACCGAAGGGATGCTCTTCAAGTGGGGATCGGGCACGGGGACGAATCTTTCGCCGCTGCGCTCTTCGACTGAGGTTTTGAGTGGAGGCGGGACGGCTAGCGGTCCGCTGAGCTTTATGAAGGGATTCGATGCCTTCGCTGGAGTTATCAAGTCGGGAGGCAAGACGCGGCGCGCGGCTAAGATGGTCATTCTGAACATTGACCATCCGGATATTGTCGACTTTATTGAATGTAAGTCGAAAGAAGAGGCTAAGGCTCATGCATTAGTCGCGCAAGGATACGATGGTTCGCATCCTGACTCGGACGCTTACAGCTCTATCTTCTTTCAGAACGCGAATAACTCGGTTCGAGTAACTGACGACTTCATGGTGGCGGTAACTCGGGACACGGATTTCTCCACGCGCTCAATTGTGGATGGGCGAGTTGTCAACACGTATAAGGCCAAGGACTTGATGACGAAAATCTCCGAGGCTACGTGGCACTGTGGCGATCCGGGGATGCAGTACGACACGACGGTGAATCGCTGGCATACCTCCAAGAACACGGCTCGAATCAATGCCAGCAATCCGTGCAGCGAGTACATGTTCCTGGATGATTCGGCGTGCAATCTGGCCAGCTTGAATCTGCTGAAATTCGCTCCCAACGGGACTTTTGACGTGGAAGCTTACCGACATGCGGTCGACATCACGATTACTGCGCAGGAAATTCTGGTGGACAATGCCGGCTATCCAACCGAGATTATCGGCAAGAATTCGCATGACTATCGGCCGCTGGGATTGGGTTATGCCAACCTGGGCGCTTTGTTGATGGCTGCGGGGCTGCCTTATGACAGCGATGCGGGACGGGATTATGCGGCGTGCGTCACTGCGATTATGTGCGGCGAGGCTTACCTGCAATCGTCAAAGATCGCGGAGCAGTGCCGGCCTCTGACTCCTATTACTGACACGGTGCAAACGCGGCTGGGAGTTACTAAGGCGGAAGATATGCCGGGGGCGGCTTGCCCGGGCTGGTATATCAATCGCGAGCCGTTCCTGGATGTGATAAGGATGCACCGGGCCAGCGTGAATAACATCAACAATAAGAATGTTCCTGCGTCGCTATTTGAAGCTAGTAAGCAGTGCTGGGACGAGGCGCTATCTAACGGCGAGAAGCATGGGTATCGCAACTCGCAGGTGACGGTTCTGGCGCCTACGGGAACGATTGGCTTCATGATGGATTGCGACACTACCGGCATCGAGCCTGACCTGGCGCTGATTAAATATAAGAAGCTGGTGGGCGGGGGAATGATTAAGATTGTGAATAACACCGTGCCGGGCGCGCTGTTTAAGCTGGGTTACACGCACGAGCAGACGGACGCGATTGTCAGTTACATCGATGCTACTGGGACGATTGAAGGCGCGCCTCACGTGAAAGACGAGCACTTAGCGGTGTTTGATTGCTCGTTCAAGCCGGCTAAGGGGACGCGGTCGATTCATTACATGGGGCATCTGAAGATGATGGCGGCGGCGCAGCCGTTTATTTCGGGAGCTATCTCGAAGACGGTCAACTTACCCAATGCGGCTACGGTTGACGATATCTCGGAGTCGTTTATTCAGGCGTGGAAGTTAGGCTTGAAAGCGGTCGCGGTCTATCGCGATGGATGCAAACAGGCGCAGCCGCTCTCCGCGGCGGGGTCGAAGACGGCGAACTCTACTAAGGACGACGCGGCGCGCAACGCGGCGGCTGCGGCGCTGGCGCTGGATGAGAATCTGGATGCACCTCCGCGAGCCGTGCGGCATAAGTTGAAAGAAGAGCGCATGTCGGTAACGCATAAGTTCAATATCGGAGGCCATGAGGGCTACATCATTGTTGGTCTGTATCCCGATGGCGAGCCGGGCGAGATTTTCATCAAGATGGCGAAGGAAGGCTCGACGGTTTCGGGGCTGATGGACAGCTTCGCGCTGGCGGTTTCGATTTCGCTGCAGCATGGCGTGCCGCTGAAACTTTTCTGCGAAAAGTTTGCGCATACGCGGTTTGAGCCGAGCGGATGGTCGAGCAATCCTGATATTGGCTTTGCCAAGTCGATCATGGATTACATTTTCCGCTGGCTGCAGATGCGCTTCCTGAGCGGACAGCAGCAGTTCCTGTTTGAGAACCTGAGGCCGAAGCCGCAGGCAGCGCCGGAGGGGATCGGCGATCTGAATGGCTCGATCGGCGGGGCCACTGCGGGCGAGCAGCGGCCGGGGGCAGGGATAGGTTCGATGCATGCCGCGGATGCGCTCGCCAATATGATCGATATGGGAGATGCTCCGAGTTGCCATGTGTGCGGGTCGATCATGGTGCGGAATGGGAGCTGCTATAAGTGCATGAGCTGCGGGAGCACTAGCGGGTGCAGCTAGACGACAGAAGTCAATTGTATAGATTGGTTGTGAACGTGGGGCGGCGAGTGTTTCGGGTAACGAGTAGACGGCTTTTTACGTATCACGGACCCAATGGATTCGCTAGTTTCAAGTCTGTCAACGGGCATTTTCAGGCCGCGGGTCTATGTAAGCCAACTGCCACTAGGACGGGCGCGTTTGAACCAACCTCCTGAAGCACCTGAAAACAACGCGGCAGTATCCGAACACGTTGCCGGTTGGCCCGGTTTTGAAGCCCATCTTCGATCTGATTTGGAATGCGTACGGGCGTCCTGCGTCCAAGAACTTCGACGCACAGGGAAACGGGATTGATCGATGAGGGATGTCGGCCGCCGGACCCGGCATTTCGAAAGCTGAGTTCAACCGTCCTGTCCCTGTTGGTGTTTGCGGGAACTGGGCATACTTGGCAAGCGGACAGGGGTGTCCGCTCCACACGAGACTGTTCTATAATTTGATGTATGGCACAAGCGATCAGAGTCGACAGCGGGTTCGCCACGGCGCGTGATACTGCCCGGATACTCGGTGTATCCAAGGCTCGAACGGAAGCATTGATCAAGATCGCTCGGCGCTATACTGATCGGATTCTTAAGCGCCGGGCCTCGGAAGCTGGCGAGTCGGCGGGGAAAGATCATTCCAAGAGAAAATCTGCAGCTGCTGTCGTAGGTGTGAGAAAGAGCCGTGGACACGATGCCGGCGCAAAAGTCTCCGTCAGCAAATCGAAGAAGGCCAAGGGCAAGCACTGAGAAGGCTGCTGTTTTTCTGAATATCCCGTACGACAGCCAATTTGAGAATCTGCTCTTGGCTTACATTGCGGGCATCAGTGCTTTCGGATTCGCTCCCCGGGCTACCCTTGAAATTCCATTCAGCGAAAGACGTTTAGAGCGGATTATCGCGCTCATCGGTTCCTCTCAGTATTCAGTGCATGATTTGTCTCGCGTGCAATTGGACCGAACCTCTCCTAGCACCCCTCGATTTAACATGCCATTCGAGCTGGGATTAACGGTAGGTCTGGGCAACGTCAAACATCCATGGATCGTCTGTGAGACCGTGCGGCGGCGTGTGAATAAATCGCTTAGCGATATTGATGGAACCGACGTCTATATCCACGGCGGCACGGTGCGCGGCGTGTTTCGCGAGCTGTGCAACGCGTTCGTCAGAAATCGGCGCCAGCCGAGCGTTGTGCAGATGATGCAGATCTATCGGATACTCCGGTCGAATTTTGCGAGCATCCTGCGGAAGGCTGGGGCTCGGGATCCTTTTAATGCTCGGGTGTTTCTGGATCTGTGCGTTCTCGCCAGTGCAGCCGCTGACAAACTCGTCCTTCCTTAGCGGAGATCCCCTACCCCATCAACAGCCCGCCATTCACATTGAGCACGTGCCCGGTTATGTAGGACGCTTCTTCGGAGGCTAGGAAGCGGACGGCGGCGGCTACGTCTTCGGGTTTGCCTACTCTCCCTAGGGGGATTTGATTTACGGCGGTCTGCTTGAAGTCTTCGCTTAGGGCGGCGGTCATGCTAGTGTCGATGAATCCGGGGGCTACGGCGTTGACGGTGATGTTGCGGGAGGCTACTTCGCGGGCCATGGCCATGGTGAGGCCGATCAGTCCGGCTTTGGAGGCGGCGTAGTTGGCCTGGCCGGCTTGGCCCATCTGGCCGAAGACGCTGGTGATGTTGATGATGCGTCCCCAGCGCTGCTTGAGCATGGAGCCGATGACTTGCTGGATGCAGAGGTAGGCGGAGGTGAGGTTAGTCGAGAGGACGGCGTCCCAATCGGCGCGCTTCATGCGCATGACGAGTTGGTCGTGGGTGATGCCGGCGTTGTTGACCAGGATGTCGATCTTGCCGAATTGGGCTAGCGCGGCCTTGACGCCGGATTTGACCTGCTCTTCGTCGGTTACGTCGATGGCGAAGGCGGCGGCTTGGGCTCCGGTTTTGGTGATTTCGGCGACTAGTTCGTCGAGTTTTTGCCGATTGCGGGCGGCGGCGGCTATGGTCGCTCCCTTTTGGGCTAGGGCTAGCGCGCAGGCGTGACCGATGCCTTGGGATGCTCCGGTGACCAGCGCGACTCGTCCTTCTAGTGTCATGAGGGCTCCTTGGGCTATGAACTGGTTGAGCGAAGTTAGAGTGTATCGTGTGGATCGATTTGAACGGAGGATTATAAACGGCGGGACGGGCGCCGGGTGGGGCATCGGTTTTGGCTCGAGTCACCCCCGCGGTGACGATCAACAGTCGCGGAGCTCTGTTCTGCTTGGACGGCCGAGGGCGACCGTCCCTACGTGATTTAGGTGATTGTTTGCGGTTTGGATCAGCTGGCTTGCTTGGCCGCTTCGGATTTCGGGATTAGGATTTGATTGATTTTTTCGCAGAGAGTTCGCCTGGAGTAGGGCTTGGGTGGGAAATACAGGTGCGATTCTTGGGATTCGGTTTCGAAGTCGGGATTGGGATAGCCGGAGGTGACTAACACGGCTTGGTCGGGGGGAGCGCTGGCGGAGATCCTGACCCAATTGCTGGCCGGTGCCGCTGGGCAGCATCATGTCGGTCATGACGAGGTCGATTTTCCGGGGGCAGTCTTTTTGCTGGTGCTCTTCGTAAGTTTGCAAGGCATGGGGCAGATCGGCGGCGGGCAGAACTTCAAAGCCGGCGCTTTCCAGAATGCCGCAGGTGGCCTCGCGGACGAAGGGTTCGTCTTCGACGAGGAGAATGATGCGGCGCGGGGCGAGTTCGTAATTTTTACTTTGATCTTTGCTTTGATCTTTACTCTGGGCGCGCAGATACGGTTGAAACGTCATGGTTTTTCTCCCTGATGTTATGCAATTCTCTGAGCAATCGCATGACCGCGCGTGCGTCAGCGTCCGCGCTAAAGCGCGGTGTTCGGGATGGCATTCGCGATCGGTGCGGAAATTTACTTCGCCAGAGTGAGAATCGTTTGCTTGGGATCGAGGAGTATTTTGTGTGTGGCGTGCGGCGCGGGCAAATGAAACGCGGTCTCAGCGCCGTCGGCGAGCACTTCACCCAGGAAAACCGGGGCGTTGCCCGGCAAGGCGGCGTAGACGGGGACAGCGGTGACGAGGTCGTTGGGCGCGTCCTTTTGAACGATCACCCCAGTGACGGTGGTCACACCATTTTTCTCGACGATATGAATTTCGTGGGCTTCGAGCTGTGGAATGGCGGTGCCTTCGATCCATCCTTGGAGAAACCAGTCGAGATTGTGATGATGCTCGTACCAAAGTGGGCGAGGGAGTTCCTCTTCGAAAACGTGGAGCAATTCTTGCGTACTGAGGTTCTTCCCGGCATAACGTTCGCGGATTTTGCGGAGTCCGCGGAAGAAGGGCTCTTCGGAGAGCGAATTGGGCCGTCCTTTTCGGGTATGAGAGGCCGTCTCCGAATCGAGCAGCATGGTGCGGAGCATGTGAAAGAGCCAGGTGCCGCGTTCGTAGCTGATTTCGTCGTATCCGTTGGGAAAATGGGAGGAATCGAGGCGCTGGCCGAAGGTGACGGGGCCGGCATCGCGCAGCCACTCCCCATCTTTGTTCTTGCTTAGAAGGTCGTGACGATATTTTTCGAGGATCTGCTGGAATTGGGCTGGATTCCGCTGCTCGAGCGTTAATAGCGATGCGTAATTCGCGAGGCCTTCGGCGAGCCACTGATCGCGATAACTATTCCAGAGGACGAGATCGCCCCACCATTGATGGGCGGTCTCGTGTACGAGGACTTGGTTGTCAATTTCGCTCGCTACCGGGCCGAGATGCAGGTCGGCCTGTTCTCGCGGGCTGAGAAAGGCGAAACTCGAAAGAAAGATGAGTCCGGGCCAGCCCTGGCTCATCAGGCCGGGCATCTGGGTTAGCGCGAGCGAATCGTAGGGATAGGGACCAAACCATTGGGAGAAACTGGCAATCGACTGCGCGGCGCGGTCAGCGACGGCCTGCGTGTCGCGGGCTGGCGAGGGCGGCGGGGGAGTCATTACGATCGGGCCCATCGGCTTCAATCGTTGCCCAGGCGCGCCCGGAAGAATCGGGGCAACCATTTCCTCTTGCGCTTTGGGAAATGACTTCTCCACTCCTTTTGTGCCATAGGCTTCGACGACGACGTTGCCTACCTTAGCTTCGGCGCGAACGTATTTGCCAAGATTAAAGCCGGCTACGGGGATGGGGCGCTCGGAGATCCAGCGCGAGACTTTCTCGGGGGTTGCTGTTGGCTTGGTTTCGGTGTTTTCGCCGCTTGTGTGTGACACTTGTTTTCCAGTTGCCACCAACGTCCAGTCCGGCGGATAGCGAAACTCCATGTCGAACTGGGCCGGGCTCAAGCCGAAATTGGGATACCAGGTGCCACGCTCGCCCACGTAGAGCAATCCTTTGCCGGCTTCGGAGAGGACATCGCCGGCGTAGCGGAAGTGCAGCCTCAATTGCTGGCCGGCCGCGAGCGGAGCCGGAAACACGACCGCGACCAGATCGTTTCCTTTGCGGCGCAATTCGCTGCCTTCGATGGCTGGATTCTGGATGAAGTCGACCGGATGGCCATCGAAGTCGATCGCTTCGACTTTGAGATAACGGGACAACTCAAAGAGCAGGGTGCGCTCGCCTCCGCTGCGAACTTGGACATTTAGATCCGCGGAGGCCCGCAAGCGGGTTGGCGGCTCGACAGAGGCCTGAATGCGGAAGCTGGTGATGGAGGCGTCAAAAACGGGAGGAGCCACGGTGCCGGCGGGCGCGAAGGATGTCCAAATATCGAAGAAGAGGTTGCCGTCTTTCATGCGCGGCTGACCTGCCCATAGCGGCTCGGGGTTGGCGGCGTCCCAGACGACTTCGAAACCGCCCAGCTGCCGGCCCAGTAAATGAGCGTGCAACAGGGGCAGAAATTTCAGGTCAGGGGCGTTTGAGGAAGCGGAGGGCAGAAAATGACTGAGGTCGAGGAGCAGCCGCAGGCCATCGAACTCGGCGAGGGTGAGGCTGGTGTCGCCCCACTCTTTGATGAATTCCGCGGAGTCTTGCGCGGGAGTTAGGAAGGGCTGCAACACTGCGGCGGTGTCGTCGTTGAAGCGGAGATAGCCGGTGGTGAACTGCTCTTCGAGAATCGCCATGCGGGTAAAGAGGGCGAGCGACCCGCGCTCCGCCAGGTTTGCTGGACGCAGGCGGACTTCGCCTTCTCCGTCGAAAAACGCGCCTGTGGTGCGGCCGCAGATGTCTTCGGTGAAAGCCAGGGTGCCATCGTCGAAATCAATGTGGAGGTTGGGCCGATCGATGGTGGCGCCGCGAACATGGTAGACACGATCGGGATCGAGGCCAACGGAATGGATGCGGGCGTACAGTCCGCTGGTGGTTTGGGGACACTGCGGACTGGCCTCGGCCGCCTGCGCAAAGGCGGACGTTGCCAGGAAACAGCAGGCCAGGAAACGGCAGGCCGGCCGGACCGTTCGCCTCGATCGAACGAGCACCTTGGTCACCTTACTGGCCCTCGGCACGGTTGCTAGAATCAGCCGAGTGCGAGCCCCTGTCCTTATCTTCATTCTAGTGCTTGTGATGCTGGCGCTGGTGGCGGTGCTGCCCGCGTGGGCCGATGTCATTCATCTTAAGAATGGGCGCACCATCTGGGCCGACCAGGTTCGCGAAAGTAAAGATCGGGTTGAATACGACCTTGGCGAAGATAGCTACGCGATCCCTAAGTCGTCGGTCGAGCGTATAGAGACGGGCGGGATTGCGCCGGCGCACGGGGGATCTGGAGGCGCGGGTGGAGCGATCGATATTACTCCGGAGGCGCCGTCATTCAGCCACGAAGCGGATGTCGCTGGAAAGGTCATACGCGATGGCAAGGTGGATACGGATGCCTTGGCCAGCACCGCGCAGACGGGTAATTCGGAACTGGCCGCGACGGCGTATTTCTTGGCGGGCAAGCACGAGTCGGATCATGGCAATTTTCCGCGGGCCAAGGTTTATTACGAATCGGCGCTTCGCTTTCAGCCCGATAACGCAACGCTGCTGATCTATTACGCGGCTACGCTGCTGCGCACGGGTCATGCAGCGGAGGCGCTTACTTATGCGCAGCATGCGGCGAGTATTGCGCCTGATTCGGCGGACGCGCTGGGCATGCTGGGCTTTGTGCAGTTCGCCAGCGACCACACGCCAGCAGCGATTCGGGCATGGAAGAAGTCGCTGGCGCTGCGCCCGGATGCGACGGTCAGCCAATATCTGGCTCGGGCGGAGCGGGAATCGACGGCGGAGTCGGATTTTTCGCAGCGGGAAAGCAATCACTTCAACCTGCATTTTGAAGGGAAGGATACTTCGGAGAATTTCCGCCGCGATTTGGTGGCGACGCTTGATTCGGAGTATGACGAGCTGGTGCGCGATCTTGGGTACTCTCCGCACAATACGATTGCGGTCACGCTCTATACGCAAGAGGCATTTTTCGACGTGACACGCGCGCCTTCGTGGAGCGGCGCGGTCAACGATGGCAAGCTGCGGATTCCGATCAGCGGCGTGCAGAGCGTTACGCCGGAGCTGGCGCGGATTTTGAAGCATGAGTTAACGCACTCGTTTATTTCACAGATGGCGAGTAACCGCTGCCCGACGTGGCTGAATGAAGGCATTGCACAGGTTGAAGAGGGTAAGTCGGCGGCTCCTTATGGGCATCAGCTGTCGATGCTGTTTGCGTCGGGAAGCGAGATTCCTTTTAATGTGCTGGAGGGCAGCTTTATGGGCTTTTCGGCGCCGCAGGCTAGCGCGGCTTATGCAGAGTCGCTGGCAGCTACGGAATATATCCGCGACGCTTATGGGATGAGCGAGATTACTCGCATTCTCGAAATGCTGTCGCAGGGCAGTTCGACGGAGGCGGCGCTGCGGGCTACGGTGCATTCGGATTACCGGCAGCTGCGGGATGAATTGGCTAGCGAGTTGAAGAGCAGATACGGGGAGTAGAGTTTATCGCGGGCTCGAAGAGCTGTGCTCGGCTGGGCAGGTGAGGGCACCCTTCGACTAGCTCGGGGCAGGCTCTGCCCCTACGTGAAGCTGGACTGCCTGCAAAAATAGAGAGTCCCGAGGTGATGTTGGTCTCATTCGTCTCGGCCAGTAGCTCGCGTTTAGACCCTTGCTGACCCTTTCCTACAACTCCCTTGCGGGTTCATTGTAAGACGATCTTTGCTCGGGCTCCGGGCTCACCGCCAACCGGATAAATCAGTCCAACGCCTCGGGACTCTATCCTGCCTTTAACAGAGGCTCCTGTTCTCCTCGACCAGCGCTTAGCTATAGACCCTTGCTCGCCCTCCCAGACTCACCTCGCGGTTGTCTGAGTGACTACGCTTGAGCCCCGGACGCTGCACCAACCGGAAAAACTTCAGAACGTGTCAAAGAACGATTATGGTTTTAACATATTGGTTATTTGGGTCAATGAAAAACGTGCGTTCGTAAGTTCTTGTATATCAATCGAGTGCAGCTCATGCACAGCGGGGTGACACGCAAATTGTGCAATCGCTTTGCGGGGACGGCGAAGTCCCCAGCATCCATGCGATTTTTCTTTGTTTATAGGACGAAGGCGGGCGGGACTGCATTGTCATCGCTGCGGATGGTGATTGTGCAAATCATAGGTTCAGCAGCGTAAACACTGCGTTTATCGCATAGCGGTTGCGGTTCCGATAGCGATACTTATGGCCTACAATCGCTTTCTCTAGAATCCCATGGTGAACGGGAAGGGTGGTTGGAGGGTTTTGGCGATGCGAAGGCTGCGTTTGGCGCCTATTGTTTGTTTGCTGATGGTTCTTGCCCTTGGGCGAACCTCCGCGGCGGAGAGCGCCGAGGATAAAGCGGCGAAGTATTTCGAATCGGTCCGGCACAATCCAGGATTGTTGCAGACATTCTTGCAGGAGATGCCGAAGGGCGGCGATTTGCATGTCCATTTGTATGGCGCGATCTATGCGGAGAGCATGATTGATTGGGCGTCGGAGAATGCGCTGTGCGTGGATCGCAGCACGTCTAAGTTGATCCATGCGGCCTGCGATTCTTGTGAGCCTTATCAGAACAAGCCGTCGGTGCGGTGCGCCTATCAGGATTCTGTTCTTTACGACCAACTGATTGATGCTTGGTCGATGCGCAACTGGCATGCGGCGGAGGAGTCGGGACACGATCATTTTTTTGGGACGTTTGAGAAATTTGGTCCGGCGATGGAGAAGCATGTTGGGGATGCGCTGGCTGAGGTCGCTGCACGGGCAGCGGAGGATCACCTTCAGTATGTGGAATTAATGCACACGGCGGACGGTGCGCAGGCGGCAATTCTGGGCACGAAGATTGGATGGGAAGTTGGATCGAAGGCGGGATCGACGCCCGACGACTTCGGCAAACTGCGCGACAAGTTGCTGGCTGGAGGAATGTCGGATGTGGTGGCGTCGGTGCGGAGCCAACTTGATTCCGACGAAGCGCGGGCGAAAGAAGTGCTGCATTGCGGGACAGCGCAGGCTGCTCCAGGATGCGGGGTCACGATCCGTTATCTCTACCAGGTGTTGCGCGGGTTGCCGCGCGAGCAGGTGTTTGCGCAGATATTGCTCGGTTTTGAGTTGACGAAGGCTGATCCGCGATTCGTGGGATTTAACCTGGTGATGCCGGAGGATTATTACGTGCCAATGCACGACTTCGATCTGCATATGCGAATCATCGAGGCGCTGCACAAGTTTTATCCCGCGACGCATGTCTCATTACATGCAGATGAGTTGTGGATGGGGCTGGTGCCGCCGGAGGGGTTGCGGTTTCATATACGCGAGTCGATCGAGCGCGCGGGAGCGGAACGGATTGGGCATGGCGTGGCGGTGATGAGCGAGGATGATCCGATCGGGCTGCTGCAGGAGATGGCCACGAAGAATGTGCTGGTCGAGATTTGCCTGACATCGAACGATGTGATTCTGGGGGTGAGCGGGGCGCGGCATCCGCTGCCGGTTTATATGAAGTATGGAGTGCCGCTGGCGCTGGCGACGGATGATGAGGGGGTATCGCGCAGCGATATGACGCACGAATATTTGCGCGCGGCTGAGACTTATGGGTTGTCTTATGCGGACTTGAAGCGCATGGCGCGCGCCAGCCTGGAACACAGTTTTATTGCGGGAGATAGTCTTTGGGCGGGCAGCGGGGAGTTTGGGCGGGTTGCGGCCTCCGCGGATGAGAAGGCGTCTGGCGATCATGCCTCGGGGAAGTGCGAGAAGTTTCTCGCGGCTAGTGAGCGGGCGCGGGTGCAGTGGAAGTTGGAGCGGGCGTTCTCGGAGTTTGAAAAACAGTTTTAGTGCAAGTTCCCATGGTGTTGTCATGTTGAGCGAAGCGAAACACCTAGGCATTGACGCGTTTTCCAATCCATAGGTCCTTCGCTGCGCTCAGGATGACAACTTGTATTTATGGACAGTGTGCAGTTATGACTGCTGATCTTTTTACTCGGGCGGAATTGGCGGCGGCGTTTGTGCTTTCGCAGACCCCGCTGCGGCCGCAGATTGGGCTCGTTTTGGGATCCGGACTGGGCTCTTTTGCCGACGATCTTAGCGATGCGATGCGCATTCCTTATGCGCACATTCCTACGTTTCCGCATTCGACGGCAGTGGGTCATGCTGGACAACTGGTGGTGGGCAAGTGCGGCGAGGTTCCGGTGGCGGTGATGCAGGGGCGCGTGCATTTGTATGAGGGGTATCCGGCGGCGGAGGTGGCGTTTCCTACGCGGGTGCTGGGGCGAGCGGGCATTCGCGCTTTGATTCTTACTAATGCGGCTGGCGGGATTAATGTGGAATATGGACAGGGGGCGCTGGTCATTCTGCGCGATCATATTAATTTGCAGGGGCGGAATCCGCTGACGGGCGGGAATGACGAACGGTTTGGGCCGCGCTTTCCTGATATGAGCTATACCTATGCCAGGCGCTATCGGGAGATTGCGCTGGAAGAGGCGAAGAAGCTCTCGATTGCACCGCGCGAGGGAGTGTATGCGGCGCTGGCGGGGCCGAGTTATGAGACGCCTGCGGAGATTCGTTATTTGCGAACGATTGGCGCCGATCTGGTGGGGATGTCGACTGTGCCGGAGGCGATTGTGGCGCGGCACATGGGGATGAATGTGTTGGCGATTTCGTGCGTGACGAATATGGCCGCGGGGATTCTTGATAAGGCGCTGGTGCACGAAGAGGTGCTCGAAGTGGGACGACGGGTGATGGGGCAATTTATTGCGCTGCTGCGCGCGGTGCTGCCGCGGATTGCTGAAGAGCTGGGGAATGCGGGCTAGGGTTCGATGGCTAGGGTTCGGCAACCTCGGCCACTGGTTCTTCGTCTTCTTCCTGGACGGCGGCGACGTCGTCCAGCATGAAGCCGAGAACTTCCTGCGGAATCGGCGCGTTCCACACCGGCGAAAACGACTGCCGATGCAGCGGCGAGGGGCCGTGCTCGCGCAGAGCGGCGAGATGGCGCGGCGTGCAATACCCCTTATTCGAGGCGAGGTGGTACATCGGAAAAACCGGATCCCAGGCCGAGATCATGCGGTCGCGCTCGACTTTGGCGATGATGGCGGCGGCGGCGATGGAACGAGAGAGCGCATCGCCGTGGATGATCGGCTGCTGCGGAATTTCGCAATCGAGCCGCACGGCATCGATCAGAAGATGATCGGCAGCGGGCGCCAGTTGCTGCACTGCATGCAACATGGCGAGGCGTGAAGCCTGATAAATATTGATTTGATCGATGCGCGCGGAATCGACGGCGGCAATCGCCCACGCGATGGCGCGTTCGCGAATCAGGAGCGCCAGGTCTTCGCGGCGCTCAGCGGGAATGAGTTTCGAATCTCGCAAGCCGCGAATGCGGCGGGCGGGGTCGTCATACTCACAAAGAATGACGGCGGCGGCGACGACCGGGCCGAACAGAGATCCGCGGCCGACTTCATCGACTCCGGCTACATATTGCGCGCCCGCGGTCCAAGCCTTTTTTTCAAAGTTAAGAGTGCAGCGCAGTCTTTTTAGCAAGCGCAATTTAGCGGTCGCGGCAGAGACTCGGTCAGCCTTCGATGCGGCTGCGGACTTGGAACGGGAGTTGGGCACGGAATCTGTCTAGTATTGTGTACCGGAAACTCGCAGCATAACCAACCGGGCCCACTCACTTGAGCGCGTTGGTTGTGCAAACAAAATACATAGGTCCTTCGCTTCGCTCAGGATGACAATGAGAGTTTTGATGCCAATTTCCAGGATCGCACACTAGCATCTTCGCCGAAGCGGTCGCGCTAGGCAAGCGGAGACCGGGAGATTGGATTTTATGCGCGTGAAAAGTAGTTACGAGACGAAGGGATTTCCGGCAATGAAGTATCGCAAGGGCTGTTCGGCGGCCTTCACGATGCCGATGCGGGGAGAAACCACGACGCGGCGAACGCGATAGCCGTCATCGACGATACGGAGATCGGAGCGCGCGCTGACCAGATTTTTATCATTGTCGCGGGCGCGAGTGACGCCGAGCGCTTCGGACATGCGTCCTGGACCGGACGAAAGTTTCCTGAGAGTGGAAAGTTTTCTTAGCTCCGGTTTTTCCGGTAGGTCGATCCCTCGCGCTTGCGCCATCTGCTCGATGCCGGCGAGGGGTTCGAGGGCTCGAAACAGCACGCCTCCGGGTACGCCATCGGGCAGGCAGGAAACGTTGAGGCAGTAGTGATTGCCGTAGATGAAATAGACATAGGCGTGACCGGGAGGGCCGAAGAGAACGGCGTTACGGGCCGTCTTGCCGGCGGCGCTGTGCGCGGCAGCATCGTCCGCGCCGAGATAAGCTTCGGTTTCGACGATTCTTCCGGCGAGAATTCCTAGAGGCGTTTTGCGGATGACCACTTTCCCCAGCAGAGAGCGCGCTACGCGGCGTGGATCGCGGTTGAAGAAGTCGGTTGTCAACGAGGCAGCGCGGGTAAGGAGTTTCATGGGAGGTAGCGGTCAGAGGTCAGACTGCAGAGTTGAAAGGCCGCTTGGTTCTTACCTCTGCAATCAGACCTCTGGCCTCTGCAATCGTGTTACGCGGCGCTTTTCAGATAGGCTAGCACTTCATCGGCGTGGCCTTCGGGCTTGACGTTGTTGAAGATGTGTTTGATTTTGCCGTCAGGGCCAATTACGAAGGTCGTGCGGGCGATGCCTTTCACTTTCTTGCCGTACATGTTCTTGTCTTTGACCACGCCGAAGAGATTCGCGATCTTCTTCTCCGGGTCGGCCAGCAGCGGGAAAGGAAGGCTGAATTTGTCCTGGAATTTCTTCTGCGACGACGCCGTGTCGGCCGAAATTCCGAGCAGCACCACGCCGGTTTTCTTGATCTCCGAATAACTGTCGCGGAAGCTGCAAGCCTCTTTCGTGCAACCGGGCGTATCGGCCTTGGGGTAGAAATAAAGCACTACAGTCTTGCCGCGAAAATCTTTCAGGGCAACCTCTTTGCCATTCTCATCCGTCGTACTAAAGTCTGGGGATTTATCATTGACTTCCATGGAATTTTTTCCTCGCCGATCATCGTTATATCGCAAAGGACTGTTCGCCGTCATCTCGGTTGCGGCGATCACCCTCGCGACTCCGTTACTCGAGGCCCAGGTAACGCTTAGCCAATATGGCCGCAAAGCCGCGGTTGACAAGGGGCCGCGAGCGCTGGGACTGGTGCAGCTCACGCCGAAAGGCAAAGCTCGGATCATTCCGATTGCCGTGATGATGGACGGGAAATTTTATGACGCCGGCTCTTACAAAGCTGCGCCGGTGCCGATGGCGCTTGATTTTGGCATCGTCTACGAGGGATTTAGCACGGGTGTGTCGCAGGGGCTGTTTACGATTACGCAACCGGGACAGCTGAACCATACCTGGATTGCGGAAGGGAAATGGCTGCCGGCGGGATCGATCGATCCATCGAAAAAAAAGAAATATGCGGAGCCGGTGATTTCCGACGATGACAAAAGCGGGCCACCAGTGCTTCACCGCCGCGCTGCGCCGGAGGCTGACGGCGGCGCGGAGAGCAAGGATAAGGATAAGGACAAGAGCAGCGACGCCAGCAAGGATCAGCCGAAATCGACGACCGCGTCTTCGCCTGCGCCGCAGGGTACACCTGCGCCCTCAACTGCACCTGCGCCGAATCCGAGTGCGCCCGCCAGCGCACCTGCTTCTGCGCCTGCGCCCGCACAAACCGCAAAGACGTCTCCGCCTGAGCAGCCTAAGGCCGCGCCCGCTTCTGCGCCGAGTACTTCTGCGTCAACCACTTCTGCGTCAACTGACGAGGAACCGATTGGCGATCCCAATCGGCCGCGGTTGCGGCGTGGGAAGCCGGAGACAACCCAGCATGAAGAGCCCTTTGCGGTTTTCGCACCGGTAACGCAAGTCGCGCCCGCAGCGACGGCGGTGGGTGCAGGAAAGTCGGATACGGCGGCGAAGGACTCCTCCGCAGCGCCGCCAGTCGTGATGATCCCGGCGATTTCCGATGCTGGCGGGCCCGATCCGCGCCCCTACACATATGATCTGAAGCCGGTGGAAGAAGCCATCTACCGCAACAAAATGCTCGAGCTGGCGTCGACGCAGCTTCTGGCAAATGCGCCGAAACCGGCGGGGGGCGCGGCCGCGGCCAAGAAGGCATCCGCGGGCACGTCGGCCAAAAAAACGGCGGCGAAGTTGCCTTCGCCGACCTTCGATAGTGTGAGCTTGCGCATCTTCGATCTCTCCAGTTCGAACGAGCCGGTGCTGGTGCTCTCCGCGAAGGTGCAACTGCCCTCGACTGGCACGACCGCAAGTCCGGCGGAGCCAAAGGAGATCACGCTGATCGCGCGCACCAACCTCGAAGGCGAGCTGCGAAAACTATTTTTCGCGGAGACCGATTCGCGGCATCTGGATGTCAGTCCGCGCATGGAACTGATCGACGCGGTCGATGCCGATGGCGATGGCCGCGGCGAACTGCTCTTCCGGCGCACGTTCGACGATGGCAGCGCCTATGCCATCTATCGCGTCACCTCGGACCGGCTATGGCCGCTGTATGAGGGGACGCCGTAATGCGATCGCGTCATCGGGTGATTGAAATTCAAAGATGGAGTCTTTTAGTTCGCTCGATGATCCGAGAGATCCGAGAGACCATGCGCACTGGCTCGCGTTGCGATATGGTCATTCGCGGATGCTTGCTGACGACGAACCACCAACGATCGTCGCCGAGCGACGCTATCCTGGATTGCTGAAGTTGATGGTGAGCATGGTCTGCGTTGACGCAGCGCGACCGTTGATGGTATAGGGCTGGAACCGCCACTGCTTGACGGCGGCGATGGCCGCGCGGCCAAGCACAAAGTATCCCTTAACAATTTTCACATCTTCGACCGTGCCGTCGCGCCCTATTGTTACCTGCAGGACAACAGCGCCGTGAAGTTTCTGTGCTGACCCGGCCGCGGGATACACAGGGTCGACCGCGTGCAAGAGCAACGCTCGCGCCGCTTCTTCCGTCAAGGCAATCGGTTCGCTGAACTGCTGAGCTAATTGCTGACCTACAGGTTGCGATTGCGGCGCCGAGACAGGCATCATCTGCGCGGGAGTCACCGTCACTACAACTGGGGGCGCAATGGGCGGCGAATTTCTCATGCTTTCGGGAATCGCGGCTCGTTGCACCTGAATCGGCGGCGCTTCATGCTGCTCCAAAACCGGCGCGGGCAGCGGAAAGTCGGCGGCCTTGGGTAAAGGCGGACGCGTTTCGGTCAGCGTCGACTCCGTCGCCACCACGCCGATTTTAGGCGCTTGCGCGTCGGGAGTCGCCGGATTGCGACTGAAGTACGCATCCTGCTGCGCATCGGCGCCGGCGGAACTGACGGGGATCGCGCCCGTTTGATTGAGATAAAACAGCGCCGCCACGGATTCCCGCAAAACGCGAACTCGTCCTTCGGGCGTGTGCGAGAGATAGTCGATGGTGCCGCGCGCGCTCCAGAGAAAGAATGCCGACACCAGAACCAGCACGAACGCGCAGACCGTAGTCGCCTGCGGCGGGTGACTTCGGCGTGGCGGCGCTTCGTCTTCGGTGTATGTAGTTTCGCCTTCGTTCGACCCGGCTTCGCCGCTGCCCGCTTCATCGCCCGAAGCCGTTTCCACAAAACTGCTGGACTCGGACTGGTGACCTTGCTCCGTCGCACCGGAGTCGACGGCGCGCGCGCGGCTGGCCGCGGCTTCATGCGCCGACTCGGCTGCATCCTCGGCGCTCATCGGCTGCATCCCCTCGCAGGCTTTCAGGAGCACCGCTTCGGCTTCGCCGGTTGAAATCGGGCGATAGATCAGAAAATCGAGGCGGTGGTCGCGCATCTCCGCTGCCGTCGGTTCATTATCGACGATGACCACGGCTACGGTGCCTCGGTTGGGCACGGACTCGCGGGCGCGCTTTAATAAAAAGCTGGCCTCGGGCTGGTCGGCCCAGTCCGCAATCACGCATGAAAAGGCGCGCGTCTTGGCTTTGTCGATGGCGGTAAAAATGTCAGAACAGATTTCAGCGCGGATCCCCGTCGTTTCGCACGCCGTCGTCATGGCGGCATTTGTCTCCGGGCTTTTTGAGAACAAGAGGGCGCGGAAAGCCATTGCGCCAACAGATTATCGGGATTTTGGTCACCGCAACAGGTAACGAGTGGGTGGGGCAGGTGGGGAATCCGGTCATTATTTTGATGAACTGAGCGCCGGGCTTCTGGTCCGGAGTGGTGACCTTCGTAACCTATGTTCGAAGCGTTGCCACCGAACGTCGTTGGTCATTCGTCGTTGGCAAATCCAGCGACGCACCCAGGCTCGCGAACGACCAACCGCGAACGACTGTCGATCCTAGATCTCCGTCCATTTTCTAGAGAACTCTCGGCGCAGATTCTGCTGCCATTCCTGCATTCTCTGCTGGCGTTCTCGCTGCCTTTGCTCGCGTTCCTTCTCCCTCTCTTTGGCGGTCTCGGGTCGCTCGGCGTTGTGCTGAAGTTTCTCGACGATTGCCGGGTTGATGCGGGCAATTTCCTCCTGGGCGAGGTTGATGGCCTGTTCCGTATCGGCCGATATCTCGGGGATATTCAAGGTGTCTTCGAGCAGGCTACCGGAATCTTTTTTGTCGGGAAGAGTCAGCGTTAGATTCTGCTCCCGTTTTTCACGCATCACGGTCACCGCTGCAGTATCACCCTCAGTCGACCGCAGAGCGTGCGTGAAGTCGGACGTGTCGTGCACGGACTGATTGTTGACCTTAACGACTACATCTCCGGCGCGGAACCCGGCCTTTTCCCCGCGGCTGCCTTTTTCGACCGAGCGCACCAGCACGCCCTTGCCGTCCTTGACGCCAAAAAAGTCGCCGAGTTGACCTGTAATATTTTCGACCATCAAACCGCTGCGCGCCGAGGAGTGTACGACGACTACGGAGACGGGAAAGTCGAAGTCGGGCATGGTGGGCATTTCGGGCATCTTCGGCATGTCTGGCATCTTGGGCTGCCATGCCATCGACTTGCGACGGTCCGCGAGTTGCACCTTGATGGTCATGGGTTGGCCATCGCGGCTAATGCCGAGAGCGATGACGCGTCCTGGGGGTGTTTCTTTAATCATGCGGCGCAACTGGGCGGCGCTGTCGATGGCGGTGCCGTTAAGGCTCAGGACAACGTCGTGTTCGTGCAAGCCCGCCTTTCCGGCGGGAGCGTCCTGGTCGACCATGATGATTTCGGCGCCGTGCTCCTCTTTGAGCTTTAATTCGCTGAGTCTTTCCGCGGAAACGTCGGCGATGTCCACGCCAAGGAATGACGAACCGCTTCCCTCTTCNGAGTTGAAATCCCAGCTCCAATTTTCTCCGGCATTGTCGTAGTCCAGTTGTCTTGGTTGCGCGCTCCTGGCGAGCGGAGCGGCCAGCGTGAAAAGAAATATGCCAAGCAGGAAGCGATAGATCATAAATCCTCCTGAGAGAAGCTGTGGTTGGTTGTCCGTCGTTGGTCGATAGTCGTTCGTCGCTGGGAAGGCCGGCGATATGCGGCGATTCGCGAACGACCAGCTACTATTGACCAACGACCGTCCTAATGACTGATACGGCGAAAGTTTACATTTCCAGAATTTGTACGAACCTTCAAGACCGGGCCGCCGCCGTTAAGTTTACCTTCGGCGGTCACCGTCTTCGGCCCCCATTGTCCGCCTTCGCTGGAAACGTGAATATCGGGAAATTCGCTGCGGATGCCGTGCCCGTTGGCGGATTCGATCTCTGCCCGGACGGAGATTGCCAGATCGTTCGCCAGGTAGACGGTGATATCACCGGCCGAAGTTTCGAGAGTCGAGTTGCTGTGGACGCCGGAGGACGAGAGCAGCTTGACGATGATGCCACCGGCCGAGGTCTCTGCCTGCACCGATGTCGCTCCATCCAATTGAATGCTGCCGCCGCCGGTCTGGGCTTGCACACGCCCATTCGCAGAAGCCAGCCGAATGCTGCCCGCACC